>ENA-OQHY01001424-OQHY01001424.1-human-gut-metagenome-genome-assembly--contig:-NODE-1424-length-10132-cov-2.978111_pt1 | contig 10132 bp, 11 predicted proteins | sample MGYA00242570_ERZ504733 | MGnify/ENA primary metagenome ERZ504733 (study PRJEB26092, sample SAMD00036219) | human gut metagenome | host: Homo sapiens | study: EMG produced TPA metagenomics assembly of...
CGACCCTCAGGGCCCGCGCTTTTGCGAACCTGTGGCATCTGGTGGGCAGCGTTGCTTCCGGCTTGGAGCGGCTGCCGGCAAGCCAGCGCGTACAGCCGCGCTATGCGCTGTCTGTTGCGTGGAACGCCACCGGTCTGGCACCGGTCTGGCAGCGTGCGGCATTATTCAACACGGCAGAGGGGCGTACGGCCAATGACCGGCTGGACGCGGCAATGCGCCTGTTCCAGTTCGCCGATGATTCCACCGCCAGTCGAGACATCACGTCATTCATGGCACAGGTTCGGGGCATGGAAGTGCAGGCCGATTCCTTGGCCACATAGGACCGGTGGAAGACGCGGTGACATTGACTACGCCGGCAGGCGCGGCCGGACGCCACTGAATATGCGTGGATACCGGTGGTCCAGCAAGACGTGTGGCCGAACCTCGCCGGGCGCAACACCATGTTCGGTGGTGAAGACCTTGCCGAGCTCGTGCTGAGGGGAGCGCTTGAAGAAAGCGACAAAACCGGGCATGATCCGCGGTTCGCGGCTGTATTGTCGGGCGAGAAGAAGAGTTTCCTGGTCGCGCTGACCCGTGCACGGCGAATCATGATCAGCGCGGTATGGAACGACAGCATGAGCCCTCGGACTTTCTCTTCGGGTATCTGCCGGAATACTATCCGCGCAACCGGCAACAGGCGCCTTTCACCACAGTGGGGGCACATGCGGGATTCGCCGAATATGATCTGGCCGGATTGGACGCGACCCACGTGGTTGGTCAGCGCCGCCCGCGCGGTTCTGGCCACTGCTCAACCGCAGCAGGCTGCCGCAAAGGACGCCGCGATTGCGTTGGCACTCCTGTTAGAGCATGGTGTGCGCGCCGCAAATCCGCAGAGCTGGGCGTTTGTGGAATCGCCGGCCCAATCGGATAGCGCGTCATCTGGCGGTGCGTCATCTGGCGGTGCGTCATCTGGCGATACCTCATCTGACAGCGCATCATCTGGTGGTGTACAGTCTGACGGTATCCAAACAGGGAAAGGCAAGACGGATGCGCAGGCCGCACCCATGGTCACCTTATCTCCATCGGCGGTCGACAGCCTATGGGCGTGCCCGGTGTGCTGGATGCTGGAGAACCGGTTCGCCGGTCCTCGCCCCAGCTCCGTGGCCACCAGTTTCGGAACCCTCATCCATGCGGTTGCGCAGCAAGGCAGCGAGGAAGGGCTGGACCATCTTTCCCACAATGCCCAGGCGTTGGCCGCACTGGGCTTGGACTCCACGGCCGGCACGGAACGCCGCATCGAGCTGTCGCGGCACGCTTAATGCCATCTATCAGAGCAAACGTCCCGATCCGAATGCCATAGCCGACACCCGGAACCGCTATGAGGCCACCCGTAAGGACGAGTCCGCGGCGGATGCCCTGCGCAACATCGCCGATTACTTTGTGCGCAGCGACGCCGATCCGGAAACGTATCTTGCAAGAACTCCAGCAACTTCAGCATTGGCGCATTGGCCGGTGCCGAATGCGAACGGGAGTTTGCCGCACGTTTCGATGTGCGTGACATACTCGACGCATACAATGCCGTGCCCGGCATGCACCCGATCGATCGGAACACGCTGGTTCGTCTGATGGGAGCACTGGTCGGAGGATGGCCGGAAGGCATGGACGAGCATCTGACCGTGAGACTGTCCGGGCGTATCGATCGTATGGAAACCCGCGTACTCGCAGACGGCGGCGAATGCATTCGCCTCATTGACTACAAAACAGGCAGAACGCCTACGGTCAAACAGATTTTCAATGATTTGCAGCTCGTGTGCTATCAGCTTGGCCTCGTGTTCCCCGAAGACGGGCCGCGCGGTGCCAAGGCACTTGCCGCAATGCCGCATATCAGCCAAAGCGCGCTATTCCATGTCGGGCAGAATGCGGCACCAGCCAGAAGCTACGCTCCGGAAGGTGCCTTCCAGCCGCCGCTGTTCACTGATGGCTCGTTGAATGCCGAACCGTTCACGCCCCGATACTGGTATAAAGACCCCAACCGTTTCTTCGACATACCCGCCATAGATCCGGCTACTCCTCCCGAAGGTGTGAGTGCCGAAGCGTGGGCGCAATTCGCCGCGCTCGCCGGTACGCAGACGTTATGGTCGCTGACCATGATCGCCCGCGTATTCTATGCCGCGGCGGCCAGCAGATCAGCCATCATCGAGGCCCATCCGCAAGACACCCATATCGGATTCTGCCGTATGAAGAACGTCTGCCCTGCCTGTGCAGGCCAGATCGACACGATTTTCGAAACGAGGCAAGCATGAGCACGTTCACTCCCAGTGCGGAACAGGCCGCCATCATCGATGCGCCAGTCGATGCTGACGTATTGGTGGTTGCCGGTGCCGGTTCCGGCAAAACCTTTACGATGACCCAACGCATCATCGCGCTTATCAATCGAGGTGTGGCACCTGAACGCATCCTTGGCCTGACCTTCACACGCAAGGCCGCAGGCGAACTGCTGGAACGCGTCTCCGCCGCAGTGGCCGGTGATATGGCGGGCTCTACGACCGCCACGGTGTCTGATCGGGCATTCCTCAAGCCGGCCATTTTCACGTATGACGCCTTCTTCCAGACCATCGTGCGCCAATATGGACTGCTTGTCGGATTCGATCAGAACACGCAACCATTGAGCGCAGCCGGAGCGCTTCAACTGGCCACCGAAGTCATCGACAGGCACATGGATCTGGCGTTCAGTGAGGATTTTGGCGCCTTCTCCAGTTTGGCGAACCGTGTTCTGGCGTTGTCGGATGCCATTGGCAGTGCCATGATCGGTGCCGGCTGCACCAGCTTCGATGATGCGATCAATCGAGTACGGCAATGGGATTCGGCATTCATCAATCGATTGCAACAAGCCGTTGCAGACGAACCCATGCCCGAGGACGAGCCGAAAATCCCCAAGATCAAACGACTGAAGAAAGATACCGACGCCAGCTGGCAAGCCAAGCTCGATGACCGTGCCGAACATTTGCACGCCCGTTGCACCTATCATTGCGGTGCGCTGCTGGAGACCACACGCAAACGCGATATTCTGCTCCAGCTGGTGGAGGCCTATGCCCAAGCCAAGCGGGAACGCAATATGGCCGAATTCTCCGACTTCACCATTGCCGCGTATCAGCTTATCGAGCGCTTCCCCTCCATCGGAGAGCGTACGCGCCGCAGGTACAGCCACGTGCTGCTCGACGAATATCAGGACACCTCCACCACGCAGGCCGCTCTGCTGGCAGCACTGTTCCACGTGGATGCGTCACAGAGGTCCGCCGTCAACGCGGTGGGTGATCCGTTCCAGTCGATTTACGCATGGCGTGGTGCCAGCCTGGTGCATTCCGTATGTTCCAGCAAGATTTCCACCTGTCTGCCGGATACAAGCCATTCCCGCTGTCCGTCACCAGGCGAAACAGCCGTATAGTGCTCGAAGCCGCCAATAATCTCACGCTGCCGTTGCGCTCCAACCCGTCGCGTCCTTCCAGCTCATTGATGCGTGAGGTCGATGTCTCATCGCTCGACCCCATGCCTGATGCCCCCGAAGGAACATTGGGAGTACTGGGCTTCGCCACGGCCGGGCAGGAGATCGACGCCGTAGTGCGTTTCTGCAAGACGGCCATCGCACGGCACCGTTCCGCAGCCGAACAACAGGAACAGATGCCGGGCGAACAGAAAGCGCCGGTCGCCGTGCTGTTTCGGTCCAAATCACATATGCCCGAATATCAGGCGGCATTGGAACAGGCCGGATTGACCACATTCGTGGTCGGCTATTCCGCGCTGTTGGAACGTCCGGAAATCCGCGATCTGATGGCGTTGCTGCACGTGGCCGCCGACCACACCGATACGGGATCGCTGATGCGCTTGCTGGCCACGCCACGATTCACCATGTCCGCAGCGGATTTGACCATGTTGGCCCGTTTTGCTGAAGAACAGAACACGGAACAACGCTTCCAAGCATTGGTGCAGGCCGGCCTTGCCCAACCGGATACACCAGCGAATGAATGGGCGGCTGTGGTGCGTGAGTACCGCGATCAGGTGGCCAATGCGGTATTCCTGCCAGACGTATTGCTACGCGGCGACCTGGTAAAACTGCTTGAACGGTTGAGCGCACACGGGCGCAACGCCATAACCCGGGCCGCGGTGATGCTCCGTCAGGTGCATGATGCCGTCGGGCGTCCACTGGGCGACGTGATTCGCGCCGGCATAGAAGCGTTGGATCTTGACATCGACACCGTATTGGCCGGTGTGCTGCATAATCCGCAGCACCGCGCCAATCCCGCTTTGGCGCATATGCCTATGGATGCGATTGTGGATTTGGTGGATACGTACACGCAAGAGATTGCCGCTGAGCAAACTCCCTCGTTGCATGGGTTCATCACATGGGTGGATCATCTGGCTTCGGTGGAGGATGAAGCCGCCAGTCTCCCCGACGCTCCGGTGGATGTGGAACTGATGACCGTACACCAGTCCAAAGGGTTGGAATGGGATGCCGTTGCGGTAGTGGGGCTTACCGCCGTCGGATTCCCCAGCAATCAGGGCGACCATCTCAAGATCGTGCTGGACGAGCACCATACGGGAATCACACGCATGCGGGTGAGCTCGGAAATCGCGAACTTGGTGACATCCTCCTCGCTCATGTTCCAGAACGAGTCGCCCTCCTCGCAGAAGTACTCGAGACCGATCCACACGGTGTCGTCCACGTCCTTGACCAGGTACGGGCTCCAGTTGTTGAAGATCTGCAGACGGCCGACCTTGTAGCCCGGGTCCTGCACGTAGATCCAGCAGTCCGGCACGATCGGCGGATTGCCGAGGGTGGGGATGCTGGTGGTGTTCTTGAGCTTCAGGTGCTTGACCAGCAGGCCCACGGTCACGAAATCGCGGTACGGCAGGCCGTTGGCCACCTCGGTCATATCGGCCGGGGCGGGCTTGGAATCAACGGCCTCGGGATCGGCGCCGGCCGCGTCGATGGCGTTGACCAGGTCCTTGACCGGCATCGAGGAGATGAACTGGTCGCCGGAAAGCTCGGTGCGGTTGCCTCGGAATCCTCGTACACCACGGAAGACACGGCACCATCGGTCTGGCGGACCTCGACCACCCTGGCGTCGGTCAGCACCTTGACGCCGGCGGCCTCGCAATTGGACTCGACGGTCTCCCACAGCTGGCCGGACCGTACTTCGGATACCAGAACTCCTCGATCAGCGAGGTCTCGACCTCCGCGTTGGAGCGCTTCTTGGGCAGCAGCTTCTGGAAGGCGTTCTTGAGCACGCCCATGATGGACAGGCCCTTGACGCGCTGGGCGCCCCAGTCGGCGGAGATCTGGGAGGGGTGGCGGCCCCACAGCTTCTCCGTGTAGCCCTCGAAGAACATCGAATACAGCTTGCGGCCGAAACGGTTGATGTAGAAGTTCTCCAGATTGTCTTCCGGCAGCTTGTGGAACATGGACTTCAGGTAGCTGAAGCCGGCCACCATGGTGAGCTTGAAGCCCATGGCCTTCAACGTGTTGGGGCTCAGCGAAATCGGGTAATCGAAGAAGTGGCGGTTCCAGAAGATACGGGACACTCGGTGGCGCTTGAGCATCACCTTGTCCTCCGTCTCCGGATCGGGGCCGCCCGGCTCCATGTCGTGGTCGCGGCCGAGCTTCTTGTCATCATAGGAGGGTGCGCCCTGCAACGGCAGAACGGTCTTCCACCAATCCATGATGCGTTCGTCTTTGGAGAAGAAACGGTGGCCGCCGATATCCATGCGGTTGCCGTTGTGCTTCACGGTGCGCGAGATACCGCCGAATTCGCGGGTCCCCTCCAGCACGGTCACGTCGTACTTGTCGGCACCGCCGTCCTTGATGAGTTCCCATGCGGCGGTAAGTCCAGCCGGACCGCCGCCGATAATCACTACGGATTGCTTGTCGGTCATTATGCTCCTTATAAACGCAAAATCAGAGACAGTCTACTAGAAGCCCCGGAATCGCACACCGAAAGATGAGCGAATGCTTACAGAATTCTCCCGATATACGACCGATGCGCCGTCTTTCCATCAGCAGAAAGGCGACGCATCGAATCGTGAGGTAGGGGTATTCGGCAACGTTGCGTCACACACAGCGCGGCGAATCGGTTTGGTCTTAGGCTAATTCGTCAGCGACGAACTTTCCATAGATTCAGCGAGATGCCTGCAAGTGCAAGCAGCATCATAATCCCCGCAACACCAGTAACGGCAACACCAGTACGACTCAACTCGTTTTCCGTACCATTAGCCTGAGTGTTGCTGGGCTGATGAGTTCCCGCACCATTGTTATTCGGAGTGGTACTCGTTCCTTCACCAGTGTTAGGTCCTGTGCCGGCTGCGTTGTGGAATCATCAGTCAGATGCGCATCGTCGCCTAGGGTTTGGTGGTCGGAGGCCAAGCAACTTTTAAGCTCAGTGAGCTTGTACACGTGGAACCATCGGCAATCGGCGTGCATTCGGAGCGGAAGGCGATTTCCTGCTCGTTGTAGAGCATACGAACGAGCGGCGTGTAGGCACGGCCGGTCTTCGGGTCGTTGCCGGATTTGACGGCAACATCCCACTGCACATTAGCGGCCATCGGAGTCACCGATTCACCGCGCCATTCATTGTTGGCGTAGGTGTACACGTCGGTGGTGCTGGCGGCCGCCTGCTGGGTGGAACCGGGAAGGCCAAGCAGCGCGGCGAACGGCATCATCGTTTCGGCATGGGCAAAGCGGAAAGTAGCAACGGTGGATCCGCCGTTTACGCGCTCATCAATCGACGAGAAGAAATCGTCAAGCAGCGGCTGTGCGATTGTGTAGGTCTCGTCTTGGCCGGCGTAGCTCGGGCCCTTCTCGTAGAAGTCCTCGGCGTCAAGCGCCCAGGCGAACAACTTGGCGTCGTCTGCCTGCTCACCTTGGAAGTACTGGTTGAAGTCGAAGGTATGGCTGCCGGTGTTCTCGTTCTCCATATCAGCGGCGATGATGTACAGGTTGTACAGATCCATCGCGGCATCGTATTCGGAGGCGATCTTCTTCTTGGCTGCGCCGCAGGCGTCGGCATCCTTGCTGGGGTCGGCTCCCGGCGCGCAGTTGGCCTCGCCGCCCTTGGTGCCATCGACAGTGTTGTACCAGGCGTACGTGCCGTCGGCCAGTTTGGCGAGGAAGTCATCGGTGAAGATTTGTGAAAGCAAATCGTGAGAGGCTGTTTTCACGTCCTCGTTTTCGGCGATGGTTTGCTCAGCGCCTGCGATAATCGCATCGTTTTCCACGAAGTTCTGGTAATCGTCGGCACGCTGCTTGGCCTCACCGGTTTTCTCAGTGCCGTCCGGGTTTTCGGACTTGTGGAAGTACAGCGTGTTCGGCGTCTTGTCGAAAGCCGCCGCCTCGCCGGTGCCGGCCGGATCGGCGGGCGTCACAGTGCTGTTCGCCAGTTTATTGTTCGAGGCCGCGTTGAAACCGCGAGCAAAATTCTCGCCTGATTCAGTAGCGCGGCTTCGCCAGAGGACTGATAGGCAATCTTGCCACCGTCCTTGGCTGCGTTGTCGAACAGCGTCTTGTTGCGCTCGTAGGCACGTGCGCCAATGCCTGATGTTGGTCAGCACCCTGACCGGTGAGCATACCGTAGCCATTCTCCACATTTGCGGCGGTGATGGCTTTGAGATTCTTCATGAATTCGGACTTGATGGCATCAGACTTAAAACCGTTATCCGCTTCGGCGGCTTCGGCCATCTTCATAAGCAATGCGTCGTATTTGTAGCTGGACAGGCCGCGTGAACCGTGGCGAGCCATCGACTCGGTGTATACCGTTTCGTAGCCTTCCGGCGCCTGGCTATAGCTGGCAGTGGTCGCTTCGCTAGGTGCCACATATGGCTGCTTGCTGCTGTAATACTGGCCATCGGCCTCCAAAGCCATGGCGTGCGGAACGGTCAGGATGCCACCGGCCAGCAATGTGGCGGCAGCAACCACGCCCGCGATGGAGCCTTAAGGCCCTGCTGCATATGGTGTGTGTTCATGCGGCATTTTCTATCAGCCGCAAGCAAACAAGACACACGATGGCAAGGTTACGAGTCTGAACTTTTGCTATGCGTTGTATGAACAATGCGCGACGCCCCGCCGTAAGATGACGGAATGCCGCGCATTGTCAATACAGGCTGTATCAGACGATTGCCTGTCAGTGAATATCGTCGGGAATGTCGATATCGGTTTTCTGGACTTCTTCGACGTTCACGTCCTTGAAGGTCACGATGCGCACGGACTTGACGAAACGGCTGGAACGGTAGACATCCCATACCCATGCGTCAGTCAGCTGCACATCGAAATACACGTCCTGACCAGCGGAACGCACGTTGAAATCGACCTTATTCGCCAAGTAGAAGCGACGCTCAGTCTCCACCACATAGGTGAACAGCTTGATGACGTCACGATATTCCCTATACAGCGCGAGTTCGGCGTCGGTTTCGTAATTGTCGAGATCCTCGGCACTCATGCTTGTTTACTCACTCACTTTCCGTATCGCGTTTGCGGCCGCGGCCCAGCGTACGCCACCATGCTTCCTTTGAGGGCTTGCGTTCCGCCTGGCCGTACGGCCAGTTGCTTTCCTCTTCGAGACTGTGGCGCGTGTTCTTCTGCGTATCGTCGTGGTGCTCAGCCTGTGGCTCGACTGGCTGTGCGGCCGCCGGCGTCTGGGCCTGGGACTGCACGTCACTCGTCGTGACGGCGGCTGCTCACCACGCTGTGCCGGCTCGGGTTCCGGCTTGTTCTGCTGGATGGCGATGGAATGCTCACGCGCGGACAGCGCTTCCTTGACACCCGGGTTGTCCTCAATCAAGTGCATACCAAAAGCGTCAAGCGAACGAATCGGATCGTACTCGTCGACCAACGTGTCCATGACGATAAGGTCCTGGTATTTGTTGTTTTCGACATCCCACAACGCGTCGCGCGAGGTGCCGGACGGCACGAAGCCGAGCGACTGGTAGACCGAAATCGAACGGCTGTTCTTTTCCGGCACGCTCACCCAGATGCGGTGCATGCCCAGGCCGGCCGGTTCGGGCGCAAAGCCGTAAGTCATCACACGCGGCATGGCGTCACGGGAGTAGCCGCGGCCACGGTACTCACGGCCCAAGATGATCTGGATGCGGGCGGACTTGGACCAGCCGTCGATGTCGATGAGGAAAATCATGCCGATGACATTATCGGTGCTGGCCGCATCGAGCTGACCGTCATCGTCATGGTCGGGCGTCAGTCAATACGGCCCATGCGATGGTGCGGCGGGATTCCGGGTCGCCCACGCCGGATTCGGCGGGTGCCTGACCGGCTTCCCAGGCTTGGGAGCGGCGGACCCATGTGTGTACGATGGCGCGTTCGGTGACCGCATCCTTGCCGGTGATCTTGGATGCGCCATAGAAGGCATCAAGTTCATCCAAACGAGCCAGGTCCTCGACGGTGGCGGGGCGCAGGTGCACCATTTCGCCACGGATTGGCGGAATGACGATGCTCTGTGGCAGATCGCGCTTCAGTTGCGCTTCGGTAGCCATGCTCAGCGTCTCGTTGGTTGCGGTCATCGGTATACATCCCCCGGTTCGGCTTGTTTCGGCTCACGGTCCAGTGCCGAACATATCTTACTCGACTGGGTGAACGCTGGAAATGCTCTGAGTCGACTTTCTTACAGAATCAATAAAGGCTCCCGCTGGCGGGAGCTGTCTAACGGATTTGAACTGGAGAATTTCCCTACAAATAAGTGCTCCCGCTGGCGGAGCTGTCCGCGAAGCGACTGAGGGTGCATCCGTACATGGCGACCACCCTCAGTCTCACTCCGTTCGACAGCTCCCACCAGCGGGAGCCAGTGAATCTAATCAGCCCTTGATCTTGCCCATGACGACCTTGGTGACGGCCTTGGCGTCGGCCTGACCGCGCGTGGCTTCATCACGGCACCGATGATTACACCCATCGGCTTCATGTTGCCGCTCTTGAGCTTCTCGACAACGTCCGGGTTGCTTCGAACGCCGCGTCGACGGCCGCCTCGATGGCACCGTTGTCTTCGACGATCTTGTAGTCGTGCTTTCTTGACGACTTCATCCGGAGTGCCTTTCGCCCTTAAGCACGCCTTCGACGGTCTGCTTGGCGAGCTTGTCGTTGAGCTTGCCGGAGGCGATG
>ENA-OQHY01001425-OQHY01001425.1-human-gut-metagenome-genome-assembly--contig:-NODE-1425-length-10129-cov-7.677465_pt1 | contig 10129 bp, 17 predicted proteins | sample MGYA00242570_ERZ504733 | MGnify/ENA primary metagenome ERZ504733 (study PRJEB26092, sample SAMD00036219) | human gut metagenome | host: Homo sapiens | study: EMG produced TPA metagenomics assembly of...
CAAGGCGGCTTCGTTTATCAGTCTGTCACATCTGCTGAATTTCATTTTTGAGCATACGCTTGATTTTATCGCTCATGGTTTCTGTGCTGGTATTGCTGAAATGGACATGAACCTTGTAGGTTGTCTTTCCGATTTTCTTTATCATCGCCGGCGTGTTTTCCGGCGCTCTGGACGCAGTAGCGGCGTCTGACACCTGCATAGTACGGGGTTCTTTGTTCATGGCGCTCCTTTCTCCGAACGGGTCTGTGCCGCCCGGTAAAAAATCAATCGTGCTTACTGTTTACAATGTCTTTTGCTGCCTGTCGGGTAGCACCGGCATTTTCTTCCCGGAAATTCTTCCCGTCAAAGAGAATCGGCGCACACCGTTCCAGAATACGGTCATAGATACGGGCGTGAGCCAGATCAGGCGGGTTTTTCAACTCGGACAGTTTCAAGTTTGTTGTGATAATCATGGGTCTGCGGCTGCGATAGCGGCTGTCGATGACGAAAAACATCTGCTCCATAGCATATTCTGTACTGCGCTCTACACCCAGATCGTCAATGATAAGCAGGTCATATTCGTCAAAGCTGGCAATAAACTCTGACCTGTCCTCAGAGAACATCCCGGTCAGGCGGTTCAGAATGGTGGGGAAGTTCGTCATCAGCACCGGCACATCCTGGTCAAGTAGAGCGTTGGCAATACATCCGGCGAAAAAAGACTTGCCGGTTCCCACATCTCCAAACAGCAAAAGCCCGATATTGCTCTTATATGCCTCTTTCCAGTTCTCCACATAGGCGTGAGCCTTGTCCATCAATGGGTTTTGCCCGTTATCATTGAAAAATGTGTAGTCGTACAGATAACGGTCTTGCAAGCCCTGTGCCTTTCGGCGTTTGATACGCTCCATGCGGCGCTGCCGTTCTTCAGCAGCCTTGCGCTGCTCCTCAGCCTCCCGCTGGCACTGGCAGATGCAGCGCGGCATAAAGTAGCCGGATTTCCCAAAGCATGGCACAACGGTCTGCCTCTGGCCGCCGCATTTCTTACAGTGGATGAGACCGTCTGACGGGTCTATATACTCGTCCTCAGCCAATTCCACACCGGCAGCTGCCTTGTCGATGAACGCCCGGATTTCTGCGGTAATCTCAATCATACAGTTTCATCCTCCTTTACGCTGTAATCCCGGTTGCGTGAGGGTGTGACAGTTTTTTTAGCGTCCTCACCGGCCCAGCGCCGGATGGTCGCTGCATGGCTCTGATAACGCTTGCCGGTAGAAGCCATGTACTCGGACAGTTTTTCGATGTACTGTTCCCATACAGCAGGAAAACTGGCCTGCAAGTCAGCCAGTTCTTCATCCGTCAGGAAAATATTCTGGTAACGGCCATAGGTGTGGGAAGGGTGCCCCATTTCAGGGCGTACCTTCTCTATCTCTCTCTTTATCTCTATCTCTTTTCTCTACTCTATCTCTTATCTCTGGTGGACGAATGTCGGACAAATGTCCGCCACTTGTCCGAAGCGCAGAAAGAGCCTTATTTTGAAGCCTTGCAGCCCGCTTTCGCTCGGCCTCAGTAGAGGACTGGCCGATTAAAAGTTCGATGTTGCTCATGTAGAATGTGCCGCTGTCCAGCACTTCCACAAGACCCAGCTTCAAAAAGATCTGCAAGGCTCTCTCCACAGTGCCGATCTGCTGGCGGGTAATGGTGGCGATCATCTGCGCCGTGTAAGGGATGTCCTCGTCAAGCTGGAGCCGCCCGCCATGTTTCAGCGATTTCAGGTACAGCTTAAGCAGAATGTTGGAATACAGCACGCCGTCCTGCATACTTTCCAGCAGCACGATGGAATCATCGTCAAAATAGTTTTCTTTGAGTTTCAGGTAATAATATTTTCGATTGTCTGACATAGGGTTCCTCCTTAGGGGTTCTCTTGGGATTCTGTACGCATTTTAAGGCTATTTTAGGGGTCAGAGGATAAATCTATCAGCTTACCGTTGACACCCTCGAAAAAAGCTTGATTTACAAGGGTTTTTCAGCCCCTAAAGCGTGACATTTCTCCCGTTGTTTCCGCTTGCGCTTTGCGGCGTTGATCCGCTTCATGCGTGCGGCACATTCCGGGCAGTATTTGGCCCTGTTAGAACCGGGGGTAAACAGCGCCCCGCATACGGCGCATTTCTTAGCGTTCAGCCGGTGGAACAGCGCCGTTTCCAGTTCCTTATCCTGCGGTAATACCGCCGCCCGAAACCACCTGCACAACAGGGAGTAGGAAATAGACTGGACACAGACACATTCCTCCCCATCGTCCAGGGCGATACAGTTTCCGTCGATGTAGTTACAGCACTCATGCACCAGCCTCCGCGCTCTGCGGTACTGGCGGTAATCCATGACAGGGATAGGTTCAGTCTTGTTGTTCTTCATAAATGATTTCTTTCATAAAGCAGGTATCCTCCTTGAATGAATTTATTGTTAAATATTCGTGCAAAGTATTGTTTTCTTCGTGCAAATGGCATATACTATAATTGCCAGCAGAAAGGGGTTGATCGTATGGCTGGAAATACCACAAACATCAGTATCCGCATGGACGCAGATTTGAAAGCGCAGGCGGACGCACTGTTTACTGAACTTGGCATGAACCTGACTACGGCGTTTAACATCTTTGTGCGCCAGTCGCTTCGTGAAGGCGGCATTCCCTTTGAGGTAAGGCTGGAACAGCCGAACAAAGAAACGGTTGCTGCCATGCTGGAAGCGGAAAGGATTGCAAAAGACCCGTCTGTAAAGGGCTACAATGACCTTGACGAGTTGTTTGCCGACCTGAAAAGATGAAAGAAACCAAATATACCGTCAAGTACACGACCAGTTTCAAAAAAGACTACAAACGAGCCATCAAGCGTGGCTTGAAGATCGAGCTGCTGGAGCAGGTCGTAGCATTGCTGGCGATGGGCGAACCGCTGCCGGATAAGAACCGTGACCATGACCTGTCCGGCGATTGGGCAGGCCATCGGGAATGTCATATTCTCCCGGACTGGCTGCTTGTCTACCGCATAGAGGATGATGTTCTGGTGCTGACGCTGGCCCGCACCGGCACACACAGCGACTTGTTCGGCAAATAAACAGTCTGCCGCCGTATGGGGAAACCTGTACGGCGGTTTTTCTGTATGCAAAGGTATGTCGTGAAACGCGACGCACTTGACAAGGGTACGCCAAAACGCGGTAGCCCTTACCGCTCCGGCTCCCGGTCGTGAGACTTGTTCCGTTCCTGCTGGGACAGCTGCTCGGCGGTTTTGCGGAGCCGTTCCACTGCTTTCAAATCCTCCCGCATGGATTTCATGGCAAGCGTGTCCGTCTGCTTTCCGGCGGCCAGCTGGTCGATTTCCCGCTGCCATGCCTTCGGGTGATTCCCTCGCCGCTGTCTTTCAAGTCTTTCAGATACCGGGCTGCTGCGTCATACAGGATCAGTTCCCGGCTGTGGCGCTGCTCAAACTGTTCCCGCTTTTCCGGCTTTACTTTGGCAAGCTGCTTGTGGATGGACTTGTACTGGTTGTACTGTTCCCACATCTCCCCGCGTTCGGTAAGAATGGCGATCCGGCGCTCAGCCTTGACGATCTTTCCCCGCAGGTCATAGTAACATCTGTTCATATCAGCGATTTTTTCATGAAGCTGCTGCATAGACTGGATGCCGTTTGCCTGCAAAAAGCTGAATAGTGCAGCGCTTTCCTGCAAAGCCCGGATTTTGCCGGTGCGGGTGCGGGGAGCGTTCAACTGCTGCTGGGCCTCCCACAAGGCGGTCAAGCTGCTTTGCTGTGTTTGTGGTTTTTCCGCTTCGGCTTTCGACCAGCGATAAAGGCGGGTAATGCGGGCTTTGATTCTTTCAGCAGTTTGTTGTCAGCAGCGATCTGCCGGTTTACTTCTCCCTTGTCGGTGCGGATACCGCGCTTTTCCATTTGGCTGGCAGCTGGCCCCAGATGGACAGAGGGAATTTTATCAATGCCCTGCCGCTTGTAGCTGCGGTGGTCAATGCGCTCCGGTCTATCGGCAGATTCCAGCGCCCGGTTGGTGTAGGCTGCCCACGCTGCCCGCCAAATCTCCACATTTCCTTTATCGTTCCAGTCGGTCGTATCCTCCCGATGATTTTTCCAGCCGCCTTTCCCATCCGGGATACGCTGTCCATTCTCGTCCAGATCGTATGCCTTGCGGCACTTTGCGCCCCACTGTCCATTTTCTTTCAAAGGCCGGAGTGTCAGCATGATATGGACATGAGGATTGCCGGTTCCCTTGTCATGGATGGCAAAGTCGGCACACATTCCTTTGTCTACAAAGTTGTCCTTCACATAGGCACGCACAAGGGCAAGCTGTTGTTCGCCGGACAGTTCACGGGGCAGGGCTGCCTCGATCTCACGGGCAAGCTGGCTGTCCCTTGCTTTCTCGATTTGCTCCACGCTGTTCCAGAGGATAGAACGGTCTGCAAATTCCGGCGGGGCGTGGGCAGCAGCATGATCTCCGCATGGACAATGCCGCCTTTCCGGGTGTAGTCGTGGGTCATTCCGTCCCATTCATTTGTCAGCTTGGTTCCGCTGCGGTAAGCAGCTGCGGCAACGGCAGAACGGCCTGCGCTGCGCTTGATGATACTGACCGGGATATGACAGAAATCTATGGGGAACACCTCCTTTCAGTGAGGGGATAACAGGCTCTGTGGAGCCGGACAAACGCAAAGCGGGTGTTTGGCTGCGCAGAGCGCACAAGGGGTTTGGGGAGCGTAGCTTCCCATCGCGGACGAAGTACGCAACGCCCCCGGCAGGGCGCACAGCACCGGCAACGGTGTATAAGTGCGCCCTTGTAAACAAGGGACTTATGGCGTATCCCCGGATTTTGACAGGTTTGCAGTCAATTCCGCAGCCCCCGGAAGATGGGACAGGGCAATCAAAAATGCTTTGACCTCTGCGCCGGAAAGGTTGGGAGCCAGCGGAAAAATCCCCTCCAAAATGGCTCCGCACTCAATCAGGCGGCGGGTGCGAACCCTGCGTTCTTCGTTTCGCTGCTTGTTCTCCAAAATCTTCTTTCGGTTTTCAAGCTGCCGAATCTCCTTCAGAACTTCCTCTTGTTCCTCACTTTTTGTTTGGGCTGTATTCTGTTCGTTCATGTCATGCACCTCTTTTCTTTGGAAATACTCATAGATTGACCGTCCATTTCTGACGCACAAAGTACCGGCGCAGCCTCCGCAGTGCGGCATGGATGGATTTTCCCGCCTGTGATGGCGTGATACCCTCCATTGCGGCAATATCTTTCACTTTCATACCCAGCATATAGCGGGCGTGGACACGGCGGGCCTGCATAGGCGGCAGGGAAGAAATGGCTTCATACAATCGCCGTATCAGTTCTTCGTATTCGGCTAATTCTTCTTTTTCTATCAGATGATCCTCCGGCGATGGCTGTGCCCAGCCGATTGCGGCATTTTCGATTCCGTCGTTACAATCGAGGGAATAAAACGCCTTATACCGGAACATCTTGCGCTCTCTGGCGGCCTCGGCTCTCTTATCCAGAAGAAACGCTTCGACGATCTCATCGGACACCTCCACAAAAATGTCCTCTTTGCAAAATGGATAATATTGTTTGAGATTGATGGTCTGCATAGGCACGCCCTCACTCTGTTTGAAAAAGGTCATCATAGCAGCGGCGCATATTCCGCAGACCCCGACGGATGGAAACGCTGACCTTGCTGCTGTGGACGCCCTCTCTCCGGGAGATTTCCGGCTGCTTGATACCGGCAATGTAGTAGGCGTGAACACGGCGGGCCTGTGTCGGAGTGGCATGAGTCAGAGCCACCAGCAGAGCTGCTATCAGGTGCAGGCGGGTGGTCATTTCTTCTCGTTCCAGCAAAATATCTTCCGGCGATCTGCTGTGTTCCAGTGCGTAATTTTCCAGCCAGCTGTATGCGTCCAGAGAGTAGTAGGCGCGGTGGTAGACTTTCCGACGCTCATAGTTCTCCATCTCCCGCTGGGCCTGATACATCGCTGCCCATACCTCGTCCGTAACATCCACAAACTCGTCATGCCGGTAGTGGGGATACATCCACCGCAGATTGATTGTTTTCATAGGCTTACCTCCTGAAAATCGGAGAGGCGAGCAGCTCGTCCGCTGTCCGCCCCTCGCTGAGATAAGGGAAATGATCCCTTTCACTTGGTAGCCAGAAAACAGGTCATTCGTTAAGCCTGTTCTCAAAGAAATTTATAAATTTTTTCTGACCGCCTCCACACTTTGATACACAGCCACTTTGGAGCAGCCGCACAGCACACCGATCTCTGCAAGGCTCAGCCCGTCAAGCGCATAGAGCAGGAACCGGCGGCGCTGGGCCTCGGTACAGGTGTCCAGAACAGCCATCAGCTCATGCAGCGTTTCCATGCGGCAAAGGTATTCCTCCGGCGTTTCGCCGTAGACCCCTACACCCTCGGTGGTAATGATGTACTCGTCAAACTCCCGGCCATCCCAATGCCGCCGCTGTTCATGGAACAGGTTCTCCGTTTTATGATCGGCCCGGTCAAGAAATTCATAGACTTCCAGCGTAACCTCCACGGCCACAGCTTGTCCGTTATAATTGATGGTAACTTCCATCTGCCTTTCCTCCATTCAGATTTTTTGGTAAATCTGAATGGGGCGGCGGAGAACGGCACTGGGGCCAGGTTTCGGCTCCATAGGGACAAAAAAAGCGCCCGGACGGCATAAAGCCATACGAGCGTAATAGAGTATATTTTGCTGTTTAGTTACATGGTATAGTGCATACTTCTGACCGCATTGCTCCGCTGCTGGGAACAGGCTTTTTTTAGCTGGTGCAGGTCATGGGGACTGTAAAAAAAGGCAAAAATAGACACGGCGGCAATCCTCCTATGTGCCGCCGTGGATTTACACGGTGTTAGGTCGTCGTTGGTTTAGCGTAGACGAAAAGAAACGGCGGCTCTGAAAATCAAAGCCGCCGCTTCAAATGGGCGTGTCGATATGGCTGCTGTACGACGGCTTTTTTTCTTTTGCCGTCGTGTGGCAGTTTCTAAATCAACATGATAGGCTGTTAGTCGGTAGTGCTGCCTACCCAATTAGGATTGAAAGTTGTCATGCACTCATCGTCCCCATTCACAGACTTAGATACGAGAAGCCCATTTTTGATGTCCTCCAGGGTCTGCTCATATTCGGCAATGTACTGGTCTGTCATTTCCTGCGTCCACTCGAAAGAGCCCTCGCTGGTTTCGGCCATTGCGTGCTCGTCGGCCATTTCCTGAAGAGTTTTCTTTTCCTGTTCCAGCCATTCCTTGTACTCGTCATAAGTCCACCACTCGTAGTTGATTGCGGGATGCTGTTATTATAATCTTCTTCGGACATCCAGCTTGCGCCATTGTCCTCGCTGACAAAGGTCTTTCCGCTCTCCTTGTCCTTGTAGCTCATAACGCCATCGGAATCATCCGTTGTGGACACGACCGTTTTCTGCTGTGCAGAATTGGCAACAGGTGCGTTTAGCGCATGAGCTTCTGTGACCACATGCAAGGGACTTACTGCACCCAGTCCCATCAATACCGTCAGAGCCAATGCTCCGAATTTAGCTTTTACCATTTTGCTTTGCCTCGCTTTCAAAAATTATAGCTGTCCTCTTGAGGACAGCTATAAGATAACAAAATGATTTGGATATAGTTTGCAAGGAATATGGAGTTTAGATGGAGTTGATAGCACCTCTTTCTTGCGGCATTTCAAGCCAGAACACCACACCTCTGCTTGTGTTTTGGATACCATATTTTGCGTGGTGCAGTTCCATGATTTTGCGGACGATATAAAGTCCTAAGCCTGTTCCCCCAGTATTACGATTACGGGAGGTATCCGCTCTGTAAAATGCTTCAAATAGATGGGGTATCATTCCTCTGGAATATGGACGCCTGTATTTTCAACTTTGCAGGAAACGGTATTTTTATCGTTCGATAAGGATATATAGATTGCCTCGCCATTCGGTGAGTAGCGAATGGCATTTACCAAAACATTTTGAATGGCTCGTTCCATCTGTGCCGGGTCTGCATCACACAGGATTTTGTCAGGAATATCCACGGAAAGGGAGATTTCTTTTTCAGACAGCAAATCGGTCACATCAGCTATTTGTACCCGAAGAAGCTCTGCAAAATCAATCGTCTTATATTCTGTTCTCTGTTTTCCGTCTGTTTTAGATACATAGAGCAGTTCTTTCACTAATGTTTCCATTTTTTCAACAACGGCCAGCGACCGCTCCATATACGACTCTTGATTTTCATATCCTTTGACCTTATTGAGCATCCCCATTAAATGACCTTTCAGAATTGTCAAAGGCGTTTTCAGTTCATGTGATGCCGCCGAGAAAAATTCCTGTTGCTTTTTTTCAAGTTCTCGCTCTTTTGATATTTCGGCCTCTAACTCGGAATTGCTTTTTTTCAGTTCTGCCAATGTATGCTGTAAATTATCCGCCAAAGTATTTAAGCTGTCCGAGAGTATTCCAATCTCGTCTGAACGATTAGAATTTCCGTGCGGCTCAAAATTGAGCTGGGCCATTTTTTGCGATGTGCTGCTTAATTCAATAATCGGTTTTGTTATATAGCGTGAGTAAATGACAGAAAACAAGATGGACATAAAGAAGATTCCCAATATAACCAGCGGAACGGTTTGCCAAATCGCCTCTGTTGCCTGATTGATGGACACCGTATCACTTTTGCACATAAAGGGTATAGTCGCTACCTAACAGGGTGAACACATAGCCTGCTTCTGTCAGTAATTCGTCACTTGTTATAATTGCGCTATCAGGATTTTCTTGAATCGTAGCAATAGAATCCTTGTCTGTTGTTATCGTCAATTTGTCACTTGAATACAAAATATCTCCATAATCATCTTCAATATAGGCAGTTGCTTTTGTCTGTGCGGTGAATTGCTGAACAAGTGAATAACATTCCTCTAAGGAACCAGCCTTTTCCAATACTGGCACTAAATCATTTGCTTGCTTTTGCAATTCTGCACTAAGTCGATTGCTATAAGTTTGGGGAATATATCTCGCCATACTGAAAACAGAAAGCAAACATACCAAAATCAAAAGAACCGTTGTCGCTAAAAAGAGCTTTGCCGTTAGGCTCGTTTTAATTTTCCTTATCAATTCTGTATCCCACCCCTCTAATTGTTTTATATAGTCAGCATTTAACTTTTTGCGAATGTTCTTTATGTGACTATCAACGATCCGATCTTCGACCTCCAAATCGTCCGCCCACAATCGGTCAAGTAGCATTTGCCGAGTAAAGACCTTTCCCTGATTTTCAAGCATAAGCCTAAGAAGCGCAAACTCTTTGCTGGTCAAAACAACCTCGTTTCCGCCTTGATATACATGGAATCCATCAACATCCATACTCAACTCTTTATAAGTAAGCAGGGATTGATTTTGATTTTCCACAGTCCTACGGCGAAGAATAGCCGCAATCTTGCACAGCAGGATTTTGGGCGAAAAGGGCTTTGGAATGTAATCGTCAATCTGCTGTTCAAAACCCCGCAACTGGTTTTCTTCATCCGAAAGCGCAGTAAGCATAATAATAGGGACTTGTGACCTTTTGCGAATGACCTCACACACACCATAGCCGTCGATTTTAGGGAGCATGATGTCTAACAGCAAAAGTCGATTGTATCATCAAACATTGCAATCCCCGCCACGCCGTCAGAAGCAACAGCAACTTCATATCCCGCATCAATCAGATGGTTTTTCAATATATCCTGAATGTCAATATCATCTTCGACAATTAAAATCTTCTGCATTGTCCCACCTCCAACTTTTCAAGTATAGCAGAGAAATATGTATCTATTATGGAGAACTCAAGATTTAGAAAGATTATTGTAATTATAAGTTACCTCTGTGTTGCAAAGCAAGCGCGAATATGAATTATAAACTTCAACCAACCTTCATATAGAAACATTCCACGGGCAAAGTATGAATTATACAATGTAACTGGGTGATGCTATATGGCGAAAGTTGAAGATTGTCCCGGTTTTGAAACCTTCGGTGCAGATGTCAAAGCCGCACGAGAGGCAAAGCGTCTGGCACGAAAAACATTGGCAGAAATGGTTGGGATTGAATGGCGGTATCTTGCCAACATTGAGAATCAAGGTGCGATTCCGAGCCTGCCTGTGA
>ENA-OQHY01001426-OQHY01001426.1-human-gut-metagenome-genome-assembly--contig:-NODE-1426-length-10125-cov-3.194039_pt1 | contig 10125 bp, 11 predicted proteins | sample MGYA00242570_ERZ504733 | MGnify/ENA primary metagenome ERZ504733 (study PRJEB26092, sample SAMD00036219) | human gut metagenome | host: Homo sapiens | study: EMG produced TPA metagenomics assembly of...
AATCGCTCATCTGAGCGTAAGATGGGTAAGTGATCTCTGCGCCAATGAGGGCGTGCTACAGTTACGACCTGCCTTGAACCTCTTATCGGCAGCAGCCGCAAGTCCCACTGGTCGATGTGGTCGTCTGGGCAAAGAAGCGCATCTTTCCCGGAATCGGATGGACTGCAAAGAGATTCTGGAGATGATGGGCCTGCCCGACTACAACGCATGGGAAATTGTCAAGCGCACCAATGCCTGCCTGATGGAAGACCCTTTCTGGCTGCGCTTCAGCGAAGATGAGACCTTTGAGGACACTACCCGTGGCAGGGCAAGAAGGATCATGGCCGAATGTCAGAAGCCTGCTGATACCAATTAGTATCATTTATAACAACGTTAGGGCAAGACCCACCGCCTTTTCACTTTAAGGCAGCATTGCTGCCGTATATACTTGTTCTTCTCGAATGTCCAACTTTTTTAGAGCAGAATCCCTTAATCGTCTTGCTTTTCCCTTGAAATGTAGTATATTTTAAGGGAAAGAGAGGGTGGTAAGGGCATGAGAGCATTCAATTACTCCAAAATCAAAGAGCAAAAATGGGATTCCGAGATTCTCGGCTATATTGCTGCAATCTATAAAGAAGCGGGTAAGCAGGAACTTTACTTGAAGCAGCGTCCTGAAGAGCTGGAACGTCTGGTGGAGATTGCAAAGGTGCAAAGCACCGAAGCATCCAATGCCATCGAGGGAATCGTGACCACCAGCACCCGAATCAAGCAGCTTGTGGAGGAAAAAACGACGCCGCGCAACCGTGATGAACAAGAGATTGCAGGCTACCGTGATGTCCTGAACCTCATTCATGAAAATTTTGATGTGATTCCGATTACGCAGAATTATATTTTGCAGCTGCATAAGGTTTTGTACAGCCACATGAACAACCCCGTCGCAGGACGGACGAAGAACGTACAGAATTATATCAGCGCAACCTATCCCGATGGACATAGCGAAGTTCTTTTCACCCCATTGGCTCCTTACGAAACGCCAGCGCTCTTGATCGAATCTGCGAAGAATATAACCGTGTGATCGGGAACTTTGAAGTAGAACCATTAATCGCAATTCCTGTGTTCATCCATGATTTTCTCTGTATTCATCCGTTCAACGATGGCAATGGCCGGATGAGCCGCCTTCTCACGACCCTGATGCTGTATCAGAACGGTTTCTATGTCGGGAAATACATCTCACTTGAAGCCAAGATTGCCAAGAACAAAGACCTCTACTATTCAGCTCTTGCGCAGGCGCAAAGCGGATGGTACGAGGGCACAGAGGATGTTGTTCCATTCATCAAATATATTTTGGGAACCATTCTCTCTGCATACCGCGATTTTGAAGAACGCTTTGCCCTCGTGGAAACAAAACTTCCAGCCATTGAAGTTGTTCGGAATGCTACGAAGAACAAGATCGGGCGCTTTACCAAGCAGGATATCCGGGAACTCTGTCCTTCGCTGAGCCTTAGTTCCATTGAGGGTTCCCTGCGGAAACTCGTTGAAAACAGCGAGTTGAAACGCGAGGAGCAGGCAAATCAACTGTGTACCTACGGTTGAAGTAATCCCTTAATCGCTCCATCTTTCCCTTAAAATACGGCCAATTTTAAGGGAATCCGCATTGAGTAAGGGCTAAAGCAGCCCTATTTACTTGACTTTTTGTTGGTTGTCAGTACATTGATACCAATTGGTATCAATAAGTATCAGCAAATGGATACAACAAGACCCACAGATTGGATGCTCATCAATCTGTGGGTCTTGTTCATTTGAGTTCAGTCATCATCGTCCGGGTCAGGAACTTCCACCCACTCTGAAAGCTCTTCGCAGTAGTCCTCATATTTTCCGCCTTCGGTGGTCCTGATGACACGCCGCAAGTAGTCCTTGCCGCCATCTACACAGCAGAGACCACAGCTACACCTTTCTGACTTCTTTCCAGAGATTAGTACAGAAATATGTCAGCAACCTGCCTGTTTATTGTGCTTTTGAGTGGTTAAGCAATGTCTCATCCGTATTGTGAGCATTGAATAGGGCTTTTGTCCGCGCTATAATAGAAGAAAACTGCAAGGAAGTGTCATCATGCTTCACCCCGGACTGTACGAACAGGTCATCAACAACGCTCTGGAGAGTGAGCTTTCGGAGATCCCGGAAGCCCGCAAATCCACTGCGCCCATCGACACGGCAGAGGCGTCTAAAGTGCTGGCGCAGTATCTGACCGAGGTGGTGCAGAAGGGTCTTGATAACGTACAGGACAATGGCGGCGGCATCGAGCGCAAATTGAGCTGGCGAACCAGATCGTAAGCACCATCCAGACGACTACCAAAGAAGCCGACTTTGCCGCGCTGGGCGTTGACCAGCGGGCAGAGCAGCTTCTTGCACTTTTACGGGAAAGCGCCCCCTGCCTTGCCGCCGGAAGAACGGCCAAAGACATTGAGCGACCGGAAACGTCTCTGGCACAAAGCTCCCTGTTTACCGGTGCCATCCACGAACCACAGATGTACACCGAGTTGAAGAAGGAGATCGTGTCCGCTGACCGCATCGATATGCTGGTGTCCTTTATCAAGTGGAGCGGCCTGCGCCTGCTCATGGACGAGCTGCGGCAGTTCACTCAGAATGGTGGAGAGCTGCGCATCATCACCACTTCCTACATGGGTGCCACCGATGTAAAGGCTATCGAGGAGCTGCGCCAGCTGCCTAACACGAAAATCAAGGTCAGCTATGACACTAAGCGTACCCGACTCCATGCCAAGACCTATGTGTTCTACCGGGACACCGGCTTTACAACGGCTTATGTCGGCTCTTCCAACCTGTCCAATGCGGCCATTTCCAGCGGGCTGGAATGGAACGTGAAAGCGACCCGGAAAGACCTGCCGGAGACCATCGATAAGATCGCCGCCACCTTTGAAAGCTACTGGAATGCTGGCGAGTTTGAATACTACGACGAAGGCCAGCGGGAGCGTCTGACCCGCGCCCTGAAAGCCGAAAAATACAGCGAGACCGACCACAGCGGCATTTACACGCTGGACATCCAGCCCTACTCCTACCAGCAGGAGATTCTGGATAAGCTGGAAGCGGAGCGTGCCGTGCGCGGACACAATCGCAATCTAGTGGTGGCCGCCACCGGCGCCGGAAAAACGGTGATCTCTGCGTTGGATTACAAGAGATTCTGCAAACAGCGTCCCGGCCAGCCCTGCCGCCTGCTGTTCGTGGCGCATCGGGAAGAGATTCTGAAACAGAGCCTGTACACCTTCCGGGCTGTTCTAAAGGATGCCAATTTCGGCGAGCTATTGGTGGGTAATTACAAAGCGGACAGTATCGACCACCTGTTTGTTTCCATTCAGACTTCAACTCGCAGGATTTCACGGCTAAAACCGGCGCCAATTTTTATGATTACATCGTGGTGGATGAATTCCACCATGCTGCCGCGCCCACTTACCAGAAGCTGTTGGAGTATTACCGGCCGCAGATTTTGCTGGGTCTGACCGCTACCCCGGAGCGTATGGACGGCAAGAGCATTCTGGATTATTTCGGTGGGCGCATTGCCGCCGAGATTCGCCTGCCGGAAGCCATCGACCGGAAGCTGCTGTGTCCATTCCAATATTTTGGCGTGACCGACACGGCCGACTTGAGCAGCCTGAAATGGCGCACCGGCGGTTATGACAAGGCCGAACTGTCCAACCTGTATACCTTCAGCGGCATGGTGGCACAGCGCCGTGCGACCTTGTGGTGAGCTCCATCCTGAAATATGTTACGGACATCGATGAAGTGAAGGGGCTTGGGTTCTGCGTTTCCATCGAGCACGCCCGGTTCATGGCGGACTATTTCAATACCCATGGCATCCCGTCCATGGCGCTGACCGGGGATTCCTCCGACGAGGAACGCAACACCGCCAAACAGCGGCTCGTTTCCGGGGAGATTCGCTTCATTTTTGTAGTGGACATCTACAACGAGGGCGTAGATATCCCGGAAGTCAATACCGTGCTGTTCCTGCGCCCCACCGAATCTCTGACTGTGTTCTTGCAGCAGCTGGGCCGCGGCCTGCGTCTGGCTGAAAGCAAGGAATGTCTGACCGTGCTGGACTTCATCGGGCAGGCGAACAAGAAGTATAATTTCGAGGAAAAGTTTGCCGCCCTGCTCTCCAACACCACCCACAGCGTCAGCCGGGAGATCAAAGAGGCTTTGTCTCTGCGCCCAAGGGCTGCTATATCCAGCTGGAAAAGATCGCGGCAAAATATGTGCTGGACAACATCAGCGCCTCCTACGACCGCACTTCCGGCCTTGTGGCGCGGGCGGCATCTTTCACCGAGGACACCGGCCTGCCGCTGACCCTCGGAAACTTTCTTGACTACTACCACCTCGACCCGCGGGCAATCTACAGCAAAAAAGTCAAGGATAAAGTCCTTTGTTTTTCTCGGCTGCGATTTTTGGCGGGCGTATCTTCTGATTTTGCGGAGCCGCTCGAAGAGGTCCTGACAAAAGCCTTTGCACGGTTTGCCGTCGTGGATTCCCGCCGGTGGATTCGTTTTCTGCTGGACCTTCTGCCAAAGCTGGACAACACGGATTTTGCAGACCTGCCGCCTGTTGAACAGCGGATGCTGCAAATGTTCTATGTGACTGTCTGGGGCAAAGCGGCAGAGGATTGGAACCGCGAGGACGTACTTGACGATCTGTATGCACTTTCGGATAGCCCAATTTTGTTGGGCGAATTGCAGACCCTTCTGCAATACCAGTATGACCACATTGATTTTATTGATGAACCGGTGGACGTGGGCTTTGACTGTCCGCTCGACCTGCACTGCACCTACACCCGCGACCAGCTGTTGGTAGCACTGGATTTCCTGAAACCATCTACCGTTCGTGAAGGTGTGAAGTGGCTGCCGGAAAAGCAGTTGGATGTGTTCTTTGTAACCCTGAACAAAGCCGACAAGGATTATTCGCCCACCACCATGTACAACGATTATTCCATCAACGAGAACCTGTTTCACTGGCAGAGCCAAAGCACCACAGCCGAAAGTTCTGCCACTGGTCAGCGATACATCCATCACCGGGAGAAAGGAAGCCGTGTGTTGCTGTTTGTCCGGGAGTTCAAAGCGGATTCCCGTTTCGGCGGTGCCGCCGCTTACACCTATCTTGGCACTGTGAACTATGTCCGGCACGAAGGTTCCCGCCCGATGAACATCACATGGAAGCTCGACCGTCCCATTCCGGCACGATTCCTCAAAAAGACCAATAAACTGATCGTGGGGTAACTTACAATGAAAATTATTCGCGTTTGCGAAGCAATGAAGTCTCCAGTGGAGACTTTAAGCGACAGAACGGTCTTGCGTCAGCAAGATGGAGGAGCCCCGCTCCGACAAGTTCGCGTTGTCGCGGCCGTCATCTGCGACTCCATCCAGACCAAACACAAAATTTATGCCACCGCCCGCGGCTATGGCGACTATAAAGGGCAGTGGGAATTTCCGGGCGGCAAAATTGAGCCGGGCGAGACTCCACAGCAGGCGCTGAAACGAGAAATTGAGGAAGAGCTGGACACTGAAATCGCGGTACATGAAGATTGGAACCATCGAATACGACTATCCAGCATTCCATCTTTCGATGGACTGCTTCTGGTGCGAGGTTCTTTCCGGCGATCTTGTTCTGAAAGAAGCCGAAGCCGCCCGCTGGCTGACAAAGGACGAACTGGGTTCTGTACATTGGCTCCCGGCTGACCAGACGATTCTGGAACGGATTCGAGCGACATTGGGATGAAATCCATCGTCAGATTTTTATTGTTGCAATTTTACAAAAATTACCAATTTGCTGTATGGGGATCAATTATACATTTAAATTAAAAATCGGTTCTTTATTATACTCAACAGCTACAGAAGTCTTGCGTTATTCAATCCACAATATTTATCATTGAATATATCAACTATCACTACAAAAGCATGGATGCATCTCCGTAATGTTAGAGAAACACCTATGCTTATTTTCAGTTCAAATATTTAAGCTGAAAGCTTCTATGCGTAAAATCAAATTCCATTACTTTGCATTTCAAGATGTCTCCTGGTTTGATTTTCGAATAAACATCGCGCGGAAATGAGTACTTGGGTTCCAAGCTTGAAATGAATCCTTTTACATCTTTATCAGCAATCGTACAAACTACACCGCCACTATTTTTACTAACCACACATGCATCTACATCCATATCAACTGTAAAATAATCAATCTCACTGATTGTCTTTTTAAGGTTTTCATCTGCCTGAATCCATTGTTCAACAGCATGAAGCGAATCATTCAAATCAACAGAACTTATAATTGCTTTTTCCGACACTAATTCGTCACTATTTGTCAAATATTCCTTTCGATATTCAATCAAATAATTCACCAAATCTCTTGCATTTAGTGCAACAACAAGTTTCGAATCACTTTCATGAAATTTAAGTCGATTAGATATACGCGTCATAACCTCAGTGTTTTTAAAGAGAGTATCTTCTGCGCATGCCGAAAGATACGAAACGTTTCTTAACATTTGCAAATGTAAGGCACCCGGATAGTAATCTTAACCAAATCGCCTTCCTCAATTGGCATCGCCGAATTTTCACAAAGCACTAAATTCTTCCTTGCCAAGTAAGCCAATTCACGATAAATAACAGCAAGGCTATGACCATATACCTGCAAGCTTCGTGCAAGCTCTGACACTTGAAATAGACCTTTATCACCCGTTGGACCACTCAGTGCTTGCACTTGATATAGCCAATTCAATATATCGGCACGAACAAACGGATCCGGAAAATCGTCATTGTAATCAGATGCAAACAAATTCACAAAATTCGATTCATCACCGTTATAAAAACGGCGGTTCTTACGAAGAAGGACATTTTCAAACCGATACGCAGGAATCTGCGCATCATCGCCAAGCACTCGCATTGCAAGAATATCCTTTTCCTTCATATGCCCGCTTTTACAGAAATCTTCAAAAATTTGAATGCCATTACGTGTATTTTTGTCTGCTAATCTATAGAACAAATTTGCGACCCAACGATCTTTGCGAATAGCAACTATAATATACTTGAAATATTCAATAAGTTCAGATCGTTTGACTGCAACTCGCATACCATTTTCCAGTATATAGGTATTACTGCTCTGTTCGGTTATTCTTGTGATATAGTCAAGTCGAGCTTGAAGTACTCTCAATAAATCTGGTGGATCAATTCTAAAAACGAGATCCCTCACTACAGTATCAAGCGGTGGTTCGGATTTATATGTATCATAAGTCGCATCACGCATAGGCAGAATTACAATACATTTATATTGTGCACGCAACCATTGTGCTACTTCAAACATTAGCAATTGCTCACCTTTGTTCCGTTTATCGCAATTATCCAATACCACAATAGGAATTTTGGCATAATTTTCCTTTATAAAAAATAGCAATGCCTCCAAATAAGAGTCCACATTTCTTATTGCTTCATTGAGAATTTTGTATAATTCTCTGTTTCGTTCTACATCGCTTCCGCACAACAATGAGCCTAATCCTTTGTCAAAGCGTGATATTTCACGCCTAAACACTCTCTTTATTACTCCAAAATCCTCAAAATCCAAATCATTATGCGTTTCTTTTATAGAATCAATAATCTGCTTTTTGAGCCAGTTATATATCTCGTTGTTTGATACGGGCGCCAAATTCATATTAATAAAAATCCACTCACATCTTGCTGCAAGTTCCGGATATTTTTCTTCTAGAAATGCATATCGGAAGTAACGTGTAAATGTTGTTTTTCCGCTTCCAACATTTCCGATTAGCAACATTAGAGAATAGGCTTCCTGGTTATTTAGTATTTTTTCCGAAAGTTTATCAACAAGCTCAACTGGTGTTTCGGTAGACAATGCTGTCGAATTCTTTCGACTAGGCAAATCAAAGCGTTTGATTTCTTTGTAGATTGGCTCGATATGTTGCTCACGCTTTGGAGATGGAATATATGCGTTTTTGACGATAACTGTTCGATCTTGTTCGGTTTCAGGATCAAATATTGATCTATTTTCAAATACTAATGTTCGCCCAAACGAATTCTCTACCATTTCTTCATTTTGGACACGCTTCCCGCCCAATTGTGATACTGGCGAATTAAACCGCGCATTTCCTCTCAAGTCCACATAGTACCTATTTGCCAAATTGAGAAGAGCTTCATGTGAACAATGCTCAACCAGTTCACAGAACAATTTGTTTTCAATATTGAAGTCACTATGAATTAGTCGTAAGACAGGCTCTGCTTGATCGACATATCCCATCCATGTTTCGCAACCATTTGACGCAATAATATACTGACACGCATTTATTTTGTGCGGAAAAGACGCATTGACCTCTTGTGCGTATAACCTAGCCTCAGAATAACCATTAGCCAGTAGCTCATTTGGAGCCTTCGCTTCTAGAATAAGCGTGGGAATGCCTCTAATTGCAACCAGATAGTCCGGGAAATAGTACTTTTGTTTTTGTCCTTTATCAATCAACTTCTTCCGGAGGATGTGCTTAGTTAAAATTTCCGAATCTTTTAATCCAAGTCCAATCGGCGTTTCTGCCTTCAGAAATGGATAAATAAACTTCTGCTCAACATCACTTTCTGTTATGATGTTCTCCAATTCGCAATACAGAGCCATTAAACCACTCCTTTTAGTGAATAATCTATCTTATGGTATAAGTATACTCTTCTTTACATCGCTAGTAAAGTCAAAACACTCATGGTTTACGCGGAGTAACTTCGTGACCTTGCAATTTCAAATCAAACAATACGGTTTTCATTTGTCCTTCATGGGATGTTTTCTCCCGCAAGCAGTGCCTTTGTGCGTACAAAGGCCAGAACACGCACGGCATTGCAACTTTGCCGTGCGTGTTCTGCTTGTTGGGATGCAATCCCAACCCCCTGTGAACATCACGCTTCCGTGATGGCTGCGCACTCCTGCGGAGTGCTGAAAGAGCGTTTTGCAAAAACGCAAAGCCTGCATCGGCACGAGACAGAACAACGGGTTTGGGCTGCGCCCAACAAGCGCTTGCAAGGCAAGGGTCTTTGTATATACAAAGACATTGCTTGCAAGAGAGTTTTGTTGTACCAGAATGGTACCACGAAGCACTGCTTGCAGAAGCGATTGTGCCAGTCCGAATTGTCAATTCCGCTTGCAACTGTTATACTGGATTTATCAAAATTTTTTCGAGAGGCTGCTGCCGTGACCGCACAGCAAGTTCAAATCGGAAACAGACCCTGCCGCATTTACGGCGAAGCCATACAGAATACCTGCTTCTCCAAATGACCGGCGAACATGAGCTGCAAAGCATGGATCATGAAGTGACAGCTATTGCACAAAGCGGCCGGAATTTTCTGTTTTCCGCTGTTCCGGTGAAAAACTGGAACGATGAACTTTCCCCGTGGGAAGCTCCTGCGGTATGGGGCAAGGAAAGTTTTGGCGGCAATGCGGCGGATACCCTTTGCTTTCTGACAGAGCAAGTGATTCCCGCCCTGAAACAGCAGTTTGCACTGCCGAGAAACGTCAGAATTGTTCTGGGCGGCTACTCGCTGGCCGGATTGTTCGCGCTGTGGGCATCCACGCAGATAGCTCTGTTTTCCGGTGTTGCGGCCGCTTCGCCTTCCGTATGGTTTCCGGGATGGATGAAGTTTGAACAGCAGCACCCCATTCAGGCACAGCGCATTTATCTGAGCCTTGGCGACCGGGAAGAGCGCACAAGGAACGCAACTATGGCTGCTGTGGGCGATAACATTCGTGCCCTGCACCGTGAACTTGTGGAACGCGGCAAGAACTGCACCCTTGAATGGAACAACGGCGGGCATTTCAAGGATGCCGACCTGCGCACAGCAAGGGCGTTTCGCTGGGCGATGGAGGATATGCGATGAATATTCTGATTGATGCAGATGGCTGTCCTGTGGTTGACCTAACTTTGCAGATTGCAAAGCAGTTCGGCATCCCGGTCATTATCCTGTGTGACACTTCCCACCAGATCGAGCGTGAGGTGCGCAGACGCGCGTATTCGACAAGGGTGCTGACAGTGTGGACTTTGCGCTGGTCAACCGGGTAAAGCCGGGTGATATTGTCGTGACACAGGACTATGGACTGGCGAGTATGTGC
>ENA-OQHY01001427-OQHY01001427.1-human-gut-metagenome-genome-assembly--contig:-NODE-1427-length-10122-cov-1.467834_pt1 | contig 10122 bp, 17 predicted proteins | sample MGYA00242570_ERZ504733 | MGnify/ENA primary metagenome ERZ504733 (study PRJEB26092, sample SAMD00036219) | human gut metagenome | host: Homo sapiens | study: EMG produced TPA metagenomics assembly of...
GAAATGAGGCTTGGCCGGTTTAACCGGCAGCCTTTTTCTGGTTTTCTTTTTATTCCTTTTTTTCCCTCACAGGAAGCTGCCGCTTTCTCTTCTTGCCTGCTGCTGCCTGCGGATCGCTTCATCCAGAGAACGACACCGGTACTCTCCTTCTTTCTTTCTCTGCATTTCCTCACGGATCAGGCGTTCCATGAAAGAAGAAACCATGGTAATCATTCTACCTAATGTTGTTATTGGATAGATGTCTCCATACCCTACAGTAGTAAGAGAAATCGTTGCCCAATAGATAGCATCAAAGAAAGTATGGAAGCTATCAGGTTCAACGTTGAAAATAACTAAAGCACAGACAATAATATAGCCTATTGCTAGATAAAGAACAGTAATTAAGGCATCTTTTGAATTCTTTCCAACCTGTATAATAATTTGAATATTTTTAGAATAACGAAAACTTTTAAATATACGTAGTACTCTAAATGTTCGAATAAGACGAATTGTTTTTAATGCTTTGAATCCTTTATTTAAAAGCTGATAGATGGTAGGATTGAAAGTAAATCAATAATAGCTATAAATGAAAATGGATATTTTAGATATGAGATTATATCATTATTATGGTACTTTAAGTTTGCAGTCAACCATCTTAGAAAATAATCTATAATAAAAATAAAGACAGAGATAGAATCAATCATATTAAATAAATGAGATTCATTTTTAAAAGCAAGTGGAATAATGCTTATAAATATGATAAACATCATCACTAAATCATATACATGACTTGCTTTATCGTCTTCTTTAGAAACTTCTATTATTTCGTAAATACGTTTTTTCATGTTAGCACCCTTATTAAAGATATCATAGGTAGAATTAATTTCATATTATGAAATTAATGTGGAAGAGATATTTGATTAGATACAATAATAAATAAAGGAGGCTCTTTATGTATAAAATTATAGCGTGTGATTTAGATGAAACTTTATTAAGTGATGATCGTTCAATTTCTAAAGAAAATATCGAAGCGATTCAAAAAGCTAAAGAATTGGGTGTTAAGTTTGTTCCTGCTACAGGAAGAGGATATAATACGGTTGATGGAACTTTAAAAGAATTAGATCTTTATGACTTAGAAAATGAATATGTGATTTCTTACAATGGCGGAGCCATTAGCGAAAATAAAGCAAGTAAACTGCTTCATTTTGAAGGGATTACCTTTGAAAAAGCAAGTGAGCTTTATAAACGAGGTTTAAACTATGATGTATGTATTCATGTTTACACAAAAGATATGGTTTATGCTTATAAGTTTGTTCAAGAAGAAATTGACTATTTAGCGGGAAGAATGGAAGTTAAAGAAATCTTTGATGATCATATTGATTTTTTAAAGGGACAAGAAATTGTTAAAGTGTTGTATATGAATACAGATTATGATTATTTGAAAAAGATTGAAGATGATTTAAAGGATATTACAGGGGATTTGGATGTCAGTTATTCATCTAATCGTTATATTGAATTTAATCATCAAGGTGTTAATAAAGGACAAGGTTTAAAGAAACTTGCGGATATCTTAGGTGTAGATATTAAAGAGACGATTGCTATTGGTGATAACTTTAATGATTTATCAATGATTAAAGTGGCAGGACTTGGTGTTGGGGTACAAAACACTGTTGAAGATATGAAGAAAGAATGTAATGTGATTACCAAGGCGACAAATAATGAAAATGCTGTGGCGGAAGTCATCAATAAATATATTTTAGGCACAAATTAAGTTTTGTGCTTTTTTAATAGTTCTTCTATTTTGTATAATTGAATAAATACGAAAAGAGGAAGAATATGAATTCGTTTTTTACAGATACAATATTAGAAAGAGGAAAAAAATATTTTGAACAAAACAGAGTTTTTTCTATTAATCAAAAAGATGATAAAACATATACAGGAATTGTTTTAGGAAGTGAAGCTTATCATACTAAAATTACTTTAGATGAACATTATAATGTGATGTCTGTAACGTGTGATTGCCCCTATGCTAATGAAGGTCATCATTGTAAACATGAGGCAGCACTTTATTTTGCGATTGAAGAAAGACTTCCTAAGGATGAACAACAATATATCGATATTAATGCTTTATTAAAAAGAGTTCGTGCAAGATCACGTAGTAGTTATATGTTAAAACGTGAATTTAATGAAGAATTTAAGAAATATTTAAAGAATATTATTCAATTAAATAAGCAGGGAAATTTTCATATTTCTAATTATCAACAAGTTATTGAAGAATTTTTAAGTTCTAATTACTCAAAAGATTATCGACATGAAATACTTAATATTATGTTTCAAGGATACTGTAAGTTGCTTACTAATGAGCATAATAAAGAATTAACAGTACAATGGCTTAAAGAAAATATGAAATATCAAAGATATGAAAATGCATTTAGTCATATTATGTCTGTAGTTTATTTATTAGATGTTGAAGATCAAATAGCTATTATTAAAGAAATGCTTTTAAATAAAAGAAATCCAGCTTTATTAAATACATATTTTTAAAAATTATTAATGATCATCATTTGGATATAAAAAAAATACTTAGATGATATCCGAATTTATAATAACAATGAAGATTATATTATGGAAATGATACGCTATTATATGAATAATCAACAAATAGGACATGCTAAGCAATACTATAAAGAACATATACAAAATATTAGAACAAAAGAAACAAAAGCAAAATTAGAATCCTTACTCAATCCAGAAAATGAAGATAGACGTATTTAAATTATTTATGTTCAAAATTAAGCTATTATAATTGTTCAGAAGTTCCTATTTATTATGATGATTTAAAAGAGTTTTATGGAAATAAAATTTGAAAATTACTTGATTGATTTTATAAATAAAGTAGATGATTATTATAGTGATTATGAATTAGCGATAATGATTTAAACGAAAACAAGAAGCAAAATATGCTATTTATATCTTACTACAAAAACCAAATATGAATTTTTTGATCCACTAAAAGGAATGATAAAAGAATACAGTTTAGAAATGTATTTAATGGTATATGTTGAATGCTTAAAAGATTATATAAATCAAGGAATAAGAAATTATTATTTAAGAGATTATATTTATGACTTATTTCATTGAGTTAGAATGAAATGTCTAAAATAGAGTTAGTAGATAATGTTGAAAAAAGAATATCCAAAAAAAAGAAACTACATGAAATGTTAGATGCATGTTTAAAGGAAGGTGATGAAATTTGAAATTCAATATTAATTCAAATGTTGTAAAAAGTAAAAATAACTTAGAAATTGCTAGAAAATATCATCACTATGATAATGTAGAAAGCATACATGTTACAGCTAATGAAGATGTTTATCATATAGATGCTGTCGTTTCAGTATTTAATCATCCCCAAAATGTTCATTAGATATTAAAGATAATCAAGTTGTTTCTTATGAATGTTCATGTCCATTTAATGACCAAGATTCAATGTGTGGTCATCTAGGTGCAGTAATTTTAAAACTCAATGAATTAGAAATCAATCAACTTCCTTTTGATTATCAAAGTGATAAATTACAAAAAATCAAAGAAATAGAAAAAGAAAATCAAAGACAAAGAAGAAAAGCACAATTAAGACAAATGGCTTCTATGTCTACAAAGCTTATTGATTTTAATAAAAGCCAATATCAAACAGACTTACGCCTTTCAATCAATCAAGAAAAATATGATTTAACACCGAATGTTTATCTAAATGGAGATAAAATAGTACTCGAGTATAAAATTGGAAATGAAAAGAAATATGTAATTAAAAAATATTGCTGATTTTATAGAAAGAATTCAAAATCAAGAAAACTATAAATATGGAAAAGCTTTAGAATTTGTCCACAGTGAAAAAAGCTTTACAGATGATGCTTTAAAACAAATTGATTTGATGAAAAAAGCACTGATCATTATCATCATGACATGGAAGAATATTCTTATTATTATGAACCTATTAAAAGAAAGTATAACAATAGATCCTCGTTTATTTGATGAATTTTATGATGCGAATAAAGAAATCTTTTCTTTAGGTGAGATTGAATGTAATTTACGTTTATATATTTTAAAAGAAGATGATTATTATATTGTTCGAGTAAATGTAGATGAACCTATTTATATCGGTGGTAAACATGGCTATCGTTATGGAATGAATAATGGTAAGTTTTATATGGATCGCATGATTTTTGATGAAGAAGGGAATGTTTGTCGTTTTTTAAGTAGCATTATGGATAATGAAGGACAATTGATTATTTTAGAGGAACAATATCAAGACTTCTTATAAATATGTTTTGTTACCAATTCTTTCTTATTTTGAAGTGTTTGATGAAACTCAAAATGATATACCAACTTATGATGAAATCAAAATTTATGGAGATATTGATGATAATCAAATGATTTATTTTCAACCAGTTTATGTTGATGAAAATCAAAATCGTGTTTATGGTTTTAATGACAATATAATTACAACTTATCAACAAGATTTAATTGAAAAATATATTGAACAATATGCTTCATTAATAGATCAAAATAAGCATCGTGCATATTTTGATACAAATAGCCAAACAACTTATGAATTCATCTTTGAAGGATTAGATTATTTAAAACAATATGGAGATGTTTATGTATCAGAAGCATTGAAAAGAGTAGGTAAGAAGATTTCTTATAACTTACATGTAGGGGTTAGTGTTGAAAACAATCTTTTAAAATTTGATATTTCATCTCATGAAATACCAAAACAAGAATTACAAGATGTTTTAAATCAATATCGTCGTAAAAAGAAATTCTATCGTTTAAAAAATGGCGAACTGCTTTATTTAGATTCACCTGATTTAGAAGAATTAAGTGAATTTATGGATGCTTATCATGTTGATGTTAAAGATATTGATAATGGTGAGTTTTCAATGAATAAACAGAGAATGCTCGCAATTGATGAAGAAAATGATTTTGAATATGTAGAACTTGATCGCGAAGAATCCTTTGTAGAAACACTAGATAGATTTAAATCAGCAACGCAAAAAGAGTATCCAGTACCTCAAAATTATGAAAAAATCTTAAGAGATTATCAAAAAGAAGGGTATGTATGGCTTCATACGTTAAAAGATTATGGTTTTAATGGTATTCTTGCTGATGATATGGGGTTAGGAAAAACATTACAAATTATCACTTTATTAGATTCATTAAAAACTAATAGACCAAGTCTTGTTGTATGTCCATCTTCACTTATTTATAACTGGGAAGATGAGGTGCATAAGTTTTCTAAACAGTTATCAGTCACATGTATTACAGGTAATGGGGCTTTAAGAAAAGAATTAATTAAAGAGATTAAACAAGGTTTATATGTAACTTCTTATGATTATATGAGAAGAGATTTTGAATTGTATCAAGATATTGAATTTGAATATGTAATCTTAGATGAAGCACAATATATTAAAAATCAAAAAACAAAGAATGCACAATCGGTTAAAACTTTAAAAACAAGACATAAACTTGCTTTAACAGGAACACCAATTGAAAATAGTTTAGCAGAATTATGGTCTATTTTTGATTTCTTAATGCCACAATACTTATTCAATTACCATTATTTCCAAAAACAATATGAATCAAGTATTGTTAAAAATAATGACGAAGAAAAAACAAAACAGCTTAAAAAACTAGTAACACCATTTATCTTAAGAAGAAATTAAAAAAGAAGTATTAAAAGAATTACCAGATAAAATAGAACAAAATATGATTCTTCCATTTAGTGATGAAGAAGAAAAAATCTATGTTGCAAATCTTGCTAAAGTCAATGAAGAACTTCAACAACTTTATGACATAGAAGGCTCGGATAAGATGCAAATTCTAAAAATGCTTACAAGATTAAGACAATTATGTCTAGAACCACGTCTTGTTTATGATAATATTGATCAACCATCATCTAGCTTAAAGCTTGTATGGAACTTATTAAAACAATGCAAGAAAATAAACAAAAAGTACTCCTCTTTTCTTCATTTACTTCCGCTTTGGATTTAATTGCTGAGGAATGTCAAAAAGCTGGTATTACATATTACATGCTTACAGGAAGTACAAATAAGGAAGAAAGAAGAGAACTTGTTTCAAGATTCCAAAAAGATGATACAACATTATTCTTAATTTCTTTAAAAGCAGGAGGTACAGGTCTTAACTTAACATCGGCTGAAAATGTTATTCATTATGACCCATGGTGGAATGTATCGGCGCAAAACCAAGCAACAGATCGTGCTTATCGTATTGGTCAAAAGAGTAATGTTCAAGTATTTAATCTTGTGATGAAAGATAGTGTAGAAGAAAAGATTATTGAAATGCAAAAACGTAAAAAAGAATTAGCGGATATGTTTGTAGAAAATAATAGTGGTGGATTATCACAAATGTCTAAAGAAGATATCTTAAGTTTATTTACAATGTAAAAGACGGCAATGCCGTCTTTTAGTTTAACAAAGCTGTATCAATGATTTGATAATTTGCACGATGAATATAAAGAGCTTTACCATCAATCATAAGCTTTGTCATTTTAGGTAACTTTTTAGGAACTGACCAATAAACTTCATCTCCTGAATAAGCTGTAATTGGTTGACCTAATTGAGACTTAATAACAACAACTCTTGATTTACCAAAGTAGTTTTATACTTATTAATAATATTAGCGATATATGTATTATTTGAAAGTTTTCCATTATCATTACTTTCTATGTCTTCTTGAGTAAAATCAACATTTGGTTCTAATCCTTTTTGAGTAAAGATACATGTATCTCCACAAGATTCAATTTCTTGACCATCAATGGTAATGGTAATAACTGAAGATAATTCATATCCTGTAATAATACTTCCATCACTATCATAAGAAGTTGTTTCTACAGGATTACCTTGAATATTGATTTTATCTCCTGTTGCTGTCATAATTCTTTTTCCATAGTTATCAAAGGTATCAATGGTATAACCATTACCAACAAGGTTTCCTTTAATATCGTTGATCTTTGATTCAAACATGGCACATCCTGTTAAGCTTATAAGCATTATACAAGATAGTAATACTGTGATTATTTTTTTCATATTCCCACTCCTTTTCTAAATTATAACAAATTTTTGTGCAGAGAACTTAAAAATACAGTAAAATATAAAAAGAGGTGAAATCCATGTTACTTAAACAAATGAAATATTTTATCACAGTTGTTGATTTACATAGTTTTACAGAAGCAGCTGAACAATGTTTTATTTCACAATCAGCTATTTCCCAACAAATCAAAGCTCTAGAAAAGGAATTAGGGGTACGTTTATTTGAAAGAAGTAAAAGACAATTTTCTTTAACAGCGGCAGGAGAATATTTTTATCGTCATGGAAAAGTACTTCTTGATGAAATTGAAGATTTTAAAGAAGAAACAATTCGTCGAGGAGAAGATCAGGAATTAAACCTAACAATTGGTTATCCTAAAAACTTTAGTACTAATGAATTATTAGAAACAATTGTTGAATTTAAAAGAATTTATCCAGAAGTTAATATTTCAGTAGTCAGTGGTACACATGAGGAATTGTTTGAATTATTAGTTGATCATCGTATTGATATGAAAATAAGTGAACAAAGAAGAACGTTTAATAAAGATTATTATAATGAAAACTTAAAAGAAAGTGTTTCTTTTATTGAAATCTCAACACTTTCTCCTTTATCTAAAAAAGAAGTTATTAGTGTTGATGATTTAAAGAATATGTCTTGTATTATCGTTGTTTCTAAAGAGAGAGAAGATTCAGAAAGAGAATTTTATGAAAAGTCACTAAATCTTTCACATCGTTTTCTTTATGCGGATTCTTTGGAACAAGCACGTTTAATGGTAGCTAGCCAAAGAGGTTATTTACCAATTGATCAAATCGGTCATTTAGATAAGCCTATGTCAGGAATTGAAAGAATTGAATTATCTTATAAAGGCAAGCCTATTCAAAGAAATTATTTTGCTTGTTGGTCTAAAGATAAAACCAATTATTATATAGAAGAATTTGTAAAGATGTATAAAGAAATATTAAATAAGTAAAACTTATAAAGATGATTAGGAATTGAAATTGTTTCAATTCCTTCTTTTTTTTATCATATAAGTGGAAAAAGGAGTGAGTAATTATGGCACAAGTTCTTGTTTTAATGAGTAGTCCAAGAAAGCATGGGAATACAGATCGATTAGCGAATGCTTTTATTAAAGGTGTAGAAGAAAATGGATATAGCACAGAAAAGATTTATGTCAATTATCAAAATATTAAACCTTGTTTAGGATGTAATATTTGTCAAAAGACAAATCAATGTGTACAAAAAGATGACATGCAAGAAATTTATGAAAAGATGTTAGAAGCAAAAGTCATTGTCTTTGCTTCACCGGTTTATTTTTATACATTTAATGCTTCAATGAAGTTATTAATTGATCGTACATTTGCGATTGAAAAAACAATTCATGACAAAGATTTCTATCTACTTACAACAGGATTAGCTCCTGAAGAAAGTTATTTTAAAATCATCAAAGATACTTTCCAAAAATATATTGATTGTTTAAGAGTTGGTGGTAATCGTTTTGTAGATTCTATTTTAGGTTTCCAAACAGGGAATAAAGATGATATTGAAAAACAGATTCAATAGAAAAAGCATATAACATAGCAAAGGAGATAAAAATCAATGAGTAAAAGTTTAATTGTTTATTTTTCGCATAATAAAGAAAATTATTTCTCGGGAAATATTGTTAATTTAGAAAAAGGGAATGTACAAGTCATTGCTGAAACATTATCTACAATGATTGATGCAGATATTTATCAAATCAAAGAAGTGGATGCTTATCCATTTGATTATCATGAATGTACAAAGCGTGCAAGTGATGAACTTAAAAATAATGCCCGTCCACAAATATTAGATCCATTAGAAAGTATTGATGAATACGATACAATTTATTTAGGTTATCCAAACTGGTGTCAACAATGCCAACGATTGTTATGACATTTTTTAGAAAAGTTATGACTTTACCAATAAGCATATCTATCCGATTTGTAGCCATGAAGGAAGTGGTATGGGAAGAAAGTGAAAGTGATTTAAAGAAACTTTGTCCAAATAGTATCCTTCATAAAGGCTTAAGTATTCATGGAAGTCATGTTGATGGATGTAGACAACAATTAGAAAGATGGTTAGGAGAAAAATAAAATGACAGATAACGCTAAAAATTATCATGAAAAAATGTTTCCAGGGTATGTTTCAGATTTTTTAAGAACAGATCCTGAATTTATTGAAGCTTTTGATAACTTCGCATTTGATGAAGTTGTAAATTCAAGATGATTAGATGATAAAACTAGATTTATTTCAATTCTTGCAGTTTTATTAGGATGCCAAGGAATTGACGAATTTAAAGGAATGTTGAAAGCAGCATATAATTTTGGAGTAACTCCAGTAGAAATGAAAGAAATTGTTTATCAAGCTGTTGCTTATTTAGGAATTGGGAGAGTTTTTCCTTTTCTTAAAAGCTGTGAATAGTTTTATTGAAGAGACTTTAGGTTTAAAACTTCCATTAGAAAATCAAAATGATCCTAATACCAATCGTTTAGAAAAAGGAGAGCAAGCACAAGTAGCAATCTTTGGTGAAGAAATGAGAGGATATGCGACAAGTGGTGATCCTAAAACAATGCATATTCGTAAATGGTTAACAGATAACTGTTTTGGAGATTACTATACAAGAAGTGGTTTAGATTATAAACAAAGAGAAATGATTACTTTCTGTTTCTTATACGCACAAGGTGGGTGCAAGCCACAAGCGATTGCTCATACAAAAGCAAATATACGTTTAGGGAATGATCAAGATTTCTTAATTAAAATTGTTTCTCAAAATGTTCCTTTTGTAGGATATCCAAGAAGTATAAATGCCATTGATTGTATAGAAAAGGCAGGTAAAGAATAATGAAAGATGTCATGATTGTTGTTGGTGCTGGTCAAATCAGTATGGCGATTGCTAGAAGAGTGGGTGCCGGTAAGAAAATTATTTTAGGTGATAAAAATATTGAAAACGCAAAAAATATTCAAAAGAACAATGGTGGATGCAGGATTGATGTTGAAATCATGGAAGTTGATTTATCAAGA
>ENA-OQHY01001428-OQHY01001428.1-human-gut-metagenome-genome-assembly--contig:-NODE-1428-length-10116-cov-3.851737_pt1 | contig 10116 bp, 9 predicted proteins | sample MGYA00242570_ERZ504733 | MGnify/ENA primary metagenome ERZ504733 (study PRJEB26092, sample SAMD00036219) | human gut metagenome | host: Homo sapiens | study: EMG produced TPA metagenomics assembly of...
TTTCTGAAAATAGATTTTTGTTTTTGTCATTAAAAACCTGCCTCCGTGTTTATGACGGAAAGCAGGTTTTCTTTCGAATCTGTTAGATTTTATTTTTTATGCTACAAGTTTCATCTCCCGCAGAATGCGGTATACGAGATAACAGATCAGCGCTGCACAGACCAGTTTGAACAGAAGCGGAACGACGGCGAACACGATTTTAAATCCAAGCCAGATCACGCCAATCGGGAGAAGAATAGTGGCGCATGCGCCGAGGACTTTTCCTCCAAATTTCAGCAGCAGTCCGACGATCCCAAATAAAATTCCAATTCCGCAGAGCAGACCAAAACAGGTTGCCAGCATGACTAATGTAACTAACATCGTGATCCCTCCTTGTCTTTTTCTCTATGTGTTCCACTTGCTGTGGATGTTTCCGTATCTTTCTTACAAACCATATTGTAGCACTTTTTTCCAGCAAAACAACGGGGAAGACGTGGAAGAATTTCTTAAGTTTTTCTTTACACCGATCGAGTGAAACCTAAAAAAGGACAGACAACGCTGCACTTCTGCAAAATTGTCTGTCCTGTAAATTACAAAATTTTCTTTACTCTTCTATTGTCTCTTCCTCAGCCTGCGGCTCAACCTCAAGACCAAGCTCTTCCAGCTGTACTGCGTCAACCGGTGACGGAGCCTCGGTCATCAGACAGGAAGCATCTTTTACCTTCGGGAATGCGATGACGTCGCGGATGCTGTCCTCTTTTGCCATCAGCATAACAAGACGGTCCAGTCCGTAAGCCAGTCCGGCGTGAGGCGGAACTCCGTATTTGAAAGCATCCAGAAGGAAACCAAATCGCTCATGTGCCTGTTCCTTTGTGAAACCAAGCATCTCAAACATCTTCTCCTGCACATCGTTCTGGTGAATACGAACGCTTCCTCCTCCGATCTCAGTGCCGTTCAGGACGATATCGTAAGCTTTTGCACGAACTGCGCCCGGATCGGTATCCAGAAGCGGCAGATCCTCGTCCATCGGCATAGTGAACGGGTGATGCATTGCAGTAAAACGGTTCTCCTCATCGGACCACTCCAGAAGCGGGAACTCGGTAATCCATACGAAGCGGTACTCGTTCTTGTCGAGCAGTCCCATCTGCTCTGCCAGTTCCAGACGAAGTGCGCCAAGAACGTTCCAAACAATCTTGTTGCGGTCTGCTGCGAAGAGAAGAAGGTCTCCAGCCTGTCCGTCCATGGCTTTGATGAGGGCTTCCATCTGCTCCTCCGTCATAAATTTGGAGAAGGAAGATTTCCAGCTTCCATCCTCATGGATTGCAATGTATGCAAGACCTTTTGCACCGTAACCTTTCGCAAACTCAACGAGCTTGTCGATTTTCTTTCTCGGCATTGCGCCCTGTCCCTTTGCGTTAATACCGCGGACAGAACCGCCGTTTTCAAGTGCGCCCTTAAATACAACGAACTCGGTATCTTTTACGGTCTCGGAAACATCAACCAGCTCCATACCGAAACGCAGGTCCGGTTTGTCGGAACCGAAACGGTTCATAGCCTCTTTCCAGGTCATTCTCTGGATCGGGAGCTGTACCTCAACGCCGAGCACCTCTTTGAACAGGTGTGCCAGCAGTCTCTCATTGACATCGATAACATCATCTACATCAACGAAAGCAAGCTCCATATCGATCTGGGTGAACTCCGGCTGACGGTCGGCACGCAGGTCCTCGTCACGGAAGCATTTTACAATCTGGATATAGCGGTCATAGCCGGAGCACATCAGAAGCTGTTTGAACAGCTGCGGAGACTGCGGCAGTGCATAGAAGCTGCCCGGATGAACACGGCTCGGTACCAGGTAATCTCTGGCGCCTTCCGGTGTGGATTTCGTCAGCATCGGGGTTTCGATCTCAAGGAAGCCTTCTTTGGACATGAACTCACGGGTGAGCATTGCCACTTTGCTTCTCATGATCAGGTTTCTCTGGATGTCCGGGCGGCGCAGATCCAGGTAACGGTATTTCAGACGGAGCTCTTCTCTCGTCTTGGAATCCTCCTCGATCGGGAACGGCGGGGTTTCTGCCTCGGAAAGAATGCGTAAGGACTCAGCCTTTACTTCGAGCTCTCCTGTTGCCAGATTTTCATTGACAGCACCGGAGCGGGCCATAACTTCACCTTCTACGGCGATGACGAACTCGCTGCGCAGTTTTGCTGCTTTCTCAAAACCTTCCTCACTGATCGGGCCGTTCTCAAAGATAATCTGCATAATACCGCTTCTGTCACGCAGATCGACGAAAATAATTCCGCCTTTATTACGGCTCTTCTGTACCCAGCCCATCAGGGTTACTTTTTTTCCGATATCTGCTTTTGTGACTTCCGCACAGCGGCAGGTTCTCTTCAGCCTTTCATGGATTCAGCCATTTTCTTGTTCCTCCTATTTGGAACTGCGGACACAAAGAATCTGCATCCGCAGCACATCGTTTTTTCATGCGATTACTATTATTGGATATTCCTTACATTTTGTCAACAAAAAATTCTTCGATCTCAGTGTAACCCTCGCTGGCAAGCTGCTCTTTCTGGAATTTCTTGTTCTTTTTCATCACGGCGATGTTGATGGCCGTGCCTTCACTTCTCTCTTTTGTCGCCTGCTTAATGATCTTCTGCATTCCCTCTGCCGGCATGTTTTTCTCGATCAGGTACGCTTTTTTCTTCTGTGCGCCCGGGATCTGGTAATCTCTCTCAAGCAGAAGCATAACGATACGCTCAAATCCGATGGAGAATCCGCATGCGCAGGTCTGGTTTCCGGTGAATTTTCCGATCATTTCATCGTAGCGTCCGCCGCCTCCGACAGATCCGCCGTACTCATCCATAGCGATCTCGAAGATCGGTCCGGTGTAGTAGGACATTCCGCGCACCAGAGTCGGATCGAAAGCGATCTTGAATTCTGCGGTCTTCACGGCATTGACACTGTCGATGATGGTCTTCAGGCCGTCTGCGTACTCTTTGTCAAGGAATCCCTCGAGTTTCTCACGCAGTACTCTACGCCTGCGGTATCCGGGGTGATCTCCTCGAACATTTTCAGGTATTTCTCTACGGACTCTTTTGCAAAGCCGGCTTCCTCGAGCTCTTTGGCAACGCCCTCAAAACCGATTTTATCCATCTTATCGAGGATAATAAATACGGTGTCATAGGACTCCTCCGGGAATCCGCTGTAGGCTGCCATTGCTTTTAAGATACGGCGGTCATTGATACGGATCGTAAAGTTCTTGAAGTCCAGTTTTCCAAGCAGTGTGGTGGTAGCAAGGATCAGCTCAATCTCTGCAAGGTTGGTCGGCTCGCCGAGGATATCGATATCGCACTGCATGAACTGGCGGTATCTTCCTCTCTGCGGACGGTCTGCACGCCATACATTTCCCATCTGAAGTGCTTTGAACGGGGACGGAAGCTCGTTTGCGTTGTTGGAATAGTAACGGCAGAGCGGAACGGTCAGGTCATAACGCAGGCCGCTGTCTACGAGATCGTTTTCTTTCTCAGCGGTCTCGAGTTTCAGCTTCTCTCCTCTTTTTAAGATCTTGAAAATCAGTTTCTCATTCTCGCCGCCCTGTTTGCTGTTCAGGTTTTCGATGTGCTCCACGCATGGGGTCTCCATGGAGGTAAAGCCGAAGGTTCCGTAAGTTTCCTTGATCAGACGGATCACGTAGTCACGGATTGCCATTTCTTTCGGTAAAATATCTTTCATTCCGGTAACCGGTTTCTTCTTTAATGCCATTTTCTGTTTTCTCCTTTATGATTTCCTGGATCAATTCATCGACATCAGAAAGCTCGATCGCTTTCCGGCTGCCGCTGTGGATCACTCTCTGAAATGCCAGGAACATTTTCAGATCGAAATTTTTGACTTCTTCTGCCATAAGCTCCATCGCCTGTTCCTGCGTAAACGCGCTCCGGTACGGGCGGTCGGAGGTCAGTGCGCAGTACACATCGCAGATACGCAAAATACGCGCCCCAAACGGAATCTTTTCTCCTGCCAGATTCGCAGGATATCCTGTTCCGTCATAATTTTCATGGTGGTACAGAATGCTCTCCATGACAAAATCGGAGTATCCGCGTCCCTGCAGCAGCTCATATCCCAGTGTGGGATGGGTCCGCACAAAGCGCATCTCCTCGACAACGAGCGTATCCTGTTCTTCTACGTAATTCTCCAGGACAACCTTTCCGATGTCGTGGAGAACGCCCGCTTTTGCAAGCTCATAGCAAATTTCTTTTTCATACCCCAGTTCCCGCGCAAGATCGTAAGCCAGATTACTCACTTCCATGCCGTGGATGAGCTGTTCGGTCAGGGTATATCGCAGCATGTGAAGCTGCTGACTGGATTTTTTTTTCATTTTGGCAGATACTTCTCCATTCCGATACGCTTTCTCTCGATCATCTCATCGATACGCTCCACATAATTTTTCAGATCCTTCACATTTTCCACCCGCTCAATGCGCTCTCCGTGGTCAAACACGAATTTCGTGGATGCTCCGGCTCCTGCAGCCAGAATGGACTGTTTTTCTTCCATAATGAGAATGTTGTAAATACCGGCCTTTCCTTCCCGGGAATAACCTACATTCTCAAAGTTTCCCGCCATATTTTTCTGGCGGTACATGTAATACGGCCCCATCTCCATGCGATGTGCGCTGTCCATCGTCATTTTCATGATCTCAGCGGAATTTTCAAACGAGATTTCCTGATATTTGTCTTTGAACAAATTGAGTCTCGTCGCACGCTTCAATGCAAGGGAATGGACCGTCAGGGAATCCGGGTTCAGCGCCTCCACTTTTTCCAGGGTATGCGCCACTTTTTCCCTGTCCTCGCCCGGCAGACCAACGATCAGATCCATGTTGATGTTGTCGAAACCAAGGTCACGCGCCATGCGGAACTTCTCTTCAATCTCCTCCACCGTATGATGGCGTCCGATCAGATCCAGTGTCTCCTGGTTCATCGTCTGCGGGTTAATCGAAATACGGGTCACCGGGAATTTGCGGATGGCCTTTAAGACATCCTCATGGATCGTATCCGGCCGTCCTGCCTCCACGGTAAACTCCTGCACCTGATCCATCGGGAAGAGCTCTGTCACCTTCGAAAGCAGACGTTCCATCTGTGCTGCATTCAGCGTCGTCGGCGTTCCGCCTCCGATGTAGATCGTATCAAGTGTATAGTCTTTCATACGCTCGCTGATGAAGGTCAGCTCTTTGATCAGCGCATCCAGATACGGATCTACCATATGGGCCCAGCGGCTTAACACATGGGAACCGAAGGAACAGTACAGACAGATGCTCGGACAGAATGGAATGCCGATGTACAGGCTGTAGCCGTGCTCGTAGTCGATCGTCTTTAAAATATCCTTTTCCCGGTTGCAATCGTGATTGCAAGTGCCGTCTTTTCCGGGCTGGTGTAGTAGGTCTCGCGCATGTATTTCGCAATCTCTACATTTGTTTTGCCCTCTTCCAGCATCTTCATCGGAATTTTCGTCGGACGGATGCCGGTGAGATCGCCCCACGGAAGTTCTTTTCCGCTCACTTTCGAGAGCGTGCGATAGACCATCCGTTTCAGGACATTTTTCGTTTCATGGCGGTCTTTTTCATATTCCACCGCCTCACACGCGGCAGAAAGCTCTTCGTGCTTCTCATTTTCTATGGAAAAGCAGATCTGGTCTGCCGCGTACAGGATCTTATCATAATATGCAAATTCCCCGTCCGGCGCTCCATCCTCTTCGTACCACGAGGTGATCTCGCAGCCGGGATAGAATGCCTTGATCAGGGAATACACATCGTATTCAAAATCTTTTCTGTTAAAACAAAGGCTGATATTAAGCAAGGGGATTGTACCTCTTTTCATGTTCAATCGTAGTTTCATCGTTGTGGCCCGGATACACAGTCACATCCCCGGGAAGCTCTTTTAACAGGCGTTTGACCGATGCAATCAGATCTCTTCCGGAGGATGTCGGGAAATCGTATCTTCCATATGATTCGCAAAACAGCGTATCGCCGGAAAAAAGTGCTTTTTCTGCCGGAATATAATAGCAGACGCCTCCTGCCGTATGGCCTGGTGTTGCAAGCACATGGATTTAAAATCCGCCAGATGCAGAATATCGCCCTCTTTTACCGTTTTGTCTGCCTGCATCGTGTACGGCGCGCTCCAGAGGCCGGAAAGATTTTCCCTTGCATCCCCCAGAAGGTGCTGCTCCTTTTCATGGACATAGACCGGAATATGGTATTTTTTCCGCAACGCATCCGCTGCCAGCATATGGTCGAAATGGCCATGAGTCAGCAAAATAGCCTCCGGGTCGCCGTCAATCTCGTCGATCTGGCGTGCAATCTCCAGCGGCGAATCGCCCGGGTCCACGATCAGCACCTTCTGGCTGTCCGGATTTTCCACAACGTAGCAGTTTGTCGAGAGCATTCCAAGTGCCCGGTAATTTACCTTTATCATACGCTTTTCTCCTTTTTATCCTCTCGATCTCTGAATATCAATCACGCTCTCCACCTGGCGCACCTTCTCGATGATGCTGTTCAGCTCTTCGTTGTTGTGCACGTCGAACGTCACATCGATGGAAGCCGTTCCCTGCTTGCTCGTTCTCACGTTCATCGCCGCAAGGTCGATCTTCCGCTCGGTAAAGATCTTGGAGATATCCACCAGAAGACCGGTACGGTTGTTTGCGTAAACGCTGATCTCCACGGTATAGAGAGAGCCGCCGTTGTCCTCTGCCTGCCATTCAGCATCAATGAGGCGCACCCGCTCAGATTCCGGCAGATTCAGGACATTGACACAGTCGGTGCGGTGAATGGTCACGCCGCGTCCTCTTGTGACAAAGCCCACGATCTCATCGCCCGGGATCGGATTGCAGCATTTTGAGAAGCGAACTGCCACATCGTGGATACCGCGCACGACGATGCCGCCCTTGCTCTTTCCAACCGGCAGAACTTTCTCTCCAGATGCCGCCTCGAGCACCTGCTCGTCGGTGATCTCTTTTTTATGCTGCTTTTCGTACGTCTCAATCAGCTTGTTGAGGACCTGGCCCTCTTTTAAGCCGCCGTGGCCGATGGCCGCAAGAACGGAATCCCAGTCGCGGAAGCCGTACTTTCTCATGACAGCCTCTTCGTACATCGGTTTCGTATAGATTCCAAGGTTTTTGCCCTTCAGCTTTGCATAGCTGGTGAGCATTTCCTTGCCTTTGACGATGTTGTCCGTCTTGTTCTGCTGGCGGAACCACTGGTTGATGCGGCTCTTTGCCTGGGAACTCTTCGCAATTTTCAGCCAGTCGCGGCTCGGTCCCTTGGAGTTCTGCGAGGTGATGATCTCGACGCGGTCTCCGTTGTGAAGTTCCGTCTCGATCGGCACGAGTTTTCCGTTGACCCTCGCTCCGACCATCTTGTTGCCGACCGCACTGTGGACGGAATAAGCAAAGTCGATGGCACAGGAGCCGACCGGAAGCGTTTTGACATCGCCCGCCGGGCTGAAACAGTAAACATTGTCGGCAAACAGGTCGAGATCGCTCTTTAAGAGGTTCATGAACTCATGGTTGTCCGCCATGTCCTGCTGCCACTCCAGAATCTGGCGCAGCCAGGTCAGTTTTTCCTCTTCCTGCTCCGGTCCCGGTTTCTTGCCGTCGGAGGCCTCTTTGTATTTCCAGTGTGCAGCGATACCGTATTCTGCAATCCGGTGCATCTCATAAGTACGGATCTGAATCTCAAACGGCTGTCCGTTCGGTCCGATCAGGGTTGTATGCAGGGACTGGTAACGGTTTGGCTTCGGCATCGCAATGTAATCTTTGAAACGGCCCGGGATCGGCGTGTACATTTCATGGATGACACCGAGCGCTGCATAGCAGTCTTTGACGGATTCCACGATGATGCGGACCGCAAAGAGGTCATAGATCTGATCCAGCGTCTTATGCTGGTTGACCATCTTTTTGTAGATGCTGAAAAAGTGCTTGATTCGTCCGTTGACATCTGCCTCAATGCCGGCCTGGTGGATATGACGGGTCACCTCTTTTACGATCGCATCGACAAACTCCTGCCGCTGCTCCCGCTTCATGCTGACCTTCTGCACCAGTTCATAGTACGCATCCGGCTCCAGATATTTCAGAGAAAGGTCATCGAGTTCGACCTTGATCTTGGAAATACCGAGGCGCTGTGCGATCGGGGCATAAATATCCATCGTCTCACGCGCTTTTTTCTTCTGCGTCTCCGGCGACCAGTACTGTGCGGTCCGCATGTTGTGCAGACGGTCCGCCAGTTTTACCAGAATAACACGGATATCCTTTGCCATCGCAAGGAACATCTTTCTCAGGTTTTCTGCCTGCTCCTCGACCTTATCCGCAGAATATTTCAGCTGTGCCAGCTTCGTGACACCGCTTACAATCAGGACACCTCCGGGCCGAACTCCTCGGTCAGCTCTTCTTCGGTCATGACGGTATCTTCGACAACGTCGTGCAGAAGGCCTGCCGCGATCGACTCCTTGTCGAGCTCCAGATCTGCAGGATAATTGCCACACAGAGCGATGGATGATGTACGGTTCCCCGCTCTTTCTTTTCTGGTCCTTATGTGCATCCGCTGCCACGCGGTATGCTTTTTCGATCAGGGAAATATCGTCCGATGGATGATATTTTTTCACAGAAGCGATCAATTCCCCGTATAATTCCTCCGGACTTGTAAAATCGTCCGTCTTGCGGATTCTGGCTTCTGCCGCCGCCACATCCTTCTTTAATTCTTCTTCACTGATTCTTTTCTCTTCTTCCATATGTATCCTCCGCTCTCATGATTAACCCCTGCGTTTCGTTGGATACGTTATTTGCCATCGTAACGGATGACAGATTTTACATCATATTTTGCCAGTTTTTCGCGTCCTTTTAAGCCGGCAAGCTCCATCAGGAACACGATTCTGGTTACTTCGCCGCCGAGGCGCTCGATCATTTTTGCACAAGCCTCCACGGTACCGCCGGTTGCAATCAGGTCGTCGATGATGACTACCTTCTGGCCCGGTTTGATGGAGTCTTTGTGCATCTCGATCGTTGCGCTGCCGTACTCTAGGTCATAGCTCTCCTCGACGGTCTCCAGAGGAAGTTTTCCTTTTTTACGGATCGGCACGAACGGTTTGTGCAGATTGTAAGCAATCGGCATACCGAAAATGAAGCCGCGGGACTCGGTTCCGCAGATTACATCACAGTCTACTTCTTCTACAAAATGCTGCATCTCATCTATGGCAAGCTGCAGTCCGTCTGCGTCCTGCAGGATACTCGTTACATCTCTGAAAATAATACCCGGTTCCGGGAAATCCGGAATACTTCTTACGTAATCCTCTACTTTTTTCATAAAATATTCCTCCGTTTCGTCAAGGTTTGACAATTCACCTTACAGTATAGCATCAATATTCTTCTGCGTCAATTTTGTTTCCGATAGAAAACAGGGCAGAAAAATCAGGTATTTGCGGCTTTTCTGCATCTTTAAAAATAACTCTGGATATTGATCTGTAATTTGTCGCGTCCGTTCCACGTATCGATCGACGGATAGTACGCTACCGAGAGGGTCGGATGTGCATCCACGTATGCGGCGAACGCTTCTCCCTCGCCGAAATAGACACCATCCATCTGGTATCCGCCCGCATCGGCAAGCTGTACTTTCACCACGTTTCTATTCTTTCCAAAAATGCGGTAATTTAATACAGTCAGTCCTTTCTGTGCGAACAGCGGTTTCGTGTTGCCTTTTCCGAACGGCTCCAAGAGACTTAACTGGCGGATCAGATTTTTGGTGATGTAGGTGATCGGCATCGGCACATCGATCACAACTTTTTCGACGAAATCCTCTTCCGTCAGCGTGGAATTATCGTTCAGTGCCCGGCGGAACGGTTCGATCATCTCCTCTCCTGCGAGGGAAAGGCCCGCAGCCATCGGGTGGCCGCCGAATTTCGTCATCAGTTCTTTGCATTTGCAGAGCTCCTCATACATCGAATACGCTTCATCGAGCGGCCGGAGCCCTTGACGCCCTCCTCACTTCTGGTGAGTACGAAGGATGGTTTGTGGAAGTGCTCCCGCAGGCGACCTGCGATGATTCCGGCAAGGCTCTCGTGGCAGTCCGGCAGATAGACGACGAGGACTTTGTCGTTCTG
>ENA-OQHY01001431-OQHY01001431.1-human-gut-metagenome-genome-assembly--contig:-NODE-1431-length-10094-cov-6.801946_pt1 | contig 10094 bp, 8 predicted proteins | sample MGYA00242570_ERZ504733 | MGnify/ENA primary metagenome ERZ504733 (study PRJEB26092, sample SAMD00036219) | human gut metagenome | host: Homo sapiens | study: EMG produced TPA metagenomics assembly of...
CGGCATTATGATGCCGATCACAAGCCTGCCGTAGAGTACGGCATCGGATGTTTTTCAAAGAGTGCCTATGATTTTGTGGACTGGCTGAAGGAAGCGGGACAGAGCTACTGGCAGATCCTCCCGCTGGGACCTACCAGTTACGGAGATTCTTCCGTACCAGTCCTTTTCCACCTTTGCGGGAAATCCGTATTTTATCAGCCTGAAGGCACTGGTGAGGAAGGCGTCCTTACAAAGGAGGACTGTGATAAGGTCAGCTGGGGAAGAAGAGCAGACAGCGTAGACTATGAAAAAATCTACAAAGGCCGTTATAAGCTTCTCCGCAAAGCTTACGAAAACAGCAACACCAGCGAGAATCCGGATTATCAGAAATTTGTTACAGAAAACAGCTGGTGGCTTTCCGACTATGCACTTTTTATGGCAGTAAAGGATCAGTTCGGCGGTGTTGAGTGGACAAAATGGGCAGAGGATATCCGCCTTCGCTGGGCAAATGCCATGGACTACTATCGCAGAGAATTATATTTTGATATTGAATTCCAGCAGTATATGCAGTTCAAATTCTATGAGCAGTGGATGAAACTGAAAAAATATGCCAACGAAAAAGGCATTCAAATCATCGGAGATATCCCGATCTATGTAGCTATGGACAGTGCAGATACCTGGGCTCATCCGGAGCTTTTCCAGCTGGATGAGGAGAATGTGCCGGTGGCTGTAGCCGGATGCCCGCCGGACGGTTTTTCCGCAACAGGACAGCTTTGGGGAAATCCACTGTACCGCTGGGATTACCACAGAAATACAGGATATCAGTGGTGGATCTCCAGACTGAGCTACGTATTCCGCCTTTATGATGTGGTAAGGATCGACCATTTCCGTGGCTTTGACGAGTATTTTTCCATTCCATACGGTGCAGAAAATGCCATTGGCGGTCACTGGGAAAAAGGTCCCGGGATCGATCTGTTCCGCAAAGTGGAGCAGGCCCTTGGCTGGAAGCAGGTCATTGCGGAGGATCTTGGCTATGTGACAGATTCTGTGCGTCAGCTTGTCCATGACAGTGGATTCCCGGGAATGAAGGTCCTGGAGTTTGCGTTTGATTCCAGAGATTCCGGCTGTGCCAACGATTATCTTCCGCACAACTATCCGGAGAACAGTGTGGCATACACAGGAACCCATGATAATGAGACCATCGCCGGATGGTGGAAGAGCATTATGGCAAAAGAGCGTAAGCTTGCTAGGGATTATCTCTGTGATAACTATACACCGGATAAAGAGCTGCATAAATGCTTTATCAGCCTGGTTATGAGAAGCAGTGCAAAGCTCTGTGTGATTCCTATGCAGGATTATATGGGACTGGATAACAGCTGCAGAATGAACCAGCCTTCCACAGTAGGAAAGAACTGGAAGTGGAGGATCCGCAAAAGGGAGCTGACTGTGAAGCTTCAGAAAGAGATCCATAGTATTGCACTTCGCTACGGACGTATGAACTGGTCTGATTAAAAGAGAGATCCAAGAGACATATTCCATTTAAACGGGACGTGAAAGAAAGTAGAAAGATTTTAGATAGAATCGTGATTTTTTATGTGATATAATGCTGTTTCGTGGAGGCAGCTGTCAGTAAAAGGTAAGGCTGACAGCTGCCTTATTGTATTTTCAGCTCTGCGGTAAATGATAAAGTGATAAGTGATACATTTATATATGCTGCAGATCAGAGGGAGTGTCTGATCTGCAGCAGTGGATAATCCTGAATAACGGAAGATTTTTTACAATAAGGGGAGAATTATGACAGGAAAAACACACGCAGCAGTCGGACTCGGAACAGTGCTGGCAGTTACACAGCCCTCTACGGTTTCCGGTCTGGTACTTGCGGCAGGAACAGGAATGCTTGGAGCATTGATCAGCGACATTGATGTAGGAACCTCCAAATCCCATAAGGATGCGGACCGGATCACACTGATCGCGGTACTGCTTGTGGCAGCAGAGATCGCATTGAATTATTTTTATGATTTTTCCATCTGGGAAAGATCCGCAATAACCAGTCTATGGCGCCGGTTGCATGGGAGTTATTATTTTTATTGCAGTCTGCGCCTTTGGAAAAAATCAGCCGCACCGGTCATTTATGCATTCGATCATGGCTATGGCCATTTTAAGTGCAGCCATATCCATGGTGTCCGTGAAGCTGGTCCTTTATTTTGTGGTTGGATTCGCATCACATCTGGTGCTGGACTGCTTTAACCGGAAACGGGTACGGATCCTGTATCCGCTGCCGGGAGGCATTGCGCTGGATTTCTGTAAGGCAGGAGGCTTTGTGGATTCCCTGCTTTTTAAGCTTGGATCTGTAGCTGTGATCTTTGAGATCGTATATCTGGCTGTGCAGATGGGGGAGAGCTGGAAGCTTTTTCAGATGTAGAGGATGTTTTATTTACCGATTACGGATATTTTTAATGGGCAGATATTGCAGGAACTGAAGGTTAGAGCGTGTTTGAAAAATCATTCCCGTAATCTGCACGCCCCACTTTGCGGTATATTTTACCCGAATTCAGTTGCCGTAGCCCGCTACGCGCCCTCATCCGGACAAAATCTCCCACAAATTGTGACGCACATCTTGCAGAAAGCCTTTTTCAAACACGCTCTAAGCCAAAAAAGGAGCAGATTTTCCAAATACGGAAGATCTGCTCTTTTTAACCGAATCAAGGGAGTCCCCTGTTTCAATTACGAATATCCGCCTGACGGTTTATAAGTGTGATCATTTATTCTTTCTGATCCTGCAGGCGCATGCTGTGTAAAGTACGTCTGTGGAAGAGTTCAGTGCTGTCTCACAGGAATCCTGGATCACGCCTACGATGAAACCGACACCAACTACCTGCATGGCAACATCATTGGGGATTCCGAAAAGGCTGCAGGCCATCGGGATCAGAAGAAGAGAACCGCCGGCAACTCCGGAAGCACCAGCCGCACTTGCAGCAGCCAGGATGCAGAGGATCAGAGCGGTCGGGAAGTCTACGCTGATACCGAGTGTATGTGCAGCTGCCAGAGCCATGATGGAAATGGTGATCGCTGCACCACCCATGTTGATGGTCGCACCAAGAGGGATGGAGATGGAGTAGGTATCCTCATCAAGTCCGAGATCCTTGCACAGCTCCATGTTTACCGGAATGTTGGCGGCAGAGCTTCTTGTAAAGAAGGCTGTGATACCACTGTCCTTCAGGCAGCGCAGAACCAGCGGATACGGATTCTGGCGTGTGCAGATGAAAGTAATGATCGGGTTGATCACCAGTGCAACAAAGAGCATGGTTCCCACCAGTACACAGATCAGACGGCCATAGCTTAACAGTACGCCAAGCCCCTGCTCGGAGATGGTTGTGAAGATCAGGCCCATGATACCAAATGGAGCAAGGCTGATGATCCATCTTACGGCTGTGGAGGTTGCATCGGAAATGTTTTCGATGACAGTCTTGGTAGTTTCACTTGCGGCCTTCAGTGCGATACCGAAGATGATGGCCCATGCAAGGATACCGATATAGTTGGCGTTGACAAGTGCGTCAACCGGGTTGGAAACAATGTTCATCAGAAGGTTTTTGAGGACCTCTGCAACACCGCTTGGCGGAGTGACGTCGGAAGTATTTGTACTTTCGGAAAAGTCAGCATGATCGGGAACAGGCGGCTGGAGATCACAGCTGCCAGTGCTGAGAGTACATTTCCCAGAAGATAAAGTACAACAACGAATTTCATGTTTGTTTTCTGGCCTTTTCCCATGTGGCACAGAGAGCTCATTACCAGGAAGAACACCAGAAGTGGGGCAATTCCACGGAGAGCACCGACGAACAGATCACCGAGAATGGAGATCACAGATGCCTGAGGGATCGCAAGTCCGAGAATGATACCAACGATCAGACCACAAATGATACGCTTGATCAGGTTGATACTGTTCCATTTTTGAATCAGTTTTTTCATAACTAGTTTCCTCTTTCCTATTGTGTGAGTGTGCTAAAAAATGCTGAGCCGCAAAGCAACGATCCAGTGTAAAGGGCGGATCGTTCTAAGCTGGTATTACTGCATCGCGTAAAAGCACAACAGGATAATTATATACAATTATGTCCGCCTTGTAAAGACAAATGTACATAAAACGCGAGAAAGATATAAAAAGCGCCAGATCAAGCTTCGTCTGGCGCTATATATTTGAAGTATCAGGTCCGAATTTTCCGGAAGCTTACAGCAAAGAACAGAACCTCCGCAAAGCCTGTAATTCCCCATGAGAAAATATACAGGAGATAAAGCGAGGAAATGGTCTGGAAGTGTGCGAACACCGTATAGAACCAGATGACACGGAATACACAGGATCCCAGAATAATGATGATGGTCGGTGGGATACTTTTTCCGATGCCACGGGAAGCGGCGATACTGCAATCCATAAAACAGCTGAAGGCATAGCTGAAGCCCATGATCCGGATCCTCTCCATGCCGGCATCGATGACTGCCGGTTCTGTGGCAAACAGTGACAGAAACTGCGGACCGAAAACAAGAAGCAGTCCACCAAGGATCGCGCCTGCGATGAAGGCATATGTAAGGCTGATCCCATAAGTCTTCAGCATACGTTTTTTATTTCCGGCACCCCAGTTCTGGCCGATGAAGCTTGCGCATGCAGTATAGAAGGCGAACATGACGTTGTAGATCAGAGAGTCTGCATTTGCAGCGGCAGCATTTCCGGAAACCGTGACTGCATCGAAGGAGTTGACGCCGGCCTGTACGAACAGATTTGCAATGGCAAAAATTCCGTTCTGCAGACCTGTGGGAATACCAAGAAGCAGTACTGCTTTACAGGCCTTTGGGTGAAGATGGAGCTTACGCAGGGATACCCTGCATTCGTCTTTTCTCCGGAGGAGGTGGATCATTACCAGAGCAGCGGATATATACAGGGCGATCGCGCTGGCAGTTGCCACACCTGCGGCGGCCATATGACAGACGATAACGAAAAACAGGTTCAGAAGAACGTTGATCACTCCGGCAATGGAAAGATAGATCAGCGGTCGCTTCGTATCGCCGCGGGCACTTAATACGCCGTTACCGAAATTGTATACAGCCATGGCCGGCATACCCAGAGCATAAATCTTCATATATAAAACAGCCTGGTCCATCAGCTCCGGTTTCGTATTCATCATGGACAGCATCTGTCCGGAAAACAGAAGACAGACGACACAGACCAGAAGTCCTGCGATGGCACAGAGAAGAAGAGATGTATGGATTGTTTCTTCGGTACCTTTTCTGTTTTCGGCACCAAGCTCGTGTGCTACACGAACATTGACTCCGGCGCCCATGCCGATCAGGATTCCGGTAAATAAAGTGACCAGCAGAGTTGTGGAACCCACAGCTCCAAGTGCCATGTAATCTGCAAATCGCCCCACAACCGCAACATCACTTAAATTAAAAAGAACCTCCAACACCTGGGACCCATCAGGGGAAGGCTGAAAAGGAGGAGATTTTTCCAGAGAGAGCCGGAGGTCATCTCAATGGAATGCGTTTTCTTTTTTTCATTTTCACACATAGTTTACCTCATAAAAATTATAAAAAATTCCTTCATCCAAGGTATACAATACTATGTTGGAATAGGTTTGTAAAGAGGGGAAAATAGCTCTTTTACCAGGCGCAGAGGTTTGTTTTTATTTATGATTCTACATTGATTTCAGTACGAACAATGATATAATAAATGAGAGCAATAAGAAAGTATTTTCAGAGATATTGGAAATATAAAATACAGCAGACTAAGGAGGAACTCAATACAATGAAAATCGGAAATGATATTTATTATGTAGGAGTAAACGATCATCAGGTAGACCTGTTCGAGGGACAGTATGTAGTGCCAAACGGAATGTCCTATAATTCCTATGTGATCAAAGATGAGAAGATCGCAGTCATGGATACCGTAGATGCCAACTTCACAGAAGAGTGGATGGGAAAAGTAGCAGAAGTTCTGGATGGCGCGAAACCGGATTATCTTGTAGTTCAGCATATGGAGCCGGATCATGCAGCAAACATTGAGAATTTCATGAAAGCATACCCGGATACAACTGTTGTTGCCAACACAAAAACTTTCACCATGATGGAGAATTTCTTCCGTGGAATGGATCTGGAAGGAAAGAAACATATTGTAGCAAATGGTGACACTCTGACACTTGGAAAACACGTCCTTACCTTCGTATTTGCACCGATGGTTCACTGGCCGGAGGTCATGGTTACATATGACAGCACAGACAAGGTCCTGTTTTCTGCTGATGGCTTCGGCAAATTCGGAGCCTTTGATGTAGAAGAGGACTGGGACCGCGAAGCACGTCGCTACTATATCGGAATCGTCGGAAAATACGGTCCGCAGGTACAGAAGCTTCTCAAGGCAGCAGCAACTCTTGATATCCAGACCATCTGCCCGCTTCACGGACCGGTTCTTACTGAGAATCTTGGACATTATCTGGAGAAATATGATATCTGGTCTTCTTATAAAGTAGAGAGCGAAGGCGTAATGATCGCCTACACATCTGTATACGGACATACAAAGAAAGCAGCAGAGCTTCTTGCACAGAAGCTGGAAGAAAAGGGCTGCCCGAAGGTTGTTGTCTGCGATCTTGCAAGAGAAGACATGGCAGAGGCAGTGGAAGACGCTTTCCGCTACGGCAAGCTGGTACTGGCCAGCATTACATACAACGGAGAAGCCTTCCCGTTTATGCGTACATTCATCGAGAACCTGACAGAGCGTAATTACCAGAACCGCACCATCGGCCTCATTGAGAACGGAAGCTGGGCACCGACTGCAGCTAAAGTCATGAAAGGAATGTTCGAGAAGAGTAAAAATATCACATGGCTTGAGAACAATGTAAAGATCATGTCCTCCCTCAGCGATGAGAATGTGGCAGAGATCGATGCAATGGCAGAGGAGCTCTGCAAGTAATTTCTGAATGTCAGAACAGCTTATAAAAAATAAAGATATAACATAATAAAAAGACGTGGATCCGTAAGGCCACGTCTTTTTTATTTACCAAGTAACAGTTACATCCTCTTACACCACATAAATCCATAAGCCGGAAGCTCCACGTCCTTAAGCTCCAGTGTCTGGTCAGTGATCAGATCACGGAAGGTTCCTTCCTCCTGCATCCAGGCAGTTTTTTCGCTGTCACTGAAATTGAAGATTCCGATGAAACGTTCGTTTCCTTTCTGGCGGAGGATGCAGAGGATGCTGTCATCATGAACATCGTATGTATACACGTCACAGTCCTTATCAAAAACAGATTCCTGGCTGCGGATCTGCTCCATGCGGCTAAGAGTCTGGAAGATCTGTCCCTCAACGGAGGATTTGGAGTTTCTTTTTTCGGCAAGCTCCCACTGGAAAGCACCACGGTGGATATAGCGGGAATCTGCAGCCTTATCCGGATCCTCTTTATAGGAATAATCATTGAGACGTCCGATTTCATCGGAGCTGTAAAGCATCGGGATTCCGGACTGGGTAAGCATATATGCGTGAAGCATCAGATCCTCGCGGATACCCCTTTTCAGCTTCTCGTCATCTTTTTCAAAAAGAGCAGCCTCGATCCCGCACATGGAAGCAGTAGTTCCGCAGAAGCGGGCATCCTGAGTTACCGGGTCATCATTATAGAGCTCTCCGCGACTGTCGCTTCCCGGATACTTTCCTGTAAAGAAATCATTCAGGTAACGCTTATGGGATGGCTCATCCATGTCCCATTCTTTCAGGGTGGCGAAATCAAGTCCCCAGCCGATATCGTCATGGCAGCGGAGATAATTCAGGAAGGTGTACTGCTTCGGAAGGCTGTTTACAATATCCATTTGTTTTTTCAGAAGGCGGATATCACGAGTGGCAATGCTGTTCCAGGTTGTAGCCATGGTTGTTACATTGTAAAGCATATGGCATTCCGGCTTCTCTACGGTTCCGAAATAGGGAACAACCTTCTCCGGCTCCATAACGACCTCACCCAGAAGTACAACACTTGGGCAGACGATCTCGGCGATCATACGCATCATACGAACGATCGTATGCACCTGCTTCAGGTTACGGCAAGGAGTTCCCAGTTCCTTCCAGATATACGGAACCGCATCGATACGGATCACGTCCATTCCCTGGTTTGCAAGGAAGAGGAAGTTGTACATCATCTCATTGAAAACACGGGGATTGCCGTAGTTCAGATCCCACTGGTACGGATAAAAGGTAGTCATGACATAGTGACCGATATCCGGAAGCCAGGTAAAGTTCCCCGGAGCAGTGGTTGGGAATACCTGTGGTACGGTCTTTTCGTACTCGTCCGGGATTTCACGGTTGTTGTAGAAGAAGTAGCGGCTCATATATTCGCCGTCACCCTGGCGTGCTTTTTTGGCCCACTCATGATCCTCGGAGGTGTGTTCATAACAAAATCCATACACAGGTTCATCCCGTTTTTGTGGCATTTATCTGCAAGGGCAGCCAGATCCTTCATAGTACCAAGGTCCGGGCGGACTTTGCGGAAGTCGGCTACTGCGTAACCACCGTCGGAACGGCCCTTCGGGGTATCCAGGAACGGCATTAGATGAAGGCAGTTCACGTTGCATTCCTTAAGATATGGAAGCTTGGCAGAAACTCCCTTGATGTTGCCGGCAAAATTGTCAATATAGAGCATCATGCCAAGCATATCCTTCTGGCGGAACCAGTCCGGATTTTTTTCTCTTTCCAGGTCGCGGTTTTTGAGCGCGCGGCGGCGTGCTGTAAAATACTGGTACATCTGGTCGCAGAGCTCCGCAAACATATCGTCATTGTGATAAAGCTCTGTGTACAGCCATCGAAGCTCGTCGTGATGATGGTTTAAACGTTCCTGAAAAATTTCCTGATCTTTTTTCATGATTTCCTCCCTGAATAGATATTTATAGATGCCGGGAAACCTGTAAAATATTTCCCGGCGGTAATGGTTATCTGACATTTTTCCACAGAATTATAGCATGAAGTTTCCGGTACATGAATATACGGGTTGTTATGGAATATGGAAAAATGTTGTAAGTATTTTCAGTCTCCGGTTGTCTGCCGTCGTATCAGAACAGGAGTGATCTTTTTGTGGAGCGGTTTTTGAAGCGGTGCCGGTTTTCTTTTCTTCATTTCGTTCATCTGTTCCACAAGCAGTTCCATGGTAGTCTGTGCGATCACATCAATCTGCTGTCCAATAGTAGTGATCGGAATGATGGACTCCGCAGCAATGGGTGAATTATCGAATCCGATGATCTGATATTCATCCGGCAGACAGTTGTATTTCTGGAAGATCAGATTGAGAAATATATTTGCGTAAGTATCATTGGATAAAAATATGCCTTTTTTCTGACCGGAATATTTACTGTCAATATCTTGAAAGATCACACGCATCTGTTCAAAAAGCTCCTGATAGGAATCACCGGAAACATTAAGGTTCAGTTCATAAGGAACATGATATTCCCGGCATGTTTCCTCAAAGGCACGGATACGGTCATAAGCCGGAATATTCTCAGGTACATGGACATTGATGTGGATCAGTACATCACACTGATTACGTATCAGCAGAGAAGTAGCCTGCATGCTGCCCATGTAATTGTCTGTTGTAACGCTGCATATATGTTCTGCTTCACGTTCAATGGCGATCACAGGAATATTATAGGAAGCCAGTTTTTCAGAGGAAAGAGTATGGCTGAGAACAATAAGTCCTTCAATCTTATAAGCCATCAGCTCGTCCAGATACTGCATTTCTTTCTCCGGGCCGCCATCACTGACAAAAACCAGAAATTTGTAATGATAGTCGGAGTAACTTCGAAGAAGCTGTGTCAGCATTTCGGAATAATAATGAAGATAAAGGTTCGGGACAATGATCCCTACAAATTCGCTTTTTCCATTGGCAAGAACCCTGGCAAGCTTGTTTTTTCTGTAGCCGAGCTCATCAAGGGCTTTTGCGATCTTTTCCTGATTTTCCAGGGTCAGAGAATCCGGATGATTGAAATATCTGGAGATCGTGGTCTTGGAAAAACCAGTGTATTCTGCAATATCGGCAAATGTTACCTGTTTTTTAGCCATAAAAAAATATTCTCCTTTTAACAGCAGAAAGTTATGATACGGA
>ENA-OQHY01001432-OQHY01001432.1-human-gut-metagenome-genome-assembly--contig:-NODE-1432-length-10094-cov-3.336510_pt1 | contig 10094 bp, 16 predicted proteins | sample MGYA00242570_ERZ504733 | MGnify/ENA primary metagenome ERZ504733 (study PRJEB26092, sample SAMD00036219) | human gut metagenome | host: Homo sapiens | study: EMG produced TPA metagenomics assembly of...
TCTTTCTTTTCTTTTGTTATTTATTTTACAGCTTCCATTGTATTTACAGCTCCATTTCCTTTAATCACCATAATGTACCCTCCGGTTCAGCATAGACACCGATAAATTGATCAGCAGGATAAAGACAAACAGCACAACACCCGTTGCAATCAGCGCTTCCCGGTGAAGTCCGGATGCATATCCCATCTCCAGTACAATATTGGCTGTCATGGTACGAAGGCCTTCTGTGATTCCTTTTGGCATACGAGGCTGGTTTCCGGCAATCATAATCACTGCCATCGTCTCTCCGATGGCGCGTCCGATGCCAAGAACGATACCTGCCAGGATTCCGGATTTTGCCGCCGGAACAACTGCAAAGAAAACGCTCTGGGAATGCGTTGCACCAAGGCCAAGGCTTGCTTCATAGTAGGATTCCGGAACACTTGTAATGGCGGATTCTGTTACACCGACCACGGTCGGAAGAATCATAACGGCCAGAAGAATAGATGCCGTCAGCATTGTGTTTCCGTTTTTGCCGGTCAGCTGTGCCATCAACGGGACGATCACAACCAGTCCGAAAAATCCATATACGATAGACGGAATACCGGCCATCAGGTTAATACCTGATTTGCAGATGCCGTAAAACTTTTTCGGACAGTAACGGGAAAGAAACACCGAAGTAAGAATGGCAACCGGCACACCCATCAGGATTGCAAGGCCGGTCACGCAGATACTGCCGACAATCATCGGCAGGATACCGAAAATATTGTTTCCCGGTTTCCACACGGTACCGGTCAAAAATTTCAGCGGTCCGATTTTAAAAATGGCAGGAACACCATTCATGAACAGGAAAATGCAGATCAGTGCAACAGCCAGTACGGAGCAGCACGCCGCAATCAGGAATACAAGTTTCATGATCGTTTCTCTTAGTTTCATAAGATAAATCCTTTCATTTCATTGTTTCGCGGAGCGTGTTTGAAAAAGACTTTCGTTTTTTCTTACGAACTGCTTTTTCAAGCACGTTCCGAAAGACAGCTTCTTTTTCTGAACATTTTCGGATACGGAAGTAAGAGCGATTTTCCATTGTTCGCCCTTACTTCTTTTTCCATTGCTTTATACATTCTTTATTTTACATCTGCCCAGTCGGTTGTGTCGCCAACATAGATGCTCTTTACCTGATCGCTGGTCAGCCCGTCGGTCGGGTTCTCTTTGTTTACAATGACAGCAATACCGTCGGTTGCGATTACGGTTGCGGTAAGCCCTGAGGATTTCTCCTCATCCTTTAAGTCACGGGATGCCATACCGATGTCGCAGAGACCGTCGCTTGCGGAAGTGATACCTGTTGTGGAATCGCTCTGCTGTACTTCGATGTTAGCGTTTGAATTTACTTTTGTATAAGCCTCTTTTAATTTTTCCATCAGTGGTGTTACAGAGGAAGATCCTGCTACCACAACCTTTTCACCGCTGCAGTTTCCTTCGTAGGCTTTGGTATCTTTGATTGCAATATATCCGTCATCTGAAACAACCTGCTGTCCGTCGGTGCTTAAGATGTAGTCCATGAAATCCTGCGCATCTGCGGAAAGACCGTCTTTTGTTACAATGTTGAACGGACGGCTTACTTTATAGGAACCGTTTTCTACGTTCTCTGCGCTTGCCTCTGCTCCGTCGATTTTCAGTGCTTTGACTTCATCATTTAAGGATCCAAGAGAGATATAACCGATTGCGTACTGGTTACCTGCCACTGTGCTCATCATAACGGAAGTATTGTTGGTGATCTGTGCATCAACGGTGGTGTTGTCTACTTTCTCACCTGCATCGTTTTTCTCTTCTACACCGAACAGCTCGATGAATGCACCTCTGGTACCGGAACCATCCTCACGGGAGATCACGCTGATCTGTCCGGAAAAATCTCCGCCTGCTGCGGTGCTGTCACCGTCTGTGCTGCCATCTGCCTCTGTTGCAGAAGCCTCTTTTGTAGTGTCTGCTGTGGAAGAACTGCTGCTATCGCTGCTTCCACATCCTGCAAGCATTCCTGCAGCCATCATTGCGGTTAAGGTGATTGCAATTACTTTTCTCTTCATAATATTCTTTTCTCCTCTTTTCACATGGGATTTTTGTGATTTCTATTTTGTAAAATCGCAATCCCGACGTTTTTTACATTTCGTTTTTACAGGTTTCATCATAACAACGGCGTGTAAAATGCAAAATCTCAGAGATGTTAAGTTTATGTAAAACATGAGTTTTTTCTTTTTTACATTCCATTTTTCCGGTCGTAAACCGCTCCGTCACATCTCTCGCAAGTGGCACATTTTTTCTGCGCAGTGCGATCCTGCCCAAAGGATCTTTTTCTCCGCAGGAAATTCCAACAAGATTTCCCATAGAAAAAGGCTCCCCGGAATACTCTTTTTTCAGAGTATTCGGGGAGCCTTTTTCTAAAGCATATGCAAAAGCGGATATTCGCAATCCTCTTATTCCGTCACCGGCACGTCAAGCTTTTCGGACGCTTCTTTTAACAGGTCAATGATCGGCAGATGCTGCGGGCATACACTCTCACACTGACCGCACTGCACGCAGTCTTCTGCTTTTCCCGATGTTTCCAGCAGCTTTTTATAATAATTTTTCGCGCGGTCTTCTTCTCCATACAGGCGGATGGTATTCAATGCCTTGAACACATCCGAATCGCGATTCCCATCGGACATCCGTCGCAGCAGTAACGACAGGCGGTACACGGAACCGCCGGACTCTTTTTCAGCGCTTCCTGTGCTTTGGCGATCACTGCTTTTTCTTCCTCATTTAACGGTACAAAATTTCGAAAGGTTTTGATATTATCCTCCATCTGTTCCTCGTTTGACATACCGGAGAGCACGGTTGCAACACCCGGGAGGGAAGCCGCAAAGCGGAGTGCCCAGGACGCAATCGATGCATCCGGATGAACGCGTTTCATCTCTGCTTCAATCTCTTTGCCTGCTGATGCAAGGGAACCGCCCTTTACCGGCTCCATAACAAGGAACGGCATATCGTATTTCCGAAGCACCTCATACAGACGTCCGGACTGGATCAGCGGATTGTCCCAGTCAGCATAGTTCATCTGGATCTGGACAATTTCGACCTCCGGATGCTCGGAGAGAATCTTGTCAAGCAGCTCCGGCGTTCCGTGGAAGGAGAAACCAAAGTGTTTGATCAATCCCTCTTCTTTTTTCTTCTTGGCCCAGTTGAAACAGTCGTATTTCACATAGCCTTCATAGTTTGCGCCGTCTTCTACGCTATGCAGCAGGTAATAATCAAAGTAGCCTGCTCCGGTGCGCGCGAGCTGATCGTTGAAAATGCGGTCACGGCCTTCGATGCCTCGTCCATCATCCACTGCGGAAGTTTGGTTGTCAGAGTAAAGCTTTCTCTCGGATGACGCTCTACCAGCGCTTTTTTCACGATGCTCTCCGATTTTCCGCCGCAGTACATATAGGCGGTGTCAAAATAGTTCATTCCGGAGGCAAGGTACGCATCGACCATTTTACAGATCTGCTCCAGATCCAGTTCTCCGTCCTTCTCCGGAAGGCGCATCATGCCAAATCCTAATTTCGGCATTTTTGTTACATCTACACTCATGATCAAAATCCCCTTTCTTTTCCGCGGAAACCTTCGTTTCCTCAGTATTGTTGAGAAAATTGTAGCATTAAAGTATACTTGAAAGTCAATAGTTTTTTTTATTTTCGTCAAAATTTTTCTTTGACTTTTTCCGTTTCCGGTGGTATTCTGATAAAAAATTATGATTACAAAAGGAGTAGCACTATGATCTGGAAAACCAGTTTCTTCACCTCACAAATGGCGATGTTTCAGCTGTTTATGGGGATAGTGCGCTCTTTTTTAAGTAAACTTCACATCTTGTATTCTTAAAATCACACAGAAAATGCACGTATCTCCCCATCAGAATTTTACTATATTTTGACAAGGAGATTTTTTATGTCTGAGAAAAATACCAGAAAACAAATACGAACTTTATATCTTATGACCACGGTCGGCTATTTTCAGATTGCGGCGGCTTCGTGGGTTGCACTGCTCGCACTCCGTGGATTTTCGCTGCTGCAGATCGGGATGCTCGAAAGTATTTTCCATATCGTGAGCCTCTGCTTTGAACTCCCCTCCGGCGTTGTCGCCGATGTTTTCGGGCGACGGAAAACGCTGATTGCAAGTCAGATGGCCTCCCTGATTTCCGGTACGCTGATGATTTTTTCCACCGGCTTTGCCACAACGGCGCTTGCGCTTGGATGCAGTGCGCTCAGCTATAACCTTGCATCCGGCACACGGGAGGCACTTGCGTATGACAGTCTGAAGCAGAACGGGGACGAATGGTTTTATGCCCGTTTTTCTTCTACCGAAATGATGCTGTACCGTATCACCAATTCCACCGCAACGCTCTGCGCAGGCCTTGCCCTGTGGCTGGGATACCGGCGCGCGTATGCGATTGATCTCTTCTTCGGGCTGATTGCGCTTGGCATTTCATTCCGCCTTGCGGAAGTAAAAACGGACGCAACACCAGTTCATTATCCTGTTGGACAGGAAATCGTTTCGGTTGTGCAGGAAAGCTGGCAGTTTCTTGTCCGTGAGAAAAAAGCAAGAAATATTATGCTGGTGAACGCACTCATCGGTGCCGTTTCTACGCTGGTTCTCTTCTTTTTACAGGCGAAGCTGCCACTCACCGGCATGAACAGCGCGCTGCTTGGACCTGCCCTCTTCGTGATGGGACTCGGCGCGGCACTGGGATCGCGGATGACGGCATACTTTCACAAATACCGCTACCGCGCGATTCTGCTGTTTAGTGCCATTGGTGTACTTTTCGCCTTTCTTATGAGCTTTACCGGACTGCCGGCCCTTATGGTCTTCGGCGGATTTATCGGATCCTTTTCCGATGATTTTCTTGAAGTCCGGACCGATATTCTGCTCAATGACATGATCCCGTCCAGGCAGCGGGCGACGCTGATGTCGGTGAACTCGTTTGTCTTTTCTATGATTATGATCGTCCTTTCCACCGTATTTGGATGGATCATGTGATCGTCAAAAATTTACTTTCATTGAAAAACGCTCATCAGTTTTTTGCTGATGAGCGTTTTTTCAAAAAATGATCAAACACCGCCGCTCCCTGCCAGAGCGCCATCCTGGGTCTGCGGGGGTGTGCTTCCCCCCTCCACATTCTCCACCACTTTTTCTTTCTTCAACCACTTCCAGACATCGCCATATACGCGGTACTTCTCTTTCTCGTTCAGTATTTCATGCCGCATTCCCGGATACAGCTTTCCTCTGACATTGCGGTACCCGATCAGCCGCATATGGTCAATGGATTTTTTAAAGCGCCGCACATTCACATAACACGGATCATCCCCGCCGGACAAAAACAGCACCGGCAGCTTCCGGTTTGTGCAATGCCATCCATGGAATCCATACGTCTCCTTCAGCAGGTCATTCAGCGCAAAAAAAGCATCATCCGAAAACGTAAAGCCACAGAGTGGGTTTTCTTCATACTCCCGCACCACCTCCGGGTCCGAACAGCACCAGGCGAACCGGCTCTTCTCATCCGCAAACCGCGCCGCAAACGATCCAAACGACATCGCCTCCAGAAGATTGCTCCGATGCTCGTCCCCGAGCACCGCCGCTTCCGCGTGTCCCACAGCCGCACCCAGCGGCCGCAGATAATTCTTGCTCGGTGAACCGCACACAATCAACGCATCCAGCTCCCTATCATGTTCCTTCGCATACGTGCGCACAACCAGGGATCCATACTGTGTCCCATCAGATAAACGGAAGATCCGGGTACTCTTTTTTTGCCCATACCGTAACCTGAAACAGATCCTCCACAAGCCCTGCGCCGCCTGCGCCGTACATAAATCCGAGATCCTGCTCCGACTTCACACTCTTTCCGTGCCCGCGGTGATCATGAATCACACACACTACACCGTGTTCCGCCATAAACTCCATAAACGGCAGATACCGCTCCTTGTATTCGCTCATTCCATGGCTGAGCTGCAGAAGCGCCGTCCGCTGTACGCCCTCCTCCGGCTCCACCACAAGCCCGTCAAGCATCAGTCCATCCACCTTCGACTGAATCGTAAAACCTCTTTGCATTGCACCTTCCCCTTTCTTCCAGAACGATGCCGAACTGCCCGAAATTCTAAACCTCCGTGTCCTCCGAAATTTCCGGCGGAACCGCAAACGACAATGTAATCCGATCGTAGCACTCCTCGCACAGATCAAACTCATGCTTTTCCAGGTCCTTCCCGGAAAAGTACCCCCACGTCGTGTCGACCGAGCAGATCCCCTCCAGCAGCATTCCATTCTGTATTTTCATGCTTTTTCCGCAGCAGTTACACACCGCCGCTTCCAGCTCATTTGTGTTTTTGTTGTATTTCCGCATTTTTCTTCCTCCCGTGTATCAAAAAACGTTTCTTTCTTCGTTCCTGACACAAAACAGAAATCAGATTCTCCTGTGTCCTGTCGATTGTAACACATCTTTCCCGCCATTCCTACTGGGAATGAAAGGAAAGTCCTGTGCGTTAAATGCGTATACAATAACGATTTCTCTCTACCTCTTCGGAACCGATTCATCCGTCCGGCTCATCAGCACCGCATCCTCCTTTGGAAGATCGTAGTACCCCTTCCTGAGGCCGTCCTGCACAAAGCCAAGACTCTCATACAGATTCCGCGCCGGCGTATTGCCGATGCGCACATCCAGATGAATGACGCGCACCTTTCTCTCCTGCATCCGACGGAACAGTTCTTCCATCAGTGCACGGCCGATGCCGCGTCTTCTCGCTTTTTCTGCCACGCAGACATTTGTGATCTCACTTTCATCAAAGGAAATCAGGATTCCGAGATATCCTAAAATTTCACCGTCCTCCTCTGCTACAAGAAACAGTGCATCGTCACGGATCAGAAATGTAAAAAATCCGGTTTCTGTCCACGGAATCGAAAAGTTGGCCTCCTCAATCGGCATCACCTGCTCCAGATCATCGATCTGCATTTCACGGATTGTGATCATTCGCTTTTTTCTCCGTTCTCCTGTTTTTTCACCACATCGGCATGCTTCACAGATTCCCGCTCCGCTCTTTCACGCTCCGCCTGCGATTTTCTCAGGTATTCCGGCTCGTGCTCTTCTGCCGTCTGAATCTTACCTTCTTTGTAATAAACCTCAGCCAGTGCTCCGACGGCTGCCGCTCTCTGGCGGTTGACGTGTGCCGGTGCAAAGGAAAACGGAATCGTCAGCAGTGCCTCTAATTTTTCCCGGTAAACCGCAACGCCGTCCCCGAGGAAAATCACTTCGTGGTCGAGGCAGTTCAGGCCCTCCGCCAGTGCCTCAATGCTCATCGTATCCTGTTCCCAGACCGTATCGAGACGATGATCCGTGTAGCAGTAAACTCCGGTATAGACCTGGTTTCTTCTCGCATCCATGATCGGGCAGACAAATTTGTCAGTATCCCAGATATTGTACGCGATTGCCGCCGTCGTTGGAATGGAAATCAGTGGTTTTTCAAGTGCCAGACCAAGTCCCTTGGCTGTTGCAGAACCGATGCGAAGACCGGTAAACGAGCCCGGACCTCCGGCAACTGCAATCGCATCGATCGTCGAAAGATCCAGCTCTGTCATGTTCGAGATTTCATCCAGCATCGGAAGCAGAGTCTGGGAATGTGTTTTTTTATAATTTACGGTGTATTCCGCAAGCAGTGTGTCATTTTCAACAACAGCCACCGAAGCCACCAGGCCGGAGCTGTCCAGTGCAAGTATTTTCATAATTTTTTGTTTCCTTTCCGATATTTCCTTCCTGTGCAACTCATTTTGGCAGTCTGCCGGAAACAGGAATCTTTACGATTTCCTTTTGTTTTTCCACCACATTCAGGATTTTTTTCTTTTATTCCACCGTAATTTTCCGGTAATCAAACCCTTTTTCGAGGTCTTTTTCTATCGTAATCGAAATCGCACCCTCCGGGATCAGCTCTTCAATCAGTTCTGCCCATTCGATCAGGCAGACACCCTCACCGAAAAAGTAATCATCGTATCCGATTTCTTCCATTTCTTCTATATCACCGATCCGGTAAACATCGAAATGATAAAATGGCAGGCGCCCTTCGGTATATTCCTGAATAATGGTAAATGTAGGACTGTTGACTGCCTCTGTGATGCCAAGTCCTTTTGCAAAGCCCTGCGTCAGAACGGTTTTTCCAACACCAAGGTCTCCGTTTAATGTATAAATCTGGCCCGGCTTCGCCGCTTTTCCCAGCTTTTCGCCAAGGGCAAGCGTCTCCGACGCAGAATTTGTTTCTATGATCATATGCTTTCTTCTCCTCTTTTTCTGCCTATCATTTTAACACAAACAAAAAGGTAATACAACCGCAGAACGAAACCGCTTTTCCTTGTGCTTTTCCTTGCTTTTTCTATCTGTTTTCGCTATACTATGTATCAGAGTTTCGCGGCCCAAAAACGTCCCACTCCTGTTTTTTCGGCCCGGAAAACGCGGTAAAACACGCTCTGCGCTTTTGTCCGCGTAAATCAAAAAGGAAAGAGATCAAAACTGTTATGCTGACTGTAATGAAATTTGGCGGAAGCTCCGTCGCAGATCTTGCACACATCCGCAATGTAGCACAGCGCTGCATCGAAAAACAGCAGGCCGGAAGCCAGGTCGTTGTCGTTCTCTCCGCGATGGGAAAAACGACGGACGGACTGATTGCAACCGCAAAACAGATTACGGAAAAACCGTCCCGCCGCGAGATGGATATGCTTCTTGCCACCGGTGAACAGGTTTCCGTTTCCCTGATGGCCATAACCATGATTCAGATGGGCGTCAGTGCTGTTTCTTTAAATGCCTGGCAGGTACCGATGCACACGACCTCAGATTATCAGAACGCGCGCTTCAAACGGATCGACACCGAGCGCATCCGTAAAGAGCTGGATGACAACAAAATTGTCATTGTCACCGGCTTCCAGGGGATCAACAAATACGATGATATCACAACGCTCGGACGCGGCGGCTCCGATACGACTGCGGTTGCCCTCGCTGCAGAGCTGCACGCGGATGTCTGTGAAATCTACACGGATGTAGACGGCGTCTACACCGCAGATCCGCGGATTGTACCGAATGCGCGCAAAATGGAAGAGGTAACTTACGATGAAATGCTGGAGATGGCTTCGCTCGGCGCAAAAGTCCTTCACAGCAGATGCGTGGAAATCGCAAAAAAATACGGCGTGGAACTTCTGGTCTGCTCCAGTCTGAACCGGAATTCCGGAACGATGGTAAGGGAGAAAACCAAAATGGAAAAAATGTTAATCAGCGGCGTGGCTGCCGACAAAAATGTGGCAAAAATCCGTGTTGCAGGCCTTGGCAACGATCCGGAGAGCACGTTCCGCCTCTTAAATTTACTGGATCGGAACAATCTGAACATTGATGTCATGATCCAGTCACTCGGAAAGGACGGCACAAAGTCCGTTTCCTTTACCGTTGCAAAGCCGGATATGCTGCGCACGATCGATGTGCTGAACGACAATAAGGATTTGCTCGGCATCAAAAAACTGGATTATGACGAGAACGTGGCAAAGGTTTCCGTCATCGGAGCCGGTGTCCGCTCCCATTCAGCGTGGCTGCCAAAATGTTCGGCGCGCTCGCCAATGCAGGAATCAATACCGAGATGGTTACCACCTCGGAAATCCGCATCACTGCCCTGATCGACGAAGCATACGCAGATCAGGCGATGCGTGCGATCCATGAGACATTCCTGGAGTAATGATCTGAAAAAAGGGGTTTGCCCCCTTTGATACCAGATTGCTACGTGCTTTGCACTCCAGCAATCATCAAAAACATTCGTAATCCGCTCATTTTCTTCGAAAAATGGCTACTTACGTCTTATCAAAAAATCGTAAAAAAATCAGGAGGAAAACAATTATGTCTAACCCAATCGTTACAATTACTATGGAAAACGGCGATGTGATGAAAGCAGAGCTTTACCCGGAAATCGCGCCGAACACCGTAAACAACTTCATCAGTCTGGTAAAAAAAGGCTTCTATGACGGCCTGATCTTCACCGTGTCATCCCGGGATTCATGATCCAGGGCGGAGATCCGGCAGGCACAGGCGCCGG
>ENA-OQHY01001433-OQHY01001433.1-human-gut-metagenome-genome-assembly--contig:-NODE-1433-length-10088-cov-6.904126_pt1 | contig 10088 bp, 12 predicted proteins | sample MGYA00242570_ERZ504733 | MGnify/ENA primary metagenome ERZ504733 (study PRJEB26092, sample SAMD00036219) | human gut metagenome | host: Homo sapiens | study: EMG produced TPA metagenomics assembly of...
TATAAAAGGAGCAGAGATTCAAACATCTCTGCTCCCTAGTTAATAATCCTTTAAACACTCATAGGGTTTTCAACCCTACAATTTTTGAAGCCAACTTTTAGTCGATCCTATCTACTTGCGGATTACCATTAAAAAAGATTGTACGTTACTTGTACAATCTTTTTTAGTCGTCCATTTTAGATACTTTATTAAAAATCAGGTATCCAATCACAAACATGATGGAAAGAGCGGCAACACCTAAGTTTTGTTTACCCGTAATCTGTGTTACAACACCAATCAACATAGTTCCTAAAAAGCTAGCACCTTTACCACAGATATCAAATAAACCGAAGTATTCACCACTGGCATTTTCTGGAATGATTTTTGCAAAGTATGATCTAGATAAAGCTTGAATACCACCTTGGAAACATCCAACCGCAACCGCTAATACCCAGAATTCCCATTGTTTATCCAATTGTATGGCAAATAAGGCAATTAAGAAGTATGCGATGATCGCAACCTTAATCAATGAAGCCGTATCTTTTGTTTTGGATAATACAGCGAATGTTAAACTTGCAGGGAAGGCAACAATTTGCGTCAATAATAAAGCTAATAGAAGGCCAGTTGTATTTAGTCCTAAACTTGTTCCGTAGGCTGTAGCCATATCGATAATTGTATAAACACCATCAATATAGAAGAAGAACGCAAATAAGAATAAGAAGACTTTCTTTTGTTCTTTTGCCTTCATTAAAGTGTTTTTTAAACGAGCGAATGTATCTAAAACAGGATGTGCCTTTGGTTCAATATAGAATTTTTGTTTGTAGCTTTTTACTAAAGGAAGTGTAAATGCAATCCACCATACAGCATTTAAAATAAATGCGATCATCATGGCCGCCTTTAATGTCATGCCCATTTTGTCATACATTAATACAAAGACTAAACTAATAATAAATGGAACAACACTACCGATATATCCCCAAGCATAGCCTTTTGAACTTACGGCATCCATTCTATCTTCAGTAGTAATGTCTGTAAGCATGGAATCATATACGATCAAAGATAAAGAATAGGCAACTTTGGCAGCAATAAATAGGACTAGAAATGCAAACCAAGAACTTGGAATCCAGAAACAAGCTAATGCTAATGCGCCTAGCATTGCACAAGTTAAGAAGATTTTCTTCTTGTGATCTTTATAGTCAGCCAGTGTTCCTAGAATTGGACCTGCAAGTGCAACAATTAATGTCGAAATACTTGCAGCATAGCTCCAATAACTTAGGTAGTTGTATTCGGCTACACCTTGTGAGCTTGAAAGATAATTAAAATAGATAGGAAGAATTGTTGCGACTAATAAAATAAAGGCAGAGTTTCCCATGTCGTAACAAATCCACTTGAATTCAAGTTTTGTTAATTTGTTTTTCATTTGATTTACCAACTTTCCAAAAATAATTATAACAATCCTGTGTATTGAACTTGTTAACTATTTGTTAATTTAATGATATATGTTTTGTCGCGAATAATCTACAACAAAGTGAACATATTTATTGCGTTGTCTTAATTTTGAACTGAAAACATGAAAAAAAATGAAAAATGAGTATAATAATACTGATATAAGAAAAGAAAATGGAGGAGATTATGGGTTATCGTATAGGATTCGACATTGGAAGTACAACAATCAAAGCGGTTGTTTTAGATGAAAATAACCAAATCTGTTATAAAAGTTATGAAAGACATAAGGCGCAAGTGCGTCAAAAAGCTTTAGATAAATTAGTAGAATTAAAGAAATATACAAAAGAACCATTTAAATTTGCGATCAGTGGATCGGGTGCTTTAGGATTATGTGAACAAGGCGAGTTGCCTTTTGTTCAAGAAGTATTCGCAAGTGCGACTGGAGTCAGTAAATTATATCCAGAAACCGATTGTGCAATTGAACTTGGTGGAGAAGATGCGAAAAATTCTTTTTCTTTCAAGGAAAGTGTAGAACAAAAGAAATGAAATTCAACTTGTGCTGGTGGAACAGGTGCATTTATTGACCAAATGTCTACCTTATTAAATATGTCTTTGGAAGAAATGAATGAAGCGAGTTTAAACTATCATCGTTTATATCCCATCGCATCTCGTTGTGGTGTGTTTGCGAAAACAGATATTCAGCATTGATCAATCAAGGTGTGGATAAATGCGATTTGTGTGCGAGTATTTTTCAAGCTGTTGTGGATCAAACCATTACTTCGCTAGCACAAGGAAGAAAGATTGAAGGAAATATATTGTTTTTAGGAGGACCACTTTATTTTATGAGTGGACTTAGAAAACGATTTGTTGAGACTTTGAAATTAAGTGATGTACAAGTGAATTGTCCTGAAACAGCCATAAACTTTGTGGCTTTAGGAACTGCCATTTGCGCAGATCAAGAATATACATATGATGAATTGTATAAGGCTTTAGAAGATTTAGTGCATGCACCAGCTAAATTAACAGAATCAAAACCTTTGTTTGAAAGTGAAGAAGACTATCAAAAATTTATTGAACGTCATAAATCACATGATGCGAAGTATGCTCAGTTAAAAGATTATTTAGGTAAAGCCTATTTAGAATCGATTCCGGTTCAACGACCACAAAACTCGTTTTACTCGATGAAAACGATGCGATTCTATATGATTCTTATACATCGAATAAGGGGAATCCATTAGATGTTGTGTTAGAGGATTTAAAGAAGATCTATGAAACAAATCCAAATATTAAGATTTATGGAGCCTATGCCACAGGATATGGTGAAGAATTGATGCGTCATGCCTTCCATTTAGATGGTGGAATTGTCGAAACAATGGCACACTATACAGCTGCTCGATCTTTCAATCCAGAAGTAGACTATATACTAGATATTGGTGGGCAGGATATTAAGTGTTTTAAAATTCGTGATGGACATATCGATGATATTGTACTGAATGAAGCTTGTTCAAGTGGATGTGGTTCATTTATTGAAACGTTCGCAAAATCACTAGGGTATGATGCCAAAGAATTTGCGACACTTGGATTAAAGTCAAAACACCCAGTCGATTTAGGAACGCGTTGTACTGTATTTATGAATTCAGGGGTTAAACAAGCCCAAAAGAATGGGGCTTGTATTGAAGATATTTCAGCTGGACTTTGTAAATCTGTTGTAAAGAATGCACTATATAAAGTGATTCGTGCAAAAAATAAAGATGATATTGGAAAACATATCGTTGTACAAGGTGGAACCTTCCAAAATGATTCTGTACTTCGTTGTTTTGAACAAGAGCTAGGTCTTGAAGTCATTCGACCAAGCATTGCACCTTTAATGGGTGCTTACGGAGCGGCTTTATATGCGAAAAAATTACATCGAACAAGAAGTAATGTTTTGAACTATGAACAACTTGTTAAATTTACGCATAAATCACAATCTGTTGCTTGCCAAGGTTGCAACAACCATTGTTCATTGACAATTAATACATTCAATGATGGAACGCGTTTAGTTGCAGGAAGCAAATGTGAAAAGATGGTGCATAATTTAGATACAAAGAAGGAAGAACTTCCAGATTTATATAAGATCAAAACAGATATGTTGGATGCACAAAAAAAGAAATTCAAACATAATAAAAAGATTGGTATGCCACTCGTCTTAAATAATTATGACTTATTACCTTTCTGGACGCGTTTTTTTGATAGTTTAGGCTATGAAATTGTGTGGTCAACACCGAGTACTAAAGAAATGTATCATTCAGGACAACAAAGTATTCCAAGTGATACGGCATGTTTTCCAGCCAAGGTTGTGCATGGGCATATTCAACAATTGATTGATAAAGATGTGGATGTAATATTCTATCCATGTATGACATATAATGTAGATGAACATCAATCGGATAATCATTATAATTGTCCATTGGTTGCTTATTATCCAGAAGTGATCGCGGCCAATATGGATTTTGGTAAGACAAAAATTGTATACCCATTTATTAATTTTGATCATGATGCAACTTTTGCGAAGGCCATTTGTATGCATTTTGAAAAAGTGGGTATTCATTTTAGTGAAAAGGATATTATTATTGCGAAAAATGCAGCTACAAATGAATATGAAGCTTTTCATGAACAATTAGTAAAGGAACATCTTAAAGCCGTTGCGTATGCACGTGAAAACAATCATCCAATTATTGTTCTTTGTGGAAGACCATATCACTTAGATCCTCTAATCAATCACCAGATGAATCAATTATTGACGCAACTTGGTTTTGTGGTTGTTAGTGAAGAAAGTGTTCCTCGCCAAATTGGACATAAAGTGAATGTCTTAAATCAATGGACTTATCATGCAAGATTATATCAAGCAGCACACTATGTGGTTGACAATAAAGATATGAATTTAATTCAACTTGTTAGCTTTGGATGCGGTATTGATGCCATTACAAGTGATGAGGTTCGAGATATATTAAAGGATGGAAATAAATTTTATACACAAATCAAAATTGATGAAATTGATAATTTGGGTGCTGCTAAAATTCGTTTGCGTTCTTTAAAAGAGGCGATTGCCCAAAGGAAAGGAGTCTAAAATTGAGTTTAGAATATACATTATTTAATTCGGATATGAAGAAGGATTATACAATTTTAGTTCCTTCTATGCTTCCTATTCACTTTCGCTTATTGACACCTGTCTTTGCGAAAAGTGGGTATAAATTAGAAGTTTTGACAAATGAAGGGGAGCAAGTACGTGAAGAAGGCTTAGCTCATGTGCATAATGATACTTGTTATCCAGCATTATTAGTAATTGGTCAAATGATTGACGCATTAAAAAGTGGTAAGTATGATATGAATCATGTAGCTTGTGCCATTACACAAACAGCAGGAGGATGTCGTGCTAGCAATTATCTTTCTTTATTGAGAAAAGCTTTGGCTATGGAAGGATGGCAACACATTCCTTGTTTATCTGCTAATGCGAATGGTCTAGAAAAAGGCAGCAGTGTCGAATTTACAATGCCGTTGATTCTTCGCATTCTTTATGGAGCTTTATATGGAGATGCCTTAATGTGGCTAGGCAATCAGGTGAAGCCTTATGAACTTGAAAAAGGATCTACAGATAAGGCGGTCAATCAATTTATTGATGAATTGATTCCAATGTTTGAACATGGTTCTTATAAACAATCTAAGCGTATTTATAAAAAAATGCTAGAAATGTTTAAGTTCATTCCACAAGATCGTAGTCAGACAAAGATTCGTATTGGAATTGTTGGAGAAATCTATATGAAATATTCTCCATTAGGAAATCAACATTTAGAAGACTATTTAATTGAAGAAGGTTTTGAACCCGTTCTATCCGGCGTGATGGATTTTGCGTTATATTGTGTAGAAAATTCAATTATTGATTATGAATATTATCATATGCACGAAAAAAATCACTATATATATAATATAGTAAAAGATGTAATTATGCGCATGCAGAAAACATTTAGAGATATGGTGAAAAAAGAGGGTACTTTTATTGCACCAGATGATTTTAGTGAAGTGATTGATAATGGAAAAGCCTTTATTGATCCAGGTGTAAAAATGGGTGAAGGTTGGCTTTTAACGGGTGAAGTTGTTTCACTTATTAAATCTGGTGTTACCAATGTGATTAGTGCACAGCCATTTGGTTGTCTGCCAAATCATATTGTTGCCAAAGGTATGGTTCGTAAAATTAAGGATGGGTATCCAGAAGCCAATATTGTTGCGATTGATTATGATCCAAGTGCATCTAAAGTAAATCAGGAAAATCGTATACGATTGATGTTGGCCAACGCTAAATTAAGTGAAGAAATGAAGGCGAGTGTATGATGGAATTTGTATATGCCTATGCCTACTTTATTTTGTATGCCTTTTTAGGATGGGTGTGTGAAGACTTATATTGTGGGATTCCCGCAAAGAAGTTTATTAACCGAGGCTTCTTTTATGGTCCATATTGTCCGATTTATGGAGTAGGTGCTTTATTGGTTTTATATCCTTTGTTATTTGTGAAAGATTATCCAATACTTGTATTTATTTTGGGTGTCATTATCACAAGTACTTTGGAATATATTACGAGTTGGGTAATGGAAATTTTATTTAAAACAAGATGGTGGGATTACTCTAAAAGATTTATGAATATTAATGGACGCGTATGTTTGTTGAACTCCACTTTATTTGGCATTATGTCTATTGTGGTGGTTTATATCATTCATCCAGTGATTCAAGATATCGTGTTAGATATTCCACTTACGGCATTGATGAGTTTTTTGTCAGCCTTTACGATTGGTTTTGGTATTGACTGTGTATTTACTGTGCTTGCTTTACTTCGTCGCAAGAAAGTATTCCAAAAGGTGCAAACACAAATGGAAGCTTTCAAAAAGGATTTCGAAGCCGAAAGTCAATTGCGTGTTCAAGAAGCGCAAGAAGCTTTTCAAGAATGGATGTTGTCTCGTCCTGATTTATCCCAGCGTATTGAAGAATTCCAAAGCAGTTTAGATAACTTCTCTTTAGAAGCAAAAAAACATATTTCAAAAGCTTTCCCAGAACGTCGTATTTCTACAGAGATTCGTAATATTGTAGCAGATGGTAAACTAGCACTTGAAAGAAGACGATTGAATGCGAATAAGCAAGCTGAATATTGCGAATTAACAAATATGGTCATGGTTCAAGATGAAAAAGGAAATGTGTTAGTTCAAAATAGCAAAAATCCAAATGGATACACATTACCATCAGGTCATATTGAACTTGGTGAATCCTTTGTGCAATCGGCAATTCGTGATGTAAAAGAGAAAACAGGTTTGGATGTTGATCAATTAGAGCTTTGTGGAACTAAACAGTTTATCACAAGTGATAATTGTAGACATATTGTATTCTTATATAAAACGAATGTGTTTAATGGAAAGATAAATGAAGAATCCTATTGGATTCCATTATCGAATATTCAGGATTATAAGTTGGTTTCAGGCTTAAGCGATGTGCTTGAAGTGTTTGCGGGAACTAAATTTAATGAGCTTTACTATAATGCGCAATATCAATTAAAAAAATATTAGACTTTGTGGTTTACAAGCAAAGTCTTTTTTTGTTATAATAACAAAGCAGGTTTATGCCTGTTCTCTGCTTCGAAAGAAGCCAAAAAAGACCAAAGGGAGGTGTACACATGAAAAAATATGAAATTATGTACATTGTGAATGCATCTTTAGATGATGCAGCGTTCAAAACAGTTTCAGATCGTTTACATGCAACAATCACTGAAAACGGTGGTTCAATTGACAAAGTAGATGACTGGGGTGTGAAAGAATTCGCTTACGAAATCGATCACATGAAGAAGGGACACTATGTAGTTATCAACGTAACTGCAAACAATGCGGGAGTTTTCGAATTCCAACGTTTGTCTCGTATCAGCAACAATGTTATTCGTATTATGGTTGTAAAAACTGAAAGCGAAAAATAATCGAGGTTAAATAAATATGATTAATCGAGTAGTATTAGTTGGGCGTTTAACACGTGATCCTGAATTACGTAAAACGCAAAGTGGAACAAGTGTTTGCTCATTCACAATGGCAGTTGGCCGTCGTGTTTCAACGCAAGGACAGCCAGATGCAGATTTTATTAACTGTGTAGCTTGGAATAAAACAGCTGATTTGATGACACAGTATTTACACAAAGGTTCATTGATTGGTTTAGAGGGACGTATCCAACTCGTTCTTATGATAATCAACAAGGACAAAGGGTATATGTTACAGAGGTTGTGGCAGAAAGTGTTCAATTCTTAGAACCAAAAAATGCACAATCAAATTACTCAGCTGGAAGCCAAGATTATGGAATGAATCAAGGTTTTGCTCAAAATACATATACTGCTCCTGCACAGAATGGATATAATCAAAATTCATACTCAAATCCTGTGCAGAATACAAACAACGCATTTGATTCAACATTCAATGCGAATGATTCACTAGATATTGCTAGTGATGACTTACCATTCTAGAAAGGAAGGACTTACTTATGGCATTTAAAAAACAACGTATGGGTCGTAAAAAAGTTTGTTACTTCACTAAGAACAAAATTAAGGAAATCGACTACAAAGACGTAGAATTATTAAAACGTTTCATCAACGCTAATGGAAAAATCATTCCTAGACGTGTGACTGGAACTCGTGCAAAATACCAAAGAATGTTAGCAACAGCTATTAAACGTGCTCGTCAAATGGCTTTGTTACCTTACGTGGTTGACTAATTAGACTTCATATATTGAAGTCTTTTTTTATTTTTATATAATAAGAATATGATTAAAACGAAACAAATCACAAAAGGCGCTATGGTTTGCGCTATTTATGGAGCTTTATTATTTTTAAATCAACAGAGTGCATTAATGATTGAATCCAGTGCTTCCTGGATTTTTGCTTTCCCTGTACTCATTTATACAGCTATGAGCGGAGTCAAAATGGGAATTTTGGTAACCATTTGTATGGGCTTGATGACCATGTTTTTTGGTGGCTTCACGACCTGGTTTTATAGTTGGACATCATTATTGATTGGTTTTTTATATGGTGTGGGGGTGTCTAAACATGTTAAGAATATGACAAATTTTATTTTCTGTTTTATTCTATCTGTTTTGGCTAATTTATGTATTATTCTATTGTGGAGTACATTATTCGGTATTGATTTCTATGAAGATTTCCGCTTAATTTCACAATACATTCCATTTATTAGCTTAAAAGTATTTACATACTTGATGATAGGAATGTTAGGACTTTTACAAGCTTTATGTATACATTTAGTCGCATTAATGGTATGCATGCGTATGCATATGGATATTGTTCCGTTACAACCATTATCGAAAGTGCAAAGTCCAAGATGGGTTGGAGTATGCTCCATCGTGGTATGGATTGCGTTCTTTTTTATTCAAAATGTGTTAGAATGTCCATCGGGGATTGTTGATTTAGCACAAATTCTATTTTTTGTGGATTGTGCTTTACTTTTATATTTTGGTGTTGTTTATTTTATGAGTTTATGTGTAAAGTATCAAAAAAAGAAATGGTCATTTCTATCTATTTTTGGTGCCTTTATACCTGGGCTTAATTTATTGTGGATGTTTATGGGAGAATTAGACTGTCTTTTACAGTTGAGAAAAGAATAGAGGTTTTCTAAATGAAACAATTTGAAAAGTGGCGTAGTCTATGTGTTACAGGCCTTGTTTTAGGTGGCATACTATCGTTTCTGTTATTTTTGAAAAAAGAATATATATTCATGGTTGCAGCCTTAGTTATATGGATTATTTTAATGTGTGCTTTTTTTGGCTTTTGGAAGTCGTTAAAGAAGCATGGCATGAAAACAGAAGTCGATATATCAAGAGTGTTAGGTAAAGATGCCAAGGACGCACTAAATTTTGGAGATGTGGGTATTGTAACATACAATGAAGAATATATTGTAACGTGGGCTTCTCCTTTCTTTAAAGAAAAAGGAATCAATCTAACAAATAATAAATTAACGAGCTGGATCAGTAATATTCGTACTTTATTCGATGATGATGTAGATATGGTCATAGGAAAAAGTGAAGGTCGTATCTATGAAATTACGCGTAAAAGAGATGCACAAATTTTGTATGTAAAAGATATTACAGACTATTATAATATGCGCCAACAATATTTAGATAATGAAATTGTGATTGGTTTGTTGCAACTCGATAATTATATGGAGTATCAATCTTATGAAAATGAAGAAATCATGGCGCAAATCAATACGCATTTAAGAGCATCTTTGGTTACTTGGGCAAAAGAAAATAAAATGTTTGTCAGACGTTTGCGTTCAGATCGTTTCTTAGTTATTTTAAATAAAGAGATATTGGCTCAAGTACGCAAACAGAATTTTACAATTCTACAGTTGATCAAAGATGAAGCGAATAAATTGGATGTTTCGATTACTTTAAGTATGGCTTTTGCGTATGGATCCAATGATTTCACGGTTTTAGATGATATGGTCAATGAATTGATTGAACTAGCTCAAAGTCGTGGTGGAGATCAAGCGGCCATTCGTGCTAGTGGGGGAACCGTGCAGTTTGTGGGTGGAAACTCAGAGACAAGTTCGACTCGTTCTAAAGTGCGTGTGCGTATTATGGCACAATCGATT
>ENA-OQHY01001435-OQHY01001435.1-human-gut-metagenome-genome-assembly--contig:-NODE-1435-length-10080-cov-1.107505_pt1 | contig 10080 bp, 13 predicted proteins | sample MGYA00242570_ERZ504733 | MGnify/ENA primary metagenome ERZ504733 (study PRJEB26092, sample SAMD00036219) | human gut metagenome | host: Homo sapiens | study: EMG produced TPA metagenomics assembly of...
ACCATGCGACACATTGTCAATGCCGGTATCTTTCTCCGTCTGGGAGCCCGTATGCGAAGCCCCGAAGGAACTCCAGCCGGAAGCATGAAGCGTATCCGTATCAGTCACATCAATGCATACGATGTAGATTCTCGTTATTCCTCCATTATCAGCGGTATCCCTAATGGATTATAGAAGATGTTACCTTCGACCATATTCACTTGTATTATAAAGGAGGATACACAAAAGAAGATGGAAAAAGAGAACTCCCGGAACAAGAAGTATATCCTGAACCTTGGATGTTTGGCACCATTCCAGCAAAAGGCTTCTACATTTCACATGCAAAGAATATCTCGTTTCATCACATCAATTTCTATTATGAGAAACCGGATGGACGTCCTTTATTCGTAACCAAAGATGTAGAAACATCCGTTTACAGATATTCGGGAGAATGGAGAAGATGTTTCAATCACAATAAATCAATAATCAAATATCACATAAAATGAAGACACAAAGGAAGTGGCTCATGGCATTGGCTGCCTGCAGCCTGGGAGTATTCAGCTCCGCACAAACAAATTATGATTTTAGTAAACTACAGCGAGAAAAACTCGGAAGAGGAGTTGTCGCCGTCAGAGAGAACACACAAAAAGTAGCTGTTTCATGGAGATATCTTTCTTCCAACCCAATGGAAACCGCATTCAATGTTTACCGGAACGGAAAAAAGATTGCACAAGTTCCAGCTGGAACAGGAACTTTTTATACAGACAATTATTCAGGAAACCAGAAAGTGGTCTATACGGTAAAACCTGTGGTCAATGGAAAAGAAACTTCAAATGAAGGGAGCTATACCCTTCCGGGAAATGCTCCTTCAGGATACATTGACATTCCACTGGACAGACCTGCAGACGGTGTCACACCTGCTGGAGAAAAATACAGCTACAGCCCCAACGATGCTTCCATCGGTGATGTAGATGGAGATGGAAATTATGAAATTATCCTGAAATGGGACCCATCAAACGCACACGACAATGCACACGATGCTACACAGGAAACGTATACTTCGACTGCTACCGCCTGACCGGAGAAAAACTATGGCGCATCGATATGGGAAAGAACATACGTGCCGGCGCTCACTACACTCAGTTCATGGTATATGACCTGGATGGAGACGGAAAGGCTGAAATTGTAATGAAGACTTCCGACGGTACCATAGATGGAAAAGGAAAAGTAATTGGAGATGCCACAGCCGATTATCGTGAACCGGGAGATCCGAACCAGCCCAAAGGAGGAGATTTCTCTCCAAACGACCCACGAAGCAAAGGAAAGCCTACCGATCCTCTTCGTAACCAGGGACGTATACTGACTGGAAATGAATACCTGACTGTCTTCAATGGACTAACAGGCGAGGCCATGCAAACCATTGACTATATTCCACTACGTGGCGATTTGAAAGGCTGGGGAGACGAGCGTGCCAACCGTAGTGACCGTTTTCTGGCATGCGTTGCTTACCTAGACGGAGTTCATCCTAGCGTAGTCATGTGCCGTGGATATTATACACGTACCGTGCTGGCTGCATTCGACTGGAACGGAAAAGAACTGAAAAACCGATGGATATTCGACAGTAACAACCCGGGATGTGAGCAATATGCCGGACAAGGCAACCATAACCTCCGTGTAGGAGATATTGATCAGGACGGATGCGATGAAATCGTATATGGCTCTTGTACATTCGACCACGATGGAAAAGGACTTTATTCCACAGGAATGGGACACGGAGATGCCATGCACCTCACTCAATTTGATCCGGCTTCAGCCAGTCTGCAAGTATGGGCCTGCCATGAAAACCGGAAAGACGGTTCTTCATTCCGCGATGCAAAAACCGGAAAAGTATTACTTCAATATCCCGACAAGACCGATGTAGACGCTGTATGGCTGCCGAAATTGACCCGACAAGTCCCGGTGTAGAAATGTGGTCACTTGCCTCAGGAGGTATTCGTAACATCAAAGGAGAAGTGGTGGCAGAAAAAGTTCCCGGATTGTCTTACAACATGGCAGTATGGTGGGATGGCGACTTGCTCCGTGAACTGCTTGACAAAGGAAAAGTAAGCAAATACGACTGGAAAAACAAACGTTGCAATACCATCTTTACATTTGAAGGATGCGCATTTAACAATGGTACCAAATCTAATCCCTCACTTCAGGGCGACCTTATCGGTGACTGGAGAGAAGAGGTGCTGGTTCGTACGGACGACAATAAGTCTCTCCGCTTGTATGTAACTACAATTCCTACCGAATACCGCTTCCATACTTTCCTGGAAGACCCTGTATATAGAATCAGTATTGCTACACAGAACGTGGCTTACAACCAGCCACCCAGCCTGGTTTCTATATCGGACCGGAACTGAAAGGCACTTTCAGAGGATATACATTCAAATAACCCATTACGCTTACATTTAAAATTAGTTATATGAATAAACTCGTCTTAAACTTCGCACTGCTGGCGGCTCTTTCTGCCGGTCTTAGTGCCCATGCACAAAAGAAAAAGGAAGTCATCAATGACTCCAATACTCCACTTCATCTTTTGCAGCCTGATTATCAGGTAGGATATGGTATTGTATCAGCAGAAGACATCAAAAAAGACATGGACCGTGTCTTGAGATACCTGGAAAGTAACACACCGACCAGAGTGGTTGACAAACGCAACGGAAAAGTCATTACCGACTATGCGAACATGGATACCAATGCACAATTGGAAAGAGGAACTTTCCGTCTGGCCAGTTATGAATGGGGGGTTACTTATTCGGCCATGCTGGCTGCCGCAGAAGCTACGGGTGACGAAGCCTACAAAAAATATGTATACGACCGTTTCAATTCTTATCGGAAGTAGCTCCTTACTTTAAGAAAGTATATGAAAAATACGGTACAACCGATGCACAGATGCTTCAGATTCTGACTCCTCACGCCTTGGATGATGCAGGAGCCGTATGTGCGGCAATGATGAAAGCACAGATGAAAGACAAAAGCCTGAAATTGCAGGACATGATTGACAATTACTTCCATTTCATCATGTACAAAGAGCATCGTCTGGCCGACGGCACATTTGCCCGTAACCGTCCTTACCACAACACATTGTGGCTGGACGACATGTTCATGGGCATCCCCTCTGTTGCTTTGATGGGACGCTATGCATCCGACCACAATGACAAATATTATCAGGAAGCCGTACGCCAAGTACTGCAGTTTGCAGAGCGCATGTTCGTGCCGGAAAAAGGCTTGTTCCGTCATGGATGGGTAGAAGGTATGAAAGATCATCCGGCTTTCCATTGGGGACGTGCCAACGGATGGGCTATTCTTACTATGTGTGAAGTGCTGGATGTACTTCCGGCCGACTATCCCGGACGCGATAAGATTATCAACCTGTTGCAGGCACACGTTCGCGGACTGGCTGCCTGTCAAGCAAAGACGGTTTCTGGCACCAGTTACTCGACCGCAATGATTCTTACCTGGAATCTTCTGCCACTGCCCTCTACGTATACTGTATGGCACATGCCATCAACAAAGGATGGATTGACGCCATGGCATACGGTCCGGTAGTGCAATTGGGATGCATGCCGTATCTTCTGCCATCAACGCCCAGGGACAGGTAGAAATGACCTGCGTAGGAACCGGTATGGGATATGACCCGGCATTCTATTACTACCGCCCGGTAAATGTATATGCAGCCCATGGATATGGTCCTGTCATCTGGGCCGGAGCCGAAATGCTCAATTTACTGAAGCACCAGCATCCGCGAATGAACGACAGCGCCGTACATTTCTATCCTACAGAACAGCAGACGAAAGAACCTATCTTCTTCTATTCTGAGCCGGGAAATCCACGTGAATTTGTAGCAGGAGTAAGCCGTATCAACGAAAAGAGTCCTGTCGCTTTCCTGATTGGAGACTCTACGTAAAATGTGGAGCCGGTAACGGAGAAGATAACAAATGGGGATGGGGAAGCTACTTGCAAAATTACTTTGACACAACCCACATCAGCATTGAAAACTGTGCATTAGGCGGAAGAAGCAGCCGTACTTATTTCACGGAAGGTCTTTGGAACCGTGTACTCCCTGCCATCAAACCGGGTGATTATGTATTGATTGATTTCGGACACAATGACGGTGGCCCGATGAATACCGGACGTGCACGCGCTTCTCTGCCAGGCACTGGAGATGACTCTAAAAAAGTAGTCATGGAAAAAGACGGAAGCACGGAAGAAGTATACAGCTTCGGCCACTACATCCGTATGTATATCCGCCAGGCAAAAGTTAAAGGCGCCAAAGTCATCGTAATGTCACACACTCCGGGTAATCGCTGGACTGACAACCGCATGAACCGTTGTGACAAGACTTACGGCAAATGGTCAAAAGAAGTGGCAGAACAGGAAGGTGTAAGCTTTATCGACTTGAACGACCTGACTGCCAAGAAATTTGAAGCCATGGGAAAAGAAAAGACTGCCGCTTACTATGCTGACTCTGTACACAACACGCAGGAAGGTGCTGTATTGAATGCAGAATCAGTGGTAGAAGGTATCCGTTCACTCCAGAACTGCGACCTGAAAGACTATCTGAAATAAGCATTTACAGATAAAATCAATGCCCCGCGCTGAATTGGTAGTGCGGGGCATTTTTATAAGATACTATTTTACTTCTTTACTTCTGGAATTCAGCCCAGTCTGTCAGACGCATGTCACCTTTATTGATAAACACCTGATGCATACCCAATGCAGCAGATAAGCTGTGACAAGTCTGTCCTTTCGTAGAAATCTTCAGATAATCCCAAAGCAGTTGCTTGTAATCAGGGTGTGCACAGTTTTCAATAACCGCTTCCGCCCGTTCCATCGGGCTCTTTCCACGCAAGTCGGCTATACCCTGTTCGGTGATAATGACATTGACTGAATGCTCGCTGTGGTCCAGATGAGATACCATCGGTACGATAGAGCTGATGCAACCTCCTTTGGCCGTCGAAGGGCAAGAGAAAATAGAAATATAGGCACTGCGGGTAAAGTCGCCAGAACCTCCGATACCGTTCATCATCTTGGTTCCGCAAATATGAGTGGAATTGACATTACCATAAATATCTGCTTCAATAGCGGTATTCATTGAAATCACTCCAATACGGCGAACTACTTCCGGACAGTTGGAAATTTCAGAAGGACGCAGCACCAGTTATGACGGAAAAAGTCCATATTGTCATAAATATCTTGCAGACAGTCATTCGTCACACTCAAAGAACAGGTACTACCAAACTTGATTCTGCCTTCTTTCACCAGTTTTATTACCGAATTCTGAATTACTTCAGTATACATTTCAAAAGGAGGAATGCTGGGGTCCTTGCCCAACGCACTCAGCACGGCATTGGCAATATTTCCTACTCCCGACTGCAAGGGAAGAAGGTAGAAGGAATAATTCCCCTGCGCATGTCCGAAGCCAAGAACTCAGCCACATTCTGACCGATTTTATCTGTCACGGGGTCAGATTCATGGAAACCACGCGCCTCATCCGGCATATTGGTTTCTACCACGCCAGCAATCTTGGAAGGGTCTACCTGAATATAAGGAAGGCCAATGCGGTCGCTCGGACGCACGATAGGAATCGGACGACGATAAGGAGGACGTTCCATTTCATACAAATCGTGCATGCCTATCAGGCTTTACTGTGTGCGGCATTCAATTCCACAATGACTTTATCAGCCAGTCGTGCAATGGTCGGCGTAATACCCACTCCCGCAGTCAGGTAAATACGTCCGTCTTCCGTAATTTCACAAGCTTCTATGATAGCCACACTTACATGTCCCAAGAAGCCGGAACGCAAACGCTGAGCTACCTGTGACAGATGAATGTCTGTATAATTGATTTCGCCGTTATTCACAGCCTTCCGGAAGTCCGCATTGGTAGTATAAGGAGCACGGAACTTAATGGCATGTGCACGTGTCAGCATCCCGTCACAAGAATCTCCCGTCGAAGCTCCTGTAATCAAGCCAATCTGAAAAGATTCTCCTTGCGTGTTTTTCTTCTGCTATTTTCGCTAACTCTGCAGTCACAGCCTTCGGACTTCCGGCAGGGGTGAAGCCACTCAGTCCAACAATGTCTCCATCCTTAATATAGCTGGCAGCTTCGGCTGCGTAATAAAGTTAAAGCTCATAGTATCAAGTGTTTTTTATGTTAGTATTAAAAAAGTTAGTCAATCAGTCATATTTACGGCGAAAAATCTCGGAATAGATAAAAGCCTCCTTGCATCTGCTGCATTACGAAAAGCTATATCAGGCTTCTGCTCCTCTTTTTTCGGTACATTCAATGCTTGTTCTTTCGGAGTGGAAGGTTGGCAGAAGTATATCTCCGTTTCTTCCTTGCTTCGGGTACAGGAGCCAGAATCACCTCTTCAGGAACCTCCTCTTCCACAGAAAAAGATGCTGCCGGAGGTGCCTGTCTTACGGTCTTTACACGCTTCGGCTTCTTCTGTTTCTGGTCCTGGCCTGAAAAAGTCCCCAGCCAATTATACCTAAAAAAACAAGAATTTGAATTACATCCATAAATATTAAGTGTTAAGGTTTTCTTCAAAGATACGAATAAAATCTATATCTCCCATCCTTTTTATGGAAGTTAACCAAGAAACAGATATCTTTGCAAGCAAATTTTTAATATAGAAAACCTTATGACAAAAGAAGCTACAGGAGCAGACTTTAAATCTGCAACTGAAAACGAAAGCAAGAAATTATTTATCGAGACCTACGGATGCCAGATGAATGTGGCAGACAGTGAAGTAATTGCATCTATCATGCAAATGGCCGGATATTCTCCTTGTGACACTTTAGAGGAGGCCGATGCCGTGTTCATGAACACCTGCTCCATCCGCGACAATGCGGAACAGAAAATTCTGAACCGACTGGAGTTTTTCCATTCTTTGCGCAAAAAGCGGAAACACCTGATTGTGGCGTATTGGGATGTATGGCCGAACGAGTGAAAAACGAACTGATTGAAAAACATCATGTAGACTTAGTAGCCGGTCCGGATGCCTACCTGACCTTACCCGACCTGATTGCAGCCGTAGAAGCAGGAGAAAAAGCCATCAATGTGGAACTTTCTACTACGGAAACTTACCGTGACGTAATTCCTTCACGTATTTGCGGAAACCATATTTCAGGATTCGTTTCATCATGCGAGGATGTAACAATTTCTGCCATTACTGTATTGTGCCTTATACACGCGGACGTGAACGCAGCCGTGACGTGGAAAGTATCCTGAACGAAGTACGCGACCTGCAACGAAAAGGCTATAAGGAAGTAACCCTGTTGGGACAGAACGTCAACTCATACCGTTTTGAAAAAGACGGCCAAACAGTAACCTTTCCTATGCTGCTCCGTATCGTGGCCGAAGCGGTGCCCGACATGCGCGTACGTTTCACCACTTCACACCCCAAAGACATGAGTGACGAAACGCTTCATGTCATTGCAGAAGTGCCAATGTATGCAAGCACATCCACCTGCCCGTACAGAGCGGAAGCTCACGCATCCTGAAACTGATGAACCGTAAATATACCCGCGAATGGTATCTGGAAAGAGTAGCCGCTATCCGGAGAATCATCCCCGACTGCGGACTCAGTACCGATATTTTCTCGGGCTTCCATTCTGAAACAGAAGAAGACCATCAGATGTCTTTGTCGCTGATGCGCGAATGTGCGTACGACTCGGCTTTCATGTTCAAATATTCTGAACGTCCGGGTACATACGCTTCCAAACACCTTCCAGACGACGTGCCCGAAGAAATCAAAATCCGCCGACTGAATGAAATGATTGAACTGCAGAACCAGCTTTCTGCCGAAAGCAATGCCAAAGATGTAGGAAAAACTTTCGAAGTATTGGCAGAAGGCGTATCCAAACGCTCTAAAGAACAGCTGTTCGGTCGTACGGAACAAAACAAAGTAGTAGTCTTTGACCGTGGCAGCCACCGCATCGGTGATTTTGTAAAAGTAAAAATCACGGAATCAAGCTCTGCTACTCTGAAAGGCACAGAAGTAACCGAATAACTCTCCCAGAAATAGCTCTGAGAAGACAATATAAAAAACCTGCAGACATCTTTTTCAGGATGCTTGCAGGTTTTTTACGTTTCACAAGGCAGAAACCTACGTTTCCGGCGTGCGAAACATAGGTTTCCGCTCCGCAAAACGTATGTTTCGCGCGAGGAAAACCTAAATACTTACAGCCCGTATGCCTATTGATACAAGCCTGTTCTTTAATTATTCTCTTCTAGCTTCCGGCATGATCAGCCAAAGAATCAGATAAACCAGTCCACCGGAAAAAGCTGTAAAAAATGTAGCCAGTACGTAAATAATACGCACCAAAGTAATATCCCATTCAAAATAATCGGCTATCCCAGCACAAACCCCACCTATCATACGATTGTTTGACCGTGTCAATCTTTTTTTCTCCATAATCTATTGGCAAATATTCATTATTCGGGGCTAAGTTACAAAAAACATACATAAAGCATTCTATACTCTTAAAAACTTTTAAAGAAAATCATGCCATAGGCTTTTTATTTGTTATTTTGCAGCAAATTAGGGAATAAAGTGAATATACTGAAAATAGATAAATGTCCACTTTGTGGAGGAAACCACTTTGAAGAGGTAATGACATGTACAGACCACTATGCTTCCGGTGAGTCCTTTCAGATTTGTCGTTGCAAAGACTGCGGTTTCCAGTTCACTCATCCTGTTCCGGTTGAAGCAGAAATAGGACGCTACTACGAAACTCCAGATTATATTTCACACAGCGATACGCACAAAGGTTGATGAACCGTGTATATCACTGGGTGCGTCGCGTGATGCTTGCCCGTAAAGCACGCCTTGTCAAGCATAACTCCCGATTAAGCAGGGCAGCCTGCTGGACATCGGTACCGGCACAGGCTACTTTCCGCATTTCATGCAGGAAAGAGGATGGCACGTTTCTGCCATCGAAAAAAGCCTCAGGCCCGCCAGTTTGCCAAAGAGCATTTTGAACTGGACGTGGCAGCTCCGGAAGCTCTCAATGAGTTTGCCGACAAGTCGTTCGATGTCATCACGTTGTGGCATGTCATGGAACATCTGGAACATTTGAATGAAACCTGGGAGACACTGAAACGTATTCTGAAAGACCAGGGCATACTCATTATAGCTGTGCCCAACCCTACTTCATTCGATGCCGAAAAATACAAAGAAATGTGGGGTGCCTACGATGTTCCCCGACACTTGTGGCATTTCAGTCCCTCTGTCATGCAGCAGTTTGGAGCCAAACACGACTTATTCTCTGCGAACGGCATCCGATGCCTTTTGATGCGTTTTACGTATCTATGCTGAGCGAGAAGTACCGGAAAAGTGCTTTCCCGTTCATAAAAGGCCTGATTACCGGAGCGGAAGCATGGATTGTTTCACTGGCCAAGAAAGACCGGAGCAGTTCCATGATTTATGTATTCAGAAAAAATAAGAAATTATGAGTCAGAAGTCGGGCAGCCTTTTCGATATGCAATTCATTACCTCCTGCATCAGTACAATGCTGGTACTGCTGTTGTTGGGTATGGTGGTCTTTTTTGTCATGACCGCCAACAATCTTTCTGTATACGTACGCGAGAATATCAACTTTTCCGTTCTTCTCAACGACGACATGAAAGAAGCAGAAGCCATCCGCTTCCAAAAGCAGCTGGAAGAAGAGCCTTTTGTGAAGCAGGCCACCTACATATCGAAAGCACAGGCTCTGAAAAGAACAGACAGAAGCCATGGGAACAGATCCGGCTGAATTCTTAGGCTATAATCCGTTTACGGCTTCCATCGAAATCAAGCTCAATGCGGCATACGCCAATTCTGACAGCCTGAGCTGGATTCAGGAAAAACTGCTGGACAATAAAAAAGTCATCGAAGTAAATTATCCGCAGGACCTGATTGATACCATCAACCAGAACATACGCAAAATCAGCATGTTCCTGTTAGGACTGGCTGCTTTGCTCACCCTTATTTCATTTGCATTGATCAACAATACCATACGACTGACCATTTACTCCAAACGTTTTCTGATTCACACCATGAAGCTGGTA
>ENA-OQHY01001436-OQHY01001436.1-human-gut-metagenome-genome-assembly--contig:-NODE-1436-length-10077-cov-2.748643_pt1 | contig 10077 bp, 14 predicted proteins | sample MGYA00242570_ERZ504733 | MGnify/ENA primary metagenome ERZ504733 (study PRJEB26092, sample SAMD00036219) | human gut metagenome | host: Homo sapiens | study: EMG produced TPA metagenomics assembly of...
CGTCACGAGGACGTGGAAGTTCCGCTGATTCGCCGAGTCCGTGATGATGAGGACGAGCAGCCTCGCCGCCGTCGTCGCACTGCGGAAAACAGCGAAGAAACCGTGCGTGACCTCGACGATATCCTGGCCACGCTGCCCACGCAGAAGCACGAGGAAACGTCCGAAGACGGCGAGCAGAACGACGATCACGAGTTCGTGCGTCGTAACCGCCGCGACCGTAGCGATCGCAACGATCGCGATACCCGTAATGATCGCAGCGATCGCCGTAACCGTCGCATGCGTGGCCGTGATCGCGACAACGCCGATGATGATCGTCGCTATGATGATCGCGATAATCGTAGCGATCGCAATGACCGTGATAGCCGCCGCGAAGAGCCGCAGGAGGATCTGGTGCCGGTGGCCGGCATCGTCGACGTGCTCGACTCCTACGCTTTTGTGCGCACTTCCGGCTACCTGCCCGGCCCGAACGACGTGTACGTTCCATGGGCCAGGTCAAGAAGTACGGCCTGCGCAAGGGCGATGCCGTGCATGGTTCGATTCGCGCCCCGCGTGAAGGCGACCGCCGCAACCAGCGCCAGAAGTTCGTGCCGCTGCAGGCCATCGATTCCATCAACGGCCAAAGCGTTGAAGAAGCGCTCAACCGTCCGCAGTTCTCCAAGCTCACGCCGCTGTACCCGCAGGAGCGTTTGAAGCAGGAGACCGCCCCGAACAAGCTCACCGGCCGTATCATGGACATCGTTTCCCCAATCGGCAAGGGCCAGCGTGGCCTGATTGTCTCCCCGCCGAAGGCCGGTAAGACCATCACCCTGCAGAACATCGCCAACTCCATCGCCGCCAACAACCCCGAGGTCCACCTTATGGTGGTGCTCGTGGACGAGCGACCCGAAGAGGTCACCGATATGGAGCGCACGGTCCAGGGCGAGGTCATTTCCTCCACCTTCGACCGTCCGGCCTCCGATCACACTACGGTTGCCGAACTGGCCGTCGAACGCGCCAAGCGTCTTGTGGAGCTCGGCCAGGACGTGGTCGTACTGCTCGATTCCATGACCCGACTGGCTCGCGCTTACAACATCGCAGCCCCTGCCTCCGGCCGCATCCTGTCCGGTGGTGTGGACGCGCAGGCCCTCTACCCGCCGAAGAAGTCTTCGGTGCGGCCCGCAACATCGAAAACGGCGGCTCCCTGACCATCATCTCATCTGCGCTGGTGGAAACCGGCTCCAAGATGGACGAGGTGATTTTCGAGGAGTTCAAGGCACCGGCAACATGGAACTGCGCCTGTCCCGCGAGCTGGCGGACAAGCGACTGTTCCCGGCCATCGACATCAACGCTTCCGGCACCCGCCGCGAGGAGCTCATCACCAACCCGCAGGAACTGCCGATTATCTACCGTCTGCGTCGACTGCTGGGCGGCATGGAGCCCGAGCAGGCCTACCAGACGCTGGTGCCGCGCCTCAAGAAGACCGCCACCAACCGCGACTTCCTCGCCGCCATCGTGCAGCAGGCCAACACCGGCAACGCGGTCAACGGCAACTGATCAGACCGCTGAACAATAGTGTAAGGGCTGCACCCTGATTGATACGGGGTGCAGCCCTTGTCGTATCTGATGCAAATACATCAACTATCACATTGCAGTTGTAGTATTGCCGTCAACGTTCACATGCACGCTGACGATATATGAGATGAAAGAGGCATCACTGGGTTCGATTGTTTTGGGAGTGGGCAGTGGTGCGGCCATGTTCGGCGATGCGGATGCCAGCCATATCCTCACCGGCGACTATGACATCTGAGATATCTGACTTTGCGCATCGTGCAAAGCCGTAATCGGGAGTATCCTCGAATCTATGAGCGAAACGAGCAGCGACTGGCAAAGGACCACCATCGACTCCGCCCAGGCGGCGGCCCACCCGGAAACCGCACAAGCGTGGCGCGCATCAAAGCGCTGCGCCAAACCATCGATAACATCGATTCGGCGGTCATCGCATTACTGGCCGAGCGGTTCAAGGCCACCTCGCAGGTCGGCGTGCTCAAAGCCAACGCCGGATTCGCGCCCGAAGACACCAAGCGTGAGGACTATCAGATCGAACGCCTCCACCGCATCGCCATCGATGCCGGGCTTGATCCGGAAATTGCCGAAATGTACCGTGAATTCGTGGTTACCGAAGCCAAGAAGCGCCACCAGCGCATAGCCGATGCCGGTGGTGACCCGGGCGTACTCGACGTATTCGCCTGATTCGCCCGCAGCGAATGGGCACCTTTCGGATATTCGTCTATAGGCAAGTTGCCTGCAGCGACTACATTAATACGGGAATGGAATGCCCGTAGTGGTCGACTGTATGAATGGGATACGTAGATGAGATGTGGTGCCGCACTGGTCAGTTGCGCATTGTGCGTGGCTTCGATTCTCGGCGGTGCTTGGATGTCTCGTCCGACTCCGGTTGATTACGGTCCGGTGCTCGCTACGGCAAGTGATATGTACGCCGTCACCGATGCCGAAGGGGAGCCGGTCCGTTGGTATGTGGTAGGGAAGGGCGGCGCCGGCAATGGCGCCAGTGCCGATTCCGGCAATAGCGGTCCCACTGATACCGATTCCGCCAATAGTAATTCCGGCACGTCCAAGGTTTCTCGTATCCCCGCTTCCGCCGCCACCCTGCCATGGAAAGTCAGCGTCACCTACTCGCTTGACGGTCCAAACGTCGAGGCAAACGAGGTTGCCGGCGCATCTGGACTGATCGGCGTGTATATCGATATTAAGCCGCAAACCAAGGAGGCCAACCGTACGATCCCGGTTGTCGCCTTTACCGTGCCTACGCAGGTAGCCGATGATGTTTCCGCTGACAACTCCATTACGGTAACCACGCAAGGTTCCAATACCGTACTCGCCGCAGCTGGAAAAGCCGCAACCGGCTTGGAATTCAGCTGCTATATGAACGCCAAAGACTTCTCCATGGGTTCCGTGGCGCTCGCCGTATTGCCTTCCAATTCCAGCAGTCCGGTAGTTGGTGCTAATCCCGATGCCGCGAATGCCGCCGCACAGCCTGCTGCCGATACGGATGTCGCCCAACTCGTCGCCTCTGCCGCCATACTGGTCGATTCACTGACCGACGCCGGTTCCGGGGAGCATCAACAGCTCATCGAGCAGCTTCAAACCCTGCGCGATAATGAGCGTGCGCTGGACAAGTCCGTAGTGGCCGAACGCGAAACCGCCCATAAGCGGACGTTTGAAGACTATATGGCCGCGTATGTGGCTCATATACCACGCACCTGTCTGGATCGATTGGTACCTCCACCCAGTTGCCGGCGTTGATGGGCACGGCCGGCGAACTGTCCGGGGATACGCCTTTGGCACAAGCCGTACTCGACTTGGCCAACGCGGTGAACAACGTCAGTGCCGCACATCAGCATGCCGGTGCGGTCGATGCGTTGGATGAGGTGATTCGCCGCATCCAGCAGCAAGGCACCACCGGACTGGTGGATGATCTGACCGCCGAGGTTCGGAGGAAGCCACTCGAGGTCCAAGCAATACGCCGATGGCCAGAGCCAGCTCTCCGCCGCAATGATTCCGTATTCGATGAAATACACGGACGTCTACACGGCCAATTTGAGCGCCCTGACCGGCGGCACGTCTTCGGGCGCCACCGCTTACGAGAGCCAAGCCATCGCCGAAACCAACGGTAGCGATGAACTCGCCGACGCTCAATCCAAGGTCGATGCCGCGATGAGCACGCTTGCCACCGCCTCCGAGCATACGGGCAAAGCCACGGCCTTGCGCCAGATTGTATTGCGATTCTCCGATCAGTTCGAAGGAGTCGCGTCCTCGGCTTCCGGCAGCGATGGCGATGGCTCGTCCGGTGATGTCTCTTCCGGTCCGGTGACCGAGGCTCAGGCACTGACTGCCTGGTCGATTCGCAATCGCAATCGTTCTACGGCAAGACCCGGGCCGCCCAAGCCAAGCGTAAGGCCGATGCCGCCCGTAAGCAGGCCAAAGCCGCGCAACAGCAGCAGTCGCAGCATTCCAAGGCCTCACTGGTCGATGACACCATGTCCATGTCTGCTGGCGATGTGATGAACTATGCGGGTGGTCTTACTTCGGCCATCGGTGGTGGTGATAAGTCCGACTCGTCTAAGAGCGCTGGTTCGGGAACGAACGACTCAGCCAAGTCGAGCGACACTGGCGATTCCGGCAACGGCAAGGCTCCAACGCCAGCGATTCCGGCAACAATCTTGACACCGCTCCAGTACTGTTCGGCTTTGGCACTGGCGGCACGCTGTTCAAGCACGATATGAACGCGCTGATTAATGAGACCGTGAAAATCAGTGATGCTGGCACGCTCTTGGCGCAGGCCGTCGCGCAGCTCGACAGCCCCAATACGCAACAAAAAACCGCCGAAACCCGATACCTCATCGTGATTCCGACGGGTGTGATGGTGTATGCGGGAAAATCCGCATGCGACAGGTGCCCAATACGCGTAAAGTGCGTTATCGGTGTGGGACGCCGCAACCAAAACTTGGCTTTTTCGATGCGCGTCCCACACCCTCTTGTCAGTCAGAGCTAACTATAGTTTGAAGAATGGCTAAATTCCAAGGATTTGTTGATTCGGTCTGTGGGACGCCGCGTATATAAAACGTTTGACACGCGTGGTGGCCCACGCTATTGTGGGCCGCCAGCTTACAATGCGGGATATTTGCGTGCCGTCCCACAGTCGTGTCATCCGAACGTCAAAAAACAAAAGAGGGGAACCTCAATAGGAGGTTCCCCTCTTTTGTTGTTGTGCGCAACGCTCAGTGCTTTGGCTTCTTGGCTGGTGGCTCACCGAGCTCGCTGGCTTCGACGGCGACCTCGGTTTCGGGCGCGTCTTCGGCGGCGGATTCCTCGGCGTGCTTGGCCACCAAGTCGAACTTGCCGACCACGCGACCGGCCTGCGCGATATCGCCCAAGGCGGCGTGAATCGCGTTCACACCTTCCGAAGCAGCGGACAGTGCCACAGACAGGATTGGGGTCTTCATGGAGACCTTGGCCTCGGACTTGATCTTACGCAGCTGCTCCACGGCCTTGCCGGCCCAAGTCAGCAGCTCGGGGGAAGCACCGGTGGCGGCCTCGACATACGGGTCCACGACCGGCCAGGCGGCGCGATGCACGGAACCGGAACCGGCGTGCATCCAGCTCCACACTTCCTCGGTGGCGTACGGCAGGTACGGGGCCAGCAGACGTGCGAAGGCGTCCAAGCCCAGACCCAGAGCGGTGCGGGCGGACTTCACAGCCTTCTCGGACGGCACATTGCCGTGCTCGTCCGGAGTGCCATAGGCGCGGTTCTTGACCAGCTCGATGTAGTCGTCGCAGAACTGCCAGAAGTAGGATTCGATGGTCTCCAGCGCCTTGGAATGCTCGTAGGCCTCCAAAGCTCGGTGGCCTGACGCACCACCACGGCCAGCTTGGCCATGGCCGCGCGTCCAGCGGTTCGGTCACATCGGCCGGGTTCCACGAGGTCTCGGCGGCAGCGCCCACGTGATGGTTCTCGTCCTCACGGCCGATGGCCAGCGCGAACTTGGTGGCGTTCAGCAGCTTGATGGCCAGTCGACGGCCAATCTTCATCTGGCCGATGTCGTACGTGGCATCGAGGCCCAGGCGAGCGGCGGCGGCCCAGTAACGCACGGCGTCCGCGCGAACTTCTCGATCGGCTCGTTCGGCACCACGACGTTGCCCTTGGACTTCGACATCTTCTTGTGATCGGGGTCCAGAATCCAGCCGGACAGCGTGGCATGGGCCCACGGCAGACACTTGTTCTCCAAGTGCGCGCGGTCCACAGTCGAGAACAGCCAGGTGCGGATGATGTCCTGACTGCGGGCGAAGGTCCATCGGGAAGGTGGAAGCGAACAGGGCCTTGGAGGCATCGTCCGGCTCGGCCCAGTGGGTCACGATCTGTGGGGTCAGCGAAGAGGTGGCCCAGGTGTCCATGATGTCCTTTTCGGCGGTGAAACCACCGGGCACATCACGCTGGGACTCGTCGTAGCCCTCCGGCACGTCGATGGTCGGGTCGATCGGCAGACGATCCTCGGACGGAGTGATTGGGTGATCGTAATCCGGCTCGCCGGAAGCGTTCACCGGGTACCACAGCGGGAACGGGACGCCGAAGAAGCGCTGACGGGAGATCAGCCAGTCGCCGTTCAGGCCGTGCACCCAGTTCTCATAACGCACGCGCATGAAGTCGGGGTGGAACTCGAGTTCCTTGCCACGCTCGATAAGCTCGGCGTTCAGCTTGGCGTCGGTACCGCCGTTCTTCAAATACCACTGGCGGGAGGTGACGATCTCGAGCGGCTTGTCGCCCTTCTCGTAGAAGTTCGTCATACGCTTGGTCGGGGTCGGCTCGCCGTCCAGATCGCCGGACTCGCGCAGCTTGTCGACGATGATCTTGCGGGCGGAGAACGTGGTCTTGCCAGCGGTTTCGGCAAAGACCTCGCGTCCGGCCGGGTCCTCGATCCAGTCCGGGGTATCCATCACGATACGGCCGTTGCGCTGGATGATCGGGCGGGTGGCAGCTTCAGGTCGCGCCACCACTCGACGTCGGTCACATCACCGAACGTACAGCACATGGCGATACCGGCACCCTTGTCCATTCGGCGGCCGGGTGCGCCAGAATCGGCACCTTGACCTTGAACAGAGGGGAGTAGACGTACTGGCCGAAGTACTGCTTGTAGCGCTCGTCGTTCGGGTTGGCGATCAGCGAGGTGCAGGCCGCCAGCAGTTCGGGGCGGGTGGTCTCGATGTAGATCGGGGTGCCGTCCTCAAAGCGGAAGGCCACCTTGTGGTAGAAGCCGGGGTATTCGCGCGATTCGAGCTCGGCCTGGGCCACGGCGGTCTGGAAGGTCACGTCCCACAGGCCGGGGGCGTCCTGCTGGTAGGCCTCGCCACGAGCGAGGTTGCGCAGGAAGGCCTTCTGGGCCACACGCTGCGGGTGTTGACCAATGGTGTGGTAGGTCTGCGACCAGTCAATGGACAGACCCAGCTTGCGCCACAGGGCCTCAAACAGCTTCTCATCCTGAGCAGTCAGACGCTCGCACAGCTCGATGAAGTTCTTGCGGGAAATCGGCACTTGATCCTTGGCGTCGATCTTCTTGCCATCAGTGCCCTCGAACGGCGGCTTGAAGTCCGGGTCGTAAGGCAGAGACACGTCCACGCGCACGCCATAGTAGTTCTGCACACGGCGCTCGGTAGGCAGGCCGTTGTCATCCCAACCCATCGTAGAACACGTCGTAGCCGCGCATGCGCTTGTAACGCGCAATCACATCGGTGTGCGTGTAAGAGAACACGTGACCCACGTGCAGCGAACCGGAGACGGTGGGCGGCGGGGTATCGATGGAGTAGACGGCCTTGCGGTCGCGGGTATTGCGGAATTTGTAGGTGCCGTCTTCATCCCAGACGGCGCGCCACTTGTCCTCAAGTCCGTCCACACCGACCTTGTCGGGCAGCGGGGTGAGGTTGGCGTTGATGATGGATTTGCCTTCAGTCATAAAGCCAAAGTTTATGCACGTTGCATGACAAGCCGAACTGTACAGTAAACAGCCCAGTAGGCTGTTCGCAGGCGAGGTACGAACGATCGAACGATAGTGAGCCAAGGACTATCGGGCGTAGCCCGTCCGTGACTGAAGGTTGCCTACTTCACCGTCAACCCGGCCAGCGGCATGCGGCGATTGATCATCGAGGTCGGGTAGCCGGAGACCTTGGTGGACGCCACAGTGAAGCATTTGCGGGTATACAGCCAATCACTGGCCGCATCCTCGCTGATCAGCCGGGCGTACGCCTTCATTCGTGCCTCATAATCGGCGTCATTAGTGGCGGCGCGAGCATCCGCATAGGCCTGTTGCGCTTCGGTATGGTCGTAATGGAACATGGAATCGGGGTCGGCGAATATGCCGGCATCATCCGTGCCGTCCATGCTCATCACGGTCAGTTCCCATTTGCCGTCCTTGATTCGTTTGGCATAATCCTCATCGGAGAGCACTTCAAGGTTCACCGTGGGGCGCGGCTGCCGCTCGATCTGCTGCTTGATGGTTTCGGCCAACGACCGGTATTCTTCGGGAACCACCAGATTCACCGTAGTCAGGTATTGCGCACCAAAGTAGGAGAACATCTGCCCAGCTTGGTTTTCGTCATGCGGGTACAGTCCGGTCAAATCTTCGTATCCGGGTTCCAGCAGGCTGATGGGGCCGCCCAATGCTCCGGCTGCGTCGGGTTGGGCGGAGGCGATGCCGGCTGCGTCGATTTGATAGCGGAAGCTTTACGCGCCTGTTCGTCGGAGAGCAGCGAATCGGTGCCGTTGTTGTAGGCCAGCAGCACCTTATCCGTAGTGGCCCCCTCCTTGACGGTCAGGCCATCCTTGCCGTTCAAACCGGTGGCCGTCGAAGCCGAAACCGGTGCCGCCATATCGAGACTGCCGTCGGTCAGGGCCTTGCTGAGCGCATCGGCGTCGGAGTATTGCATAAATTCAACGACATTGCTGGCCGCTTTGGTGCCATGGTAGGTATCGCTGCGCGCCAGCTTCAGGGAATGGCCAGGCTGGAAATCGGCCACGGTGAATGGTCCGGAACCTATGGCCTTGCGTTGATAATCGGCACTGGACGACTCGGAATCGTAGACAATGCCGAGTCTGCCGGACAGCGCTCGCAGCAGCGTCGGATTGGGCTTGGCAAGCGTAATGACCACCGTGGTGGCGTTCGGATTGGCGACCGACGCCAGATCGCCCAATTCGTCGACGTCCGCCACCTTGTTGGTCACGTTCTGTTGCAACGACCACACGGCGTCCGAGGCGTCCAACGTATGGCCGTTCGAGAAGGTGACGCCCGATTGCAGTGTCAGGGTGACGGTCAGTCCGTCATCGGAAGTCTTCCAGCTTGTCGCCAGTCCCGGCTGAAGCTTGTTGTCTTGATCGACGGTCACTAATGTCTCATACACATTGTCGACGAGCAGGCGTTCGGCTGCCGCAGAGGAATCGGACCGAATATCCAAGGATTGCGGCATATCGTCGATGCCAATGGTCACATCGGCATCGAGGGATGATCCCGGCTGGAACCGGTTTTGCATGAACGTCCATCCCACAACCACGAGTGCGCCGAGTGCCACGGCGACTCCGAGAAAAATCCCCCACTTGGACCATGTATTGTCCCGCTTGCTGTGCTGCATGGTTTTCAGTCTAGCGGTGGATTCAGCCTAGAATCCGCAATTCACCATGATGAGGTATGAGTTAGCGCTTGGACGTGCTCTTGCCGGCGGGCGGCGCATAGCTAGGGCAGGTGTCGGACAGCGGGCAGTTGGCGCAGTCAGGGGTACGTGCGTGGCAGGTGGCCCGGCCGAACAGAATCAGTCGGTGGCTGAGATTCGTCCACTCTTCGGGCGGAAAACAGGAGGTGATTTCCTTCTCGATTTTCACGGGATCGGGGTGTGCGGACCGCCAATCCGACCGCCAACGCAGTCGTCCGGTTACGCGCATCACATGCGTATCGACCGGGAATCCGGGGATATCGAACGCGTTGCCGAGCACGACGTTCGCGGTTTTGCGGCCGACCCCCGGCAAGCTGGTCAGTTCATCCATCGTGCGCGGCACCACGCCGCCGAATCGTTCGTCCAGTGCCGTGGCCAGTCCGATGAGATGCTGGGTTTTCGAACGATAGAACCCCAGCGGATGAATGATGTCTTCGACTTGGGCCGGTTTGCGGCCGCCAAGTCACGGGCGGTGGGGTAGGTGGCGAACAGTTCCGGGGTGACCGTGTTGACACGCTTGTCGGTGGTCTGGGCGCTGAGCACGGTGGCGATCAGCAATTCGAGCGGATTCGAGAAATGCAGTGCGCAAGCGGGTGCCGGAATCACCTGGCGCAGAATGTCGTATTCGTCATGCATGCGCGTGAGACGCGCGGATTTGGTTTCTCTCATCGTATGGACCTAAGCGGCGTAATATCGATGAAAACATTCCGGGAACGGACAATACGACTGGAAATGGTACAACAGACAATAATACGGATGCCGGAAATTCCAAAAACGATGGCAATGTCGGAAAAGATATCGGGGATGTGGGAAAAGATGTCGTGG
>ENA-OQHY01001437-OQHY01001437.1-human-gut-metagenome-genome-assembly--contig:-NODE-1437-length-10064-cov-6.756868_pt1 | contig 10064 bp, 10 predicted proteins | sample MGYA00242570_ERZ504733 | MGnify/ENA primary metagenome ERZ504733 (study PRJEB26092, sample SAMD00036219) | human gut metagenome | host: Homo sapiens | study: EMG produced TPA metagenomics assembly of...
TCATGAAGATTAACAACATCTTAAGTGGCATTCGAAATAAAGATATATGCCCAGAAGTCAATTTATATAAGACGTTGTATGAGTGTTGATTTTAGCTTTATATCCTAATTTATTAAATGTGTCTTTAGTGAAAAAAAAGAAGGCAAACTTAATTGCCTTCCTATATGGAATTAGTCTCTTCCGTTAAATGCGTATTTATATAAGTCGAAGATCAATTCTTTTGTACATGGACGAGGGTTACCACCTGTACAAACGTCTGCCATTGCTGAATCTGTTAATGTAGGTAAGTCTTCTTCCTTAACACCGATTTCTTTTAAGCTTTGAGCAATTCCGCAATCTTTACTTAATTGAATAACGGCATCGATAGCTGCTTGACGATATTCTTCTTGAGACATTTCATCAACACCTTCAACTCCCATTACACGAGCGATTTCTCTAAATTTTTCACCTGTGTAATCTTTGTTGAATTCCATAACATATGGAAGTAATGTAGCACAAGCTACACCATGAGGGATTCCATAGAATGCACTTAATGGGTGAGCCATACCATGGTCAACACCTAAACCAACGTTAGAGAATGCCATACCTGTCATATATTGTCCTAAAGCCATGTCTTCACGTCCTTTTGGATCGTTAGCACATGCAGCACGTAAGCTTCTTGAAATGATTTCGATTGCTTTTAAGTTTAATGTATCAGCAAGTTCCCAAGCAGCTAAAGTTGTATATCCTTCAATAGCGTGAGTTAATGCGTCAAGTCCAGTACTTGCTGTTAAACCTTTTGGCATACTTGACATCATTTCTGGGTCGATGATCGCAACAACAGGAATATCGTGAGCATCTACACAAACGAATTTTCTTTTCTTTTCAGTATCTGTAATTACATAGTTGATGGTAGTTTCGGCTGCTGTACCTGCTGTAGTAGCGATTGCGATAACTGGAATTGATTTGTTTTTAGTTGGAGCAACACCTTCCAAGCTAACTACATCTTCAAATTCAGGGTTAGCCAAGATAATTCCAATACCTTTACAAGTATCTTGTGGGCTTCCACCACCAATAGCGATTAAATAGTCAGCACCTGCATTTTTGGCAGCTTGTACACCATTTTTAACTTGTTCAACAGTTGGGTTTGCCTTAACTTCATCATAAATTTCATAAGGAAGTCCAGCTTCATCCAATAAGTCTGTAACTTTAGTAGCTACACCAAATTTGATCAAGTCTTTATCTGTAACAACTAAACCTTTCTTTAATCCACGTGCTTTAATTTCTGTAACCACTTCTTTGATGGCTCCAGCACCATGATAACTTGTTTCATTTAAAATAAAACGATTTGCCATAAGTATTATTTCCTCCTTGTATACTTGTTAATTTCATTTTACGAGTTAAACCGCTTACATACAAGTTACAAATTGATAATAATGTCACATATAAGTGTTTTAGTGCATATTATCCAATATTTGTGCTAAAATTTTAAGAAAGTTTTGGAGGGATTTTGTGGAAAATTTATTATTTAGCTTAAATGCAACGATTCCCATCTTTCTATTGATGGTTGTCGGTTATTTCTTAAATAAAATGAATATTTTAGAAGATGCTTTGGCATCCAAACTAAATTCATTTGTCTTTAAAGTGTCATTGCCACTATTGTTGTTTGTCGATGTGTCTAAATCTAATTTTAAAGATCTTTGGGATACAAAGTTTGTCGTATTTTGCGTAGTAGCTACTTTAATGAGCATTTTATTATCTATATTATTTTCATTACGTTTAAAAGATAAAGCAATTCAAGGTGAATTTATTCAAGCTTGTTACAGAAGTAGTGCTGCCTTATTAGGTCTTGCATTAACATCAAATATTTATCCAGATGTAGGTGTTGCCCCATTGATGTTGATGAGTGTGGTATTTGTTTATAACGTAGTATCTGTTGTGATTCTATCTTTCTTTAAGGCTGAACAATCAAAGGTTAACTATAAGAAGACGTTTGTTGGAATTTTAAAGAATCCTCTGATTCTAGGAATTGTTGTAGGTGTACTTGTTAGTTTATTACCATTTCAATTGCCTCAAGTTATCAATAAAACGATTTCAATGATCGCAAGTACGGCAACACCACTTGGCTTAATGGCGATGGGAGCCACTTTTGATTTTGATCAGGCAAAAGGGGAATTAAAGCCATCCTTATTCTGTACATTTATGAAGTTAATTGGTTTTTGTGCTCTCTTTTTACCGATAGCAGCTCTATTGGGATTTAGAAATCAAGCTTTAGTTGCCATTTTGATTATGTGCGGTTCAAGTACAACCGTATCTGGCTTTGTGATGGCTAAAAGTATGGGACATAAAGGTGTATTAACATCGAGTGTTGTGATGTTAACAACATTGCTTAGTGCTTTTAGTATTACATTCTGGTTAACGATATTAAAATCGTTTGGATTGATTTAGTTGACCTAAAGTTTGCTTTAGGGTGTAAACTAATAAAAAGATTTTAAGGAGGGAAAGAATGGAATTGTTTTTAGAATCATTCCCAAAAATATTTATATCAGGAATTATAATGACATTACCACTTGCGCTCGTATCATTTATTTTTGCGATGATAATAGCTATTGTATGTGCCATGATCCAATATGCGAAAGTACCAGTTTTAAAATATGTTGTTCAATTCTATATATGGATATTTAGAGGAACACCCATGTTAGTACAATTGTTTATTATGTATTTTGGTATGCAGTCAATTGGTGTGAGAATATCGGCTATTACTGCAGCTCTTATTGTATTCTCATTAAATACAGGTGCGTATTGTGCTGAAACTATTCGTGGATCGATTGAAAGTGTATCACAAGGACAAATGGAAGCCGGATACTGTGTAGGAATGAGCTATATGCAGATCATGATGCATATTATTTTACCACAAGCTTTTCGAAGTGCTTTTCCATCTTTGTTTAATAACTTGATTTCACTTGTTAAAGATACATCTTTAGCTGCCAATATTACTGTTACAGAAATGTTTATGCAGACAGAAAGAATTGCCGGAAGAACGTATCAGTTTATGCAATTATATATAGAAGTCGCATTCGTCTATTTGATTTTCTGTACAGTTTTAACTTGGCTGCAAGCTTGGGGTGAAAAGAAGCTGAATTATTATCAGGCAGGGAGATAGAGAATGGCTTTATTAGAAATTAAAGATATTCATAAATCATTTGGAAATTTACATGTTTTAAAAGGTATTGATCTTACAGTCAATAAAGGAGATGTCATTGCAATATTAGGTCCTTCGGGATCAGGTAAGACAACTTTACTTCGTTGTATGAATTATTTAGAGACAGCGGATGCAGGAACGCTGATTTTTAAAGATCAATCTTATGATTTGTCAAATACATCAAAGAAGGAAATTGCAGATCTTAGAAAGCATACGGGATTTGTGTTTCAAAATTACAATTTATTTGCGAATAAAACAGCTCTACAAAATGTAACGTTAGGTCTTACTGTAGCTAGAAATGTTTCTAAAGAAGAGGCTAACGTGATTGGTATGCAGATGCTTGAAAAAGTAGGAATGCAAGATCGGGCCAATCATTATCCTTCACAATTATCGGGTGGACAACAACAGCGTGTCGCAATCGCAAGAGCATTAGCAACAAGCCCTGACATCATTTATTTTGATGAGCCAACTTCAGCACTGGATCCAGAATTGATTCAAGAAGTATTAAGTGTAATGAAGACATTAGCCAATGAAGGAATGACTATGGTTGTGGTTACGCATGAGATGTCTTTTGCGAAACATGTTTCTAATCATGTGGTTTTGATGGAAGAAGGAAAAATAATTGAAGAGGGAAGTTCAAAGGAATTCTTTGAAAATCCAAAACAAGAACGAACAAAAGAATTTTTAAGAAAAGAGGAACTGTAACATGAAAAAATTATTAGCAGGCTTATTAAGTGCAGCTATGGTATTTACTTTAGCAGGATGTGGATCTAGTAAGGATCATTTAGCTACGATTCAAGATAAAGGTGAAATCACAATTGGTTTAGAAGGCGATTGGCAACCATTTTCTTATCATGATAAGAATGATAAATTGGTGGGTGTTGATGTGGAAGTCGCTAAGAATATTGCCAAGAAATTAGGTGTAAAAGCTAACATTGTAGAAGGTAAATGGGATGGATTATTAACTGGACTCTCAACAGGAACATATGATTTAGTCATCAATGGTGTCGATATCACAAAGGAAAGAGAAAAGAAATTTGATTTCTCAACACCTTATGCATATGATCATACAGTCTTAGTTGTTCGTAACGATAATACGACAATCACTTCGTTTGATGATTTAAAAGGAAAGACAACGGCCAATTCGATTGGATCTACTTATATGGAATTGGGTGAAGATTATGGGGCTACTGTCAAAGGTGTAGATGATTTAACGAAATGTATGGATCTTGTGAAGAGTGGTGGTGTAGATGCGACAATCAATGCGGCTACTTCAATCAATGATTATCTTCAAACGACAAAGGATAGTTCATTTAAAATTGTGGGTCAATCCAAAGAATCTACACCCTATGCCATCCCAATGGTAAAAGGTGATGATAATGCTTCTTTAAAGAAAGCTGTAAATAAGGCTTTAAAAGAACTAAAAGAAGATGGAACTTTATCTAAGATTTCCATTAAATATTTTGGTGAGGATTTAACGAAAGAATAAGCGGCTATGCCGTTTTTCTTTTTACTTAAATATAAAAATAATTTATAACCAGATATAAATAAATAGAATTTGAATATAACACTTGTTCTTTGTACAATAGATTCAACTTTTAGGAGGAACTATTTTATGTCAGAATTAAAGAATCAAATTTCTCAATTTATAGATACAAACGCAAAAATATATCAAGATATTTCTTTGGCTATTCATGCCAAGCCGGAAGTCAGTGATTTTGAATATTTTGCTTCACAAACATTGAGTGAACAATTAAAAAAAGAAGGATTTGAGATTGAATTACCAGCGGCAGGACATCGTACAGGCTTTGCGGCAACCTACAAAAGTAATAAACCAGGTCCTACGGTTGTTTTTCTTGCAGAATATGATGCGCTTGCAGGTTTAGGCCATGGTTGTGGACATAATGTGTTTGGTGCTACTTCTGCACTTGCCGGTGCTGCTTTAAAAAGTATAGTGGATCAAATTGGTGGGGAAGTACGTGTATATGGAACACCTGGAGAAGAGGGTGGACAAAATGGAAGTGCCAAGGGGTCTTTTGTGAAGAAGGGCTACTTAAACGATGTGGATTTTGCCCTATGCACTCATCCAGGCTCAGGTAGTGAAGATGGATTAAGTACGCGTAATTATGCATGTGCACCTGTTGATATCGAATTTTGGGGAAAGCCAGCTCATGCAGCAGGCTGCCCTCAAGATGGAATCAATGCGTTGGATGCGCAAATTTTAACATATGCAGCCATTGGTGTTTTACGCCAACAACTAACCGATCGCATTCGTATTCATGGTGTGATTGTTGAGGGAGGAGCAGCGCCTAATGTCATTCCAGAATACACAAAGGCTAAATATTATATTCGTGCTGCTGATATTGATACATTACATGAGTTATACGAAAAAGTAGAGAATATTGTGAAGGGTTCCGCTTTACAGACGGGTTGTACTTCAAGTATGAAATTGTATCAAAATCTTGTAGAAAATATGGTTTTGACACCTTCTTTGGATGCAATCTATGAAAAATATATTACGGAACTTGGCAATACTGTAAAGCATGTAGAAGATGTTGTAATGCCTGGAAGTAGTGATGTTGGTAATATTAGTCAGGTTGTACCTACGATTCAACCACATATTAGTATTACAGATGTACAGATTGCAGGACATAGTCAAGATATGGTGAATGCTTCATGCAGTCAAAAGGCAATGGATGCCATTGTCAAAGGGGCAAAAGCATTGGCTTTTACGGCGCTAGAATTATTTGAAAATCCAGAAGAACTTGCGAAAGTGAAAGAGGATCATGCTTGGCATGTAGAACATCAAAAGGAGAACTAACTATTATAGGTAAAGGGCTTGCTTAAGCTCTTTTATTTTGGAATCTTGAAAATCAACAAATATTCATTAAAATAATATGAATAAAGGAGACTGAAAATGACGCTTCAACAATTACTTTATGTATTAACGGTATCTGATGAGAAAACTATGAATAAGGCGGCTGAAAAACTTTTTGTGTCACAACCAACTTTAACGTCTGCTATTCAATCGCTTGAAAAAGAACTAAATATTCAAATCTTTAATCGTACAAGCCATGGAGTCACTGTGACGCAACAAGGACAAGAGTTTTTAACATACGCAAGACAGCTTTATCAACAATATGAGTTATTAAAGAATCGATATGAAGATGAAAGTTTAAGAAGAATTAAGTTTCGTGTATCTTGTCAACACTATTCGTTTGCGACCAAAGCATTTGTGGATACAGTAAAGAAGTATGGGACTTCTAAATATGATTTTGCAATCAGTGAAACAAAGACAATGCATGTCATTGAAGATGTGGGTAATTCTTTAAGTGAGATAGGAATCTTATATTTATCGAACTACAATCGTCATTTTATTGATGAAACAATTTGATGAATGGAATTTAGAATTTCATAAATTAGCCGATTGCGATGCCTTTGTGTATTTGTATAAGGGACATCCTCTTGCTAAGAAAAAATCAATTACGTATGAAGAATTATTACCATATCCCAATATGACATTTGATCAAGGGGATAATCCTTCGATGTATACGGCAGAGGAGATATTGGTTGAAAATGAATTCCCAAGAAAGATTCAAGTGAATGATCGTGCTACGATGCTGAATTTAATGCGAGGACTGAATGGATATACTTTATGTTCTGGGATCATTAGTAAAGATTTGAATGGGGATGACTATGTAGTTGTTCCGTACCAGGCTAATGTAGAAAATCCAAATTCCATGATGGAAATAGGATATATCACTCGAAAATATACGGTTTTAAGTGAGATTGGGAATACGTATATTCAAACAATGAAAGATTATTTTAGTAATAAATAAAATTTATTACTGCTTCAAAAATTTAACAATTAGACAATAGCTAAACCTTCTTGTAGAATACAAACATGCAAGGAGGAAACGAAAATGAAAACAATGATGATGTCAATGATGCAAATGTATATGTTAAAAAATGTGACCCGGTTTTCAATTCGTTTGTCGCTTATTTAAGTGTGCGATTGCCGGGGAAATACCTCGGCTTTTTTTGTTAGATTGGAGTGTTATAAATGATTAATATAGAGCATTTAGATAAAACCTATCATTTAAAGAATGCAGATGTACATGCCGTAGATGATGTTTCATTGCATATTGAAAGTGGACAAATCTATGGAGTGATTGGATATTCTGGTGCAGGTAAAAGTACTTTGGTGCGATGTTTGAATTTTTTAGAAATTCCGGATTCTGGAACGATTGAAATTGAAGGGTTTGGAAAGGTAAAGGCAAAACAAGGAAGTTTAGATATCAGTCAAAAGAAATTAAGAGAGTTAAGACGATCAATCGGAATGATTTTTCAACATTTTAACTTATTAGATCGAAGTACAGTATTTGATAATGTGGCCTACCCATTAAAATATACAGGTTTATCAAAAAAAGAAATTGAAACTCGTGTCGATGAATTATTAGATCTTGTAGATTTGGCAGATAAAAAATATGTCTATCCATCACAATTATCGGGTGGACAAAAACAGCGTGTAGCCATCGCAAGAGCCTTGTCCAACAATCCAAAGGTGTTACTTAGTGATGAAGCAACTTCTGCTCTAGATCCAGATGCGACAGAATCGATTTTAAAATTATTGAAGGATTTAAATAAAAGATTAGGAATAACAATTATCTTGATTACACATGAAATGAGTGTGATCAAATCTATTGCGAATCGTGTGGCAGTTATGGAAAATGGTAAGGTTGTTGAAGAAGGAGATGTATATGATATTTTTGCCAACCCAAAAGAAGAAATCACAAAGAAATTTATTAATTCCTCATCTTCGTTATCAAATATAACAAAGTTGATTGAGAACAAGACAATTATTCCAAGAGATAGTAAATTAGTTAAACTTACATTCACTAGAGATAGTGTTGGTAGTGCAACTATTTCAAAAATATCTCGTGAATACAATGTGGATGTAAATATCATGTTAGCTAATGTGGATGTTGTCAATGCGGATGCCTTAGGAGGTATCATAGCTTCTATTGAAGGAAACAAAGAAGATATACAAGATGCGATCAATTATTTGCATGCATCAAATGTAAAAGTGGAGGTGATTCATCATGCCTAAATTTATAGCGGATTTCTTTCCAAACGTTGCCAATTACTGGGATATATTTTTAACAGCACTAAACGCAACTTATCAAATGTTTTTCATCGCAGGACTTATCACATTATTGATAGGAGGTGCTTTTGGCATTTCGTTGATTGTAACAAAGACAGATGGTATCAAACCAAATCGAATGATTCACTTTATTTTAGAAGTCATTACGAACGTATTTAGAGCCGTACCATTTATCATTTTATTGATTTTCTTGATTCCATTCACACGAAGTATTGCAGGAACTTCCATTGGCGTTAAAGGAGCAATCGTTCCATTAGTATTTGGAGCAGTTCCATTCTATACAAGACAAGTTGAAACGGCATTAGCAGATGTAAATCCAGGAAAGATAGAGGCCGCAAGAAGCATGGGAAGTTCAACACTTGGAATTATCTTTCGTGTTTATCTGCATGAGGCGTTACCGGATTTGATTCGTGTAACAACCATTACAGCTATTTCTTTGATTGGACTTACAACTTCTGCAGGTGCAGTTGGAGCTGGTGGAATTGGCTCGTTCGCAATCAATTATGGACAAAACTTACATTATCAAGATGTTGTGAATTTATGTGTTATCTTACTACTGATTATTGTTTCGTTGATTCAATTGTTGGGAAATACATTATCTAGTGCAACCACAAACAAAAAATTATTCCATAAATAAAAAAGGAGAAAAAGATTATGAAGACAAACAAATTATTTAAAACATTTTTAACAGCCGGCTTAGTAGCTACAACATTACTTACAGGATGTTCATCAAAATCAAGTGAACCTGTAAAAATTGGCATTCCTAGTGATGCCACAAATGGTGGAAGAGGGCTATTGCTTTTAGAAAAAGCTGGCTTGATTGAAGTGGATGATAAGGCTGGTTGGACGCCAGAATTGAAGGATGTTACGAAGTATAAATATAATATTGAAATTGTTCCTACACAAGCCAATACATTAGTTTCGACTTGGATGATTTTGGAGCAGCCACAATCAATGGAACATATGCGATTCCAGCTGGATTAAAACCTAAAAAGGATGGTTTAATTACAGAAGTGCAAGAAGTAGGAAGTGATAATCCATTTATTAATGTGATCGTTGCACGTACGGCCGATAAAGATAATGCGGATTATCAAACTGTAGTAAAGGCATACCAAAGTCAGTTGGTGGCTGAATATATTCTAGAAAAGAATAAAGGAGCTAGTGTTCCTGCATTTGAATATGATGAAGATTATACAGTGGATAAAAACTTTGTGAGTGATATTGAAGGCTATCAATCAAGTTCAGATGGAAAGAAAGTGATTAAGATTGGTACATGTGGTTCTGCCGATACATTTAGAGCAGTCCAAAAAGTCTTGGACGATGAAAATTCTGGGGTTTATTTGGATGTAGTTGTATTTGATGCGTATAACTTACCAAATGAAGCTTTAAATAATGGTGAAATTGATTTGAACTCATTCCAACACAAAGCCTATTTGAAAAATGAATGTAAAGCACAAGGTTATGATTTAACTGCGATTGGTGATACAAGTTCTGCTCCATTGACTTTATATTCAAAGAAAGTTGATTCTTTAAAAGCATTAAAAGAATTAACTGGTAAAAAAGAAGACTAAATGAAAAGCCGATTTTTCGGCTTTTTTATATATTAAGATTTTGGTTTCGGAATAGAGAAATACGATATGTGAAATAGTGTTGAAACATCACAAGATATGAATTATCAGGGACGACAAAAAGGACTATTGAAATAGCCAACATTTTGTA
>ENA-OQHY01001438-OQHY01001438.1-human-gut-metagenome-genome-assembly--contig:-NODE-1438-length-10063-cov-8.422001_pt1 | contig 10063 bp, 8 predicted proteins | sample MGYA00242570_ERZ504733 | MGnify/ENA primary metagenome ERZ504733 (study PRJEB26092, sample SAMD00036219) | human gut metagenome | host: Homo sapiens | study: EMG produced TPA metagenomics assembly of...
GACTATTATATAATACCAATTGTCGCGAACGAAGTAGCGAAAACAAAACATAAAGGCTATCGCCAAACGGTAAGGCAACGGACTCTGACTCCGTCAGTTCAAGGTTCGAATCCTTGTAGCCCTGCTACATGAGGCACCTCGGTATGAGGTGCTTTTTTGTGCTATAAGAGAAACTGAAATTTTTTGGAAGTGAAAGGTAAGATTAAGATGGAAAATTCGGGTAAAAAATATCAGATAGATACAGAAGAAAATAAAATGTTCTTAGGTGAATTGCAGAAAAATCTTTTAAATTTTGGAAAAGGATTTTTATCACCGGGAGGAAGTGCTTATTTCCTTGGGGATGATGGAACACCATGGAAAGACAGAAACAGAGAAACATGGATCACATGCCGTATGGTCCATGTATATAGTATGGGAATCATGCTTGGGGATAAAGAAAGTCCGGCACTGGTCCATGGTGCTGTACATGGATTACTGGAAGAACTGAAAGATCGTGAAAATGGAGGATGGTATCCGGGAATTACACCGGATAATAAATTCCTGCCAGATAAACAGTGTTATGCTCATGCATTTGTTCTTCTGGCTGCTTCTTCTGCTTTGCTGGCAGGAGAAAAAGATGCAGAAACTCTGCTTAAAGATGCATTGGAATTATTTGATAAACGGTTCTGGGATGAAAAACAGGGACTTACTTATGATACCTGGAATACAGAATTTACAGTTCTTGATGATTATCGCGGTCTTAACGCAAATATGCATACAGTAGAAGCGTTTCTGGCAGTAGCAGATGCAATAAAAGAAGAAAAGTACAGAATACGTGCAGGAAGAATTATAGATCATGTTATTGGATGGGCAAGCGCAAATGACTGGAGAATACCTGAACATTTTACAAAGGAATGGAAAGCTGATCTTGATTGCAATAAAGAATGTCCTGCTGATCGTTTTAAACCTTATGGAGCAACACCGGGCCATGGAATTGAGTGGGCCAGATTGATCGTGCAGTGGGCATATTCTTCTTATAAAGATACCCCTGATTCTGCAGAAGTATATTTAAAAGCTGCAGAGAAACTCTACAACAGAGCAGTTGAAGATTCCTGGAATGTGGATGGAAATCCTGGAATTGTGTATACGACTGACTGGGATGGAAAACCTGTTGTTCATGACAGAATGCATTGGACATTGGCAGAGGCAATCAATACATCAGCAGTCTTATGGCATATAACTCATAAGCAGAAATATGCAAAAGATTATGAAGAGTTTATGAGATACCTGGATGATAAGGTATTGGATCATAAAAATGGTTCCTGGTTTCATCAGTTAGATGAAAATAATAATGTGATAGGAACAGTATGGCCGGGAAAATCAGATGTATATCATGCTTTTCAGTCAACCTGGATCCCATATGGAACACCATATATATCAATTGCTTCAGATGTAAAACAGTATATGGAAGTATGCCATCAATAAAGTAAGTGTTTATTTGTACCCGGCGTACAAGATTTCTGTAAAATGCAGCCAGAACCTGACGGAACAAGGTTCTGGCTGCATTTTACTTCAGGATGATAAAAAGAATGATGTGGGTAATTATTTTTTAATCTCCGGCTGGAATTCTTTTACATCTTTGGCAATCTCGCCGCTTAACAGGAGCATGCAGATCAGGTTCGGGATAGCCATCAGTGCGTTGGCGATATCGGAGAAGTTCCATACCAGAGCTCCGGGACCACCGGAAACCATGGCTGTGGCAACACCGACGATATTTCCGGTACCGATGGTGGCTGCCAGTGCGGTTGTCAGTGCGGAAAAAGGTGATACATCTCCCTGTCCGCGGCTCTTGGTGCGGGCTTCCTTGCTGAGTGTACTTTTCAGTGCATAGCCAAGGTTACGCCATGTAAGAAATCTGGTGCGCACAGTCAGGAAGATACCGGTTCCGACCAACAGGATCAGCATCACCGGTCCCCAGACAAAGTCATCAATTCTGGTAACAATTTCTTTATAAAATACTTCGAAGATTTACAGAGCTGAATATCCGTAGCTGCTGACAATGGCATCGATTTTCTGCTGCCTCTGACACATTGGACATTTTGTAGATGAATAGGAATGATAGTCCGGTATATCTTTGGTGTTAAAATAGAATATACAGGGAGAGAAGCCACGCTGTCTACTCTGCTGAATATGGCTGCGATACCTCTGATAGTGCCTCCGTAATACAGAATGCTCTCGATTGCTTTGGACAAAGTAGAGCCTGTGGTAATCGAACCATTGAGGATCAGTACATTTTTGCCCTTGATCATTGGCTGAAAATTATCACGGAAGATAATCTGTCCGGAATTGCTGGATTCAGGAGTAATCACGTAGATCGTCTGATGAGCATTCAGGGAAAAAATGCCGGCTTTGGTAAGTTCTTCAGAAAGATATGCGCCAATTACTTCCAGTCCGTCCATACAGATAATGGTATCAACAGGAGTAGATACTTCATAATTAGCAGCCAGTTCGTGAGCAATATTCTGTGCTTCGGCAGTTCTGGATTTCATAGTTGTAAGATCCAGATAGTGAGTGATATGTGACTGAGATGTGACGAAATGTCCGGGAATTACCTTCAGCTGAATGCGGCTGTCACCACGGGCGTAGATTTTTGTCATGTTTTCCAGATTCATAAGAATACCTCCCTCGTTGAAAAAAAACGTGTAACTGTTCAGTAGCTTTGCGGTTAGCAGACCATTGAACAGTTATAAATCAGTACACTAATCTTATAAAACATTGTAGCATTGTTTTGCCAAAAAATAAATAATATTGTACAAAATCAATAAAAAATTATGCGATATGTATGAAGATTGTTAATAAAATACCAAAAAACATATAACGATGATCCCCTGGTGCATTGATGGAAGTATTATTTACGAGGGTTGCTATAGATTGGTTGTGAGTTATGGAGAATGGAATAAACAGTGATGGGTGTGGAAATGGGAAACAGAAGAGAATATTCTATAGAAGTAATATATGTGAAATGATATAATGATTTTCAGTCTATTATTGACTGTCAGAAAAAGAGAAAAGATGAGATAAAAAATGTATACAGCAGAACGAATAGAAGAATTGGGTGAAAATAGGAGCCTGATAAAAGTGACAGATTAACAGCCTGATATTTTGACTGCGAAAAGTGAATAATCATAAGAAAATCTTAAGAATTTGTCCCTTTCATATTAAGAAGCTTCGATTATTCTAATATCAGAAATACAAAATAAGAAGCCGGGATGTCTGTACATGAGAGATTTCAGACAGGCATTTCGGATGATGAGGGAGGTGTGTAAAGTGGCTAATATTCTGGTCTGTGATGATGATAAAGACATTGTAGAGGCAATCAGTATTTATCTGGAGCAGGAAGGCTATACGGTCCTGAAGGCATACGACGGTGTGGAGGCGATTAACGCATTGCGCAGTCAGTCGGTGGATCTGCTGATCATAGATATTATGATGCCGAAGCTGGATGGCATCCGGGCTACTTTGAAGATAAGGGAAGAGAATCCTCTTCCGATCATTATTCTTTCTGCGAAATCAGAGGATGCAGATAAGATCCTTGGATTAAATGTAGGGGCAGATGATTATGTAACCAAGCCCTTTAATCCCCTGGAACTGGTGGCAAGGGTGAAATCACAGCTTCGAAGATATACAAGGCTGGGAGCAGCAATACCTGTGGAGAATGCTCATATCTACGAGACAGGAGGTCTGAGCATAAACGATGACCTGAAGGAAGTCAGGGTGGACGGTGATGTGGTGAAGCTGACACCTATTGAGTACAATATCCTGTTTCTTCTGATGAAGAATCAGGGAAGGGTATTTTCCATTAATCAGATCTACGAAAACATCTGGAATGAGGAAGCAGTTGCAGCAGATAATACAGTGGCAGTGCATATCCGGCATATCAGAGAAAAAATTGAGATTAATCCAAGGGAGCCAAGATACCTGAAGGTTGTGTGGGGACTTGGATATAAGGTGGAAAAAATTTAACCAAATCAAGTAAGTCCCCTGCTTCAATTGCGAAAAGCAATAAGCAGTGGGTGGGGACTTGCTTGTATCAGGAGGCGTGCAAGCGCATTCTGATAAACTGCGAAGCAGTTATTTGGTTATGAGCAAGTAGCAAAGCGGATTGCGAATATCCGCTTGACAAAGTAATAAATTAAATAAAAAAGGAAAGGGACAAACATTATGAAGGGAAAAGGATACAGAAGCAGTTCTGTCAAGGCAATCTGGATCGTGATCGCGCATCTGGCAGCAGTTGCAGCAGCAGTCTGTGCAGCTATGTTTGTGATGATCTATCAGACTGGAATCCGCCTGGATGACAGAGGCAAAAGTTACACAGAATCAGAAGCATTTGAGAAACAGGTCAGCAACAGAGGATCAGATATTCTGGTCAGTCTGGCAGCGCAGGATGACATTAACTATCTGAAAAATGCTGGTTCATCGGCAGTGATCGATCTGGCAGAATTTGAGGAAAAAGGAAACACCCGTGATTCCATCAGAGACCTTTCTCTGAAAAATACTTCCGGGCTTGCGTACTCTGTAAGTGATCTTCTGGAGTGGGGAAAAGACTGGGAGGCAAACTATTATGAAGGTGTTTATGACGAAGATTCACAGGTCATAAGATGTGAATCTTCTGACGGAACCAGCCACTATTTTTATCGGACTGACTTTAAAAAGATGGTGGCAGATGGAACACTGAAAATTAATTACAATACAGATTTTCTTGAAGAAGATGATTTCGAATCAAAGACCGAGTCCGAGAAACTGGATACCGTAGCAGATGAACTTTATTACAGATATACCTCACAATCAGAGAATATCGGCAACGTTACGGATACCAGAACAAACACAGAATATCCGGGATGTTTTTTCGTAGAACTGAGTCAGCTGGACGAGAAATTTGCACCACAGGGAGCTGAGAATATCCTGGATGCGGTAAACAAAAGCACGGAATGGAATGGGAGACTGGAGGATGCATATAAGGAGTTATTCACACTTCTGGACTGCATCCGTGCCATACAGTCAGATGAACAGTTCAATGATTATGAAACATCACTGGCATCCGTCTTTCACAGCGTGGGAGACTATACCGAAGGGAGTACCAACCTCACATATCTTTTCGCAGATAAAGAAACACAGACAATCTATACAAATAAAAAAGCGTACAGCAGTTACGCACAGCTGGAGCAGAACCTTGAGAAAATATTTAAGGAAAAAGCATATGCAGTTGTTTACCCGGAATTAAGTGAGTGTGTTACAAATATTCCGGGTGCAGATCTGCAGGTGTGGAATCATACCATTGATCAGAGCTTTGACACAAGGATTTTGTATTTGCAGTTTCGGTTGATACGAATTTTCTGTGGCAGATTCCATGGCTGATGAGGCAGAGAACTATGAGACATATTCAAAGCTTATGTTCTCAACCAGCTGTAGAAACTCCAGCTATTTCAGAGAAAAAAGTAGAAGAAGAGGAGAAGCTTTCCGTAGCAGATGAGACTACTGCTATTACGAATCAGGAAGAAGCGAAACCACAAAACATCGATAGTAATACGATCATTACAGTACCTAAAGTTTGGTATAGTGGTTACAAGGGCGAAGGAACAGTAGTTGCAATCATAGATTCCGGTCTTGACGTTGACCACGATGTATTGCATATTTCAGACCTCTCAACTGCAAAATATAAATCAGAAAAAGAGATAGAAGCAGCTAAAGAAGCTGCAGGAATTACCTACGGTGAATGGTTTAACGATAAGGTTGTATTTGGTTATAACTATGTTGATGTGAATACTGTCTTGAAAGAAGAAGACAAACGTTCACACGGTATGCACGTAACAAGTATTGCCACAGGAAATCCGACACAACCAGTCGCTGGACAATTAATGTATGGTGTAGCTCCTGAAGCGCAAGTCATGTTTATGCGTGTATTCTCAGACCTCAAAGCTACAACAGGCGCAGCATTGTACGTAAAGGCGATTGAAGATGCTGTAAAATTGGGTGCAGATAGCATCAACCTCAGTCTGGGAGGAGCTAACGGCTCTGTTGTTAACATGAATGAAAATGTGACTGCAGCAATCGAGGCTGCTCGTCGTGCAGGGGTTTCTGTTGTTATTGCAGCTGGTAATGATGGAACATTTGGTTCAGGTCATTCTAATCCGTCAGCCGATTATCCAGATTATGGCTTAGTCGGTGCTCCTTCAACAGCTCACGATGCAATTTCTGTCGCTTCTTACAATAACACAACGGTTGGTAGTAAAGTAATTAATATCATTGGCTTAGAAAACAATGCTGACTTGAATTACGGCAAGAGTTCGTTTGATAATCCAGAGAAAAGTCCCGTACCATTGAAATCGGGAAAGAATATGAATATGTCTATGCGGGAATCGGTCAAGCTTCGGATTTTGATGGTCTAGATTTGACTGGAAAACTTGCACTCATCAAACGAGGAACGATTACCTTCTCAGAAAAAATAGCCAATGCAACAGCTGCAGGTGCAGTAGGGGTGGTCATTTTCAATAGTCGTCCAGGTGAAGCCAATGTAAGCATGCAACTTGATGATACAGCTATTGCAATTCCATCTGTCTTCATTCCATTGGAATTTGGTGAGGCTTTGGCAGCTAACTCATATAAGATTGCGTTCAATAACGAAACGGATATTCGCCCTAACCCAGAAGCAGGTCTTCTTTCAGATTTTTCAAGTTGGGGTCTATCAGCGGATGGCGAGCTAAAACCAGACTTAGCTGCTCCAGGTGGTGCTATTTATGCAGCCATCAATGATAATGACTATGCCAACATGCAGGGAACAAGTATGGCTTCTCCACACGTGGCAGGAGCAGCCGTACTTGTAAAACAGTATTTACTGGCAACTTACCCTACTAAGTCCCCTCAAGAAATCGAAGCCTTAGTAAAACACTTGCTTATGTCTACTGCTAAAGCACATGTGAACAAAGAAACAACAGCCTACACTTCCCCACGCCAACAAGGTGCAGGTATCATTGATACTGCAGCAGCTATTTCTACAGGTTTATATTTGACTGGCGAAGATGGGTATGGCAGCATTACCTTGGGAAATGTTGAGGATACATTCAGCTTTACGGTCACACTTCATAATATTACAAACGAAGATAAGACTTTAAACTACTCAACACAATTAACAACGGATACTGCTCAAAACGGATTGATCACCTTGCTCCACGTCTATTAGCAGAGATTCCTGGCGGTAAGGTGACTGTGAAAGCCAATTCAAGTACAACTGTTACAATTAATGTCGATGCATCAAGCTTTGCAGAAGAATTGACAGGTTTGATGAAAAATGGTTACTATCTTGAAGGTTTTGTTCGATTTACAGATGTAGCCGACGACGGTGATATTGTCAGCATTCCATACGTTGGTTTCCGTGGGGAATTCCAAAATCTAGCCGTTCTAGAAGAGCCGATTTACAATCTTATTGCCGATGGTAAGGGGGGCTTCTACTTTGAACCTGTTACAGCACAGCCAAATACTGTTGACATTAGCCATCACTACACAGGTCTTGTTACAGGAAGTACGGAGTTAATCTATTCTACAGACAAACGATCTGACTCTGCGATCAAGACTCTTGGTACATTTAAAAATAAAGCAGGATACTTTGTTTTAGAGCTTGATGAGTCTGGTAAACCTCAGTTTAGCTATCTCGCCAAATGGGGATGACAACCAAGATTCGCTCGTTTTCAAAGGTGTCTTCTTGAGAAATTATACTGATTTAGTCGCAAGCGTCTATGCTGCAGATGATACTGAGCGAACAAATCCACTTTGGGAAAGTCAACCACAGTCAGGCGATAAAAACATCTATAGTGGTAATCCTAAAAATCCAAAATCAAGCATTATTTATCCTACTGAATGGAATGGAACAGATAGTGACGGAAATGCTTTAGCAGATGGTAAGTATCAATACGTTTTGACTACTCATCTAAAGTTCCAGGTGCAGCAGTACAAACTATGATTTTCGACGCATCATCGAATTAGAGAATCACCAGTTATCACCACAGCTACCTATGATGAAACAAACTTTACATTTAACCCTCGTCCAGCCATTGAAAAAGGAGAATCCGGTCTATATCGCGAGCAAGTATTCTATCTTGTAGCAGATGCAAGCGGTGTGACAACCATTCCTTCCTTATTAAAAAATGGTGATGTAACCGTTTCTGATAATAAGGTATTTGTGGCACAAAACGATGATGGCTCCTTTACATTGCCTCTTGATCTTGCAGATATTTCAAAATTCTACTACACAGTGGAGGATTATGCTGGTAACATCAGCTATGAAAAAGTAGAGAATCTGATCAGTATTGGCAATGAAAAAGGGTTGGTAACTGTCAATATTCTTGATAAAGATACAAATAGTCCTGTACCAATACTTTTCTCTTACTCAGTCACCGATGAAACAGGCAAGATTGTTGCAGAATTACCACGATATGCCGGCGATACTAGCGTTCTTAAGCTACCATTTGGTACTTACACCTTTGATTTATTCTTATATGATACAGAGTGGTCAAGCCTAGCAGGTGAAACAAAAGCAGTCGTGACGATTTTGGAAGATAATAGCACTGCCGAGGTGAATTTCTATGTGACTTTGAAAGATAAGGCTAACTTGCTGATAGATATTGATGCATTACTACCTTCTGGTTCAACCATCCAACTGGTAACTGCTGATGGTCAGGCTATTCAGCTACCAAATGCTAAATATTCTAAGACTGATTATGGTAAATTTTGTACCAGTTGGTACCTACACTATCCTTCCAACCCTCCCAGAAGGCTATGAATTTTTGGAAGAATTAGACGTAGCAGTACTTGCAAACCAGTCAAATGTTAAGAAATTAACCTTGATTAATAAAGTTGCTTTGAAAGAACTGATTGCTGAACTTGCAGGACTTGAAGAAACAGCGCGTTATTACAATGCTAGTCCAGAACTTCAAACTGCCTATGCTAAAGCATTAGAAGATGCCAATGCAGTATATGCCAATAAACACAATCAGGCACAAGTAGATTCAGCACTTGCCAGTCTTGTGGCGGCGAGAGAACAGCTAAACGGTCAGGCTACCGATAAGGAAAAACTAATTGCTGAAGTATCAAACTACACACCGACTCAGGCAAACTTTATTTATTACAATGCTGAAAATACCAAACAAATTGCCTATGATACAGCTGTTCGTTCAGCACAACTTGTATTGAACCAAGAGAATGTAACTCAGGCAGTTGTCAACCAAGCGTTGGCTGACTTGTTAGCAGCGAAAGCCAACTTAGATGGTCAAAAGACTGATATTTCAGCCCTTCGTAGCGCAGTATCTGTTTCTTCCGTATTAAAAGCGACAGATGCTAAGTATCTCAATGCATCTGAGAACGTGAAACAAGCTATGACCAGGCAGTTGAAGCAGCGAAAGCGATTCTAGTTGATGAATCTGCAAGCCAAGCAAGTGTCGATCAAGCTCTAGCCGTTCTGACAAGCGCTCAGGCAGAACTGGATGGTGTTGCTACTTCAACAAATGATGCCAAAGAGCCAGCAAATACTGCCACTGACAAAAAAGATGAAAGGCACTGTAAACGCCTCCAACCTATAGACTCAGAAATAGTTGATGTACAGGCACCTCCTGTAAAAGATACTGGGAATTCAGAGCATGTACCGATAGGCAGAAGCCAAACCCTCAACCAACTTTACCTCGTCCAGTCACTTTGCAAGCTAGTCTATCTAGTCCTAATCAAGAAAAAACAGGTGACTCAACTACCAAATACTGGAGAAAATGATACGAAATACTATCTTGTTCCTGGTGTCATTATTGGGCTAGGGACTTCTGTTGGTAAGCATACGACGTCACAAGGAAGAAGTATAACCAACACTAGCTTTATCACAAGTTTGCTAAATAATAAAACCGCCTAATCATTGTGATATACTCCCCTTATAGTGGACAGTGAAAAAACAAAAAATTTTCAACTAGAACTATAAAAGGGAGTTTTATTAATGTCCAAAAGAAGTCCAAAAGTCTAATCTCTTCGAAGAAAACCTTAGGAAAAATTT
>ENA-OQHY01001439-OQHY01001439.1-human-gut-metagenome-genome-assembly--contig:-NODE-1439-length-10060-cov-1.822108_pt1 | contig 10060 bp, 15 predicted proteins | sample MGYA00242570_ERZ504733 | MGnify/ENA primary metagenome ERZ504733 (study PRJEB26092, sample SAMD00036219) | human gut metagenome | host: Homo sapiens | study: EMG produced TPA metagenomics assembly of...
TGGAAGTAAACCGGTTTAAAGTATCATGATTGGATAAATCCGGGACAGCTTGGTGCAGATCTTGTAGCCAATGCAGTGGCAGGATTAATGAATATCCGGTTCCGTTTATTGTGATCGATATGGGAACAGCTACTACAGTATCTGTTGTCAACAATAAGAAACAGTATATTGGCGGTATGATCATGCCGGGAATTGGAATTTCCCTGGACGCACTGACAGCGAGAGCCTCACAGCTTAGCGGCATCAGTATAGATGCTCCGAAACATGTGCTTGGCAAGAACACAGTCGAGTGTATGAAGAGCGGTGTGCTTTACAGCAATGCGGCAGCCATCGACGGAATTATCGACCGTGTGGAAGAAGAGCTTGGGGAGAAAACAACAGTTATTGCAACAGGCGGACTGGCGAAAAAGATCGTTTCCCATTGTAAGAAAGAAGTTATCCTGGACGAGGATCTTCTGCTTAAGGGACTTCTTGTGATCTACGAGAAAAACAAATAAAGAAAAATGAGAAATCAGCTGTCTCGGATTCGGAAGATGTTTTCAAAGAGACAGGATATAGCTGTGGGCTGTTATCCTGTTTAGTGAAAACTCCTGGATCAGGACAGCTGTTTTTAGGTCATAATGGATTGCCTGTAACTTGTGACAGCTTTTTTTCAGTAGTGAAAATGAAATGCATTCAGGAAATCTTCCGGTACAGGTGCCAGAAAACGCATGGGTTTCCCAGTTATGGGATGGGTAAATTCCAGCTGAAAGGAGTGAAGAGCCTGCCGGCTGATCCTGTCAAAATCCGGATGGTAGAGAAAATCTCCGGGAAGAGGGCATCCGATATATTTCATATGGACACGGATCTGATGCGTTCGTCCGGTATCCAGATGAAGTTCCACAAGGGAATATCCATTATTGACATCCAACCGTTCATAATGGGTGACAGCGGTTTCTCCATGCTCAAAATTTACTTCTCTGGTAATTACGGAATCATCCATTCTGGCGATCGGTGCGGAAATAGTACCTTTTTTAGGAGGAATCCCGTCTGTGAGCGCAAGATAAGTGCGTCGGATCTGGCGCTGTTTCATCTGTGCTGAGAGCAGGGCACCGCTGAGAGGATTTTTGCCAGTACAAGAACTCCTGTGGTGTCGCGGTCCAGGCGGTTGATGCAGCGGTAAACAAAAGTTTTCCCCTGCTGTTTATAATACCAGGCAACTCCGTTTGCCAGAGTGTTCTCATAATTTCCGGCAGAAGGGTGAACAGGCATATCTGCCGGTTTGTTAAGAACCAGGATATCCTCATCTTCGTACAGGATATCCAGAGGGATTTTTACCGGAATAATAGATTCTTCCGGCCCGACCTCTTCCGGGACAAGGATCTTAAGAACATCCTGCTCTTTTAAAATCGTTCGTCCAAAAGCCGGAAGTCCGTTAAGGAGAATGGCATGTTCTGCCCGCTTCATAGTTGTTAATATATGTTTGGAAAAGCCGTTTTTTCTAAGAAATGCAAGGATCGTGAGACCTGAATCCTGGGCTTTGACGGTATAGTGAATGATTCTTTGCATATAAAAAAGTTCCTTTTCTGAGATTGATGAAAGTTTTTGCAGTTTACAGTATATCATCAGAAAAATATTTTTTCTACTGCATGCAGATGTAACATTTTTCCGATATAGCTGTTATATAAGTGAAGACAGGAGAAAGGGGAGAAATATGGAACAGAAACTGCTGACATTAGTTTATGAAAAATACCATAGAGAATTATATCTGTACATATATTCTCTTAGCAGAAATCATCATATAGCCGAAGATCTTACTCAGGAAACCTTTTTAAAAGCATTGCTGTCACTTCCGGAAGAACATGGAAATATCCGGGCCTGGCTTTATATGGTAGCCAGAAATCTTTTTTTAATTACAGGGAAAAAGCATCCAGGAATGTTTCTCTTGAAGAAGAAATGAAAAGGTCAGATGAGGAAAAGATCTCCTTGCCAATATGATTGAAAATGAACGGAAACTGCAGCTTTATCAGGCTCTGAAAAAATTGGATATAAAAAAAAGAGAGATCCTATTGCTGCAGTATTTTGGAGATTTTTCCCAGAAAGAGATAGCGGCAGTTCTTCATATAACACCGGAAAATGTCCGCGTGCTGGCATACAGAGCAAAAAAGGAACTGAAAAAATATATGGAGCAGCAAGGAGGGTGAACATTATGACATACCGGGAACTTTTGAAATTATATAAAGAAGGTCAGCTGGATGAAGAAACGAAAAAAAAGATAGCAGCAGATATTGAACGTCAGGATGCGATCAGTGAGTATCTTTACGAAGAAGGAGAGATTCCAGGCATGGAAGATCTGGAACCGGAGAAAACGGATGTTTTTCGGGAACAGATAAAGAACAGAAAATAGAAAACGAACGTTTTATAAAAGAAATACGAAAAGCAGTGCGCAGAGCTCTTCTGAAAACAGGAATAGCGGTTGGCTGTGTTATCCTTGCTGTTATCCTGGGAGCGGTTTCATATTTCCGAAGTGGTTTCAGCATTATTTATGATCCAAATGAAGTTGTCGGGGAGAATTCGGAAAATACAGATATTAAAACTACCAGAATGAGCCTGGATCTTTCTGTATATTCAGAATTGTTTCTTGCGGGAAACAGGAGAGATCAGGTGAATGCTGTTGACAGGGGGTACGGTAGTGTATGATATTACAATTCCGCAAACAGTAAGCAGAAATGGGAAGTTTACGTCTGTCAGCGGTAAACTTGTCCGGGGAAAACTTACGTTATATGATAATAATGTGCTTAAGGTTCCTGGCTGGCGTTTTTATCTTCCGGGAGATGAAGAAGCTGGGAGGCGTGGGAAGTTAATTCTGACGGAACTGAGACGAAGATAGATGGAAAAGAACGGAAAAAAGATAGCATCCGGGCATCTAAAGAGGAGATCGAACAGTACAGTGATACGGACTGGTATACAGCATATGTATCGCTTGATAAACTTACAGATTATAAAGAATTCATCCAATGGGCAGAAGCCTTTTCGAAGAAGGAAAATATGGATCTGGGAGATCTCTGGTGTGCAGTATATACGGACACATATACGAATGTAAACACAGGTTTTGTTCCAGAGCCATCGGGTTCCAGCATGAACTGGGACAGAGAGAAGTACCCGTATCTTTCGCTTCTGGATGATCATGATCCTTATGAAATGATTGATGAAACGGATGAAAAGGTCATGGAGACACATTATATAAGTCTTTTGTCTTATCTTGCAGATCATAGTGACATTATAAAAATGATAGATGTAACAGAAGATTTTGCTGAAGGATGTCAGAATATGATCACTTATGTAAAAAAGAACGGATTAAAAATACAAGGTTTTGCTGCAAGTGTACAAAAAGAAACACTTTTGGAATTGTATGAAGAGGATCTGGTAGATTATATTGATACACAGCCGCAGAGTTGAATGTGTGTCAGCTGCTTTTGCACCGCAGGGATGAGAGATCTCTGCGGTGTTTTGTACGGCTTTATGCAGAAAATCACCACAATTCAAGAAAAACACATAAAATATATTGGAAAAAATGAAAGAAAAGGGTATAATGTCTAAGAAAGCGTGACTAATAAATTACAGATAGATTTTTGTAAAATTTAAGAATAATCCAGGAGATGAAACATGGAACAGCAGCATATGTTTACAAACCGGATGATCCGTAATCTGCTGGTTCCGGTAGTGCTGGAACAGATTTTGAATTCGATAATGGGAACCGCAGATACCATGATGGTAAGTAATGTGGGATCTGCGGCTCTTTCTGCGGTTTCTCTTGTGGATTCCATCAATATACTTCTGATCCAGGCTTTTTCTGCGCTGGCAGCAGGTGGAGCTATTGTCTGCGCGCAGTATATCGGACAGAAGAATTATGAGAAAGCAAATATGTCGGCAAGGCAGGTTTTGTTTATTATTACGGCGATTTCTGTAGCTGTATCTGCAGTCTGTCTTATTTTTCAGAAGCCTTTACTGCGGCTGATATTTGGTTCAGTAGAAGCGGATGTCATGCGTGCTTCTGAGACGTATTTCTTTTTTACAGCATTGTCATTTCCGTTTATAGCTTCCTATGATGCTGCGGCATCTATTTTCCGGGCACAGGAGAATACGAAAGGACCAATGATCATTTCCATGATTTCCAATGTAATGAATATTGGCGGAAATGCGGTCCTGATCTGGGTATTTCATATGGGAGTTGCAGGAGCGGCGATCTCAACACTGGTTTCGCGAGTTTTCTGTGCTGTAGTAGTTTTATATCAGCTCAGAAAGGACAGACAGCCTATTGTTGTGAAGGATTACCTGAAGATCCGGCCGGACTGGTCTATGATAGGAAGAATTCTTGGACTTGGAATTCCGTCAGGAATCGAGAATAGTATGTTCCAGCTTGGAAAACTTGCGATCCAGTCAACAGTTTCCACACTTGGAACAGCAGCGATTGCTGCGCAGGCAATGACAAATATCCTAGAGAATCTCAATGGAATTGCAGCGATCGGTGTAGGCGTAGGACTCATGACCATTGTTGGTCAGTGTCTCGGTGCCGGACGAAAAGATGAAGCTGTCTATTACATAAAAAAACTCTGCGTGATCGCGGAGATCGTTATTATTGTAAGCTGTCTCACTGTATACGCACTGGCAAGACCGGTAACAATCCTCGGTGGCATGGAGAAGTCCAGTGCAGTCATGTGTATTCACATGATCACATGGATCACTATCGTAAAACCACTGGTATGGACTATGGCTTTTGTACCGGGATATGGCCTTCGGGCAGCAGGTGATGTGAAATTTTCTATGATCACGTCCTGTTGCACCATGTGGGCGTGCAGGTTCTGCCTTTGCGTATTTCTGATACGAGTTCTCGGATTTGGTCCAATGGGAGTCTGGATCGGAATGTTTGCGGACTGGACGGTACGCGGAATCATATTTACATGGAGATTCCACAGTCGTCGGTGGTTGGAACACAAGGTAATTTGAGAAATTACCGTTAGGATCCCAAAGCCGTGGGGATTTTACATTTTGGAAATGTAAAGAAAAACCGTAAGGGGGACCATCTCAGAGTTGCGAAGCCCGAAGGTCCCCCTTACAACCCCCTTCTTGGGCACGCCTGAATCTACGCTATGGCAATGAAAGGTTTTTCGCAAGGGCGTAACGTATTCAACGTTATTGGAAATGAAACGCTGAGCCGAATTGGTCGCAGCGGACGAGAAAGCGGCCTGCGCAGCAGGCCTGTCCCCTATCATCAACCTAACACCCAACCAGAAAACATCGGCACAACGCTACACTCCCAATACCGCTGAATACATCATCCTTTCAAAATATCACACAGCCAACACCGTAGCTCAGCTGCGTGCCAGAGGGGAGGAGCGCGAGGAGGGGAAACGGGCTTCGCAACTTTGAGTGCCTCCCCTCCTCGCAAACTTCCACAGCTTAAAAAGCAGAATTATATTATAAAAAGTAAAACACTCAACCCCCAAAAAAATTTCCTACAAAAAACTCATTAAAGAAAAAGGAGGTGCCAATGCAATATGACTGGTCTGGAAGACAAATACATCATAAAAAACAACAAAACGCCTCCGCTACGGTTACACCACCGGTTCCTGTGCAGCAGGGGCAACCCGCGGTGCAGTCCGTATGCTTCTCTCAGGAGCTTCTCTTTCAGAAGTAGAACTCCAAACCCCCAAGGGAATCACCCTGAATTTGCAGCTCCATGACATCACCAGAGGAGAAACTCATGTTTCCTGTGCAGTCAGAAAGACGCGGGGGACGATCCCGACACCACCAACGGCATTCTGGTCTATGCAAAAGTCGAAAAGATTTCCGCTGAAGCAGCGAAGAACATTATAGATAATCAAATACAGATTCAAAAAAAGTAATCATTCATTCCAGCATCATCCTTGACGGTGGCGTCGGTGTAGGCCGGGTCACAAAACCTGGTTTATCCCAGAAGGTGGGCGAAGCTGCCATTAACCCGGTTCCGAAGGCAATGATCCTTCGTGAGGCAGAAGAAGCAGCACAGGAATACGATTACGAAGGGTACCTGAAGATCACAATTTCCGTACCGGAGGGAGAAGAAATCTCAAAAAAAACCTTCAATCCCCGTCTGGGAATTATGGGAGGTATTTCCATTCTTGGAACAAGCGGTATTGTGGAGCCAATGAGCGAGCGAGCCTGATCGCCAGCATCCAGGTGGAAATGAAACAGCATTTCTTTCAGGGAGAAAATTACATTCTGGTGACACCGGGAAATTATGGAGCGGATTATCTCCGGGAACATATGACGATTCCTTTTGAGAATAATATCAAATGCAGCAATTATGTAGGAGAAACCATAGATATGGCAATAGATATGGGTGTAAAGGGAATCCTTTTTGTAGCCCATATCGGTAAATTTGTAAAAGTTGCAGCAGGGATCATGAATACGCATTCTCACTGTGCAGATGGCAGAATGGAAGTTCTCTGTGCAAGTGCCATACGGGCAGGTGGTACACTGGAATGTGCCCGGGAGATTCTGGAGGCAGGAACAACAGACGAAGCCCTGGCTGTTATTGACAGGTATGGGATCCTGAAGCAAACGATGGCTATTGTTATGGAGAAGATTCAGTTTTATCTGGATCACCGTTCTTATGAGCAGATCCTGCTTGGTGCAGTGGTATTCTCCAATGTATATGGACTGTTGGGGCAGACCCGGGATGCTTTAAAGCTGATGGAAGCTATTCAGGAGCAGGCAGATGCAGGGGCTGACAAATTGTGAAAAAACGAATCAAGGAAATTCTCTGCGGAGTTGCGAAAAGCGATAAGCAAGGCAGGAACTTGACTATAAAAAACAAACAACAGGAGGAAATAAAAAATGGCAGGTAAATTATACGGAATAGGTGTGGGACCGGGAGATCCGGAACTTCTTACTTTAAAAGCACTTCGTCTTGTAAAAGAGGCAGATGTTGTGGCTCTTCCGGGAAAAGTTCCGGAAGACACCGTAGCATTTAAGATCGTAGAAGGTGCATATCCGGAGCTTGGAAAAAAAGAACTTCTTGCGGTTCCGTTCCCGATGTCAAAAGATCCGGTAGTGCTGAAGAGCTATCATGATGAAGGAGCGGAAAAAGTTAAGGCGGTTCTTGACCAGGGAAAAAATGTAGCATTTCTTACCCTTGGTGATCCGACTGTATATTCTACTTATCTTTACGTGCATCACAGACTTGTGGCACAGGGATATGACACAGAGATCGTCTGTGGAATCACATCTTTCTGTGCAGTTTCCGCACGTCTGAACACAGGTCTTGTGGAGAAGGCTGAGCCTCTTCACGTAATCCCTGCATCTTACCAGATCGAGGATGCGCTGAAGCTTCCGGGAACCAAGGTACTTATGAAAGCCGGAAAGAAAATGGGAGATGTGAAAGCTGAGCTTCTTGCACAGGGCGCAGAAGCTATGATGATCGAGAACTGTGGCATGCCGGATGAGAAGATCTACAGAACTGTGGAAGAGATCCCGGAAGATGCAGGATATTATTCACTGATCATTATCAAAGAAAATAAAGAAAGGACTGAAGAATAGATTATGGTACATTTTGTAGGAGCAGGTCCGGGAGCACCGGATCTTATCACAGTAAGAGGAAAACAGTATTTAGAGGAAGCAGATGTGATCATCTATGCAGGATCTCTTGTTAATCCCAGGCTTTTGGAGTATTCCAAAGATGTCTGCACTATTCATAACAGTGCAAAAATGACTCTGGAGGAAGTGATCTCTGTTATGGAGAGAGCTGAGGCAGAAGGGAAGATGACTGTACGTCTCCATACAGGTGATCCATGTATCTACGGTGCGATCCGTGAGCAAATGGATATTCTGGATGAGAAAGGAATCCCTTATGATTCCTGCCCTGGAGTCAGTGCATTCTGCGGAGCAGCATCTGCACTGAACCTGGAGTATACACTTCCGGATATTTCCCAGAGCGTGATCATTACCAGAATGGAAGGAAGAACACCTGTACCTGCCAAAGAAAGCATTCAGTCTTTTGCAGCTCACAATGCAACAATGGTTATCTTCCTGAGCACAGGTATGCTGGAAGAGCTGAGCCGCAGACTTGTTGAGGGTGGATACCGTGAGGATACACCGGCAGCTATCGTTTACAAGGCAACCTGGCCGGATGAGAAGAAATTTATCTGTACAGTAGGAACTCTTGCGCAGACAGCAAAAGAGAACAACATCACAAAAACAGCACTGATGCTGGTTGGTGATGCAGTAAATGCAGCGCATTATGACAGATCCAAGCTTTATGATCCGGGATTTACAACAGAATTCCGTGAAGCTACGAAATAAGACATGAATATTGCGATTATTTGCTTCAGCATGACAGGACTGGAGACAGGGGAAAAACTTAAAAAAGCATTAACAGAAGAAGGAGAGCAGGTTACACTGGCAAAAAAGAGCCGCTATCTTCCGGACTCTATCGCTGTTTCCACCTCCCAGTGGGCAGGAGAACAGTTTCGGTCAGGGAAAGACGGAGTGATTTTTATCGGTGCCTGTGGGATCGCTGTTCGCAGCATTGCACCATACATTGTTGGGAAAAAAACAGACCCTGCAGTTCTTGTGATCGATGAGTGCGGGAATTTTGTGATCTCCCTTCTTTCCGGTCATCTGGCGGAGCCAATGAGCTGGCACTTCGCTGTGCTGGATATCTTGAGGCAACGCCGGTCGTCACCACGGCGACAGATCTTCACAGCCGTTTGCAGTAGATGTTTTGCAAAAAAGAACGGCTGTGCCATCTTCATATGAAAGCAGCTAAGGAAGCATCCGCAGCACTTCTCGCTGGAGAAAAGATTGGCTTTTACAGTGAATTTCCGTGGGAGGGAGAACTGCCGGAAGGACTGGTACTCTGTAACAGAGCTGGCAAGCCCCTGTGCAGGGAGTGTCTTGCTGTATCTTCTGGAGCAGACACTGCACCGCCGGAAACCGGCATTGCAGTAACCATCCACAGAAACTGTCTGCCGTTTCCAAACACAGTCCACGTAGTTCCGCCATCCGCAGTCTTAGGTATGGGCTGCCGCAGAGGAAAGGAAGCTGCTCCTGTCCGGGAAGCAGCGGAAGAATGTCTGAAAGAAGCAGATATATACAAAGAAGCTCTTTGTGCTATTGCAAGCATTGACCTGAAAAAAGAAGAACCAGGTATTCTGGCTTTATCGAAAGACTGGAGACTTCCATTTCAGACCTTTGCAGAGGAAGAGCTGAAAGCAGTAAAAGGAGAATTTACTCCGTCAAAATTTGTCGAAAAAATTACAGGTGTGGATAATGTCTGTGAGCGCAGTGCAGTGCTGGCAAGCGGACAGGGTACACTGATCAGAAAAAAAACAGGCCGGGACGGTGTAACCACCGCTCTTGCAGCCGGAAATCGGAGGATACATTTTGAGTAAAATTTATGTTGTGGGAATTGGCCCGGGTGCATATGACCAGATGACTGGCAGAGCGATCCGTGCATTAAATGAAAGTGATGTGATCATCGGCTACACAGTATATGTTGACCTTGTAAAGAAGTATTTTGCAGGAAAAGAATTCATGACAACACCGATGAAAAAAGAGGTAGACCGCTGTGTACTTGCTTTTGAGGAAGCAAAAAAAGGCAGGACAGTTTCCATGATCTGCAGCGGAGATGCAGGTGTCTACGGTATGGCCGGTCTGATGTATGAGGTGGGAGAAAACTATCCGGATGTAGAGCTTACCATTATCCCGGGAGTTACCGCAGCAACAGGCGGGGCAGCAGTTCTTGGCGCACCGCTGATCCACGATTTCTGTCTCATCAGCCTGAGTGACCTTCTTACCCCGTGGGAAAAGATCGAGGCAAGACTTCTTGCTGCTGCACAGGCTGATTTTGTAGTGTGTCTTTACAATCCGTCTAGCAGAAAGCGTAAGGATTATCTTCAGAAAGCATGTGTACCTGATGATGAAATATAAATCTCCTGATACAGTCTGCGGAACTGTTGCACAGATCGCAAAGAGATGGCGAGACTGCACAGGTCATGACCTTAAAAAGAACTTCGCGACACAGAAGTAGATATGTTTA
>ENA-OQHY01001440-OQHY01001440.1-human-gut-metagenome-genome-assembly--contig:-NODE-1440-length-10058-cov-1.444467_pt1 | contig 10058 bp, 15 predicted proteins | sample MGYA00242570_ERZ504733 | MGnify/ENA primary metagenome ERZ504733 (study PRJEB26092, sample SAMD00036219) | human gut metagenome | host: Homo sapiens | study: EMG produced TPA metagenomics assembly of...
ACACCCCACATGTTACGTCACTATTTTGCAAATATGCGAAAGCAGGCAGGATGGGAACTGGAAATGATCAGTCAGGCATTGGGGCATAAACATTTGGATACGACTATAAAGTATCTGGACTGGCTGGCTCTGGTTCAAAACTGCTGAGCCTCGTGTTCGCTTTGACTTGAAACAAATTACAGGAACTGTGCCAATCATTAAGGCTTATGCTGGAATGGGAATTGGAGATGGTATCATCAGTCTCCTAGCCCCTGAAAAGATTGACGGCGTGGTTATCGAGGCTCTAGGCGCCGGAAATCTCCCACCACTAGCTGCAAGAGAAATTAAGTCACTTATGGACAAGGGAGTTCCCGTTGTACTCGTTTCCCGTTGCTTTAACGCATCGCCGAGCCAGTCTATGCCTATGAAGGTGGTGGTGTTAAACTCCAAGAAGCAGGCGTTATGTTCATCAAAGAACTCAATGCTCCAAAAGCTCGTCTCAAGCTCCTCATTGCACTCAGTGCAGGACTAGAAGGCCAAGAATTGAAAGATTATATTGAAGGGTAAGACATGAAACTTAGCATTGAAGCAACTGATAAATTGGAAAACAAAGATTTCCACTAGGAACTAATCGTCTTACAGACACATGTCACCATGGTCTGTGGTACTGTGCTAGCCAGTCTATCCCGGATTGCATGGCTGAAGAAAAAATACTAGTTTATAGATAAGGTTTTACTACTTTACAAATAAGATTTGTTCAATGATTCGAAAAACAGAAAAACCAGTTAAGAAAATCTCAACCGGTTATCTTACTTATGTTAATCGCCTAAACTGGTCATTCTTCCGTCTAGACTTGTTATGATTTTAAGAAGAGGGATTCTACGTTATGAAAAAGAAAAAAGGATTTTTGGAAATTGAGGGATGAAAGCTGTAGAATATGGGTAAATTTAGCCTCTTCCTGGGCATCACTATTAGTTTTGATAAACCTTAAAGTCTTGAGGATGCTTTTGAAAATTGGGGTTATAAATTACTTTAATTTTTACTGTCATTGTTTTTCCTCCTTTTTAGGAATGGTTTGACCTAGCCAAAACGTTTTATTATCAAAACCTAACTCGTTTTGATGGTTTTATTATAGGGTCTCTAACTTAAAGAAAGCTTGTAATAAACTTGAAGGAAGCAAAAACTCTCAGTGAGTTCACTGAGAGTTTTTGTTATCATGGATAAAATAAGGTAAAGCCTGCAAAATAAAATATAAGACCTATCATCCTAAGAAAGAAGGCATGGCAGATAGCAAAAAATCGAGTTTTAACCGCTTCTTTTTCATTGGTTTCCTCCTCAGTCAAACTCATCTTGGTTTCTCAAATGAGCTTCTAGCACCTGCCAATCAGGATTCTCACGCCAGTTAGGGTCAGAAACAATTTGACTGGCCACGCACCTTGCTTCTTCTAGGATATTATAGTCTTCCACAATATCAGCCACCTGAAATTCAGGAATGCCTGACTGCCGCGTCCCGAAAATCTCTCCTGAGCCACGCATTTTAAGGTCCTCTTCTGCTAAAACAAAACCATCCGTAGTCTCACACATGGCCTGCATGCGTTTTTTACCGGTATCATTTTTAGGATTAGCCACCAAGACACAGTAAGACTGCTTGTCTCCACGCCCTACACGGCCTCGAAGCTGGTGAAGCTGGCTAAGTCCAAAGCGGTCGGCATCCATAATGACCATAACCGTAGCATTTGGCACGTTAACCCCTACTTCGATAACTGTGGTTGATACTAAAATCTGAGACTTTCTGTCCTTGAAGTCCTGCATAATTTTGGTCTTTTTCATCATTTTTCATGCGACCGTGCATCAGAGCCACTGTAGCTGAATCTCCAAAGAAATCTGTGAGTTCCTGATGAAGGGCCACCGCATTTTTCAAATCGAGAGCCTCAGACTCTTCAATCAAAGGTGAAATAAAATAGACCTGAGCATCTTTTTCCAACTCGCCCTTAATCCAAGTCAGTACGGTATCAGTTGCTCATGTTTAACCCAACGGGTAATAATAGTCTTACGTCCAGCCGGCATCTGATCAATGATTGACACATCCATCTCCCAAAGGCAGTGATTGCCAAGGTCCTAGGAATGGGTGTTGCTGTCATCATGAGGACATCAGGATTGTCTCCCTTCTCTCGGAAAATACGACGTTGGTTAACTCCAAATCGGTGCTGTTCATCAGTAATCACCAACCAAGTTTATGATAAATCACCGCATCCTGAATCAGTGAGTGAGTTCCCACAATCATTTGAGCCTCCCCAGACTCAATTTTAGAAAGAGCTACTTTCTTATCTGCCATCTTCATCCCAGAAGTTAAGAGGACTACCTTTAGCTCAGGAAAAAGTCCCTTCAAACTCTGATAATGCTGCTCTGCTAAGATTTCCGTCGGCACCATAAGGGCAGACTGCAATCCTGCCGTATAAGCCCATACATGGCAAGACTAGCAATAACTGTCTTTCCTGAGCCCACGTCTCCCTGCAAGAGACGGTTCATGTGAGCCCCAGATTTCATATCAGCTAGGATTTCTGATAAACTGCGCTCCTGGGCTTTGGTCAGAGGGAAAGGAAGGGTAGCAATCTTGGCTTTTATTTTTACCTCATCGTAAGAAATCGCTAGTCCATTGGTCTCTGATTTATTCTCAGCCTTTAGCACCTGTAAATTCATCTGGAAATAAAAGAGCTCCTCAAACTTAATCCTACGTAGGGCCTGCTTATATTCAGCCAAATCTTTAGGAAAATGCATGACACGCACAGCCTCTTGACGTCCCATGAGACGATACTTGTCCATCAGCACTTGGGGGAGACTTTCCTCCAACAAATTAAGGGCGCCACTGTCAAAAGCTACCTTTATAGCCTTTATCAGCTGGGCCTGACTAACACCCTGAGCCACATGGTAGACTGGCTGCATATCGTCCTCAACATGAGCCAAGACTTTCATACCAGTCACTGCAGACTTCTTACGGTCCCACTTGCCAAAGATAGCCACTTCTGCCCCCACCTCAAACTTGTCCACAAGATAAGGCTGATTAAAGAAATTAATGCAATCACAGCCTCACCCTGCTTTATTTTAAAGCTAAGACGATTACGTTTAAAGCCATAATACTGCACATTGGCCGGTGTTACCACTGTTCCTGTAATGACGGCCTTTTCTCCATCCATCAGTCAAAGATGGACTTACTCTTAAAATCTTCATATCGAAAAGGAAAATAAAGCAAGAGGTCCCCAACTGTGTGTAAATCTAATTTGGTAAATTTTTCAGCGGACTTAGGACCAAAGCCCTTCAAATCTGCAATTGGTGAATCTAGTTGAATCATATTCTATATCATTTCTATCGAGTTCTATTCCTTGTAAAAGAGGAAGCCTTATCAGCTATTATAACACATGGAAATGATCTTCCCTAAAATCAAAAAATCCAGTATCAAACTGGAGTTCCTTTTTATATTAGTCATAGCTACGAGGTACACGATCACTAAGTAAACAAAGGACCTCGTAGTTGATTGTGCCACGCTTTTCAGCCACCTCTGTCGCAGTAATGCTCGCTCCTCCATTTTCACCCATAAGCGTAACTGGAGTTCCTAGTGGATAAACCTTAGGAAGGCGAACAGTGATCTGGTCCATAGACACACGCCCAACAATAGGACAAAGTTGTCCATCCACAATAACATGGAAACCTTGTAAATCTCTAGTCCAACCATCCGCATAGCCAATTGGAAGCGTTCCAATAACTTCTTCATCCGTAGTTGTATAGGTTGCACCGTAACCCACGTCTTGACCGGCTGGAAGGGTCTTAACATGAATAAGAGCTGTCTCTAAACTTAGGGCAGGTTGAATATTATAGGGAAGTTCCAAGACACTGCCACTAGGATTGAGACCATAGATGACAACACCCAGACGTACCGTATTAAAGACGGTTGCTGCATGCCAAATACTTGTCGCTGAGTTGCTAGCGTGCACCAAGCGAGGTCTATCAGTCAAGTTATCCACCAAATCGGTGAAGAAAGATAATTGACGCTTAAATTTACTATCATCTGCTTCATCAGCTGTTGCAAAATGAGTAAAAATACCTTCGACATCAGCACCAAGAGCCTTCAGACCAGCAATCAAGTTATCTGCGTCCTTTAGGTTACGTACCCCAATACGACCCATACCTGAATCAACCTTAATATGACAGGTCAAACCTGTCAAATCAAGCTCTTGTTTCTGAGCCAGTGCCAACCACTCAAGTGAGGCCACCGTCAGACTAATATTTTCTTGAATAGCCAAGGGAATACCATCTGGCAAGACTACTCCCAAAATAAGTATCGGTTGCTCTATGCCAGCTTGACGAAGTTCAAGCGCCTCATCTAGGTTAGAAACACAAAAACCATCCACCTGCTTAGACACATGTTTAGCCACTTCAACAGCGCCATGACCATAAGCATTGGCCTTTACAACTGCAAAAGTCTGCACCTGTTTAGGAATATGACTAACCACTTGTTCAATATTTTCTGAAATTGCTGACAGATCAACCTTTGCCAAGGTTGGTCGATGTAAACTCGAAATCATAAGCTATCCTCTTCCAACACCTATCTCTTGGTTTTTTCTAAAATGACACTTGCCTGAACAAAATCACCACTATGAGAAATGGAGATAAAGACATTTCCTTCAAAAGGCGACTGAGTAACCACGGAGCTCCCTTATCATTATTTAGAATTTCAATATCCTTAAAACCGACTGCTCCGATTCCAGTACCCCAGGCCTTTGAAAAAGCTTCCTTCCCCGCCCAACGGCCTGCCAGAAACGACATCTGACGCTCTCCAGAAAGGGACTCGAAACGCTCCCATTCTTTTGGTGTCAGTACTTTCTTTGCAAAACGTGGGTTTCGGTCATAGGCCTTTTTAACTGCTGAAATTTCCTGCAAGTCTATACCATGTCCAAAAATCATAAACTATTTTGAAAGGGTAGTATGGATTTCACGAATAAGGTTAACCGTTTTTTCCCAACCGAGGCATGGATCTGTGATTGATTTTCCATAAACTTCAGGTGTATCTTGACGACCATCTTCAAGATAAGATTCAATCATAAAGCCACGCACAGTATCAGCAATACGCTTATCCCACTCACGGTTAAGAAGAACTTCACGCACAATACGGATTTGCTCCATGAAGTTTTTACCAGAGTTATCATGATTTGTATCAACAAGAATAAATGGATTTTCTAAACCAAATTCACTATATTTATCCAAAGCCTTAACTAAGTCCTCGTAGTGGTAGTTAACCTCGTTTTGACCATATTCGTTACTAGAACCACGTAAAATAGCATGTGCTAATGGATTACCGTCTGTTTTCACTTCATGGCCATTGTAGATAAACTCTTGCTCGTTGTGAGCAGCATAGATAGCATTGAACATAACATTAAGATTTCCAGAAGTTGGATTTTTCAACCCCGTTGGGACATCAAGCCCCGAAGCCACAAAACGATGTTCTTGATCTTCAACTGATCGAGCACCAATAGCATGGTAACTTAACAAATCTTCAAAATAGATTAGATTTGTCGGATATAGCATCTCATCAGCAAGCGGAAGTCCGGTTTCCCTAATAATGCGAGATTGTAGACGACGCACTGCCTTAATACCTGTTATAAGATCAGTAGCTCCTTCTGAATCAGGTTGGTGAACAAGTCCTTTATAACCATCACCATTTGTGCGTGGTTTAGCCGTATAAACACGCATAACAATGAAAATCTTATCCTTGACTTCCTCTTGCAACTTAGATAGCGATGAGCATAGTCAAGTACAGCTTTTTCATTATCTGACGAACATGGTCCAATAACTAAGAGAAGACGATCATCCTCACCTTTAATTATCTTAGCTAAGGCACTATCATTAACCTGTTTTTTCGCCAAGTCATCTCCTGTAAGAGCATGTGCTTTTCTTACTTCTGCTGTATCAATTAATGAACTAATTTTATGAATTCCCATTTCCCTATTCTCTACTTCCTATTTTGGATAAAGAGTCGAGCCGTTTGGAAGATCCCAAAACGGCTCAATTCTTTACATTCAGACTGTTTTCAAATTATTATTTTGAAAGTGTTGCGTGAATTTCACGAATCAATTGCTCAGTATTATCCCAACCAAGACATGGGTCAGTAATTGATTTTCCATAAACTTCTGGTGTGTCCTGACGACCATCTTCAAGATAAGACTCGATCATAAATCCACGTGCAAACTTATTGATTTTTTCATTCCAATCACGGTTAATCAAGGTCTGACGTACAATACGTACTTGCTCCAAGTAACGTTTACCAGAATTATCGTGGTTCGTATCAATCACGATAAATGGATTTTGAAGTCCCATCTTTTCATAGGTGTTAATAGTATCAAGGATATCATCATAGTAGAAATTAGGAATATTCTTCCCGTATTCATTTGTTGATCCACGAAGGATAGCGTGTGCTAACGGATTTCCAGATGTCTGAACTTCTTCACCGTTAAAGAGGAAGTCTTGTTTGTTTTGTGCAGCATAGATACCATTAAACATAATGTTAAGGTTACCTGATGTTGGATTTTTCATTCCAGTTGGTACGTCAATACCCGACGCGACGAAACGGTGTTGTTGATCTTCTACAGAACGAGCACCAATGGCAATGTAGGACACAAGGTCATCTACCAAAGGAAAGGTTTTCCGGGTAAAGCATTTCGTCAGCAGTTGTGATACCAGTTTCTGTGATAACACGGTAGTGAAGATTACGTACAGCTTTGATACCATTAATTAGATTCGGTTTTCCTTCAGCATCAGGTTGGTGCACAAGCCCTTTATACCCATCACCGTTTGTACGAGGTTTAGCAGTATAAACACGCATAACCATAAATACTTTATCTTTCACTTCTTCTTGAAGTTTAGCCAAACGGTGTGCATAATCAAGAACTGCATCCTCATTATCAGATGAACATGGACCAATCACCAAAAGTGTACGGTTGTCCTCACCCTTGATGATTGCCTCAAGCTCTTTATCACGAGCTTGCTTCTTGGCAAGGGCTTCTCCTGTCAATGTAGTTGATTCTTTAACTGCATCAAAATCAATTTTTTCACTTACTGCTTTAAAAACCATTATAATTACCTATTTCTTTTTATCTAAAACTGTTTACGACCGTGACAATTTTTGAATTTCTTACCAGAGCCACATGGACAGAAGTCATTACGACCAACCTTGCTAAAGTCAATCTCTTGACCGTTAGCATCTGCTTGATGTGCTTGAATATTGCCTGTTGCTGTTGTTGAAACACGTTCATTAACATGTTCACGAGATTGTTCGTGGATTTGTGCTTTCATCATCGTACGAGTACATCATACTCAATAGCACCAATCATATCTTGGAACATCTTGAAACTTTCAGATTGATACTCAACGATTGGGTTGTTTTGCGCATAACCACGCATACCAACGGCGTTACGTAATTGATCAAGGGCATCAATGTGGTCTGTCCACTTATTATCAACAACCATCAAAATCAAGACTTTTTGGAATTCGCGAATAGCCTCCTCTGAACGCAATTTCTTAATTTGACGATCATAAACATTATCTGCTAACTCAGTCAGATAAACCTTGATAGCATCATAATTAACACTACGTTTAGTCACCTCTCCCACTTCTTTTAGATCTTCAAGCGAGATGGCATCCTCAGGAACCAAGGCCTGACGTGCAAAGTTCAAGATACCTTTAAGAGCTTCTTCTTGATCGTTACGACTGTGTCCATCAACCGTACGTTAATAGTACGCTTGATCATAGCCTTGATTTCAGGTTCAAGGTCACGTTCTGCTGTAATAACATCATAACGCTCAGCGTAGATGATTTCACGCTGTTCACGCATAACGTCATCGTACTGAAGAACTTGTTTACGAGTATCGTAGTTATTCCCTTCGACACGTTTTTGAGCTGATTCCACTTGACGGGTCAACATACGTGATTTGATAACAATATCTTCGTCATCAGCGTTCAAACGTTCCAAGACATGCTTGATACGGTCAGAACCGAAACGACGCATCAATTCGTCTTCAAGTGAAAGGTAGAATTGAGATTCCCCTGGGTCCCCTTGACGTCCCGCACGACCACGCAACTGGTTATCAATACGACGGCTTTCGTGACGTTCGTACCAATAACACAAAGTCCACCAAGTTCAAGAACACCTTCACCAAGTTTGATATCGGTACCACGACCGGCCATGTTGGTCGCAATCGTAACGGCACCACGTTGACCCGCATTCATGATAATATGCGCTTCTTTTTCGTGGTTCTTGGCATTAAGCACCTCGTGAGGAATACCTGCGTCAACCAACATCTTAGAAATCAAGTCAGATGTTTCAACGGCAACCGTACCAATAAGAACTGGTTGCCCCTTCTCATAACGACGCTTAACATCTTGTACCACAGCACGGAATTTAGCATCCAAAGTTGAGTACAGAAGGTCATCATGGTCAATACGTTGAATTGGACGGTTTGTTGGAATTGGGATGACTCGCATGTTATAGATTTCACGGAATTCATCCTCTTCAGTCTTACCAGTACCAGTCATACCTGACAATTTCTTGTACATACGGAACATATTTTGGTAAGTGATTGAGGCAGAAGTCTTGGTTTCCTCTTGGACTGGTACACCTTCTTTAGCCTCAATGGCTTGGTGGAGCCCATCTGAAAAACGACGACCTTCCATGGTACGACCAGTAAATTGGTCAACAATAAGGATTTCTTGCTCAGGACTTACCACGTAGTCAATATCACGCAACATAATGTAGTTGGCACGAAGGGCATTGTCAATATAGTGAGTCAAGGCAACATTGTCAATATCGTACAAATTTTCCAAGTTGAAGAACTCTTCAGCCTTGTCAATACCTGAGTCATTCAAACCAATTGTTTTTGTTGGAATATCAATCGCATAATCATCTTCAGTCAATGTCTTAACAAAAGCATCCGCACGGTGATACAACTGATTAGTTTCTGAACTTACAGGCCCTGATACGATCAATGGTGTACGAGCTTCATCAATAAGAACCGAGTCAACCTCATCGACCAAGGCAAAGTTCAATGGGCGTTGTACCATGTTTTCCTTACGAACAACCATATTATCACGAAGATAGTCGAAACCTACCTCTGAGCTGGTTGAGTAAGTGATGTCACAATTATAAGCTTCACGTTTTTCAGCTGGTGATTTAGATGAAAGGTTGATCCCTACTGACAAACCGAGCCAACTATAAAGCTCACCCATTTCAGTCGCATCACGCTCTGAAAGGTATTCGTTAACGGTGATAACGTGTACACCTTCACCTGAAATAGCATTCAAGTAGACAGGCATTGTCGCAGTAAGGGTTTTCCCTTCCCCTGTACGCATCTCCGCTACGTCACCATAGTGAAGCACAATACCACCCATAATTTGCACACGATATGGGAAAAGTCCAAGGACACGTTTTGCTCCCTCACGAACAACCGCAAATGCCTCCGGCAAGAGCTGATCTAGACTTTCTCCGTTTTGGTATCGTTGTTTAAATTCTTCTGTTTTTGCCTGAAGTTCTTCATCTGAAAGAGCTGCCATTGCATCAGCATAGCTCTCAACTTTTCTTGGCTAGTTTTTTCTTAGTTTTTTAATTTCGCCCTTATTCATTTTCAATTGATTTTGCTAATATATTTGCCATCTTTTTTCCTTTCGACAGTCCTTATCTCCGTATTTTACCACAAATGCCCCTTTTAAACAAGAAATCACTCAAGTATTGACAAAGAAAAAAGCCCTAGTTTAAAGGCTTTCACAACAGATTAGCAAATAAACTAAAACTTCTTTATTAGATTCACTGAAAATATCGACAATAATACTTTATACCTACTTCTCAGAGTTTTCTTGGCTCTCTAGAATATCCTCAAAATCATGCAAAAGATTTTCAAAAGCCTGCTCAAAGAAAGCATGATCGGTGCTACTATAGGCCTTCATTATCATAGGACTAGCTTCAAAATCAACGTAGAACTGATAGTCAAAGACACCATTTTCCAGTAAAATTTGATGCTAGGGGAAGCTGTTTTTTC
>ENA-OQHY01001442-OQHY01001442.1-human-gut-metagenome-genome-assembly--contig:-NODE-1442-length-10047-cov-6.952319_pt1 | contig 10047 bp, 8 predicted proteins | sample MGYA00242570_ERZ504733 | MGnify/ENA primary metagenome ERZ504733 (study PRJEB26092, sample SAMD00036219) | human gut metagenome | host: Homo sapiens | study: EMG produced TPA metagenomics assembly of...
AACCAAGTCTCCAACATCCAATATTCTGCACCCATTATGTATTGCTACTTACGTGTAGCGAGGTAGTCGGCTACGTTCTTCTCGATACGTGCTGCGATGTCGCCCTCTTCAACGGTCTTGTCGAACTTCTCGCCGGTGATGTGCTCGTAGAGCTCTATATAACGTTCGCTCACGCTCTCTGCATATTCGTCAGTGATTTCGGGCATTGTCTGTCCGGGTTCGTTCATAAAGTCGTGCTCAATGAGCCACTGGCGTACAAACTCCTTCGAGAGCTGCTTCTGTGGTAAGCCCTTCTCAAACTTCTCCTCGTAGCCGTCAGCATAGAAATAGCGTGAAGAGTCGGGAGTGTGAATCTCGTCAATGAGATATACCTTACCATCGCGCTTGCCGAACTCGTACTTAGTGTCAACGAGGATAAGACCGCGCTGTGCAGCCATCTCCTGTCCGCGCTGGAAGATACGACGTGTGTAGTCTTCCATTACAGCGTAGTCCTCAGCACTTACGATGCCCTGAGCGATGATTTCCTCTTTAGATATATTGAGGTCGTGACCCTCATCAGCTTTTGTTGTCGGAGTGATGATAGGCTCCGGGAAACGCTGGTTTTCCTTCATACCCTCTGGCAGCTTAACGCCGCAAAGCTCGCGGCATCCCTCTTTGTATGCGCGCCAAGCTGAGCCTGTAAGGATAGAGCGGATGATCATTCAACTCGGAAACCCTCGCATTTCAAACCAACAGTAACCATCGGGTCTGGTGTAGCGAGTTTCCAGTTTGGGCAGATGTCTGTTGTAGCATCAAGGAACTTGGCTGCAATCTGGTTCAGAACCTGTCCTTTGAACGGAATACCCTTTGGTAGGATTACGTCAAACGCAGAGATTCTGTCGGTTGCTACCATTACGATCACGTCGTCGTTGATGTCATACACGTCGCGAACTTTTCCGTGATACACGTTTTTCTGACCTTCGAAATGAAAATCGGTCTTTGTAAGTGCTTTCATAACTATTTTAAATTTTGAGTTTTGTCGTGAGCCTCATTTTGAGTTTTGTCGTGAGCGTCGTATGCATTCACGATGCGTGTCACAAGCTTATGTCTTACGATGTCTTTCTGTCCGAGTTTTACGAAGCCGATGCCTTCCACGTCCTTCAGTATGTCGAGTGCTTCGGTGAGTCCGCTCTTCTGTCCGCGTGGCAGGTCTATCTGCGTCATATCGCCAGTGATAATCATCTTTGTGTTCCATCCCATACGGGTGAGAAACATTCTTATCTGTGCCGGTGTAGTGTTCTGCGCCTCGTCGAGAATCACTACGGCATCGCTAAGCGTGCGGCCTCGCATGAAGGCGAGCGGAGCTATTTGTATGATGTTTTTCTCCATCATATCCTGCAGCTTCACTGCAGGGAGCATGTCTTCCAATGCGTCGTATAGCGGTTGCAGATACGGGTCGATTTTGTCCTTCATGTCGCCAGGTAGAAAGCCGAGTTTCTCGCCAGCTTCTACAGCCGGACGCGAGAGTATAATCTTGCGTATAGTTTTCTCCTTCAGTGCGCGTACCGCGAGGGCTATGCTTAGGTAGGTCTTACCAGTTCCGGCAGGACCTGTAGCGAATATCATGTCGTTCTTCTCGTAAGCATCCACGAGCTGTTGCTGGTTCTCGCTCTTGCACTTAATCGGTTTGCCCGATATGTTGTAGACGATAACGCCCTTCACGCTGTCGGCTTTTGTCTGCTTGCCCTTGACGATGTCGAGAATGTTCTCATCGTTGATGTTGTTGAACTTCAGCACATGACGGCGTATTTTCTCCACGTTTTCTTCGAAGGCTGCCATCTCTTCCTCGTCACCGAGCACGCGTATCACGTTGTCGCGTGCCACTATGCGCAGCTTGGGATAGAGCGATTTTATTATCTGCAGATGCCCATTGCCAACACCGTAGAACACTACGGGGTCGATATCCTCTAATATGATATGTCTTTCTATCAAAATATTCAGTGTACGATTTTGGATGCAAAGTTAATGAAAATAGGAGATAATACAAAATAATCAACAATAAAAACAAGAGCACATGTTTTGTATTTTCCTCGATTTTGTCTAAATTTGCAGTCATTATGATGAATATTTCTTCTAAAAGATACTTACAGGGTTTTGGCGTGACGGTTGTTTTGCTTGCCATGTTGCGTTGCGCTACCCGAAGTGGCATCTTCGCCAGCAGGCAATGTCGCAGTAGCAGATAGTTCTGTCGTTACTGATAGCATGACGGTAGCTGATAGCGCAAAAGCAGTCTTGGCTTCATCGACAACCGCAATCTCAAAGAAAGATGTGGCGAGTGTGCCGACGTTATCTCCCAAGCCGTTGGGTCGTCCCTCGCGCTTCTTCGCTGCCGATGGCACTCCAGTGAAGAACCGCATATATAGTGTGCCTCATTTTGGCAATACCTTTCCCGATCAGAATGATGTACAGCTTGCTGCTGCGACTCGTCATGGTGTGAAGGCAGTCATCGACCGTGCTGATGCCGAGCGGCGTAAGTCGGAGTTAGTGTATGTGGGCAGCAATCCGTTCTATCACATTGACGACCGTATGCGTAGCAGCATACCTTATCTTGTGCCACGTGCTGCGATATTGTTGCAGGATATTGGCAAGAGTTTCTTCGACAGCTTGCAGACTAAGCAGATACCGCTACACAAGGTTATTGTGACATCGGTGCTGCGCAGCAAGGCTGATGTGCAGAAATTGCGTCGCCGCAACTCTAACGCCACCGAGAACTCGTGCCACCTCTACGGCACAACGTTCGACATCTGCTACAATCGTTATCACACAGTGGAAGACCCTGACGGACCGCGCCGCCGACAGGTGCGCAACGACTCGCTGAAGTGGGTGCTCTCTGAGGTGCTCCGCGATATGCGCGAGCAGAAGCGTTGTCTCGTTAAGTACGAGGTTAAACAGGGCTGCTTCCACATTACGGTGAACTGAGATGTTGAGGTGTTGAGATGGTGAGGTGTTGAGATGTTGATATGGTGACATTTGTGTAGGAGGTATGGCATCCTGCCATACCCACGCAGCCACAAGGTGTAATGATATCGCAGCCACAAGGTGTAATGATATCGCAGCCACAAGGTGTAATGATATCGCAGTCCACAAGGTGTAATGATATCGCAGTCCACAAGATGCATAGTCCTTTCCTCCCATGCTATTTTATAAAAACTTGAAACAATGGAAATAGAACCGGTAGCTTTTTTCCGTTCGCCCTTTGCCACTAAGTTCGGCATACCCAAGCAGAGCGGACTTGCCGACACGCTGCGCGGAACGATAGAGTTTGTGCCGAAGTACCGCAACGCCGATGCGCTGCGCGGTATGGAAGACTTCGACTATCTGTGGCTTGTATGGGAGTTCTCTGCCAATCGGCATGAGGCGACAAGTCCCGTTGTGCGTCCGCCCCGTCTTGGCGGCAACACTAAGATAGGGGTCTTTGCTACTCGTTCGCCCTTCCGCCCCAACCGCTTAGGACTCTCTTCCGTGCGCATCGACCACATTGACTACGATGCAGCCAACGGACCGCTCATCCATGTTCTTGGTGCCGATCTCATGAACGGCACACCTATCTACGATATAAAGCCTTACGTCACTTATGCCGACTCGCATCCCGATGCTCGCAGCGGTTTTGTCGATACCACTGCCACGCGCCGTCTGCACGTCGTCTTTCCCGATCATTTAGCTAAAGAGTTTACAGCCGAAGAGCTTGCCTCGCTCGAGAAAGTGCTTGCGCTCGACCCTCGTCCGCAGTATCACGACAACCCCACGAAGGTGTACGGCATGGAGTTCGCCAACCGCGACGTGCGCTTCCGTGTCGATGGCGATAGGCTTGAGGTAGTGGAGATAGGGTAGTTGTTGAACGTTCATAAAAGTTTAATTAACTTGTGTATGTCGTTGATTTTTGTTAAATTTGCCGTTAGATATAATTGCAATCAGGCTGATTAAGCAGCAAATTAAAAAGAACTTTAACAATGACAACAGAAAGTACCCCTTCAATAATACATTCTAATTTCTTCACGAACAAGAATGGCAATACCCTCATGAAAGAGTTTGAGGGCATTTTGCAGCATAATCAATACATCAAGAATCTTGATGCAGTAGTTGGATTTTTGAGAGCATCAGGTTATTTCTCTTTGCGTCCGTTTTTGGACAACATAAATCGAGTTAGAATCCTCATCGGAATAGATGTGGACAAATACATTGCGCAAGCAGCAAACCAAGGAAGAATTTTCTTTGGTGCGGAAGAAGAAGTAAGAGAAGAGTGTTTGCGAAAAATCCGTAGAGACATAGAATCTTCCAATTACAAGAAAGAAGTAGAAGATGGAATGTTCCAAATGATTCAAGACTTAATAGATGGCAAACTTGAACTTCGTGCGCATCCATCTAAAAAGATTCATGCAAAATTATACATTCTTTATCCTGACGATTTCAACCAATATTCGCAGGGAGTTGCCATTACAGGATCCAGCAATTTGTCTGGTAATGGACTTGGTATATCAGAAGATAAGCAGTATGAGTTTAATGTAAAACTTGATAGATATGATGATGTTAAGTTTGCAAAGGATGAATTCGAGCAATTGTGGAAAGAAGCAGAAGGCTGCGCTATTACAGCAGAAGATGTAAAAGCCTCTGTTGACAGAACATATCTGAAAGGAGATGTAAAGCCTTATGACCTTTACATCAAGATGCTTATGGAATATTTTTCTGACCGTGTTTTGGCGACAGATGACAATAATCCATTTGACATGCCTGAGGGTTATACTAAGTATGACTATCAGATGGATGCGGTAGTTGAAGGCTATCAAAAGTTGATTAGATATGATGGTTTCTTCCTTGCTGACGTTGTGGGTTTGGGAAAGACCGTTATTGCGACAATGATTGCCAAAAAATTCTTGATAGAGAATGGACGCGACAAGACAAAGATACTCGTTGTATATCCGCCAGCAGTAGAACAAAACTGGAAGGCTACATTTAAAGATTTTGGCATTGATAAATATGCAAAATTCGTGACTAATGGTAGCTTGTCAAAAGTTCTTGATGAAGAGAACTACAATTATTGGAATGCAGATGAATACGACTTGATATTAGTGGACGAGGCGCACAAGTTTCGTTCACACACCACATCTGCATTTGAACAGTTGCAGGAAATATGTAAGATGCCACGTATTGAGCAAGGCAATATACCAGGCTACAAGAAAAAAGTGATGCTTATTTCTGCAACACCAATGAATAATACACCTGCTGATATTTATAACGAGATACAGCTTTTCCAAGACCCACGCCGTTGTACTATTGATGGTGTGGCAAACTTGACAGCATTCTTTTCTCCATTGATTAAGGAATTCCAGCAGTTGAGAAAAGATCCTAATTTTGATGTTACGCAATTCAAAAAACTGGCAGAACATGTACGAGATCGTGTTATAAAGCCATTAACCGTACGCCGTACAAGAACTGACATAGAAAGTGTGGCACGCTACAACAAAGACGTGAACGGATTTCCAAAGGTTGAACGGCCAAATGCGAGCAGTTATGAACTAAACGAGCATCTTGCCGACTTGTTTGAAAGTGCCATGCAGACTCTCGACAAGGAGTTGACTTATGCTCGTTATCAAGCCATTGCATATTTGAAACCAGAAGTGTCTAATGGTTTGTATGACAATGCAGAGCTTATAAGCCGTAGTTTGGCTGGCATTCGCAAGAATGGTCTTGTCAAGCGACTGGAAAGCAGTTTTTATGCGTTCCAAGTCTCACTTAGCAATTTCCGTCAAGCCAACCAAAATATGCTTGATATGTTCAATCGAGACAAGGTGTTTATTGCTCCAGACCTTGACATCAACAACCTGCTGGAGTCGGGATATACTGACGAGGAAATTGAAGAAAAGCTCAATGCCAAAGCTGAGGACAACCCCAAGAATTCTGTATTTAAGGCAGAAGACTTTGAACCAGAATTTATAGAGATGCTGCAAGCGACCAAGACACATTGGAAAGAATGTGCAAGGCATGGGAAAAGATAACGGACACAGACGATTCTAAGTTTGCGAAATTCAATGAGTTGCTCAAACATGAATTGTTTAAGGAAGATCGTAATCCTGAGCAAAAGCTTGTCGTTTTCTCAGAGTCTGTTGACACAGTAAAATATCTTGAACGGCGCATAAACCGCAAAGATGTTTTGGTAATCTCGGCAGATAATCGTAGTAAGCTATTCAAAACTATCCGAGAAAACTTTGATGCGAACTATAAAACAAAGCTCAACGATTACAATATAATCCTCACTACTGACGTTTTAGCAGAGGGCGTTAACTTGCATCGTGCTAATGTCATTGTCAATTATGACACACCTTGGAACAGTACACGTCTGATGCAACGTATAGGTCGTGTCAATCGTATTGGTTCTGCGTCTAAGCACATATATAATTATGTGTTCTATCCTTCTCGTGAGGGCAACAGGGAGATAAACCTCAACCAGATAGCTCTGAGCAAAATACAGACATTCCACTCAACTTTTGGCGAGGACAATCAAATTTACTCACAACAGGAAATCCTTGACCGCGACTTGACCAAGTTGTTTGACGAGGGAATGAAGAAGCAAAAGGAAGAAGCAAATCAAGAGTTGCCTTTCTATGAGGAGCTTCGCACTCTATACAAGACAAATCGCAGGGAGTATAACCGAATAGAAAAATTGTCGTTGCGAAGTCGTACTGGTAGAGAGAAGCGCACGGTAGAAGGTGTAACCTTGTCTGGCGACACACTTGTTTTCCTCAAGACGAATTTCAGAAAAGTGTTCTTCCTTGTTTCGGAAACAGCCAAGGAATTATCTGTGCTTGATGCGTTGAAATTCTTTAAAGCATCTACAGAAGAGCAGCCTGTGGAGCGTATAGAACAACATCACAAGCATATCAACATGGCTTTGCAGAAGTTCCGTGCCATGCGAGATGAGGAAATGCGAACGCAGGAGACATCGCAAGACACGCAAGCAACACTTGGTGCGCAAGTAAGTACTGCGGTAAGTCTGTTGAATAACTTTATCCGTGAAATAGATGATAATGAACTGTATCTGAAAGTTGTTCAGCTCAAAACTTTGGCAGAGCGTGGTGTTATAACCTACATACCAAAGCGTTTGCAACGTATTCAGAAAGACTTGAGACGCACAAGCGGAAAGTCGCGAATGACCCATGATGAAGCATTAGCTGAAATCATAGAAATGGCTAAGAAATATTCCGCTTACTACATGGCGCAAGAGTCACAGTTGAATGAACAAGAAACCAACGCTGAGATAATATTATCAGAATCGTTCAAATAACAATACAATATGAACTATAAAAAAATAATAGAGTCAAAATATAATCGTGAGGCATGGCAGCAACTGCTTCATGACATATTTCTCAACAATGTCAGCTTTTGGCGGAGCCAAAGGAAGTGAAAGCGAATAGCCGATTGGCAAAAAGCGCACTCAACCTGGGAAAAATTTCTCTTTCTGATGGTGAGGCCCTTGCCATATATGAGGTGGAACTTTCAGACAAAGTAGATATTGAGAGAAACAGAGCAGGCATACGTGATATGCTCACAAAAGACTGGCGTGACATGGGTTACGCTGGCGCATTTTTGTTCTGCTATCGAAAGAATGAAAGTGTCCTGCGCTTCTCTTATGTCAGCGAGACATGGGGATTTAATCGAAATGGGGTATACGAAAAACTATCCACTAACACCAAACGTTATACATATCTTCTTGGTGAGGGACGTGGATGCCGTACTGCAATAGAGCAATTTGGAGTGTTGAAGAACAGCAAATTAGCTCTAAGCGATGTTACGGCAGCGTTCTCCGTTGAGGCTCTTACCAAGCAATTCTACAAAGACTTGTATGAGTGGTATCAATGGGCTGTAGATCCTGCATCTGGAGTATATTTCCCGAACAACACATCTACCGAGGCAGATGACAGAGAGGACATTGAGACCAAGATTATACGCTTGATAACCCGAATTATGTTTGTTTGGTTTATCAAGCAGAAAGAGCTTGTCCCTAATAAAATCTTTGACGTTGACTTCCTTGAAACCATATTGAAGGGTTTTGATCCTAATAGTGCCGTAGTTGGAAACTACTACAATGCCATTCTCCAGAACCTATTCTTCGGCACTCTAAACCGTGCAATAGAAGATGAGCAGGGTAATAAACGTAAGTTCGCCACCAACGTCAAGAAAGACATTAAGACGCTCTATGCTATGCGGAAATGTTCACAATCAGTGAAGACGAAGTGATAAAGTTGTTCTCAGAAGTGCCATTCCTTAATGGCGGTCTTTTCGAGTGTCTTGACAAAACAAAGACTATCGATGGCGTAGAACAGTCATACAACTATGATGGTTTCAGCCGTAACGACAAGAAATTTGCCGATGGTCGTTACCGCAATCGTGCAGTTGTGCCAAACATCCTGTTCTTTGAACCAGAAAAAGGTCTTATATCCATCCTTAGCCGATATAATTTTACCATAGAGGAAAATTCTCCAGAGGAGCAGCAAGTGGCCCTCGACCAGAATTGCTTGGCAAGGTGTTTGAGAACCTTTTGGGTGCGTACAATCCTGAAACAAAAGAAACGGCTCGTAACCAAAGCGGTTCTTTCTATACGCCTCGCGAGATTGTGAACTATATGGTGGACGAAAGCCTTATTTCATACTTGGGCAATACGGCATTTGTGCGTTCACTCTTCTCTCCTGAGTTCGTGTATGACAAGACAAAAGAGGCTGATTATAAAACCATTGCAGAAAAACTAAAGTCAATCAAGATACTCGACCCTGCTTGTGGATCGGGAGCGTTCCCTATGGGATTGCTTAACAGAATGATAGATATTCTTTGCCATATAACTCCAGACGAGAATATCTATGAGATGAAGTTGGCCATCATTGAAAACTGCATATATGGCAGTGATATTCAAAGTATCGCAGCGCAGATAACAAAACTTCGCTTCTTCATTTCCCTTATCTGCAATTGTGAGAAAGATGCTACGAAACCGAACTTTGGCATTCCTACGTTGCCAAACCTTGAAACGAAGTTTGTGGCAGCCAATTCACTAATAGCAAAGAAAAAACAGGAATCGCATAACTTGTTTGAGAACCAAGAAATCGAGCCAACGAAGAAAGAACTGACAGAAATACGTCATGAGCATTTTTCTGCCAAAACCGCTTATCGCAAAAGTACATTGCGAGAGAAAGACAAACAATTACGTGAGAAATTGGCTAAGTTATTGGAGCAAGACAACGACTTTGCTCCAGAGGATGCAAAGCAACTTGCTGCATGGAATCCATACGACCAAAATGCAGTTGCAGAGTTCTTCGACCCTGCATGGATGTTCGGAGTGAATGACGGCTTTGATATTGTCATCGGCAATCCTCCATACATCCAGTTGCAGAACAATGGTGGCGAGTTGGCTCAACTTTATGCTCCATGCAATTATAAGACATACGCTCGTACAGGTGATATTTATTGCCTGTTCTACGAACGTGGCTATCAGTTGCTTAAGCCCAATGGACATCTTTGTTATATCACATCCAACAAATGGATGCGTGCTGGATATGGTGAGAAGACGCGTGAATTCTTTGCCAAGAATACGAACCCTATCCTACTCATTGACTTTGCCGGAGTCAAAATCTTTGAGAGTGCTACTGTTGACACCAATATTCTGCTCTTTGCTAAGGCAGCAAACGAGCATAAGACACTATGTGCTGTCACCAACAAGCAGAACAAAGATAGCGTAAAGAATTTGAGCGTTTTCGTGCAGCAAAGTGGGTCGGTGTGCGAGTTCTCCAACTCTGATTCGTGGGTGATACATTCTCCTATTGAGCAGAGTATCAAGCGAAAAATAGAAGCAGTGGGGACACCACTCAAAGATTGGGACATAAACATTTATCGTGGAGTTTTGACAGGATATAATGAAGCCTTCATCATATCAACAGAGAAACGTGATGAAATTCTTGCGAATTGCCAGACTGAGGATGAGCGTACAAGAACGGCTGAACTTATTCGACCGATTCTGCGAGGCAG
>ENA-OQHY01001445-OQHY01001445.1-human-gut-metagenome-genome-assembly--contig:-NODE-1445-length-9998-cov-2.317901_pt1 | contig 9998 bp, 12 predicted proteins | sample MGYA00242570_ERZ504733 | MGnify/ENA primary metagenome ERZ504733 (study PRJEB26092, sample SAMD00036219) | human gut metagenome | host: Homo sapiens | study: EMG produced TPA metagenomics assembly of...
AGATTTCTTTACAATCCCCAATATATTTAGCTTCTTTCTTCATTAAAATGCTAAATTGAATTTGCATATTCTTAAATGATTTTTCATCAATATAGCTTTTTCCATAAGAAAGCATACCCTCTGCTTTCCATTCAGACCGAGGCTGGTTTGAGTGAGGATCATGGCAAGTGGGATTCTGGCACTGGTGAGGACAATGCTGATGATACTGCAAAGCTTTGTCATACCAAGACCGGAAAGTGCGCCGATGGTCATAAGCTCAATGGTCATAAAGGTTTCGCTGAATCCGATGATGATCAGATAGTTGATCGCAATCGCCAGAACATCTTTTTCGTGGAAGAAAAGGGAAGCAATCGGTCCTGGCAGGAATACGAAAGCACCGGTTACAATGAGTCCCCAGACAGCGAGGATTTTAAATGAAATATTATATCCTTTCCGAATACGGTCTGGTTTCTTTGCACCGTAGTTCTGACCAACGAAAGCATTTAACGCAGCAGCAAAGCCGTCAGCAGTGTTCCATGAAACAGATTCAATCTGTCCGCCGACTCGCTGTGTGGCAATGGCACCTGCCCCGAATGCAGAAACCATTCGTGTGAGAATCATGGAAATCATGCAGTAAATACTGCTCTGTACTGCTGTCGGAAATCCAATTTTAAAAATACTGATGTAGTATTTTGCAGGGAAACGCGACAGTACATGCATGTTTTGCAGAATATTTGGTTCCAGATCAGAGTGCATAATCCGAATCAGCATGACGATCAGAACCAGTATCTGCGAGGTCACGGTAGCAACTGCAGCGCCAACAACCTCAAGCCTTGGAAATGGTCCAAATCCGAGGATCAGAATCGGATCCAGGATCATATTACCAACCAGTCCAAGAAGATTTGCCATAAGCGGTGTCTTGGAATCTCCCTGCGCAGTAGAAAGTCCGGTCAGAGTCAGATTTAAAAATGAAAACAGAATCAGTCCGCAGGTGATCAGTGTATATAATTTCGCAGCGGTATAAGTTTCTGCATCTCCGAGGTTAAAAAAGCCGAGCAGCGGATGAATAAACACGATACATATTGCAGCAAATAAAATTCCCAGTAAAAATGTAAGTCGCAGAGCGGAAGCGGCATATCCCTTGCCTGTTCATAGTCTCCGCGTCCGCAGGCCTGTGCGACATTGACCTGTCCGCCCATTCGCGGAAGTGCCACGAGCCCTTGTGAGAGCCAGACGTACATTCCCCCAACGCCCACCCCAGCAACGGCTTTGGAACCCAGCATGCCGATCCATGCCATGTCCGTAATATTGTAGGCTGTCCCCAGCAGCGAGGAAGCCATGATCGGAAGTGCCAGCTCTGCCAGCGTCTTTAGAATCGGCCCGGAAGTCAGGTCGATTGTTTTTTGTTTTACTCATTTTCTCAAATCCTTACCTGTAAAAATAATAAAATTCACCAGTGCTGCAAATATGTCAGCATGGCGTACTATGATAAGGATAACTTATGAGGAGGGGAAAGTCAATCTGGAGAATCGCGAAATAAACATGCCCTTTAAAGGAGTGATGGAGAAGATAACCAGAATTCCAAAATAAAAGCCTTTGACTGCACGCCGCGTGCAGCTATAGGCTAGAAAGGAAAAGCAGGGGAAGCTGATGGAAAAAATAATAATACAAAAACTTCATGAAATAGAAGAAAAAGAGCATGGTAAAATATTACTGGCAGGTCAGTGGATTCTGGAGAGTGAAATAGCAGGATTGAGAGAGAAAGCGGGAAAATTAAGGGAAGAAAAAAAGGTAAGTTGGGAGAAATTGAATGAGATATTTTTGAAGGAAGTTTAATCAGACATACATCCCTTCGCCTTTGCATAGATTGTAAAAAAACAAACTATGCAGGGGTTTTTATGAAAGATTATATCGAGGAGAGAGCGGTTGAGATTGCTTATTATATTATTGAAAATAAGGCGACGGTGAGGCAGACGGCGGTGGCGTTTGGGGTAAGTAAGAGTACGATACATAAAGATGTAACAGAACGTCTTCTCCAGATCAACCCATCTCTTGCAGGTGAGGCGCGAAAGGTTCTGGATCTGAACAAATCGGAACGGCACATCCGGGGCGGACTTGCTACCAGAGAAAAGTACCTGCATCAGCACGCATAAAAAATCCTTTTCTTTGCAAAAAGATGGTGTATTACATTTTTACAGTATATAATAGAGAAAACGGGGATATACAAAAGAGAAGGGACAGGAAAAGAGAAGAATGGGGAAAACGAAACAAAAACAGGATCGAAGTCATTATTTGTTTTCCAATCGGGAACTGGCAAATCTGATCGGACCTTTGGTAATCGAGCAGTTATTGGCAGTTTTTGTTGGGATGGCAGATTCTATTATGGTTGCAAATGTTGGAGAAGCAGCTGTGTCGGGCGTGTCGCTGGTTGACAATATTATGATTCTGATCATCAATATTTTTGCAGCACTGGCGACTGGTGGAGCAGTTGTTGCCGGACAGTATATTGGCAGGAAAGATGAAAAATCAGCATGTAAAGCGGCTACACAGCTGGTATGGTTTGTGAGTCTTAGTGCGGTTGCGATCATGATATTGGTTTACTTCGGAAAAGATATAATTCTGAATCAGGTATTTGGTCACATTACAGCGGAAGTAAAAGGACATGCAGATATTTATCTGCTAATTGTAACAGCTTCGATTCCATTTATCGCGTTATATAATGGTGGGGCAGCAATTTTCCGTGCGATGGGGAATTCGCAGGTATCCATGCGGGTATCGCTTTTGATGAATGCGATCAATGTAACCGGAAATGCAATTCTTGTGTTCGGATTACGGATCGGAACGGCGGGTGTTGCAATACCGACACTGATTTCCAGAATGGTTGCTGCGATAGTGATAACAGTGTTGCTCTGCAATCAGACACGTATCTTGCATATTGAGCGGACACTGAAAATCCGGTTTGATGGAAGAATGATACGGAAAATACTTGCAATTGGGGTTCCCAATGGTCTGGAAAACAGTATGTTTCAGCTGGGCAAAATTTTAGTGCTGAGTCTGGTTTCAACCTTCGGTACTTATGCAATTGCGGCAAATGCAGTTTCCAATGCGATTGCGCTGTTCCAGATTCTTCCTGGAATGGCGATCTCGCTGGCAATTACGACAGTTATTTCCCAGTGCGTCGGCGCAAATGACTATGAACAGGTACATTACTATCTGAAAAAACTGCTTGCGATCATTTATGTGGCAATGGTGGGAACGGTAGCACTTATTTTCCTTGCACTTCCATTGATTTTGAAAGCATACAATTTGTCAGATCAGACAGTTGCGGCAGCAACAAATATTATTCATTTCCATGGAATCAGTGCAATGATTATCTGGCCACTTTCATTTGCCCTTCCAGCAGCGTATCGTGCGGCAGGAGATGCAAAAGCCTGTATGTATACATCGATTGTGTCGATGTGGATTTTCCGGATCGGATTCAGTTATCTGGTAGGAAATATATGGGACTGGGAGTATTTGGCGTGTGGGTTGCAATGGTGATCGACTGGGTAGTACGTGCAATCTGTTTTATTATCCGGTACTTTAATGGAAAGTGGAAACATGGGGCAATTGTGTAAATACAGAAGAAAGTTGTCATTTGTGTTAGAAAGATGATGCCTGAATATGAGTTTTAATTGCAGACCAGAGTTCAAACTTTGGTTCGGGCGATAGAAAATGCTTGTAAAACATCCAGAGCTCTACTATAATAAAATATAAAAGCAATAAATAGAAAAAGCGGTCTGAAAGGATCGTATTTTACAGGAGGAAAACCTTGAAGAACGAATTAGTGATTGTACTTGACTTTGGTGGACAGTATAACCAGCTTGTCGCAAGACGTGTCAGGGAATGTAATGTATATTGCGAAATTTATTCTTATAAGATTGATATCGAAAAGATTAAAGCAATGAACCCGAAGAATTATCCTGACAGGAGGACCGAATAGCTGTTACGAACCGGATTCACCGACTTATTCTGAAGAACTCTTTAAGCTTGGCATTCCGGTACTTGGTCTTTGTTATGGTGCACAGCTTATGTCTCACGTACTTGGCGGAAAAGTTGAAAAAGCTGACGTCAGAGAATATGGTAAGACAGAAGTCATCATCGACAAGAAAGATTCCAAAGTATTTGAAAATGTATCTGCAACAACAACCTGCTGGATGAGCCATTTTGATTATATTTCGCAGGTGGCACCGGGATTTGAGATTACTGCACACACAGCAGACTGTCCGGTAGCAGCAGCAGAAAATGCAGCAGAAAAGCTTTATGCAATCCAGTTCCATCCTGAAGTGCTTCATACACCGGAAGGAACCAAGATGATCAACAACTTTGTAAAGAATGTCTGTGGATGTGTCGGCGAATGGAAGATGGATGCATTTGTTGAAAATACCATCCAGGAAATCCGTGAAAAAGTTGGGGACGGAAGAGTACTTCTTGCGCTTTCAGGCGGAGTTGATTCCTCTGTGGCAGCAGGACTGCTTTCCAGAGCAATCGGCAAACAGCTTACCTGCGTATTTGTAGATCACGGTCTTCTTCGTAAGAATGAAGGCGATGAAGTTGAGGCAGTATTTGGACCGAATGGTCAGTTTGACCTGAACTTTATCCGTGTCAATGCACAGGAAAGATACTACAACAAGCTTGCCGGAGTCACAGAACCGGAAGCAAAGCGTAAAATTATCGGAGAAGAATTTATCCGTATTTTTGAAGAAGAAGCAAAGAAGATCGGTGCAGTAGAATTCCTTGCACAGGGAACGATTTACCCGGACGTTGTAGAAAGCGGACTTGGCGGAGAATCAGCAGTGATCAAGTCTCATCACAACGTAGGAGGACTTCCGGAGTATGTTGATTTCAAAGAAATCATTGAACCACTTCGTGATCTCTTCAAAGATGAAGTCCGCAAGGCAGGTCTTGAACTTGGACTTCCGGAGAAGCTTGTATTCCGTCAGCCATTCCCGGGACCGGGACTTGGAATCCGTATCATCGGAGAAGTAACAGCTGAAAAAGTACGGATCGTACAGGATGCAGATGCAATTTACAGAGAAGAGATTGCAAACGCGGGACTTGACCGCAGCATCGGACAATATTTTGCAGCCCTGACCAACATGAGAAGCGTTGGTGTTATGGGTGACGAGAGAACTTACGATTATGCAGTTGCACTTCGTGCAGTGAATACGGTAGATTTTATGACTGCTGAGGCAGCAAAGATTCCGTATGAAGTACTTGATAAAGTAATGAGTAGAATTATCAATGAAGTTCGTGGGGTTAACAGAGTATTCTATGATCTGACGAGTAAACCGCCGGGAACGATTGAGTTTGAATAGTTGACGCTGGGCTACAAAGCCCGTAACCACGGGGCTTTGCGGCTTTGGGTGTTTGAAATTGCATTATCATTGCATTTTTATATTTCTTTGTGATACATTGCAGTATGCTGATTACTGGTATAATTAGCAATACTTTGAGAAGCTGACTGGTAGCTGAGAACCCCGGTCAGCTTCTTTGCAATCTCAATATTGGTGTTTGGATACAGATGACCATAAGTTCCTAGTGTCGTCTGTATTTTTTCATGTCCAAGACGCTCTTTAATCAGCAGTGGATTTTCGCCCATGCTGATAAGCAGGGAAGCATGCGAATGTCTCAGGGCATGAATTTTGATTCTGTGAACACCAGCTAAATTTGCCAATTTCTCCAATGCTCTTGGAAGTGTTGTTTTGCTGGTGGGTGTACTGTTATAACTCAGGACGAATCCACAATTTGGTAAAACCTTTGCCTGGACAGCCTTCCATTCTTGTAATTCCTTGATGGTATCAGCATCAATATAAATGGTACGGTTGCTTGCCTGCGTCTTAGGTTCAACGAATTTGTAGTCATTCATTGTTTTATAGTACAGTGTTTTACTAATAATCAGCATACCTGTTACAGTCCTCACATTTATAAATCGTTTTTTCACTTACATAGCCAGTTTTGCTTTTTACATGGCGGACACGTTCCCACTCTAACTTTTTTCCATTCCGGCAGATATAGCTATTCGCCGCAGAATCATACTCCATGTTTTCAATTTTTCCAATATCATTTTTGTATTTACGAGTTTTAGAAATTTCGTAGTTGGCAGGTTTTATGTAAGACAGCTGTCCATTTGATTCCAAAAATAGATAGTTTTCTTCACTTTCATATCCGGCATCTGCGTTATATTTTATATTTGAATTTCAAATGTTCCTGAGCGTCTTTCAAAAATGGAATCAAGGTTGTAGTATCTGTAGGCTGTAGGCCGATCGTAAGCCATGTGATGTATTCGGAATCCACACCATGTTGGAGATTGTAAGCTGGCTTCAGCTGCCCATTTCCCATAGCATCTTCCTTCATCCGCATAAATGTGGCATCGTGGTCTGTCTTGGAATAGCTGTTGCGTTTTCCACATATATGTATCTGATGATTATATTTTTTAAGCCGATCCAGGTAATCTTCTAGAGTCTCAATACTTTTTTGAAGTATTGAAGTTTTCAAGCTGTGCTGTAGGAGCAAGTTGGAAAGGAAAAGGCTATACACCATCCGCAGGAGACTTATCTTTTTTGATTGGAATAAGGATGGACAGGTGGACCATGTAGGGATTGTTGTGAATGTAGCGAATGGACGAGTGAATACGATTGAAGGAAATACAAGCAATATGGTGGCAAGAAGAAGTTATCAATTGGGGGGAATAGTGATAGTGGGATATGGATATATATAAACTCTATTGACAGAATCTCCTCCTTGTTATATATTTATAACAATAAATGTTATAAATATATAACAAGGAGGAGATTAATATGAAAAAAAGAATTAATCCGATATCCTATCTTGGATGGTTAGGAATAGTGGGAGTGATAGGTATTAATACAGGAGATTTTATGTTGCAATTGTTCTTGATATATTTCATATTTCTTACATATAGAAATATGCCAGCTGATGAATTATTTTGGTTGAATATAAGAAAATCAGCAACTAGAGCGTTTATATTGGAGATTATTTTAAATAGTGTGATGATTATTCTAATTACAATATTGGAAAAATATAATATATCTAGTGCGATAAGAATTTCAATTATCAGAGGATTTGGAATAATATTTTTAATAGCGCTTTTGTTTTTTATTGTAATGTTAGCATGGTACGGAAAACAAGAACGAAAGAGTGTTGAAGACATATATGATAATAACAAATATTAAAGAGTTTAGAGAACAAAATAAGATGAGTCAAACGGAGTTGGCTCAATTAGTTGGAGTGAGAAGAGAAACAATAGGTCATTTAGAAAATGGACACTATAATCCATCATTAGTGTTAGCAGCGAAAATTGCAAAAGTATTTAATGTCACAATTGAAGATATGTTTATAATTATAGATGAATAACCAGAATTATACATATTATACTAATTCAGAGAAAATATTATTAAAATGCTAAATTAGTAAAAGAACAGGGGAGGGGATTACCGTGAAAAAAGTTTTTTTTGGTGGTTTAAAAAATCATTGGAAAGATTATATACTTGTACTAATATGTGGTATATTCATGGTCACAATTATCTTTTTATCAAATTCTTTAAGTGATTGTTTACAGTGGATAATTGATGGACAGATAACAGGTAATGCGGAAGAAAGTTATAGCTTTTTTGATTTTTCAATAACTTACCTTCTTCTGTTTTTTATGATGATTCTGATTATTTTCGTATATACGAAAAAGATCTTATGATTATGTTTTGCTAGATGTAATGGGAATTCAGAAACGGCATAAGTACATATTTATTGGATGTGAATATTTAGGAATTGTTGTGATTTCTATATTAGGCGGAATATTGTTTGGGGCAATATTATCTGAAATTATAAAGATTGAACTGGAAAAAATCTTTGCAAATATAATTTTTACAGAGATAAATTATGGATTTTCGCCTTTCCGGATGACTATAATTATCGGTTTTTGTGTTTTCGGACTTTTTGTTTATTGTGTTTGATGAAGCAATCTCTTGCTTGGGGATGGATTCTCTATTGTCTTGTGGGAAAAAAAGTGGAAAACCTGTAAAAACAAGACCTAAAGTGTTTATTCTAGGAATGACATTTATGTTTCTTGCGTATATTAGTTTATGGTTTTATTGGGGAAAAGTTTCAAAAGGGATACCGTTAATTTTGTTGAGTATTGGAATACTGTTGGGAATGATTTCTATAGGGGCATATTATTTGTGCTATCTAAGAAAAAAGGAAAATAAATATTATAAAAAAATTACATGGTTAGATAATTGGTATCATAGATTTTTTTATAATATTAATATGTCTTTTATAATTACTGAATTTATTATAGTTACATTATATGGGTTTTCTATAGTTATATTCGATAATATTCCGGTTAATGAACCACAGAATTATCCTTATGATGTAGTATGGATGGCAAGTGACAAAGATATAGCATTTATAGACGAACTGAAACAAAAGTATGAGATAAAAGTAAAAAAACAACCTTGTATTAGAGTGACAACAACTGATCAAGGGGAGCATATGGGAATTTCTGCTTCAGCATATGAAAAATGGACAAAAGAATCATTAGATTTGAAAGACAATGAAATATATGTTGTTTATCAGAGAGAAAGATCAGAAAGAAATTATTTGGGAATTGATTTTGGTACAAAGAAACCAAGAATTTATATGGGGGAAGCAAAGGATGATCTATGGCAGTATGTAGCTGGAGTCCCTACGCCAAGTAACAAATTTGATACATCTTTTAATATTGTAGGAGAAGAAGAAAAAATTCTTACAGGTGTGTTTGGAAATAAAATTTCGGAACATATTATTGTGTTCTCAGATTCATATTATCAAAAGGTATGTAATAGGGTTGAGGGTCCCAACCTTATAGTTATGGTGCAGATACCGAAAAATTATGAGAAGGTTATTGAAGAAATATGTGCTTATACAAATGGGAGCGGAATCGTTTACGAGAAAAAAAAATTTATTGTTACAAATAAGTAAAACAAAAATTATTAATGTATCGGCGGCAATTATTAATATATTCGTTCTTTTAATATGTTCCTTTTTTGTTTTAAGCATTAAGATGGAATGTGATTTCCCAGAACAGAAAGGGAAATATATATTTTATTCTCAAGGAGGCATGACGCATAGGAATATAAGAAAAAGTATTATGAAAGAAAAGTTTTTGGACAGGAGGAATTCCAATTATATTTGGAGTAGTAATTTCAACTATTTTTATGGGGACAGAGGTATATTTAAAGAAATTATCGCTAGAATGGATCAAGCAATATGCGGTGAAATTAATGGGGACGATAACTGGAATTATATTTCTTTTCTTTTATTAGTATTTGTTTTGGAATTAGAAATATTATAAGAATTGAAAGAGAGGAGTAAAGATGAAGCCGGTAGAATATCAAAACATTTTAGCAGTAGATCATTTGGAAAAAGGTTATAATTATATATCGAGTAAGGGGGAAAAAGTGAGTTGTCCTGTATTAGAAAATATTTCTTTTCAGATAGAACCCAAAGAATTTGTTGGTATTATGGGACGTTCAGGATGTGGAAAAACAACATTATTAAAAGTTCTAGGGATGCTTGATAAACCTGAAAAAGGAACGGTGTTTTATAAAGGAAAAGATACAAAAGAAATATATGGAACAGAACTGGCAAAAATCAGACGAACAGAACTTTCTTTTATTTTTCAGGACTTTTGTCTTATGGACAGTTTATCGATAAAAGATAATATTTTGCTTCCACGAATATTAGATGAAGCAGAAATAGAGGAAAGCAAGAAAATTTGTGAAAATCTAACAAAAAAATTTAATATTAATAAATTGCTAAATAAAAAACCATATGAGTTATCTGGTGGAGAAAAACAAAGGGTTGCCATTTGCAGAGCATTAATTAATAATCCTCAAATTATTTTAGCAGACGAACCTACTGGAAATTTGGATTCAAATTCTTCAGAAGTTGTAATGCGTACTTTGGAAAGCATAAATGGA
>ENA-OQHY01001446-OQHY01001446.1-human-gut-metagenome-genome-assembly--contig:-NODE-1446-length-9985-cov-2.164739_pt1 | contig 9985 bp, 11 predicted proteins | sample MGYA00242570_ERZ504733 | MGnify/ENA primary metagenome ERZ504733 (study PRJEB26092, sample SAMD00036219) | human gut metagenome | host: Homo sapiens | study: EMG produced TPA metagenomics assembly of...
GATGTCGTAAAGGCAGCAAAGGCGGCAAGGTGCCATGACTTCATCTCAGCATTACCGGAGGGTTACCAGACGGTAATCGGAGAAAGCGGTGCAACCATTTCCGGCGGTGAAAAGCAGAGGATTTCTACAGCGTCGCTGCTGGCTACAACAAGGGTGCGGATTTATCGCTCAGCGGATCGCGCACATCAATCGCGTCGCCACGCTCGTCGGTACCGCTGACGTAGCGGATCCACCTGCAACGCCCAGGGCCAGCAGCGACCACGCGGTTTTACGTTCAAGATGGATGCGGATCCCATCCAGCATGCGTTGCGGCAATTTCTGGCTTCCGTCCATCGCAATTGCCAGGTCCGGTGCTGCAGTGCCGGATTGGCAAAGCGTTCAAGCAGGCTGTCGGCATAAGCCGTGAGGTCGACATCCTTAATACGCAGCGTAGGAGCCTGCTCATTCAGCATTAACCGACGTGCGGCTTCGCGAAACGCGGTGTCTTCCATACATTCGTTAATGTGCGCATACCCGGCGAGGTAGCCCAGATACGCGAGGAAAGAGTGGCTGCCGTTGAGCATGCGCAATTTCATCTGTTCCCACGGCAGCACGTCCTGCACCATTTGTACGCCAGCCACTTCCCATGCCGGGCGTCCGGCAACAAAGTTATCTTCCACTACCCACTGAATAAACGGTTCGCAGCTGATGGCACAAGGATCTTCTACTCCAAGCTCCTGCGTGATTTCTGCCAGCGACGCCTCGGTCGCGGCGGGACAATTCGATCGACCATGGTCCCCGGAAAGCTCACATGTGAATCAATCCACTCTGCCAGCGCCGGGTCGCGTTTCTGGGCCATCCCCAGTACCGCGTTTTTCACCACATGGCCGTTATCAGGGATGTTGTCGCAGGAGAGGACGGTAAAAGCGGACAAACCGCGTTCACGGCGGCGGTGGAGCGCCTCGACCAGGATCCCGGGCGCGGAGTGCGGTTCAGACGGGTTCTCCAGATCGTGAACGATCCGGGAGTTGTGCAAATCCAGATTACCGGTGGCGGGGTCGATGCAATAACCTTTCTCTGTGATGGTGAGCGACACAATGGCGACCTGAGGTTCACAAAATTTCTCAATGATGGCAGGCAGAGAATCCAGTTTTGCGTTCAGACATTCATGGACGGCACCGACGATAATCGGCTGGTTTCCCTCCGCCCCTTTTTCCAGCACGGTGAAGAGATGATCCTGTGCGCGCAACTGGCTCATCAGCACGTCGCCGCTGAAGAGGCTAATCTCACAAATACCCCAGTCGCCGCCTTTCTCATTCAGCACCCGGTTTGTTAACAAGGCTGATGCGCGCGGTGAAATGCGCCGAAGCCAAAATGGACGATGCGAGAGCGTAACTGCTTACGATCGTAGCGAGGGAGCTGGACATAGGCAGGAAGCGAGGTGGAGGCAATTGTCTTCATGAAATACACACCTGATTAACCATTAATTAACAACGCCAGTGTAAAGTTATATGACAGCAAATAAAATTGGTGAGCCGTAAATATCCCCGAAGTGTGAGTTTGATCAATCAATGTGTGGCGGTGTGTTGACCCTTTACGGCAAACATGTATGGTAGTCGTCATCGTAGTCATCCATATTGGTATAACAACTTTAGAGGTGAGGCAATGGAACAGACCTGGCGTTGGTACGGGCCGAACGATCCGGTTTCTCTTGATGATGTGCGTCAGGCTGGCGCAACGGGTGTCGTGACGGCGCTGCATCACATTCCTAATGGTCAGGTATGGCCGATTGAAGAAATCAAAAAGCGTCAGGCGCTGCTGGCGGAAAAAGGCCTGACCTGGTCTGTGGTGGAAAGCATCCCGGTTCACGAAGATATCAAAACCCATTCAGGTGATTATCAGACCTGGATTGCCAACTACCAGCAGAGCATTCGTCACCTGGCGGCCTGCGGTATTGATACTGTTTGCTATAACTTCATGCCCATTCTTGACTGGACGCGCACCGATCTTGAGTACACGTTGCCGGACGGCTCAAAAGCGCTGCGTTTCGATCAGATTGCCTTTGCCGCATTTGAGCTGCACATCCTGAAACGTCCTGGTGCAGAAGCCGATTACACGGCTGAAGAGCAGCAGCAGGCGCTCGCGTGGTTTAACGCAGCCAGTGACGCCGAGATTGAAAAGCTGACCCGCAATATTATTGCTGGCCTGCCGGGCGCTGAAGAGGGCTATACGCTGGATCAGTTCCGCGCGCGTCTGGCGGAATACGGGAATATCGATAAAAACCAGCTGCGTGAAAACATGGCGTTTTTCCTGCGCGCTATCGTACCGGTAGCGGAAGAAGCGGGCATACGCCTGGCTGTGCACCCGGACGATCCTCCGCGTCCTATTCTCGGTTTACCGCGTATCGTGTCCACGATTGAAGATATGCAGTGGCTGAAAGAGACCGTGGACAGTATCTATAACGGATTCACCATGTGTACCGGCTCTTACGGCGTGCGTGCGGATAACGATCTGGTGCAGATGATTGAAACCTTCGGCGATCGTATTCACTTCACGCATCTGCGTGCGACCTGTCGTGAGGATAATCCAAAAACCTTCCATGAAGCAGCGCACCTGGGCGGCGATGTGAATATGGTCGCGGTAGTGGATGCGATTCTGGCGGAAGAGGTACGTCGTAAGCACGCGGGTGACGTTCGTCCTATCCCGTTCCGTCCCGATCATGGTCACCAGATGCTGGACGATCTGCGTAAGAAAACGAACCCAGGTTATTCGGCGATTGGTCGTCTGAAAGGCATGGCGGAAGTGCGGGGCGTTGAGCTGGCGCTGAAGATGACGAAATACCCGGAACTGCTGTAACGTCTGTTGCCCGGTGGCGTTGTGCCACCGGGCGAATAGCGCATTAGTCTGCGCGACCCATATAGCGTTTTTCTTCGATATGGATGCGGATTTTCTCGCCCGCGGAGAGGTATTCTGGCACCTGCACCACCAGACCGGTCGTCAGGGTTGCTGGTTTGTTGCGGGCACTTGCGGATGCACCTTTGATGCCCGGAGCCGTTTCCACGATTTCCAGATCCACGGTCTGCGGCAGCTCCAGCGCCAGCAGCACGCCATCCCAGGTCAGAACCTGCATGTCAGGCATCCCGCCTTCAGGAATGAAGAGGAGTTCTTCTTCAATCTGATCTTTGGTGAAGATATACGGGGTGTAATCTTCTTTATCCATGAACACGTATTCGTTGCCATCAATGTAGGAAAAATCAACATAGCGGCGGGTCAGGGTCACGGTATCAACGATATCGTCACCTTTAAAACGTTCTTCCACTTTCAGACCGGTACGCACATCGGCGAAACGCATTTTGTACAGCGTTGCTGCACCACGGGCGCTCGGGGCCTGAATATCGATATCTTTCACAATCAGCAGCTTGCCGTTGTAATTCAGTACCATACCTTTCTTAATTTCGTTCGCTCTTGGCATTGCAGTAATCCTGTTTACGGGTGGTAAAAAATATCGCGCCAAATTACTCGTGCTCGGCCTTTCAGGCAAGCGGAATTCGTGGCTTTTGCTATCAATACACAAAAGGTGTTACTGTGCGCGCAATGCCCGACTGCGCGGGCGTTCTTCAGAGAAGAGAGCTGTATGGATTGTCGTCCCGATTGTGGCGCGTGTTGTACCGCACCGTCCATTTCAAGCCCCATTCCTGGCATGCCGGACGGCAAACCTGCCAATACCCGCTGTGTGCAGCTTGCTGAAAATAACCTGTGCATGATCTTTGGTTCCCCGCTGCGCCCGAAGTCTGTTCCGGCCTTCAGCCGTCCGCGGAGATGTGCGGCAGCACGCGCACACAGGCGATCACCTACCTTCTTGAGCTGGAAGCGCTCACCGCCCCTTAAACGTCCTTAATTCGCACCAGACACGCTATCGTCAGCGTACACATCACCAGCGCAATCCAGAATACCGTGTGATAGCTCCAGATCTCGGCCACGATGCCGGCCATTGAACCTGCAATAATCCAGCCCACGCGAGTGGTATTGGTATAAAGGGTGGTGGCGGAGCCTGCCTGGCCTGGCATCAGGTCCTGGAAGTAGAGCATGCCAATCCCGGCGAGTATGCCGATATAAATGGCGTTGAGAAGCTGCAATGCCAGCAAGAGTCCCGGCGTGTGCACCGTCAGCATACCGATATAGAACAGCAGTCCTGCGACAGCCGCGATGCGCATTAAAAAACGCTTTCCGAAACGCTTCGCGTAATAGCCCGCGATCAGCATGGTCGGGATCTCAAGCCCAGCCGCGGTTCCCATCATAATGCCCGCCAGCTTCTCTGGCAGATGCAGCTCATCAATAATAAACAGCGGCATGTTGATAATATAAAGGCTGTTTGTTCCCCACATCAACGTACAGATAACAAACAGGAGCAGCGCATCACGACGGTTACGGCGCGGGGCTTCCAGTACGCCTGAAGCCACTTTGGGCTCTTTGCGCATCGACGGCAGGAAGAACCACACCATGGTGCCGCACACCACAAACGCGACAGCCGCACTCAGGTACATCACCGTAAAGCCAAACCCCATCGCCAGGCATACGCCAGCGGCGGGCCAATGACCCATGCCAGCGACACCTGGGCACGCAGAATAGAGCTGAACATCACCGCTTCACGACCGGTATGGTCGGCGTGCTCGCGGGCGAGGGCGAACATCTGCGGGTTCGCCGTGGAACCGAAGCTGCTCAGGAATACCCCCACGAACAGCAGGATGAAATAGTTGCGGTTAAAAGCAAACAACACGCAGGCAAACACCCCGAGAAGGCAGCAAAAGACGATCAGACTTTTACGATCGCCTTTTCTGTCGGAACGCCCCGCCAGAAACTGACTCACCAGAATGCCGATGATGGCACTGCCGGTAAAAAAGAAGCCAACCATTGCCGGACGGGCGTGGACTTCATTGGTCAGAAACAGGCTCAGCGTGGGCGTCTGTAACGCCCCGGCAATGCCGGTAAGGAAGGCAACAATCAAAAACGCCGTGGACGTCAAATCAAAGGGTTTTGGCGAGGCGGCGGCAGGGGTGTTATGCATACTTTCAGTATCAGCAAGTCATAAAGAGACGCGGAGTGTACGACGCTTGTCAGAAAATAAACAGGTACTGCGGTCAATTTCGCCACGAAAAATCAAAATACCATTTCAATTAACAGTCGCGGGCTGAACTTAGCTGAAACTGACTTGCTGAACGTCAGCAAGATTCAGCTGAGCGAAGAAGAAATGTGCTGTATCTCTAAATTCTGCATCGCCATTTGTAACTTTTCTTGCAAGGTTAAGCAGAAAGCGCAAGACTTTTGAAACGTTTCAGCGCTATCTTGTTTTAACAAACGGAGCAGGCTAGCGCATTTTTTCTCATTTAAGCTGAAACGATTCAAGTTCAGCAGGAGAGGAGAACCATGTTCCAGTTATCTGTTCAGGATATCCACCCGGGCGCTCAGGCCGGGAACAAAGAAGAGGCCATTCGCCAGGTTGCCGCTGCCCTTGTGCAGGCGGGTAATGTCGCGGACGGCTACGTTAACGGCATGCTGGCGCGCGAGCAGCAGACCTCCACTTTCCTCGGCAATGGCATTGCCATTCCGCACGGTACAACGGACACCCGCGATCAGGTGCTGAAAACCGGCGTTCAGGTTTATCAGTTCCCTCAGGGTGTGGTGTGGGGCGACGGTCAGGTTGCTTACGTGGCAATCGGTATCGCTGCCAGCAGCGACGAGCACCTGGGCCTGCTGCGTCAGCTGACGCATGTGCTGAGCGATGATTCGGTGGCTGAACAGCTGAAGTCCGCGACGACGGCGGAAGAGCTGCGCGCGTTGCTGATGGGCGAAAAACAGAGTGAAGCGCTGAAACTGGATAATGAAACATTGACCCTGGATGTTGTGGCGAGCGATCTGGTCACGCTGCAGGCGCTGAACGCAGGCCGTCTGAAAGAAGCCGGTGCGGTAGACGCGTCCTTTATCACGCGCGTTATCAATGAGAAGCCGCTGAACCTGGGACAAGGTATCTGGCTGAACGACAGTGCTGAAGGCAACCTGCGCAGCGCTATCGCGGTGAGCCGCGCGGCCAACGCGTTTGACGTTGAGGGCGCGCACGCTGCGATGCTGGTCACCGTCGCGATGACCGATGAACAGCCGGTTTCCGCGCTAAAACGTCTTGGCGATCTGCTGCTGAATGACAAGCTGAAAAACTGCTGAACGCTGACGCAAGCACGCTGCTGGCGCTGCTGACCAGTGATGATGTGCTGACTGATGACGTGCTGACCGCTGAGTTTGTAGTGCGTAACGAGCACGGCCTGCATGCCCGTCCTGGCACCATGCTGGTGAATACCATTAAACAATTCGAAAGTGAGATTACCGTGACTAACCTTGATGGCACGGGCAAACCGGCCAACGGCCGTAGCCTGATGAAAGTTGTCGCGCTGGGCGTGAAGAAAGGTCACCGTCTGCGCTTTACCGCACAGGGTGCTGATGCTGAACAGGCGCTGAAAGCGATTGGCGACGCCATCGCGGCAGGTCTGGGGGAGGGCGCATAATGAGCAGACGTGTTGCGACTATTACGCTGAACCCGGCATACGACCTGGTGGGGTTTTGCCCGGAGATTGAGCGCGGCGAAGTAAACCTCGTGCGTACCACTGGCCTGCATGCTGCAGGTAAAGGGATTAACGTCGCGAAAGTGCTCAAGGATCTCGGTATCGATGTCACCGTGGGTGGATTCCTCGGTAAAGATAACCAGGATGGTTTCCAGCAGCTGTTCAGCGAACTGGGGATTGCTAATCGTTTTCAGGTTGTTCAGGGCCGTACCCGTATCAACGTCAAGCTGACGGAGAAAGACGGCGAAGTGACCGATCTGAACTTCTCAGGCTTCGAGGTGACTCCGTCAGACTGGGAGCGCTTCGTGAACGACTCTCTGACCTGGCTTGGTCAGTTCGACATGGTCTGCGTCAGCGGCAGCCTGCCGTCCGGCGTGAGCCCGGAAGCGTTCACCGACTGGATGACGCGTCTGCGAAGCCAGTGCCATGCATTATTTTTGACAGCAGCCGTGACGCGCTGGTCGCCGGCCTGAAAGCCTCGCCCGTGGCTGGTGAAGCCGAATCGCCGCGAACTGGAGATCTGGGCTGGCCGTAAGCTGCCAGAATTAAAAGATGTGATTGACGCTGCCCATGCGCTGCGCGAGCAGGGTATCGCTCACGTGGTTATCTCTCTTGGTGCAGAAGGGGCGCTGTGGGTTAACGCTTCTGGCGAATGGATCGCCAAACCGCCATCGGTTGACGTTGTCAGCACCGTTGGCGCAGGGGATTCAATGGTTGGCGGTCTGATTTATGGCCTGCTGATGCGTGAATCCAGTGAACATACTTTACGTCTTGCCACCGCCGTTGCTGCCCTGGCCGTTAGCCAGAGCAATGTCGGTATTACCGATCGTACCAGTTAGCCGCGATGATGGCGCGCGTTGACTTAAAACCTTTTAACTAACAGCAGGAGAGGAATAATGAAAACGCTGCTGATCATTGACTCCGGTCTCGGACAGGCTCGCGCCTATATGGCGAAGACCTTGCTGGGAGCGGCGGCGAACAAAGCACATCTCGAGATGACGGATAACCCGGGCGACGCCGAAATGGTGATTGTTCTGGGTGATAACATTCCCGCTGACAGTGCGCTGAATGGCAAAAAAGTGTGGCTGGGCGACATCAATCGCGCGGTGGCACACCCGGAACTGTTCCTGAGCGAAGCGAAAGGTCATGCGTCTGTTTACAGCGCACCGGTCGCGGCGCCGGTTGCCGCGTCCGGACCAAAACGTATTGTGGCGATCACGGCCTGCCCGACGGGCGTGGCTCATACCTTTATGGCGGCTGAAGCCATTGAAACCGAAGCGAAAAAACGCGGCTGGTGGGTAAAAGTTGAAACACGTGGATCCGTTGGTGCGGGCAACGCAATCACCCCTGAAGAGGTGGCTGAGGCCGATCTGGTGATGGTTGCGGCTGACATCGAAGTGGACCTGGCGAAATTTGCCGGTAAGCCGATGTACCGCACGTCAACGGGCCTGGCGCTGAAAAAGACCGCTCAGGAGTTTGATAAAGCGCTGGTGGAAGCGAAGCCGTATCAGGCAACGGGGTCCACGCAAACTGCGACGGAAGGTAAGAAAGAGTCAGCTGGCGCCTATCGCCATCTGCTGACCGGTGTGTCTTATATGCTGCCGATGGTGGTGGCGGGCGGTCTGTGTATTGCCCTCTCGTTCGCGTTTGGTATTACCGCGTTTAAAGAAGAAGGCACGCTGGCTGCTGCCCTGATGCAGATTGGTGGTGGTTCCGCGTTTGCCCTGATGGTACCGGTGCTGGCAGGCTTTATCGCCTTCTCCATCGCTGACCGTCCGGGCCTGACGCCGGGTCTATCGGCGGTAGCTGGCGGTGAGCACCGGTTCTGGCTTTATCGGCGGTATCATTGCCGGTTTCCTGGCGGGTTACGTTGCGAAGCTTATCAGCTCGAAGCTGAAACTGCCGCAGAGTATGGAAGCGCTGAAACCGATCCTGATCATCCGTTGATTTCCAGCCTGGTGGTGGGCCTGGCGATGATTTACCTCATCGGTAAACCTGTAGCGGGTATCCTGGCGGGTCTGACCCACTGGCTGCAAACCATGGGTACCGCGAATGCGGTACTGCTGGGAGCTATTCTCGGTGGCATGATGTGTACCGACATGGGTGGCCCGGTGAACAAAGCAGCATACGCATTCGGTGTTGGCCTGCTGAGTACCCAGACCTACGCGCCAATGGCAGCGATTATGGCGGCCGGTATGGTGCCACCATTGGCTCTTGGCCTGGCAACCATCATTGCACGTCGTAAGTTCGACAAAGCGCAGCAGGAAGGGGGGAAAGCCGCCCTGGTACTTGGCCTGTGCTTTATCACCGAAGGGGCAATTCCGTTCGCGGCGCGTGACCCAATGCGCGTGCTGCCATGCTGTATCGTGGGGGGCGCGGTAACCGGTGCTATCTCCATGGCGGTTGGCGCGAAACTGATGGCACCACACGGCGGTCTGTTCGTGCTACTGATCCCAGGTGCAATCACGCCAGTGCTGGGTTATCTGCTGGCGATTGTGGCCGGTACGCTGGTGGCAGGTCTCTCTTACGCGGTGCTGAAACGTCCGGAAGCGGAAGGGATCGCGAAAGCGGCGTAAGCGGTAAAACAATAAAAAGCCGGGTGCTTATGCGACCCGGCTTTTTTTATGCCGCCTGTTCAGCGGTTTGCTGTGCCTTCAGCCAGGCAATCTCTTCTGCCCAGATGTCCGGATTAATGGTTTCCAGCACCATCGGGATACCGTCGAAACGGGTATCCTGCATAATAAAGCGGAACGCATCGTGGCCGATATTGCCTTCACCGAGGCTGTGATGGCGGTCCACGCGGCTGCCAAACGCGCTTTTCGCATCGTTCAAATGCATTCCGCGCAAATACTTGAAGCCCACAATGCGTTCAAACTCATCGAAGGTCTTTTTCGTCTCATCAAGCGTTCGCAGATCGTAACCCGCGGCAAAGGCATGGCAGGTATCAATACATACGCCCACGCGGGATTTATCCTCCACGCCGTCAATAATGGCCGCCAGATGTTCGAACTTAAAGCCGAGGTTACTGCCCTGGCCGGCGGTGTTCTCGATGACCGCCGTCACGCCCTGGGTTTTATCCAGCGTGATATTAATGGATTCGGCAATGCGCGCCAGACAGGCATCTTCGTCAATCTGCATCAGATGACTTCCCGGATGGAAGTTCAACAGTGTCAGCCCAAGCTGCTCGCAGCGCTGCACTTCATCAAGAAAAGCCTCGCGGGATTTCTCCAGCGCCTCCTGCACGGGATGGCCGAGGTTAATGAGATAGCTGTCGTGGGGAAGGATTTGACCCGGCCCGTAGTGGTACTTCTCACAGGCGGCTTTGAAACCATCAATCACTTCAGAGGTGAGCGGTGCGGCGCGCCACTGGCGCTGGTTCTTGGTCGAACAGGGCG
>ENA-OQHY01001447-OQHY01001447.1-human-gut-metagenome-genome-assembly--contig:-NODE-1447-length-9978-cov-1.451122_pt1 | contig 9978 bp, 10 predicted proteins | sample MGYA00242570_ERZ504733 | MGnify/ENA primary metagenome ERZ504733 (study PRJEB26092, sample SAMD00036219) | human gut metagenome | host: Homo sapiens | study: EMG produced TPA metagenomics assembly of...
GCGGCGACAAGATGGAATTTTCCGCACTGCCGTACACACCGCACGAGCTGGAAAATGCGATGCATCCGTATGAACTGCCGCAGGTACATTACACCGTTGTGCGCGTGGCAAAACAGCAGATGGGTGTTGGCGGAGACGACAGCTGGGGTGCACAGACCCATCCGGAGTACCTGATTCCGATTGATAAAAAACTGGAGTTTACCTTTACGTTTAAGGGAATCTGATGCGTTCAGCCATTCTGTCCGTGGACAGGATGGGCTGTCTGCGAAAGAAAAGGAGACAAAAGCAGATGGAGAAAGAAGTAAATTTTGGAAAGCTCCTGCACGGGGGCGATTATAACCCGGAACAGTGGCTGGATTACCCGGAGATTCTGGAACAGGATCTGGCGTATTTCAAGAAAGCCAGAATCAATGAGGTTTCGCTTGGCATGTTTTCCTGGGCATTTTTAGAGCCGGAGGAAGGAGTTTTCCGTCTGGAATGGTTAAAAGAGGTGATTGACCGCCTGTATGAAAACGAAATTGTGGTCATGCTTTCCACGCCGACGGCGGCAAGACCGCGCTGGATGGCGGAAAAATACCCGGAGGTGCTCCGTGTCAATGCAGCGAGAGAACGGAATCTGTACGGGGAGCGCCATAATCACTGCTATACCTCACCGGTTTACCGGGAAAAAACGAGAATCATCAATACGAAGCTGGCGGAAATGTTCAAAGACCACCCTGGCGTGATTGCATGGCATATTTCGAATGAATACGGCGGAGAGTGCCACTGCCCGCTGTGCCAGGAGGCATTCCGCGGCTGGGTGAAGAAAAAATACGGCACACTGAAACGGCTGAACCGTGCCTGGAATACCGGGTTCTGGAGTCATACTTACCAGAGTTTTGACCAGGTGGAGAGCCCGTCTCCGAAAGGAGATTCTTCGCTGCACGGACTGAATCTGGACTGGAAACGGTTTGTGACGGATCAGACCGCGGATTTTGTAAAATGGGAAATCAAAGCGTTGCGGGACGCTGGGGCAGAACAGCCGTCTACCATCAATATGATGTATAACTTTACCGGACTGAACTACTACAAGTTTGCCGATGTGATTGACTTTGTATCCTGGGACAATTATCCGACCTGGCATAAAGAGGCGGAGACGGTAACAGCGATGGATACAGGTATGCAGCATGACATTATGCGGAGCATTCAGAAAAAGCCGTTTTATCTGATGGAGAGCTGTCCTTCCGCAACGAACTGGCAGTCCGTCAGCAAGCTGAAAAAACCGGGCATGCTGCAGGCCGCGTCACTGCAGGCAGTTGCGCATGGGTCGGACAGTGTGCTGTATTTCCAGATGAGGCAGAGCGCGGTGCATCCGAAAAATTCCATGGGGCCGTGATCGACCATTATGGCGTATCGGATACTAGGGTATTCCGTGAAGTGGCGAAAGTCGGCGTAGCTTTGGAGAAACTGCAGGAAGTGAACGGTTCGCAGAACCCGGCGGAAGCAGCCGTGATTTATGATGTCGAAAACCGCTGGGCGGTGGAAGATGCGGCGGGTCCGCGGAATGCAGGTGTTTTTTATAAAGAAACCGTGGAAAAGCCATATCAGGCATTCCGGAAACTGGGCATCAATGTGGATCTGATTGACGAGACGAGGAGTCTCGACGGATACCGTGTTGTGGCAGCGCCGATGGTTTATCTGCTGCGGGAAGGATGGACAGAGAAGGTTCGGAACTTTGTGAAAAACGGCGGAATTTTTCTGCTGACTTACTGGTCCGGCATTGTGGATGAGACGGATCTCTGTTACTTAGGCGGAACGCCGCATGACCTGATGGATGTGATGGGATTCCGGAGTATGGAGATTGACGGCTTATACGATGGCGAATGGAACGAAGGAATTCCGGAGCCGGAAAATCCGCTGCATCTGGAACGGGCATACCGCTGCAGTCATCTCTGCGAGCTGGTACAGCCATCGACGGCGGAAGTGCTGATGACATACGGAAAAGATTTCTATGACGCATGCCGGCGATGACCCGGAATGTGTACGGAAAGGGAAAAGCGTATGCCGTTTGTGCGGACTTTGAACAGGGACTGTACGATGAAGTCTGCCGGAAACTGGCAGAAGAGGCCGGTGTGGAGCGGATCGTGGAAGAAGTTCCGGAAGGTGTGGAAGTCACGATGCGCGAGCAGAAGGACGGAACCAGGTACGTGTTTGTCCAGAACTTTAGCCGGGAGACCGTTGAAGTCAAACTGCCGATCGAGCGCTATCCGGTATGGCAGGGAACGTATGATGGAACGATCGGAAGCTGGAAGACGATTGTGCTGAAAGGAAGATAGAAGAGAAGAAAAGTCTGTTGAGAAAAACCGAAATGGGCTGTTTCTCAACAGACTTTTTTCGTTCATGCATTTGCAGCAGCGTCTTCTTCCTGCGCCAGCTTTTTCTTATACACTTCGCCCCAGTCCCACATCGCATCCATGATCGGGTGGAGGCTGAAGCCGAGTTCCGTCAGGGAATATTCGACACGCGGCGGTACCTCGGCGTAAACTTTACGGTTGACCAGACCGCTCTGTTCCATCTGGCGGAGCTGGGAAGTTAAAACTTTTTGAGAGACGTGACCGATGGACTTTTTCAGCTCGCCGAACCGCATGGTGCCGTGGAGCAGCAGATCGCGCAAGATCAGAACTTCCATTTATCACTGATCAGAGTCAGCGTAGTTTCCACCGGGCAGGGCGGAAGATCAGCAAGAGAAACGGGTGTTTTTTCTGCGGATGACATAAGAGAAAACCTCCTTTTTGAAGAAAATAATGATTTGAAAGATGGCGGAAACGTCTGATTTTACACAATAGTATCTTTTGGGTAACTACACCACAATATTGTGCTTACTTTACGAAAGAACTCTATGGACTTATTATAAAGCCATCGAAAGAAAAAAACAATTCAAAAAAACAAAATGGAGGAAAGTAAAATGAGCAAAGCAGTAGAATTTTTAAGGATCTTAAGGATACGGACAAATACATGGGTATTATTGAGGAGCGGAATAAGAAGATCGCGAAGGAGAAGAAATGGAAAGAAGAGGATACGGAATCTTCTCCTTATGCAGCAGTGAAGCCAGAGATCAAGATCAACCGCGATTATTTTGAACAGCAGGGAATCTCGTTTGAAGAACCGGAGGAAGAACAGCCGGAAGAAAAAACAGAGAAAGCTGCCCCTGAGATCAGCGTGAATCTGGATTCTGAGTACTTTAAGTGGAAAGAGCAGGAAGGAAAAGAAGAGGATTCAGAGGATGAGAAACAGCCAGAGAAAAAAGGATTCTTTGGAAAATTTATGAAATAAAATTAATTGTGTACAACCTATTGACAAAGATGCCAATAGGTTGTATTTTATTATACATAAAGATTGAACACAATTAAATTGCAAGCAATATAAAAGGAGAGAAAAACAATGAGTAAATTTTATGATTTTGAAGCGGAAGATGTAATCTGACACCAATGCTTGAAAGTATGCTGACAAGAACACGGCCGGACTATATGGAGAGCGCAGATATCAAATGGAACTTTACAAAATTTTTAATTGACCGGAATGGCAACGTGTAGAACGGTTTGAGCCGACAGCGGATATGGATGTGGTAGAGGAAAAAATCAGAGAAATTCTATAATGTTGTAAAAACAACGGAAATTCTGCTCCCAATTGCGTATAGTAAGATACAAAAAAAGGAAACTATATATGAAAATAAATCGCACAGTATCATTGCCAAAAGGAGCGTAGGAAGTATGAATAGAGAAGAGCAGAAAGCAAACCATTAAAGATTACCTGAAACGCCTCGGAGCAGGCGAGGAATTGGAGAGTGTCCGCGTTGATTTTGTGAAAAAATTTCAGTCGGTAGACGCGGCAGAGATCATGAATGCAGAGCAGGAACTTATCAAAGAGGGAACACCGATCAGTGAAGTGCAGAGATTGTGTGATGTTCATTCTGCGTTGTTTCATGGAAAAACAAGAGAAGAGCAGATCGCAAATGCCCCAAAAGCAACGGTAGATTCTATCCGGGAACAGAGATTTGCAAAGACGGTGGAGCTTGTGAAGATTCCGGGGCATCCGCTTCACACATTTACGTTGGAGAACGAAGCACTTGCCAAAACGATTGAAAAATGCAGGGAAGCCCTAAAGAATGGGCATGTAGAGTACAAGCTTATAGAAGAAGTCCGTCAGCTTGCGATCCATTATGCCAAAAAGGGAGATCTTCTTTATCCGCATTTAAAGGTAAAGTATGAGATCAGCGGTCCGTCGGATGTTATGTGGACGGTGGATGATGAGATACGGGATGAATTTGCTGCGCTGGCGAAAAAAGCGGATTCACAGGATGATGAGTGGAAAAAACGTTTCGAGGCGGCACTCACAAGAGCAGAGAGATGATCTATAAGGAAGCCAATATTCTTTTTCCAAATTGTGCATTTAACTTTACGGATGAGGAATGGTTTGGAATCTATCGGGACTCAAAAGACTATGCAGAGTGTCTTGGTGTAGAAAACGGAGTCTGGGAGGACGCAGAGAAGGCACAGGACGTAAAGACGCCGTCCATCAGTCAGGATGAGATTGTCATGGCAGGCGGTCACATGACCGTGGAGCAGTTGACAGCAATGCTGAATACCATCCCACTGGAGATTTCGTTTGTGGACACAGACAATATCAACCGCTTTTTTAACGAAGGTCCAAAAGTGTCAAAAGACCGGGAATGGCGATCGACAGAGAGGTGTTCTCCTGCCACCCGCCGAAGATTGAACAGCAGGTACGCCGTATTATTGAAGAATTCAGAGCGGGAACGCTTGATAAAGTACCTGTCTGGATGGATAAAACGGTAGAACATGTTAGTCACTTATATGGCAGTTCCGTGATAAAAGCGGAAAATATCTTGGAACCATGGAACTGGTACAGGATATGGAATTTGCAAAAGAATATTTTCAGAAATAATTAATAAGTAGAAATCTCCTTATGGGAGGCAGCACGATACTCGCGTAGTCTGCTTCCCATAATTGTTTTAAATTGTTTTGAAAAATAACTTGGGTTGGAAAAACCAAAATGGGAATCATTGTTTTGATGCCTCCGGCTATGGTACAATATTGGAATCATAGTCGGAGGTATTTTATATGAAAGTGGTAGTGGCAATTGATTCTTTTAAAGGGAGTATGACAAGTATGCAGGCGGGAAATGCCTGAAGAGGGGATTCTTGCGGCGGCGCATGCGCACTGTGGCAGTGGGGCGGCAGCTGCGAAGGACAGGAAGCCTGCAGCAGATAATATGAAGTTGTCGTAAAACCGCTCGCGGACGGAGGCGAGGGTACAGTGGAAGCGTTGGTAGAGGGGATGAGCGGAACGTATGAGTATGTGCTCGTGACAGGTCCGATGGGAAACCCGGTAAAAGCAAGATATGGCATTCTGCCGGATCAAACGGTTGTGATGGAGATGGCGGAGGCATCCGGCATTACACTTGTAAAAGAACCGTTAAATCCATGGAAAGCAGCATCCACAGGAGTCGGAGAAATGATTTTGGATGCAGTTCAAAAAGGATGCCGCAAATTTATCATTGGAATTGGCGGCAGTGCGACGACAGAGGGCGGTATCGGAATGTTATCGGCACTGGGCTATGATTCATGGATGAAAACGGAGACATATTGCCACCGGTTTTTGCCTCGCTGGAAAAAGTGGTGCAGATAGAAAATAATCGTGTGCCGGAAATGTTAAAAGACTGTCATTTTCAGATCGCATGTGATGTGACAAATCCGCTTTGCGGAGTGGAGGGGTGTGTTTACGTTTTCGGAGCGCAAAAAGGTGTGAAGGAAGAAGAAAAAGAGAGCATGGATAGGGCGATGCAGTCCTATGCGGCATGTATGGAAAAATTTACCGGCAAAAAGTTCAGTGAAATTCCGGGCACAGGCGCAGCGGAGGGCTTGGGTTTGCGTTTCTGTGGGGACTTCCAAACGTGGAACTGAAACCGGGAATCGACATTGTTCTTGAGGCAGTCGGGCTGGCAAGTGAATTGCAGGATGCAGATATCGTGGTGACAGGGGAAGGCTGTCTTGATTTTCAGACGGCAAATGGGAAAAGTTCCGGTCGGTGTGGACAAAGGCAGCAAAGCAATACGGCTGTGAAGTGATCGCTTTTGCCGGAAGTGTGACAGAAGAAGCCATAAAGTGTAACGAAAGGAATCGATGCATTTTCTCCATCCTGCCGGGTGGTGTGTTCACTGGATGAAGCCATGAACACAGAAACTGCGCAGAAAAATATGCGGAATGCGGCGGAGCAGGTGTTCCGGTTGATTTTGGATTTATATGAACATAAGACCTGAATAAGATTGCGTTAAAAAGGAAAATGATATTAACTGCGTGACAATCTGATATAGAAAAAGTTATGAATAATGTTACAAAAATACAATATAAAATTATGAAAAAATGTTACGAATATGCAGCAAAAACGAAAGACAAATGTTACAGGAAGTCTTGAAATACTTTGGAAAAATGTTAATATGAATGTAAGAAAAGGGAATCCTAACATTCGGAGGGCATGACATGCTAAAAAGAAAAAGTATATCAGGAACTTTTAAAAATGGAAAGAAAATACAGAAGGGAAAGCACTGTGCATTATAGGCGCAAGACAGATTGGCAAGACAACATTAATCCGGGAATTTGGAAAAAATGAGTATGAACATTTTGCAGAAATAAATTTTGTGACAGATGAAAAAGCAGCAGATATTTTCAACGATAGACTGACGGCAGAGGTAATTATTACGAATCTGACCGCATATCTTCAGACACCACTGGAACCGGGAAAGACACTGATTCTGTTTGATGAGGTGCAGGAGTGTCCGGCGGTACGTTCAGCAATCAATTCTTGTGGAGGATGGCAGGTTTGTATATAGAATCGGGTTCTCTGCTTGGAGTGAGGTATAAAGAAGTGAGATCGTATCCGGTTGGATTTGAGCAGATTGTACCAATGTATCCGCTTGATTTTGAGGAATATCTGTGGGCAAATGGGGTGCAGGATAAGACGCTGCAGTATTTGAAAAACTGTTATGACAGAAGAGAAAGGGTTTCTGACTCCGTGCATGAAACGCTTTGCAAATTATTTTACAGTTATCTTGTGGTCGGAGGCATGCCGGAAACGGTTCAGATTTATATTGACACACACGATATTGCAAAAGTTGTGCAAAATCAGAGAAGCATTCTGGAGTTATACCGGTTAGATATTGCAAAATATGCTGAAGGCAGCGACAAAGCGAAAATCAAAGCAATCTTTGACAGTATTCCGGCACAGCTCAATGAGAAAAATCGCAGATTTAAGTTAAATAGTATTAATGCATCTGCCAGACATATACGATACGAGGACAGTTTTAACTGGCTTGCAGATGCAGGAGTAGCATTGCCGTGTTATAACGTGACGGAACCACAGGCTCCATTGCAGCTAAGCAGCTAAATGAGAAACGAAATCTGTTCAAACTATATATGAATGACGTGGGACTGCATACGGAGCTTGTAGAGATAAAGTCTGGAAGTGATTTTAAAAAGCATCTGGCAATGGATCATGTAGGAAAAAGAGCCGGAAAAACCGATTTATGAGATTGATCTGCGTGGACTGTAAAGAGAATTATGTGAAGTATGTAAGATGATTTTTGCTCGGCTGCAACTGACTCGGTTACAACCGAATAAAAATTGATATTCTGAATAATAATAATTTTACTTATGATATCATGAACAGTAGATTGAACACAGGAAAGACCGGGCATCATAATGATGAAATTTTATGGCAGGTAAACAGAACTGAAAAGTATTTATTACGAATGCAAGCAGACAACGGAACAGAATAATGTAGGCAGCCTTTCTGAACTGGTAGGAGAAGCATTCGATTTTCCAAAGCCTGCATTTGCCGATATGGAGAGCCTACTTCGATTTTTATTTCGGACATCGGAAAAAATGGGGGGGTATTATTTTTTATGAAGCAAAATTCACAAAGAACCGGTCACTGCACAGATGATTCAGGAAGAGATCCGTCAGGTGGAACAGACAGGGCTTAAGTGCTATAAATATGGATTTTTTCAAGGTCAGGATTTGTATGTGAAGAGGCGCACAACCTGAGTTTGGTAGAACTAAGATCGTTATATGAATCATAAAAGATGAAATAATAAAACCGGGACTGTCGCAGGATGGTCCCGGTTTTATTAAAAAGAATTATTCTTCAGTTGTTTCTTTTTTCTTAGACAGATATTCTCTGATCGTAAATACTTCCAAGATTGCTAATAAAATAACAATGATGGAGTCAACAGCAATAAATTTGTAAACCCATACAGGTAATCCGGTATGTACATCAACAGCATCTGAATTTGAAAGGGCATAAAGAATATGATGTGCGGCATTTCTGAGTGCGATAACTGTGCCAGCAGATTCATCTGCCCAGTAATCATCTCCGTAGCTCATGCAAAGCATTTTGTCAGTTCCGGCGCGGACAGCTTCATTCTGATTTTCATAATATTCACTTACTGCATCAAGCGAATCGGTGCCAATTAATTCCTTTGAATCCCCATTCTCCACGGACAATCGTATTCTGGACATCTGCATTTGAACCGATCCATCTGCTTCCGATTGAATTTTTAGAGTTCATAATACCGTTTGCATCAGCTTCTTTGATTGCCATTTCAAAAGGTTTCAGATAAATCTCACGGATTGCCTGTTCGGTACTCCATGTACAGATACCTCTTGCACGATCTGTTTCTGAATCATTAAGGACAAAGTGTTTCATATAAGGAATAATGCCAAGTTTTCTTACAGCTGCAATCTCTGCAACGGCAACACAGCCGGAGAGATAACCATCTTCTGAATAATATTCAAAGTTTCTTCCGGAAAATGCATTTCGATGAATATTCATACCAGGACCATACCATCCGGTGAAGCCAAAGTCACATAATTCATTTCCAATACATGTTCCGAATCTGCCAGCGAGCTCTTTGCTCCAGGTACTTGCAACCATGATCGGTGCAGGAAAAGCAGTACCGAATTTTCCGGTAAAGAAGCTGTTGACAGCAGTTGGACCATCTGTTTCATAGATATATGGAAGATTAATACTGCTTGTGGCAACAACATGGAAAGTACCATTGCCTGCAAGTTCTTTTAGCTCATCAATTGTGAGCTGGTCTAATAAAGAATCCCATTTTTCATCGTCATAATCGACACCTGCCATATCCTGGAACTTCAGACCATTGTTTGCTCCAGTGGTTGGCATCTGTGCATCCGCATCGTCATATTTTGAGGCATCAAATGTAACAACAGAGGCATAATTTTCTTTTGCTTCCTCTGGCATGGTAAAATCAGTTGGACCGGCAATTGACTCCTCATAATTGGCAAAATGACCTGCACGGCTGAGATATGTCACATTACCTTTGGCATAATCCAGATGATTGGTAGCAGTCTGTTCATCAGAAGAACGCTTTCCGTCATGTGCATCATCATAAATCCGGTCAGTATCAACAGTTGCCGTATAAGTATCTAAAACATGGTGTGAATCTGAACAGAGGTTGATCTGATAATCACCGGCTTCTAATACATATGCACCATCGGCGGATTTGATCTTGTTGGAATCATAAGACGCCATATCCTCATATGCGATTTCAAATGTAACTGCTTCGGATTCTCCTGGCTCGAGAAGTTCTGTTTTTTCGTATCCGATCAGATTAGCGGTTGCTTTTTCAATACCGCCGTCTGTATATGGAGGATTGAAATAAATCTGTGGAACATATTTACCAGCCACATCACCGGTATTTTTTACATTGACAGTCAAAGTAATCTTCTGACCGTCATCCTGTGTATCTGCAATTTCTGCATCAAAGCTGGTATAACTTAAGCCATATCCGAATGGATATTGTACGACTTCATCATAATCGATCAGACCTTCTTCTGCTGCTGTCTCGTAAAATTTGTAACCTACGTAAATTCCTTCGTTATAATTTACAAATGGAACG
>ENA-OQHY01001448-OQHY01001448.1-human-gut-metagenome-genome-assembly--contig:-NODE-1448-length-9977-cov-2.131472_pt1 | contig 9977 bp, 15 predicted proteins | sample MGYA00242570_ERZ504733 | MGnify/ENA primary metagenome ERZ504733 (study PRJEB26092, sample SAMD00036219) | human gut metagenome | host: Homo sapiens | study: EMG produced TPA metagenomics assembly of...
GCCTGACGAAAAGCTGCCCTGTATATAAATTGTATTTCCAACTTTATTAAAATTTCTATTTTCATATCCGTTTGGATTCTGTGACTGCCATCTCCATGTAATCGGCACACATCTCATCCAGCCCTTTTTCAGCCTTCCAGCCAAGCACTCTTGCTGCCTTGGCAGGATCTGCATAACACATCGCGATATCTCCGGCTCTTCTTGGTTTGATCTCATATGGAATCTCTTTTCCACATGCTTTGCCGAATGCTTTTACCATATCAAGCACGGAATATCCAACACCCGTTCCAAGATTGATCACATCAAGTCCCGGATTGCTGAAGATATAGTTAATTGCTTTTACGTGTCCTTTTGCAAGATCTACTACATGAATGTAGTCACGGACTCCAGTTCCGTCCGGTGTGTCATAGTCATCTCCGAATACGCCGAGTTTTTCAAGCTTTCCTACTGCCACCTGTGAAATATATGGCATCAGGTTGTTCGGGATTCCCTTCGGATCCTCTCCGATACGTCCACTTTCATGTGCTCCTACCGGGTTGAAATAGCGAAGAAGAATAACATTCATATCTGGATTGGCCTTCTGTACATCCGTCATGATCTGTTCCATCATGGATTTTGTCCATCCGTAAGGATTCGTGCACTGTCCTTCGGGCACTCCTCTGTAATCGGCATCTCCTCCGGACTTCCGTATACAGTTGCAGATGAACTGAATACGATATTCTTAACACCTGTCTGTTTCATAACATCCATAAGTGTCAAGGTTCCTGTTATATTATTACGGTAGTACTCTAATGGCTTCTGTACAGATTCTCCGACTGCCTTCAATGCTGCACAGTGAATCACCGCATCTACACCCTCTTTTTCCATCATTGCCTTCAATGCAGTTTCATCCATTACATCTCCTTCATAAAATGTAATGTGCTTTCCAGAAAGCTCTTCTACTCTCTTTAAAGATTCTTTTGATGAATTGCACAGATTGTCATATACAACAACTTCATATCCTTCATTCAAAAGTTCCAGTGCTGTGTGACTTCCGATATAACCGGCGCCTCCGGTGATTAATATTTTCTTTGTCATTACGATACCTCCTATTTTTACCTTTACTGCATATATCATTATAAGAATCTGTAATTTTCCTGTACATACAAAAAACTCTACAAAATATACACTTTTTTCTTCTTGACATATCGTATTTTAATTATATCTATTTTTCCTTTTCCAGAATCTTCTGCATCTTCCCTTTGATCCTCTGAAGTGCATTATCAATCGTCTTCGGACTCCGGTCCAGCAGCTTTGCGATCGTCTTATAATCCGTTCCCATCAGATGAAGATACAGGACTCTGCGTTCCAGTTCACTTAAATCTTTTTCCAGACGTTCTTCCAGTGACTTTGCGTGTTCCTGACTGACAAGTAGTTCTTCCGGATTTGTCTCATGTTCTGATTCCATCGTATCGATCAGAGAACCTTCGCCATCTTCCCTTTCATACAAAGAAATGTAACTGTTAAGCGGGCTGTGTTTCTTTCTGTTCGAAGCTTCGATTGCCGAATAGAGCTGTCTCGTCACACACAGTCTTGCAAAACTGAAGAAAGAAACTTCCTGATCCACATCATAATCCTGAACAGCCTTGAAAAGACCGATCATTCCTTCCTGGATCAGGTCGTCTGTCTCTCCGCCGAGCAGATACATTGCATTGGCTTCTTTTCTGACCAGATTCTTATATTTTTCCATCAGATAATCTATAATCCCGGTTTCTCCCATGCGGAGTCTGCGGATCAGTTCTTCGTCTGTTAATTTTTTATACTCTGTCATACTTTCCTCCGAAGTCCACATTTCACTCTATACTTATCTGCTTATGGCAATCGCCTGTACTTCACTTTCTTACTGCATCCGCTGTCTTACGATCTCATATGCCAGCACACCTGCTGCTACCGATGCATTCAGGGAATCGATGTCCCCTTTCATCGGAATTCTGGCGGTAAAATCGCAAGTGTCTTTGACCAGACGTCCCACGCCTTCGCCTTCATTACCGATCACCAGACCGATCGGCCCCTTCATATTGACATCATACATGACATCGCCGTCCATATCGGCACACACAAACCACAGGCCCTTCTTCTTCAGATCTTCCATCGTCTTTACCAGATTCGTTACTTTTGCAACCGGCGTATAATTCAGCGCACCTGCGGAAGTTCTTGCCACAGTTGCCGTCAGTCCGACTGCACGTCTCTTCGGAATGATCACGCCATGTGCACCTGCCTGATTTGCGGTACGGATGATCGCACCAAGATTGTGCGGATCTTCGATATTATCCAAAATGATCAGGAACGGATCTTCCCCTTTTTCTTCTGCAAGCTTTAACATATCTTCTACTTCTGCATACTCATATGCGGCAACACTTGCGATCACACCCTGGTGTTTTCCGGTCTCTGACAACTGGTTTAAGCGGTCCTTTTCCACGAAGTTCAGGATCGTGTCATGCTTTCTTGCCTCACGGATGATGGATCTGACTGCGCCGTCCTGACATCCGTCCAGTACATACAGCTTGTCTACCGGTTTTCCGGAACGAAATGCTTCCATGACGGCATTTCTTCCTTCTATGATACTTTCATTTACATTCTTATCGTGACTCATATTTGACACTCCTTATTATTCTTTGATACTGTCCAGACCTATTTTAACCAGTTCCAGCATTCTTTTCCACTCTTTTTTCAGATATAGATATCCAAGCAGAGCTTCAAATCCCGTCGCACGTCTGTAATCTGTGATCGACTGGTTCTTCGCCGGCGATACACTCTTGGCATTGCGGCCTCTTTTATAGATGGCATGCTCTTCTTCTGTCAGATATTCCTGCATCGTACGCATCATTTTCGACTGTGCGGATGCCTGTACATAAGAGCTGGTCTTCTGGTGCAGTTTCTGTACCTGACGGTTTCCTTCATTGATCACCAGGGATTTAATGATCAGATCATAAATGCAGTCTCCGATATATGCCAAAGTAAGAGGTGAATATTCTTTAATATCCACCTCTTTCATTTGGAAAATCTCCTGCATATAAGTGTCAAATCCCCACTCTACGCTCTTTTCCATTGTACTCCTTCTCTGGTATCCTTTAAGATGATACCCTTCTCTAACAGTTCATCACGGATTGCATCGGCTCTTGCAAAGTCTTTAGCCTTACGTGCTGCCTGACGCTCCTCGATCAGTTTCTCGATGTCTTCGTCCAGGATCTCTTCTTTCTTATCTACGATCAGTCCCAGAACTCCTGTTAACTTCACAAGCAAATCGAATAATTTCTGAAGATATTCTTTGGAACTTTCTGCATCGGTTGTTGTATTGATATATTTTACAAGGTCAAAGATTGCTGCAACGGCATCTGCTGTATTGAAGTCATCGTCCATTGCCTTTTCAAATCCTGCAACGAATTCTTCTGTCTTTGCAAAGTTTTCTGCTTCTGCATCTGTAATCGCTTCTGTTTTTACATTTTCCATAAGGAATTTCAGGTTGTCTGCTGCGTTCACGATACGCTCCAGACCATTCTTGGATGCTTCCATCAGGTCTGCGCTGAAGTTCAGCGGGCTTCTGTAGTGTGCACTCAGCATGAAGAAACGCAGTACCTGCAGATCATACTGTTCGCTGATCTCACGTACCGTACGGAAATTGCCAAGTGACTTACTCATCTTCCTGTTATCAATATTAAGGAATGCATTGTGCATCCAGTATTTTGCAAATTCCTTGCCATTTGCAGCCTCACTCTGCGCAATCTCATTTTCATGATGTGGGAATACAAGATCTTCTCCGCCGGCATGAATGTCGATCTGCTCTCCGAGATATTTCTTAGACATCTCTGAGCACTCGATGTGCCATCCCGGACGTCCCTCGCTCCACGGAGACTCCCATGCTGGCTCTCCTTCTTTTTTCGGTTTCCAGAGCACGAAATCCAGTGGATCTTTTTTCTCATCTTCTCCGGATACCAGAAGGGAACGTTCACCCGAACGAAGATCATCCAGATTCTTGTGCGAAAGCTTACCGTAATCTTTGAACTTTCTTGTACTGTAATATACGGTACCATTCTTCTCATATGCAAATCCTTTATCAATCAACGTCTGGATCATATCTACCATACCGCAGATTTCTTCCGTCGCAAGCGGATTCTTGGTTGCCGGTTTGATATTCATACCGTCCATATCTTTTTTACACTCTGCAATGTAACGTTTGGAAATCTCATCGGCTGTCACCCCTTCTTCGATGGCTTTTTTGATGATCTTATCGTCTACGTCTGTAAAGTTGGATACATAATTCACATCATATCCTTTGTATTCAAAATATCTTCTGACCGTGTCGAATACGATCATTGGTCTGGCATTTCCAATATGGATAAAGTTATATACGGTAGGCCCGCATACATACATCTTTACCTTTCCTTCTTCCAAAGGTATAAATTCTTCTTTTTTCTTTGTCATTGTATTAAAAATCTTCATTTTTCGCGTTCTCCTCCTCTTTTTCTTCCGGTATCGGATTCTCTTTTAAACATTGCATGCGTTTCTCCATCTCCTGGATCTGTCTGTGCATTCTTATGTTATCTGCCTGCAGTTCTCTGATATCATTTGAAATCGGATCCGGCAGATGCACCTGATCCATATCGAGTCTCGGTATCTTCTCATCATTCATCTTAACCACTCTGCCCGGCACACCTACAACTGTACAATTCGGCGGTACTTCTTCCAGTACTACCGATCCCGCTCCAATCTTGGAATTTTCTCCGATGGTAAATGAACCAAGAACCTTTGCTCCTGCACTCACCATAACGTTATCTCTCAGGGTCGGATGTCTCTTGCCTTGTTCTTTTCCGGTTCCTCCAAGTGTGACTCCTTGATACAAGGTAATATTATCTCCCAGTTCCGCAGTCTCTCCGATGATCACTCCGCTTCCGTGGTCGATAAATAATCCTTTTCCTATTGTTGCCCCCGGATGGATCTCGATTCCGGTCTTTCTTACTGCCCGTTGCGATACCCATCTGGCAAGAAAATAATGTTTCTTCAGATAGAGCTTATGTGCGATTCTGTAATGAAGAATTGCTTTGAAACTAGAATACAGGAATACTTCCATATTCGACTTGATCGCAGGATCCCGTTCCCGTATCACCTGAATTTCTTCATTGACATATGATATGATGCCCATCTATGATCTCTCCTTTTTATAAGTTTACCGCCTGTTCTGTATGCTTTGGTACAAAAAAACTCCGTCTCCTGCTTTACACAAGAGACGAAGTATATCCGCGGTTCCACTCTTTTTAAAGAATACAGTTCTATTACCCGCATTCTTCTCTCAGTACACGTAACGTGTGTAATCCCGGATCCGGCTATGATGTTATCCTTCTTTCTCACCGGACCGACTCCCGGACGCACTTCACAAAAGCTGTAATCGGAAACTGCTTTCAGCCGGTGACAGTTTCTCTCTTTCGACACAACGCATCTGCTACTCTTTCCGTTCAAAGTCTTTCTCATATAGAATATATATTATGCGATATCATCTTTTTTGTCAACCAGTTTCCATCGGATCTCTGCTTTAAAAAGATCTGCTTCCGTCTCGATCCAGAACTTTCCTTTCTGAATTTCCACAAAGCTCTTAACAATTGCAAGTCCGAGTCCGGATCCTTCGGTATTTCTTGCCGAATCGCCTCTGACAAAACGCTCCGTAATCTCTTCCGGATTAAATGTAAGCTCGGTGGCCGATACATTCTTCATCCGGAATACCGCCTCACCCTCTTCCGCAGCAATCTTCACGTAAACTCTTGTATGAGGCATTGCATATTTCACTGCATTTCCGATCAGATTCTCGAATATCCGGTATGTCTTCTGTCCATCCAGCGCCACAATCACTTTTTCCTCCGGAATATCCAGACGGAAATCCAGATTCGCTTCTGTAATCTTTTCTTCCATTTCTAATTTCACCTGTTTAAAAAGATTCACAATATCCATCTCGATAATATTCAGGTTCACCGAACGGCTGCTCGCTTTACTGATTTCAAACAAATCTTCAATCAATGCTTTTAACCGGAGTGATTTTCTATCCAATACATCAATGTATTCTTTCTGTCTTTCCGGATCATGTTCCATCTTCAGCAGATTCACATAGGTGATAATCGCAGTCAATGGAGTCTTCAGATCATGCGAGACATTCGTCACCAGTTCGGTCTTCATCCGCTGGCTTTTCACTTCTTCATCTACCGCTTTCTTGAATCCGGTCTGTATCTTCTCAATCTCTTCTTTAAACGGCTCGAACACCCCCAGATTTTCATCAATCTCCACATCCAGATTTCCATCGGCAATCTCATTTGTCGCTTCTAACAGTCTGTGATAGTTTTTCTTTATTTCATTAAAATATTTCTTCAAAATAAAGTATAGAATTACCGAATATATGATCAGTGCCATAATTCCATAAAACCAGAAAATACTCGTCACTGCCAGAATGATAAAGTTCACAAGCACAATCCTCAGAATTGCCTTACTGCTTTTGTCTGTAAAGTCGATATCTGTAATGGTCTGATACAGCCTGTGTGCCATTTCTTTCACTTTCCGGTACAATCTTCCGCTGTCTCGTCCGACTCTTTCCGCTGCTGCCGGAGCTTCTTTCCTCAGCGTTTTCCACATACGCCACAACAGCGTCCGCTCTGTAACATACTTTCTGACACCAGTCTTCTGTATTTCACTGACACAGCTTGCGGCCCAGTATGTGACAGCAAATGCTGCAATCCAGATTGCGGCATCCATCGCCCCGGGCCTTCCCTTCGTCCTTGTTACAATCCAGTTCAGCTTATTGTCCAAAAGTCCCAGTCCTGCTACCGCAACGATAAAAACAATCTCAAACGGCTGTTGAAAAAGCTTTCTGCCGCCAATCCCCAGCGTCTCACTTTGTGCAAGAATCCACGCTGCCACACCTACCGCTGCCATGCAGGCAAGCATCATATACCATGCATCATTCGGCGCTTCATCTCCGAACCAGTACCATTGGTTCAGATATTGTTCAATTCCGTTTTTCTTCATTCCATAGATATATGTACGGTTCTTCGGCGTCTTCAATTCGCCGCCGGTGGCATCCTCAACCGTCTCACTCCAGTTATCTATAATCTTTCTGAGAGCAATACTCTGCGTTGTCTTTTCACTGCTCTTTACAACTTTTACATCCAGATCTCCGTGTTCATCATAAGTCAGTACCATACCAAATGCATATTCTTTGAAACTGTCATCTGCCAGACCCTTTCCGGTATTCGCTGTGCTTCGTCCCAGGACTGCCCCTGATCCATCCTCAATCCTGTAATCCAGATATGGATATAACGCTTCATAATCCTCCATCCATACTTCTGCAGCATCACTGATCTCCTCCTGAGACATTTTTGCTTCTCCTGTCTTGGATGATATCTCCTGATTATAAAGGACATAACTGAATTCCAGAAAGCTTTCCAGATATTCCCTGTCCGAAAGTGAAGTTGTATAAGTCTTCTGCGCTTCACTGACTGCTTTTCTATATATCGTATGATAATTATATATCATGAAAAACGCTGCTCCAAGTATCGTCACAGCAGCAAGAAAAAGTCCCAGTTTACGCCTGTTTTTCAATTTTGTATCCAACGCCCCACACCACCTTTAAGTATTTTGGTTCTCTTGGATTCAACTCTATCTTTTCGCGGATATTTCTGACGTGCACCATGATCGTATCTGTATTGACCGCACGTTCATTCCATACCCTTTCGTAGATCTCCTCCGCAGAAAAATACCCGTCCCGGACTCTTCACCAGAAGCAGCAGGATCTTGTACTCAATCGGAGTCATCTTTACCGTTTCACCGTCAACTGTGACTTCTACATTATCCTCATTGATTTCCAGTCCGCCTATCGTATGGATCCTGGAATTTTCGTTCTTATCCTCCAGCCGTTCCATAAACCTGCGGTATCTGCGAAGCTGTGAATTGACTCTGGCAAGCAGTTCCATCGGAGTAAATGGCTTTGTCACATAATCGTCAGCCCCATATTCAATCCCATGATCTTATCCACTTCTTCTGATTTTGCAGAAAGAAAAATCACCGGGAATCATACTTCTCCCTGAGCTTTACGACCATAGAGATTCCATCCATTACCGGCATCATGATATCCACGATTGCCAGATGAATATCTTCCCTATCTATAACATCCAGTCCTTCTGCACCATCAGCCCGCCTGAAATACTTCATTAGCCCTGACTCTTCAGATTATATCTCCACGCCTTCCCTGATTTCCTTGTCGTCTTCTACGACCAGTACATGATTCATCTCCATCACATTTTTCATCCTTTTCCTAATTCCAGCTTTTTCCTCTGTTATTATCATCCTATCCGGTATTTCTTAAGGGTGACTTCAGAAAATTCTAAAGAAAAACAAAAGATTCTTCTTTATACCGTTTCATTCAGATAAATCTGTGACAATGGAATGATCTTATCTAATTCTTCTTTCATTCGATCCGACATGACCGCATCACCGTCCGCACAGATTTCTTCTGCGGTCTTCACACCGAATACAAGGCTCGTAAGCGCCGCTACGGTGAGTGTTCCTTCACTGTTTTCCGGCTTTCCATCCATCAGCATCACTCCCGAAAATTCTGTCCCCGTAATCATGACACATCGGTTATTTTCTTTGATAACCGGATCTGTCACCGTAAAACATGTTCCCATAAATGTTTTGAGTCTCAAAGACATCAGCATCCGTCTGACATCTATGATACGGATCATAATCTTAGGTTTTTCCCCATCTACTTCTTCAGCCTCTGCTGCGATCTTAATATCTGTGACCGCTCCTTCTTTTTTATATATCTTTAACGTCCCTCCGTCGCTTGCATATTCTTTGATCAGACGTTCATAATAAGCTGTATTTCTTTTTGCGTAGACCTGATACGACTGCGACAGCCTGCCTTCCATATAAACAGCCATTTTTTCTGCATCTTCCACTGAGGCATCCGTCACATCTGTACCTTCTTCCACTTCCGCTTCCGGATCATAATATGCCCGATTCTGTTCATACACCGTCCGGAAATCAAATGGCAGATAGATGCTCTCCGATGCCGCATCAGAAATGTAAATGTCTCTCCGTCTGCATACATATCATTTAACGCCTGTTTCAACATTCCTGCCATAAAGCCACGTTTTCCGATATGATTTTCTCGTTGCAACAGCAACAATATAATTCACGTCTTTTCTGCTGCCGTTTACTGCAAGTTTCGTACGGATTCAGATGCAGCATCGCCTGTATCTCCCCGTCTTCTTCTACCACATAAATCTGATTGTCTTTTACTTTTTCTTCGTAATAATAGTCAACAAAGTCTTTGCTGTCTTCTGAAAACACTTCTTCGTACAGTTTTCTTGTATTCAGCTTTTCTCCTGTTTCCAGTTTTCTTATTTTCATTTTGATTTTCCTTCCCAACAAGTTTCTTATCTGTCCTGCACTTTCATACATCCGCCGCATCCGGCACATCCGCCTTCTGCCGGTCCGACTCTGTAACTGTAATTAGCAATCGTATCCAGACTTGCAATTGCCTGAGAAGAAATACCTTCTCCCGTTCCGGTAAATCCAAGTCCTTCCTCCGTTGTTGCCTTAATGTTCACCTGTTCAACTTCAATGTGCAGTGCTTCTGCCACATTTTTCTCATCTGTTCAATGTGCGGTGCCATCTTCGGGCGCTGTGCGATGATCGTTGCATCGATATTGCCGATCACATATAATTTTTCATCAATTAATTTCCCTACTTCTTCCAGAAGTTTTATGCTGGACGCTCCCTCATACGCCGGGTCGGTATCCGGAAAGTGCTTTCCGATATCTCCAAGCGCCGCCGCCCCAAGAAGTGCATCCATGACCGCATGTAACTAATACATCTGCATCCGAATGACCAAGAAGTCCCTTTTCATAAGGAATCTTACTCCGCCAAGTATCAGATCTCTTCCGTCTACTAATTTA
>ENA-OQHY01001449-OQHY01001449.1-human-gut-metagenome-genome-assembly--contig:-NODE-1449-length-9974-cov-4.097999_pt1 | contig 9974 bp, 13 predicted proteins | sample MGYA00242570_ERZ504733 | MGnify/ENA primary metagenome ERZ504733 (study PRJEB26092, sample SAMD00036219) | human gut metagenome | host: Homo sapiens | study: EMG produced TPA metagenomics assembly of...
AGGAGATCTTCTCTGTATGAGGCAGCAATGGCTTCTTCTATCCTGTTTACCTTTTTTTCCAGGAAACGTTCACATTCCGGATTTGACCAGTTTCTTACTTTCTGCTCTCTGTGTGCATTGGCTGCTGTCAGACGCTTATTTCCCTTCGCCTTCTGTTCCGGAGTCGGCATGTCTGTGTTTACAGGTGCATCATGAGGAGCAAATATATCTGCTGCTGTCCACTTTTCTGATTCGCCGTCATTTCTTTTATCCTGCGATACCAGACAAAGTTCACAGTTATCTTCTTTCTCAGTGTTCATAACTGTTTCCGCATAGAACCACTCACCGTCAGAACACATTCTTGCGGAAATATGCAGACTCCCAAGTCCTGTTGTCAGTCTGGCAGTTCCCTTACTGTCTGTTTTCTTCTCTGCGATCGGTGCATACTCTGAATAGTTCAGTACCTCAAAGGAAACCTCAGCTCCCTCTGCGGGTAACCCCTGCGTATCCTTTACTGTTACTGTAATTTCTTTGGTTACTGCATACCTCTTCAATTCATTCAGCATGGTCACCATACCATCTGTGCCGATCACCTCACCTTCCGGGATTTTGGTGTCAAACACACGTGAATGGATCATCATTGCTCTGGAAGAAGCGTTTGTAAACCATCCTTTATTCAGGATTTCTTCGGGCTCACAGGCTCCGAGGAAGTACCATTTGCCGTCACACCAGATCTCTACCAGGCGTGATTGTCATCGCAGTGAGACCACTTCGGCGCATATACCTGACGGGCAGGTACGCCTACGCTTCGCAGTGCATTTACAGTGAATACAGACTCTTCACCACATCTGCCATTTCCTCTACGGTATACAGAAATCGCAGATAAAGTACGGTCATCTGTACAATGATAAGTAGCTTCTTCGGCACACCAGTAATTCACTTCCAACGCTGCTTCTCTGAAGTTCATTCCCTGTATTCTGCTTCCGATCTCTGCGCGGAAATAAGTTCTGCACTGTGCGATCTCCTCCTCATTTACTCTGTGAAACAGCACATAATTCAGGAAGATTTCTTCAGGAAGGTCTGCAACCTGCGGATTCTCTTTCCAGAGCCTCACACCATTCTCCGCATAGTCCAGAAATACTTCAAACGGATAATTGCCAATGTCACTGTACGGCATAAACGCATATAAATATTTACATGCAAGTGCCACTTCCTCTGTACATTTCTGTAATTTTTCGTCTACAGGCGCAAAAACCCGGGGCAGGTTTTTTGCCTGCTCCAGGTAGTTCTCTTCAATTCGGCCCCTGTTCTCTTTTAAAAAAACTCTCGGTTCTGCCATTATAATTCCTCCAGAACTTTCTTTGCGGCACGGATATTATCTATATCCGTACGCCATATCTCATATTCACTCAGCATCGGAAGTCCCATATTGACTCCATCCTTACGAAACTGCATCTCACTGTCAATGACTCTCTTTCCGGTCATATGATAAGCCCTGACTCCTGTAAGCGGATAAAGCTGGCGGATCACTTCTGCTCCCACGCCGCTTCCTGCCTGAATCGTGATACGTCCCTGACTCTTCTCTACCAGTTCCTTCAGCAGATCTGCCCCCTGCAGACATACATTACGCTGACCTGAAGTAAGGATCGTATTGATTCCCAGTGAGATTGCCTGTTCCATTGTTTCTATTGGATCCACACATACATCAAAAGCTCTGTGAAGAGTCACCGACATATCCCCTGCCGCCTCCATCAGCTCTTTCATCTGTTCCATGTTTAATGTGCCATCCGGCTTCAGCACCCCAAATACAACACCTTCGGCACCCATTTTTCTGAAATCTTCCACTGCATGCTTTATCATGGAAAATTCTGCATCTGTATAGCAGAAATCTCCAAAACGCGGACGGATCAGAGCATGGATCCTGATATCCGAACGCTTTCTTATTTCATCAAAAAGCCACGGTCCCGGAGTGGTTCCGCCGATGATCAGGTTACCGCAAAGTTCCAGTCTGTCTGCGCCTCCTTCAACCGCTGCCATAGCAGATTCTACAGAATCTACACAGGCTTCCAAAATATATTCTTTCACGTACTTGCCTCCATCTTTTTTCATTTAAGCCAGACAGATCGTCCTTTCTGCTGACTGATTTAACCAGATCAGATAAGTCCCCCGAAGACTTACCTGCATCAGAACAATTTCACCCCGGCTCTCTCCAGTGTACTCACGATCGTATCATCTGGAAATTCATCCGTAACAATTCCGCTGATATCATCGAAGTATGCATATTTATAGGAATCATTGAAATAGAATTTATCCCTTTCCATAACAACATATTTATGTCTGCTGCTGTGCACGGCTGCTTTCTTTGTCAATCCGTCCTCTACCCCCAATGTAGTAATTGCACAATCAGTCATATCCACACCGCAGCTTCCTATAAATGCACGGTCAAAGCTATACTGTTTGATCACTTCTATCGTTGCAGCTCCCATAAATCCGTTTACTGTCTGGTACATTGTTCCCCCTGTACCGATTGCGGTAAATGGATGGATTTGTGGCAAGAATCTGCAGGATATCTATCATATTACTTACCACTACCACACGCATATTTGACGCAGCAAGAAGCTTTGCCAGTTCAATATTTGTGGTAGAAATATCAAGGAAAATCGTTTCGTTATTCTTGATCAATTTAAATGCTTTGGCTGCAATTGTTCTCTTTTTGTCAAGGTTAAACTGGCGTCTGTCTACTACGTCTCTCTTCAGCGGATAATCCTGTGAAAGGATTGCGCCGCCATAGGTCCTTCTTTAACTTACCGGCATTTTCAAGAATCTTAAGATCTTTTCGAATACAATCTTCTGTGACCTGAAACATCTCACTTAATTCCTTAACCTTGACTTTTCCGTTTTCACGAAGGCATTTCTCTATTGCGCTTTGTCTTTCCTCAGTAAACACTATTCTCATTTTCTCCCGTCTCTCAATCAGTTACCGTCATCTGCTAATGGACAGCTTTTAATCTATTCCTATGCTTTATTGTAACTTTAACAAAACCTAGAGCATGCCACGAAATGTCCTGGTTTGATTTCTTTCAATGGAGGCTGTGCGCTCTTACAACGGTCTGCACAGTACGGACAACGGGAAGCAAATTTGCACTCGTTTCCAAGATTGATTGGACTTGGAAGTGTTCCTTCTAGCATAATTCTCCTTCTGTTTTTTTCAATCTCCGGCTCCGGGATTGGAATCGCAGAAAGCAAGGCCTTGGTATACGGATGAACCGGATTGTTAAAGAGTTCTTCACTGTCTGCCAGTTCTACCAGATATCCCAGATACATTACGCCAATCCTGTCACTAATGTGTTTCACCATAGAAAGATCATGGGCAATGAACAGATATGTCAGCCCTCTTTTTTCCTGAAGTTCTTCCAGCAGGTTTACAACCTGCGCCTGAATCGAAACATCCAGGCAGAAATCGGTTCGTCACATACGATAAATCCGGATTTACTGCCAGAGCACGTGCAATTCCCACACGCTGTCTCTGTCCACCCGAAAATTCATGAGGAAAACGGTCTGCATGTTCTGCCTGAAGCCCTACTGTTTCGAGCAGACGTACCACTTGTTCTTCTTTATCCTTACGATTCTTTGCCAGACCATGCGCATCCAGACCTTCACCTACGATATCCATGATCTTTCTTCTTGGATTCAGAGATGCGTATGGATCCTGAAAAATCATCTGCATTCGCCCGGTTAGTTCATGTGCCTGTTTCCTGCTCATACTTTTGTCTACTTTCATGCCGTCAAAGGTAACGGTTCCCGATGTAGGCTCATAAAGGTGGATCACCGTTCTTCCAAAAGTAGATTTTCCACATCCGGACTCTCCCACAAGCCCGAGAGTCTCCCCTTTGAAAATCTGAAGCGTCACATCATCCACTGCTTTTAATGTCTGATTTTTGCCTACTTCAAAATATTTTTTCAGATGCTGCACATCGAGAAGCACCTGTTTTTCTGTTTTGTTGATTCCCATCAGGCTTTTCCTCCCTTCGCCCGCGGATCAAGGAGCCAGCAGGCTGATTTATGGTTTGAACCACAGTCTGAATATTCCGGCATGAACTGCTGGCATACAACCATGGTTTCATTACATCTTGCTGCAAACGGACATCCTTTCGGTGGATCCATCAGATCCGGAGGCGTTCCCGGAATCGCACGGAGACGATTGCCTTTTTCATGTGCTTTTGGAATGGATGCCAGAAGACCTTTAGTATATTCATGGCATGGATTTTTGAAAATTTCGTATACATCACCGGTTTCTACCAGTTTTCCGCCATACATAACCGCCACACGGTCTGCGATATTTGCCACAACACCCAGATTATGTGTAATGATAATAATGGATGTTTTTGTCTTTTTCTGTAAATCACGCATCAGGTCTAGAATCTGTGCCTGGATTGTTACATCCAAAGCTGTGGTCGGTTCATCTGCAATCAGCACTTTTGGATCACATGCCAGAGCAATGGCAATGACAACTCGCTGTCTCATACCACCGGATAACTGATGCGGATACTGTTTATAACGCTGCTCCGGATTAGAAATTCCTACCAGAGAAAGCAGCTCGATTGCTCTTGCTTTCCTCTGCTCTGCTGTCATATCCATTTTATGTGCTTTCAGCATTTCTTCAATCTGTTTCCCGATTCTCATGGTTGGTTCAGAGAAGTCATCGGATCCTGAAATACCATAGCAATCTCAGATCCACGGATCGTCTGCATTTCTCTTTCTGTGTATTTAGTCAGGTCTTTGCCATTATACATGACAGTTCCCTCAGTAACTTTTCCGTTTTTCGGAAGAATCCCCATAATTCCTTTCATGGTAATAGATTTTCCGGAACCGGACTCTCCTACTACTGCCAGTGTTTCCTGTTCATTCAGATAGAAGTTTACATCGCGGACTGCCTGCACGGTTCCTTTATGTGTTTTGATATGTATTGTCAGATTACTGACTTCTAGTATTTTTCCCATGTTTCTACCTACTTTCTCATCTGCGGATCCAGTGCGTCTCTTAAACCGTCACCAAGAATACTAAAGCATACCATAATCAGCACGATTACGATTGCCGGGCAGACCAATACATGAGGATAATTCTGAAGAACCTGATATCCGCCATTGATCAGAACACCCAGTGATGCCTGCGGTTCTGCAAGACCAATACCGATAAAGCTTAAGAATGCCTCTGTAAAGATCGCACTCGGAATTGTAAACATAACCTGAATTACAATAATACCTACAGTGTTTGGAATCAGGTCTTTCATTATAATATAGAAGTTATTGCTTCCAAGGACATGGGAAGCCATTACAAACTCCTGATTTTTCAGTTTCAGAATTTCTGCACGTACCAGACGTGCCATATTTACCCATCCCGTAATGGAAAGTGCCGCGATGATCGTTCCTACGCCTGCTGGAAACGCCATCAGAAACAGAATTACAATAATCAGACTTGGGATACCAACAGAATTTCGATAATACGCTGCATGATTGCGTCAACTCTGCCGCCAAGTAAAGCAGAAACTGCTCCATAAAGAACACCTACTACAAGGTCAAGCACTGCTGCCACCAGCGCAATCATCAGAGAAATTCGGGTTCCCATCCATACACGGGTCCATAAATCACGGCCAAACTGATCACATCCAAAGATATGCTCTTTTGTTGGCATGGAATATACATTGCTGTAATCTGTAAATGCAAAATCATATTTAGAAAAAATTGGTGCCAGAATCGCCAGTAAGATAATGACGATCAGAATAAATAAAGATACTACTGCCGCTTTGTTTTTTCGCAGTCTCGCCCAGGCGTCTGCGATCATGCTGGAAGCCGGTGCAGCGATATGCTCTTTCTCATCTGCTGCGACCTCTGCTTTTACGAACATGGAGTCCTTGATTATTTCGTTATTCATGCTTTAGTTCTCCTTTCCTCTCGCCAGACGGATACGCGGATCGATCAGAGAGTATATAACGTCAACCAGTAAAACAATCATCATATAAAATGCCGCATAAAAAATAGTGATACCCATGATCACCGGATAGTCATTTGCTTTGATACAGTCTACAAAAAGACTTCCGATTCCCGGAATACTGAAGATGTTCTCTACAGCCAGAGAACCAGTCAGTAAGTTTACCACTATCGGTCCAAGAACTGTAACAACCGGGATAATAGAGTTCTTTACTGCATGTTTCATCAGGACTTTCGCCTGACTGATTCCCTTTGCACGTGCTGTTACGATATAATCCTGATCCAGAACATCCAGCATTTCCGTACGCATAAATCGTGCCACCTGTGCAGTCGCTGAGAACGATAAAGCAATGGACGGCAGAATTGAACAGGACCAGCTTGTCCAGAATGCAATTGGCAGAACTCCCCATTTCAGTCCAATAAAATACTGAAGAAGGGCTGCCGCTACGAAGTTTGGAACCGAGACTCCCAGAACTGCCAGAATCATTGTGAAATAGTCAATTCCACTGTTATGCTTCCATGCCGCCAGAACTCCCAGAATCAAGCCCAGAGCCAGACCGATCAGGACTGCCTGAAGTCCGATCAGTGCCGATGGTCCCAGACGGCTTCCGATTACTTTTGCAACATCCTGATTTACATAGGTAAATGAAGTTCCCAGATCCCCATGGAGCATGTTTCCAATATATTTGACATACTGAACCGGTACCGAATCATTTAAGCCGTACATTTCCAGTACTTTCTCCTGCTGTGCAGGAGTCATGATGCTGAAACGCTCCGCATCAAAAGGTGTTCCGGGAAGATTTTTCATCAGGAAAAATGTACATGTGATAATGATCCATAAAGTTACCAGAATATAACCCAGACGTTTTAATACATATTTTACCATATGTCTGCCTTCCTTTCTTTCGTCAGATTCGTTCTTTTCAGAACTGTGTTTGTGAATACAAAAGGCAGGCAGCGATTCCCGCCGCCTGCCCTGTACATTTCAAGTAGATACTTTCACCTGCCAGTAAACCTAAAATATTCGTAATCTACTTTATTATTTCTTTGATTGATTATTCGAAATAAGCATATTTGAATTCCATCGGAACTCCGATCGGATGTGTGATCAGATTTTTCACATTGGATTTTGTTAATGTTGCAGATCCCTTATGGTAGATTGGAGAAACAACTGCGTCTTCTGCTACCAGTTTCTTTTCTGCCTGAAGCATGTCATCCAGACGTTTTGCATCATCTGTCTGTGTCTTGGCATCGGCAATCAGTGAATTGTATTCTTCATCTACATAGTTTCCACGGTATGGTGTTCCGTTTGTCCACAGATCAAGATATGTCATGGCATCATCATAATCTGCACCCCATGCAGTAACACCCATCTGATAGTTATTTGCGTCCATCTGCTCTCCACGTCCCTGCATGGTCTTTGTATCAATTTCCACAGTCAGACCAAGGTTTTTGCTCAGCTCGCTCTGAAGGAAAGTTGCTACAGATTTAGATACACTGTCATCACCAACCAGGACAGTCAGAGATTTTACTTCTCCCAGCTCCTTTAACGCTTCGTCATAATATTTCTTTGCTTCATCTACATCGTATACAGCAATATCACCATTGAGTTCACGGAATGTTTTCTCTCCGTCACCTGACATACCATCTGCTACCAGTCCGTTCCCTGGTACAGAACCATCTGCAAGCACAAATTCTGTCAGAGCGTTTCTGTCAATTGCATGGGAGATTGCCTGACGCATATTTACATTTCCAACTACATCATCTGTCAGATTGAACTGAAGATAAGTGGTGCGGAAATCAACGGTCTGAGAAAATTCCGGATTGTCTTTATTTGCCGCAACATTTGTGGAATCCAGTTCTACCTGAGAAAGTTCACCGGACTGGTATGCGTTATATGCTGCGGAAGCATCTTTCATAACACGAACTTTAGCGTTCTCGATTTTTACATTGTCTTTGTCCCAGTAATTGTCATTCTTTGCAAGGGTAACACCAACGGCCGGATCATATTCTGTGATCACATATGGTCCACAGTAAACCATGTTGTCCGGTGTCAGACCGTACTGGTCACCTACACTATTGTAAAATTCTTCATTTACAGGGAAGAACATTGCCATTGTACACAGGTTTGTGAAATATGGTGTCGGATTTTTAAGCTGAACTTCCAGAGTCTGATCATCTACTGCCTTTACACCAACCTCGTCTGCTTCTACTGTTCCTTCGCTATATTCCTGACCATTTACAATGTAGTCATTCATAATAAAACTGTAGCCGTTTGTAGCTTCTGCACTCATCTGCTTCAGCCATGAGAATACGAAATCCCCTGCTTTTACCGGATCTCCGTTGCTCCACTGGATACCATCTCTTAAGTGGAATGTATAAGTAAGTTTGTCATCGCTGACGTCATAAGTATCGCAAAGTGCCGGCTGTGGCTGGTTGTTCTCATCCATACGAAAAAGACCTTCCTGTGCCTGATTGTTTACCAGTGATGCCTGTTCTTCAGATGCAGCCCACTGTACAAGAGTTTTTACTTCTGCGGTTACTGCTACGCTGAGTGTCTGAGATGCATCTGCTGCATATGCACTTACCGGTGCTGCTGCCATAGCCATTGTGAGCATAAGCGCTGCCATTCTTTTCTTCATATTCCTTTTTCTCCTTTCACTTCTGTGAACCTGTGCAGATCGTCACTGTAACCGTACAGCTCATCCTTTGCCCTGTTATCTGTTTACAACTGAATCACTGCCATATAGTTTCTTAAATAACTTTCTGCTTACTTTAGTTGTATGAAGTATATCAGATAGTATTCTTATTGTCAATTGTTTTGTATTGTTTTATTTGATTTTAATTTGTTTTTTTATTGAAATATACCATTACATTTTTTATGTTCTTTATATAGTTTCAATATTTTGCACAAATTCCAAGGTTTTTCGTTCGGGCAAATATTCGTAATTCGTCATGTTTCGCGGATTTGCAACAAATAACTGCTTTACAGTTTGAACACATAATAAAAATACCCAAGTAACAAAAGCTCTTTGCTTTTATCATTTGAGTATTTTTCACCATAAATATGTTATCGTGTTTGGTATTGTTTACAATAATTCTGTCCGGATTTTTAACTTTTTTTTACATGAACCTGTAACTGATTGTACGGAATTTCAATTCCGTTTGCATCAAACGCTTCTTTGATCAGTTCATTAAGCCGCCACCTGGCAGGCCAGTATTTCTCCGTAGCCACCCAGACTCTTAATCCCATGACCACTGCGCTCTCTCCAAGCTCATCTACAAACACCACCATTCCCTGGTCGTCTTTCGTATCTTCATCATTATGAAGGATTTCTTCCAGGATTGCTTTTGCTTTCTTAATGTCTGAATCATAAGAAATTCCTACTTTGATCTCCAGCTTACGAAGATCTCTGGCAGTTACATTTGTAATAATGCTGCCGGACAGCGTTCCATTTGGGATTACAATGTGTTTGTTATCTATGGAAATCAGAGTTGTATAACAGATTTCTATTTTGTATACAGTTCCTTCGCACCCATTCTGCTGTGCGATAATGATATAATCCCCCACCTGAAATGGTTTGAAGATCAGAAGCATGATCCCGCCTGCGATATTTGCAAGGCCGCCCTGCAATGCAAGACCTACCGTTACACCGGCAGTACCAAGCAGTGCTGCAATAGAGGATTCCTTTACACCAAAATGAGTGGCAATGCTAAATACCAGCAAAATGTAAAGTACAATTCTCAACAGCGACCCTGTAAACTGGACCACACCTTTGTCTACAGACGCACGCTCCATGGACTTCTTTATGAAAGAAACAAACCACTGGATCACTTTGCGCCCGCCCACAAATACCAGCAATGCCATTACTACTTTCAGTCCCAGTTTCGTCAAAGCCGGAAGATAGTCTGAAAAATACTGCTTATAGCTGTAATATAAACTTTTTGCCTCCTGAATTTCCTGTTCCAATATTTTTCACCTGCTCTCTTATATTTTGTCATGTATTA
>ENA-OQHY01001453-OQHY01001453.1-human-gut-metagenome-genome-assembly--contig:-NODE-1453-length-9950-cov-2.060165_pt1 | contig 9950 bp, 7 predicted proteins | sample MGYA00242570_ERZ504733 | MGnify/ENA primary metagenome ERZ504733 (study PRJEB26092, sample SAMD00036219) | human gut metagenome | host: Homo sapiens | study: EMG produced TPA metagenomics assembly of the...
GAAGCAGCATTAAAATCAAACCGATTAAGAACACATACCAGATAATAACATCACAGAAGAAATCCATATATTGTTTTTCTTTTGCTAACATATATCCTTTAATTCCAAGTCCCATAAACAGGTGAATCACACCAAACAGCATGGAGTACATTAAAAGGCGCATCGGGTCGTTAAGAGGAACAAACCATACTGCCTTAATCAATCCCGTTGACGGCACATCTACGTGGAAGAATGTTCTTGCAACCACGTCAATGGCATCACCAAAGTATCCGCCAAACAGGACACCCCATACTAAAGTGGAAAGTCCACAATACATAAACATTTTCAATGACTTATACATTCCACGCTCCATGCGCGGGAATTTTTTGATTGCGATGAAACAGGCCAGGAAAATAACCAGACCATAAGCCGCATCGGAAAGCATCAGACCGAAGAAGAATACATAGAAAAATGACATAATAAATGTCGGATCTACTTCTCCTTTTTTCGGGAGACCATAAGATTCCAGAACACCTTCTACGGATTCAGAAAATCCATTGTTGGAAAGCACAACAGGTGCTTCTTCCTCTTCTTTGATTTCTTCAATTTCGACAACTAAATCATAGTTCTCTTCCATCGCTTTTTTTACTGCGTTTGCTGCTTTTTTCGGTACATATCCGCTGATTAAAAATGTCTTTTCAGACTGCGGAATTGTGCCTAATACTTCATATTTCTGTGCTCTTGTACGGAAATAATCGGAAATCACACGCAACTGTGCACGCTTATCTGCACATTCTTTGATATGATTCTGACAAACTTCAATCTGTTTTTCCAAAAGTCCAATTTCAGCAGTCAGATTTTCCTGCTCTACTTTTGGAATTTCATCACACAGCTGAGACGGTCTTGCAAATCCACCCTGTCTCAATACGTTTTCAACCAGTTCTGCCTGCTCTCTCAGACAAAGTACTACTACATAAGTACTGTCTCTGTCTGAGGAAAGAATCGTAACATCTACACCTTCGACATCCGGTGCATGTTCTGCTGTCAGTGTATAAATTTCTTCCAGCGTCATAACACTTGAAAAACTTCCAATCAGAGCTTTTAGCTGCCGGTACCTTCAAAATTCATCGGTACATCCAGACTAAGCCATGGACTTAAGGCTTCTATCTGATTTTCTGTTTTCTGAATATTTGCACGACATTCTGCAATTTCTTTCTGCCAGCCAACCAAATCAGATACCACATTCATGATGTCTTCTTTTTTTGAAATACTCTCTGCGTATTTTTCTTTTTCAATTAGTGCCTTGCCCTCAAGACTGGACAAAAAGGAAGTTTTTTCCGGTGCATATTCCTGAAGAATCTCAAGTGCCTGGTCTGCAGATGACGCTTTCTTTTCAAAGAGAATTCTTGTTCCCTGCGTATCCTGCTTCTCAAAACCACTTTCGTCCTCAAGCACCTGACTGACTTCCATTACTCCCATGGACTGCAGTCTCTCAAGGATAGATTTCCGGTCCTTTTTCAGTGCGCAGATACTAACTCGCTGCATCTGCAATACTGCCATGTTCGCATCCCTCCTTTTTTGTTTTGTTAAACTTTAAGCGGATATTTTTTATTTCTACCGCTTCTTCCGGTGCATTTTGCACTCAGATTAATTCGGAAATAATCAAATCAACCGCTTCATTCTTGCGGCCTATTGCCGCAGCTTTCATGCTTTCAATTTCTTTCTCCGTCTGTTTTAAAGCTTCGTCTGTGCGTTGCTTTTCGGAGTTCTCTGCAGATTCACGCAATTTTTCCGCCTTCTGCTGTGCTTCAGAAACCATGTCCGCATACAGTTTTTTGGAAGCTTCATCTGCTTCCTGGGATATTTTTAAGCTCTGACGTTTGTCTCGCACTTCATCTGCTTTTTTCTCTGCATCCCTGATTTCTTTGATTGTTCCTTCTATCACAGTATCACCACCTTCACATATTTTAAATATTACTATGCTTTATGCATTTTGTCAATATTTTAACGTACAAATACACATTTTACATCATTATTTTAGAATAAGCACAACACGCAAGAAAATTCACGTCATACTACCCACCTATTTCTGTATTTTTTTGTATATTTTGCCAATTTCCATTCAAAAAATGAAGGTGTTTCTTCTTATTATAAATGTAGTACTTTAGCAACAAAAATCGCCCTGTATTTATTCAAAAATACAAGGCGATTTTTTTACTCTATTTTTTTATCTTTACATTTCGATTGTAAAACGGACATTCGCAATCCGCTTCGCTACTTGCTCATGAACACAGTCGCTTTGCGATCTGTCAGTGGGAGCTTTCAACTCTTACTGACAGAAGCATCCCCCTCACCCGCCGCTTAGCGCTCTGCGCACTTGAAGCAGGGGAATGCTTATCTGCGTTCAATTTTTAATCATACAAATAATTAGCATACCGCTCATCGGAAATATTTTCTGAATCAATCCATTCCATTCCAGGATTAATACTTTCATCATTTTCCAGTCCAAGCGCTGCTCTTGCTGCTGCTACAACAGTTGCATAGCCCATTCCATAAGCATTTTGTACCAGCACTCCGACTTCTTTTCCAGACTTAATGGCATCTTTTTGTTTCTTTCCCGCATCGATTCCGACAACTGCCACTTCTTTTCCGGATGCAGAGATTGCATCCAGCACATCCCCTGACACATTTTCATTGGTACAGAAATAGCCTTTTACATCCGAGAACAATTTTAACACACTTTCTGCCATCTCGCTGACAGAAGTTTCTTCATTTTGATGGGAAATATTTACAATCTCGATATCCGGATATTTTTCTGCAATTGTTTCAGTAAAGCCCTGCTCTCTTTCCTGACAGTTCTGAGCACTTTCCACATGCGTCATCACAGCTATTTTCCCACTTCCGCCGATTGTATCTGCAAGCTTTACAGCAGCTTGTACTCCTGCCTGATAGTTATCCACAACGCAGGTTGCATTGACATTTCCGGTTTTCACTCCAGAATCTAATACAATCACCGGAATTCCATTTTCTTCTGCTGCTTCAAGCTGAGCCTGACAGGAATCCATGTCAATTGCAGAAAGGCATAATACATCCGGATTTTCACCAAGCACAGCATCAATAATGTTAATCTGATCCTCTACATCTGTTTCATCTGACGGTCCTTCAAAGGTCAGCTTTATTTTATCATCACCTTTATAACCCAGTTTTTCATTTAAATCAGCCACTGCTGCGTCCATACCGCGCTTAACCGAAGTCCAGAAACCGTTCTTTGTGCTCTTTACTACCACTGCAATATGACTTCCGGCCTCTAAATTAATTTCTTCTAAAGAAGTATAATCAATCGAGCTTCCATTTTCACGAAGCTTTTGCATGGTCAATCATCCTTCATATCATCGTTCTCGGCATTCTGTATTTTCTGACTCGTCACCTTTCTGATTTTGTATCTGTTTTGATATCGGTTGATACATTCTCTTGATTTTCCGTATTCTCTGCATCTTTTGAGTCATTTTTTGATGTATCGTCTTTTTTGTTCTCGTTATCCTTATCTATCTTTGTCTCTTTTTCTTCTTTCACACTAGAACTTGCCGCTGTTTCACTCTTCTTGCTCTGGCAGGAAGTTATACTTCCTGTTGCAAGCACTGCACATAATAAAACTGCAACTGCTCTTTTCATACACTTTTTCCTCCGCTTTTTTCTCCAGGTGTTTCTATTCTTCTCACTACACTATTTTCTCAGCCGATAACTCCTGTTTATATGAGTGAGTTATCAACCAGTTTGTATCCCAACCACGTTTTCATTATACACGAAACAGTTTTTGTGTCTATAGGTATTTTGTGATAAATTTGTGAAGAAATGCACTAAAGCAGCCAGGTTCAACGTGTAATTAAGCAAAATCGCGTATTTTCATTTATTTCATGCTGTCAAGCTACCGGAAAATGCTCCGGTGTTGGAAGTTCAAACTTCATCTGTTTTTTCGTAATCGGATGCGCAAAATTTAACTTATACGCACAGAGCGCAATCTGCACCCATTCCTTTGTTCCGACAAATTCCGGGTTGTACTTGGTATCTCCATAAAGTGGAAATCCTGCATTAGCGGTCTGAACACGAATTTGATGATGCCGTCCGGTAAACAGATGGATCTCCACCAATGCCATTTCATCTTTTTCTTTTAACACCTGATACTCCAGTACTGCCTTCTTCTTTCCTGCCTCAGATTCTTTTGCAATTCTCGACGTATTCTTTTTGCATCTTTTATCATCCAAGTCTTCTAATCTGCCACTCTTTTTTCCGGTTATCTTAGATGTCACAGCCAGATAATACTTATCCATCTTTCCGTCCTGCATTTGTTTATTCAATCCCGCCGCTGATTTTTTATTCTTTGCAAAAACAAGGATTCCCTCAACCGGCTGATCCAACCGATGAATCACCGCAAGATACAGCGGCTCTTTTTTTCTCGCCAGATATCCGAGCAGGGCATGCTCCATATCCTGACTTCCAACCTGTCTGCTCTGCACCGGCATGCCCGCTGGTTTATGACAAACCAGTAAATCCTTGTCTTCATAAAGAATTGTGTCCTCAATTACTGTATATCCCATTTTATTTTTCCTCGTCTTTCCGTCTCCTTAATGTATTCTGAAAATTTTATTCTTCTGCGCACACAAGGACAACCGCCATACCTTCAACTTTTTTCAGATACAACGGTTGCCCTAATGATGTTCTGCGTTATTCAATTTTAATAATTCCTCTCTTTTTTATTATTTGTATTGTTATTTTTAATTTAACACTAATACCTGTTTTTATAAAAAATCTGGAATGATAATTGGTTATTTAGTTCCTCTTAATTTTATTTTACTATATTCAATTATCAAATGAAATATCTTTTCCGGTTTCTCTCTTTATTCCCCATTTTACAATTTTTATTTTCTTTTCTTAGAATATAGATTGGATTTCTTTACATCCTTACTTTTTATTCTTAGAAAGTTAAAATAATATTGCTGAAAGTTTATATCATCTATATTGATAATAAAAAGCTTCTTTCAAATATCCCGAGCATTTGCTTTCAAAACATTTCTTTATATATTTTTTCTTGATATAAAGTTCTCAGGAAATCAAAACAAATATTTTCGATTATAAGTATATAAATATCTATAGATACCAACTGATTAAAACCGACTTTCTATTTTTTACTCTATCTTTGTTTTTCTTGATTTCATACCTTTGAAGGATATATAAATACTCTGTTTTTTCAAAATATATTTCTTTACATATATCTTGAAACCTTTTTATCATCTTTTGTGGTAATGATTCAATATGAGGACATTTTTGATATTTTACCTGATTTTTATTTTTAAAATCTTATTTTGGAATTTCTGAAAATTTCCTAATGGAAATCAGGTCTTTCTTAGGGAACTATGCCTTACCACTCTCATACTGATAATTTGTTGTCTCTGTTATTTCCAATGGACGTTACCTCCTTATCAATATTTCACGATTCCACCTTTTACTTTATCCTTAGTACTTCTCTAATTATGATTTATTCCTATTATATACTCTCCATACACTTAAGGAAAAATGATAACTATCGTTTGTACCTTGTAGCCAACTTCCTAAATTAGATTTCTCTTCTCAATATCTAGGAATTGGTTATGTAGTAATTGGTGTTTTCTTTTGATGGTTATATATTACCATGCTAAAGCATATTTGTCAATATATTTTTTATAAAAAGTTTTATTTTTAGTAATTTATTTTTTATTTGATTTTTATTGCTGTAATTGCGAATTATTTTTAAATTATATATACAATTTATTTTATATCTAATCTTTCGAGCAATTACGGCAATAGCTCTATCTCTAATGCATTTCATAATTACACAGTAAAGCGGACATTCGCAATCCGCTTCGCTACTTGCTCATGAACGCAGTCGCTTTGCAATCAAAAAGAGGATGCCATTCTCACAGCATCCCCTTTTAACTCAAAGTATTTATCCTCTATAATAGTTAATTAAACAACCTTTCAAGATAATCTCTCTCTCATCATCTGTCAAATCGCCTAATTTTAATGTAAATTCTTTTAATTCATCACCAACTGCATAAGCCTTGATTTCGTCCCATTTTTCTTCTACTGCCTGACGAATCTGCGGAACAAAGATATAATCTTTATTCTTAAACGGCAGTTCTCCGTCTGAAATCAAGAATGGAAGCATACCCCAGTTAATCAAATTGGAACGGTAACGTTTGGTTGCATACTCGTTTGCAATATTTGCCCATCCTCCTAATACTTTCTGACAGGATGCTGCCTGCTCTCTGGCAGAGCCGTCACCAGGTTTCACTGCAAAATGGTACTTCCGATTCCGGTGTTTTCACTGTTCATGTCCGGGAAAGAATCCTTAATCTTATCCCATACCGGTTTTAATTCTGCAACTGCTTCTAATGGGCAGTTTCCTTCTTCTCTTGCTTTTTCCGCTTTCTGGACTTCTTTTGCAAGAGGAACATAATCCGGGTCTTTTCTTGATAATGCAAATTCAGCCAGTTTCAGTGGATTGGAACGGAAAGAAGAAGTTTCGCCGGATGGAATCAGTTCATCCGTTGTTGTAACCGGGTCATGAATTTCAGAAACTACTTTCAATACCAGATTATCGGTCAGTGCACACATTTCCGGCCAGTCTTTGATATTTGGACCAAACTGAATTTCTGTGTTCGGGTCTGCTATACCCTTGCTGTCAAAGACTCTGTTTTCATAAATTGTCTTATCAAAGAAATAACGCGGTTTCGTATATTTTACATCAAAATCCGCTGCGGAAGTCAGGTACCCCTTATTTGCTGCAGTTGCTGCAATGGAACGTGCATCCATCAAAGCAACAGAAGAAATCTGACCATTTTGAATCTTAGAACCTTCACGATTCGGGAAGTTTCTGGTAGAGTGACGAATACTAAGCGCATTGTTTGCCGGTGTATCTCCAGCTCCAAAGCAAGGACCGCAAAACGCTGTTTTTACAACTGCACCCGTCTGCATTAAAGAAGCCAGCACACCATTTTTTGCAAGTTCCACATAGATCGGGGTACTTGCCGGATAAATGCTTAAGGTAAAGGCATCCGAACCAATGCTTGCACCTTTTAAGATATCAGCTGCATCACAGATATTTTCAAATCCACCACCTGCACAGCCTGCAATAATTCCCTGCTCCACATAAAGTTTTCCGTCACGAACTTTATCTTTTAAAGTAAATGGAATTTTACCGTCCAGACTAATCTGAGCTTTCTTCTCAACATCATCTAAAATATCATATAAGTTTGCATTTAATTCATCAATGGTATAAGTGTTGCTTGGGTGGAACGGCATTGCAATCATCGGTTTTACCTGACTTAAATCCACATAAACCATGCCGTCATAGTAAGTCACTGCGCCCGGCGCAAGTTCTTTATATTCTTCACTTCTTCCATGAACCTCATAGAACTCTTTAATCTTATCATCTGTTACCCAGATAGAAGACAGACAAGTTGTCTCGGTTGTCATAACGTCAATTCCGATTCTGAAATCTGCACTTAAATTTGCAACTCCAGGTCCGACAAACTCCATTACTTTATTTTTTACATAACCATTTGCAAATACTGCTCCGATAATTGCAAGTGCCACATCCTGTGGTCCAACACCCGGAATCGGTTTTCCGGTCAGATAGACACCGACAACCTGCGGACGACGAATATCATAAGTTTTAGAAAGTAACTGCTTTACCAGCTCTGGTCCGCCCTCTCCCATTGCCATTGTACCAAGCGCACCATAGCGTGTGTGACTGTCAGAACCAAGAATCATTTTTCCACCGCCTGCAAGCATTTCTCTTGCAAACTGATGAATGACTGCCTGATGCGGCGGTACATACATTCCACCATAACGTTTTGCGCAGGTAAGTCCAAACATATGGTCATCTTCATTGATTGTTCCACCGACCGCACAAAGAGAATTGTGACAGTTTGTCAGTACATAAGGAATCGGGAATTTTTCCAGTCCTGAAGCTCTCGCCGTCTGGATAATTCCTACGAAAGTAATATCATGAGAAGTCAATTTATCAAATTTAATCTGTAAATCATCCATATTGCCGGATGTATTATGTTTTTCAAGAATTGAATATGCAATTGTCTCTTTGGAAGCTTCTTCTTTGGAAACAGGTACTTTGCCTGTCAAATTTGCAATTACTGCTGATGCATCTTTATTATCTTCTACAATTTCTGTGCCGTTTACCAGCCATGCACCGCCATTATACAACTTAACCATAACCATACTCCTTCATTATTATTGGTGTATTTTACTAGTGAACTACCCATCTTCTATATGTAATGGGCTTCTAAGAAGCTGACGCTCCCATTTAAGAAGTCTGATATTTAAGTTTCCACCTAACCAATCAGGCACTCCTTATTCTTACAGGCGTGTCCACCTCGCCTCTGCTGTATAGGATATTCCTATCCACAACACTACTTTTACGCTCTAATTATAAATTTTATTACGGTAAAATGCAAGCATTTTATCACTTTATTGTATGAATTTAATTGTATACATGAGTGCACGTATTCTTTTAAAGCATAAAAAAATACTTCCTGACTTTTTTAACAGGAAGTACTTTTCTTATTTTCTATCATGAACCACTCGGCTGCAAGTAACCGAGCTTCTTGCTTAAATCAGGAACTATATCAGTCCTGATTGTTCATAAAATCCATGTAACTGGAAACCATAAGCGCAATCTTAAAGGTCAATGCGTCATCAAATACACGAATATCAAGTCCGGTGCTTTTCTGGATTTTCTCTAAACGGTACACAAGAGTATTTCTGTGCAGGAAGAGCTGTCTTGATGTCTCGGAAATATTTAAGTTATTATCAAAGAATTTATTAATGGTATTTAAAGTTTCATCATCCAAAGATTCCGGAAGCTTTCCACCAAATACTTCTTTCATGAACATTTCGCACAGAGGCATTGGAAGCTGATAAATCAGACGACCGATTCCAAGATTATTGTAACCTACAATATTTTTTTCCACATAGAAAATTTTTCCTACATCAAGTGCCATCTTTGCCTCTTTGTAAGAGCGGGATACATCTTTAATTTCATGGATGATATTTCCATAAGAAACTCTCGCTTTTGCCATCGCCTCAGAATTGAGCATATCTACAATCATTCTTGCAATCGCTTCGATGGATTCATAATCGTCGCTCTCTTCCAGATTACGCACAATAATAATATTTTTCTCATCAATTGCCGTAATAAAATCATGCTTCTTGAAATAAACATAATTTTTCAGGATTTTCAATCGCATCCTGATCTTTCTCGTTTCTTATTTCAACCAGAATAACCACACGTTTTGCTTCTACCGGAATGTGCAGTTTTTTGCTCTGTTATAGACATCCACAAGAAGAAGATTGTCAAGAATCAAATTCTGAATAAGTTTGATTTATCAAAACGCTCTTTATAAGCCACAATCAGATTCTGAATCTCCGCAACTGCAACACGCCCAATCATGTATGTGTCTTCGTTTCCACCTTTTGCAATCAATATAAATTCGACAGTCTGACCATCATAAATTTTGAAGAAATGATACCCCCTTATGACCTGACTATCTGCCATAGATTCCACAAAACTGGATATATCCCCAAAATCCTCATCTTCTATCGGAAAAGTAGTTGAATTTACTTTGCCGTCTACGTCCATCACACATAAATCAATTCTTGTTATGCTTCTCAATTCATCCAGTGTCTTTTGTATCACCTGACTTGATATCATATTGTATCCTCTTTTCTCTGTATTTTTATAAGTTTCTGTCGCCGTAAAACCACATGCCTTTTCGGCGTGTGGCATGAACTTACCAATCTTTTTACGCGATCAAAATCCACACCTACTTTTCATAATCTAAGTTCCGTCTGAGAATTGTAACATAATCAAATAATAATTTTGTTCATTACGAACTGGCATTTTCAACAACAATTCA
>ENA-OQHY01001454-OQHY01001454.1-human-gut-metagenome-genome-assembly--contig:-NODE-1454-length-9942-cov-1.765461_pt1 | contig 9942 bp, 10 predicted proteins | sample MGYA00242570_ERZ504733 | MGnify/ENA primary metagenome ERZ504733 (study PRJEB26092, sample SAMD00036219) | human gut metagenome | host: Homo sapiens | study: EMG produced TPA metagenomics assembly of...
CCTTGAGCCATGTGGTCGCAGCGGGGTGTAGACGCCGGTCTCAGGGTTCAGCGGCCCCTCGCTGTCATCGCGCACCGTCACAGGGATCCAGCCGTCCAGCCTTGCGCCTTCCACGACACCGTATAATACTCCCTGCAGGTCAAGCTGTCGGGTTTGGGCTGTGCCCGCAGTCAGGTCGAATTTTGTCACCAGCCCCGATTCGTTCAGCACATAGGCCGCACCGTTGTGGACAAGCTGGACATTGCCCGCATCACCGCGCCATGTCATGTCAGTGTCGGTCATGTTGCCCGCCGTATCCAGCAGACAGAGGTTTTTCGTCTGCTCGTTCCGCGCCTGCTCGTCGGCGGCCAGCCATGCGCGCAGTTCCTCATCCGTGGCGGCCTCTCCGGCCGGGTTCAAGGGCTGCTGCAGATAGCCTCCACTGTGCTGCAAAACGATTTTCTCCTGCCAGCAGCCTAAGGCGAAATAGTCCTCGCCGTCCGGTATGCTGCGGGTAAAGAAGCACGCCGCACCGCCCTCATCCAGACGCAGAGCGGAATATTTGTCATAGCTGCGCACAAATATATACAGTGCTGTGCCATCCGTGTACCAGACATAGGCATTAGTCAAATCGGGCAGGTCATCACCCTCGGCCACACGGCGGCGGTCACTGCCGTCCGGATTGCTCACATCCAGATACGCGCTGTCACTCTCATTGTGGCGGCCATCCACAAGCCAATAGAGCCGGTCGCCCACGGCAGCAGCATGGCTTGCGGCACGCAGCCGTTACGGATGGCCGTCATGTAGGCCGGGCAGCTTTCATCCGTATGGCTGCAGCCGAGCTTTTTGCAGAGAATACGCTGCTCGCCCGTGGAAAAATCAATCGTTGTGGCGAAGTATTGGCCGGCATCGTCAATGTTCATCGCGCTGTAGACGGCATCTTGGCCCACCGCCGCGCCCCAGGTCGTGTAAATGGGTGTAAGTGTGTCCTGCACGGCGGGTGTTTCTGTGGTGGGCTCTGCAGTCTGCGCGGGTGCGGCGGCTGTCTCGGTGGTCGTGCTTGCAGGCATATCCTGCGGCGCGGCCGTGCAGGCCGTCAGCGCCAGCGCCAGCAGACAGGCGGTCAGCCTTGCGGTGTGTTTCATCGTAGTTATCCTCCTTTGTTTGTTGTACCCCCAGCATACCGCAGGATTGTTTCCGGTTGGTTACAGCTTCGTCACGGGCGGGTTACAGTTTATTCCTTTTCCAGCATATACCGATCTGCCGCACGCTGCGCAGGCGGTCGCCAAGGTTCAGCTTGCGGCGCAGGCGGGCAATGTGGGTGTCAAGCGTGCGGGTGTCACAGCCCGTGCCGTCATCGCCCCAAACGGTTTCGTACAGATAATCCCGGTACAGCGCCCGGCCCCGGTTGCGCAAAAATAACAGAAGTAAGTCATATTCCTTGCGGGTCAGGTGCATTTCCTCCTCACCGCGCAGCACACGGCAGGCCGCAGCGTCCACCGTATACTCCCACATCGTATAGACGGCGGTGCTGCGCCCGGCGCGCCGCAGCACGCTTTCCCACCCCGGGCCACGGAGCTCGGTGGGGGCAAACGGCTTGACGATGTAGTCATCCGCGCCGCTGTTCAGCCCGCGCACCCGCTCAGCCACAGCGTCCTTCGCCGTGATGAAGATACAGGGCGTGCCCGTGGGCCGCAGGTACGCCAGCAGATCGTACCCGTCCAGATGGGGCATCATCACATCGAGCAGCACCAGATCATAGCGGTTCTTTTCCAGCAGATTTGCCGCCGCGCGGCTGTCGGTCACGGCCTGACAGCGGTAGCCCGCCTCCGTCAGGATGCGCCGTACCAGCATGGCAATGGCGGTTCATCGTCCACAATCAAAATCGGATTCATTCAACAATCCCCCTTTATAATCCCTATTGTACAACAGAATGTTACATTTCGGTGAACTTTTAGCCAAAATTTACAAACCCATTTTGCAAGCTACTTTGCCACGTCACGCGTGAACATAAAGTAATAGCCCCTTCTGCTGAAATCACATCAGCGGAAGAGGCTGTCTTTTTAACCTATGTGGTTTTCTTCATTTTTCCAATATTTTACGCCGATCTGCCACATCAATGACAAGCCCGGTAATAAAGGCGGCAATATCCAAGAAGAACGCCAATACAAGAGAAAATGCTGCCAGCTGCCAATATGGGCTTCCCAGATAAATCAGTGCCTGATCAACAGGATTATGCTCTGAAATATAGAGGCGCTGTGCATCGTCCAACTTATCAAGGGCATCTGCACGGTCATACTCCTGCCCGCTGTCACTGACAGGCAGACCACTGATTGTTGCCTTCAGACGCTCAATTTTCTCTGTCCATAGGGGCTCCCAGTTTTCCGTATCCTGTGCAGTGTCTGCCGTCATGCTGTCAATCTGGTTTTGCAACGCGTCACCTGATGATTTTAGGACTGCGTAATCCTGCACCTTGCGGATAAAACTGTCCATATCATTCAATAATGTCTGAAAATCTGCATCCGATCCACTGTCCTGTGCGGCTTGCAGCTGTTCAAACACGGTGCGTGCCTGCTGTTCAATAGCTTCCGTATCCACATCCGTCTGTAGCAGCGCACTTGGATACTACGCAGCGCCTGACCTGTCTGCACGGAGGCTGCATTTCCGGCAATTCCCAGCACACCTGCGTTATCGTTGCAGGATTCCCTGCGCCTGCTGATAATCCTGTAAGTCCTGTTGTTGCTGATTTACCGTATCCTGCAAGTTACTCAATCGGGATGCCGCACTGTTATAGGCACTCTGCAAAGCGTTAGTATTACTTCCATACGGCGCATTTCGCAACGCACTGGCTGTGCTGGTTTGCGCATCTGCTGCTGCCGTCAAGGCGTCTTGCGTCTGGCTTATCTGCTGCGTCAGCTGTCCGATGCGAGTTTCCACCTGTTCGGTAAGCTGTGTCAGGGCTGCGGTAGCCTGTTCGCGCACGCCGGAGGATGTTCCCTCCTGCGTGGCGGTCTGCATCGCTTGGATTGCCGAAGCAATTTCATTTTTTGCCGCAAAGTCCGCATTATCGGCGTAGCTTGCCTTGTCCGCTGTCAGATCCAAGCCGGAAGGATTCTGTGTTGTTTCGGTATCGGCGGTCTTGCTGGCAGTGTACAGAACCGCCACCTCGTCGCCCAGCGTTTCCCGCAGGGCGTTGCTGCTGATTTGTACAAATTCATCTGCTTTGTACAGTTCATTTCGGTACACTGACTGAACCAACAGGCGGCTTTCGGTCTGCCAGCTTTTTTCATAGACCGTGCCAACGATAAAAACATAGCTGAACCACGAGGAGCAGAACAAGACCACGCCGCTGAGCGCCAGCACGCAGATTTTCCCGCGCAGACTATGTATCCAGCGCCAGAAGGTCGGCAGGTAAAAGTTCAGTCCCAGCAGGATGCTTTGTATGGCAAACGAGGCAAGATTTGCCTGCCACGCCTGTGAAAACACATAGTCCCGCATCCCTGTGCGGTACTCCACCAGGAAACGATTGCCAACAATACTGTGGCAAGGCGCAGCAGCATCAAAATTATTTCCTGCGAGTTTGTGGCTTTTGGTTTTAGCTGTCCCCCTACTTTTTGTAGGCGATTCCAAACATTGGTTTCGCTTGCTCCGGTCTCTTGCTCAACCGTTGGTTGCAACACTGCCTGTATCAACAGCGAAATTCCTTGAACAACTGCTACCAGTACCCACATACCGCAGAGACTGTTCATAAAGATTCCCGTATCGCTCAAAGGAGTGGGAATTCCGGCTACGCAGGTATTGAACACAAATGCCATCAGTGTAATAAAACCTGCCGCGGCGATCGCCACGGATTTTTCTGTGCTTTTTTCCCCACGCAAAAGCCCCACATAGCTGAAGAAATTCAGTACCAACAGCAAAATGTTCACCGTGACCACGCCGGATGGATTGGAAGAAGCCATCTGCTGGCACAGCAAAACCACCGCCGCAGTCAATGGAGGCAAAAGAAAAGATTGTCGTCTCCAGAAGCCGCCTTTATCCGATTTGTTCTCCATCATTATCACCCCTCGCGTTCTGATTATTTCCAGTACACTTTATATAGTTAGCATACCATAGCTTCTGCATTTGCACAACGGGTCGCCATAAATTTTACATCCGCTTTGCATGATTGGCAAGATACTGCACCGAACTCTAACCAAGTTATATATTTGCACCACTTCACAAAAGGTCCTCTTTCACAGCGAAAGAGGACCTTTTGTTTACTTACATCCCAGTATTTCCAATGCCCTTGACAGGGGCATCACTTTCTGGCACTTTGCCTCTTTGGAATCATATCTTGCTTTCTTACCGTCCGGCATCACGCTATGGCGTTTTCTGTCAGGACGGCTGCTTTCAATTTGGGAACATATCGATGTATCTTCCCCTGCCGGTCAATCTTGGCATGAGGCATGATAAGTTCTGCCGTTCCCAGCTTGATTTTTGCTTCTTTCGGCAGCGGTGAAAGCCATTTGTAGGTTTCACACTCAGAAGCAGTATCCCACATAGAATACTGGTATGTTCGCCCGCCGAAGAAGCTATCCTGCTGTTCCCTATATTCAAAGTGTTCTGTCTGTTGCGTTACCATCTGTGCCACACGGGCGGCATTCAGTTCTATCTCCTCTAAGCGGATGTACTCATGCCGTTGGTGTTCGCAATAATAGCCGCAGCTGATATTGACCGCAGCTGTTTCCAGATACGGCGCAATGTAGGATATATCACTGCGTGAACCACCCGCTGTTTCAAATCCGAACGAGGTGATGAAGTCCTCAAACTCCGGGTTATCGCAGCGGTAAAACACAGCATCATTGCTACCCCGGCGGTCAAGCTCTACGATGTAGTTTACCTGCGGCCGCAAAGAACCTCTTGTGAATTTCTTTGCACCTACACAGCCGACTTCCTCGTCCTCACAGAACAGCACATGACATTTTGCTGTACGCAGGATCTGCAAAATCATCCAGACACCGCAACGGTCATCACCGCCGATACCCTGCGGCGACATAGCTACCGCCCCGTCTGCCGAGTAGCATATCTGCTCGACAGGCTGGCGGTGAACCGTGTCCATGTGGGCCGCCAGCAGGACGGGGATTGTTCCCTCGGCATACAGGTAGCCGGGCTTATCGGTGACAGGGCAGCCCCTGCTTTTCAGCTCGGCTTTCAATGTTTTTTTTAAGTCCATCTGCGGCAGACGCAGAATGGTTTCAAACGTCAATTCTTGCATGGATTCCTCCTTTATGCGGCAAGGCCGTTCATCTGATTCGGACAGAAACGATTGGCACCGATGGAAAGGCAGTCGCTATGGATTGTGCAATTTCTGCATACGCTTATCACCTGCTCGTAGCAGGCGGGGCAAATTCCACGCTGCTCACCGGAACGGGCAATTCCGATACGCGGCATACCGATAAACTTCTCTTTGCAAACCGTACATTCATAGCTGCACTCATTGCAATAAAAGTGCTCATCAATATAGCGCCCATATCCATGCACCGTTTTGCCGCAGCCCTTGCAGACATACATATTGCCGCACTCTGCACAGCGTATGGAACGATGGTTCTTCTGTTCTCCACCGCAGCAAACACATCGAGCCACGGAACCAATCGTCATTTTGCTATAGCCGATCTCCCCTTTCAGCAGAGAGGCAACTGCATACCCATACGCATAGTCAGGATAGTGGTTGCTGTCCGCCGCAGATTCGCAGTAAGGTTCGGTTTCTTTTCCACGCTTGATCGACCATAGGTTCGGTTTGTCAAGGCAGACCGCGATAGCCTGTTGGACGATGCCTCGATACAGGGTTTTCTGGTCTTCCAAATCTGTAGGATACAGGCGTGATTGCAGCAAAACATTTCCTTATAGCAGAAAATTTCTCGCGTGATGCGAGGGGCTGTATGAAAGTTCTGCGTGTACTCGTCGCTGACCGTGAAGAAAATCATACTGACGGCATCGCCCATATAGGACTGGCAGCCGCCGCGATAGCCGCCGCCTTCTAAGCAATGGCAGGAACTCCAAGTGTTGTCGCGGTTGGACATTTCGAGGAAATCGCAGGGGTGGATTGACAGCACTGCAGTTTTTTCGATATGTGCCGGATTCAGAGCATCGGCCAGCCGTGCAAACAGTGCATTGTATGGTTTGACTGTGCGCACATAACGGTTGTCCGGCTCACCTGCTTCGGTTTCTTCCTCAATCTGGTCAAGATGGAATTTCAGGCAGAGCCGATTGATAATGCGGCTCGCCTTTTGCCCCTGTGCGCACTTGATGCCGCCGTATTGCCGAATCGTGTCCAAGCGGTACTCGTTTGGTATCCGGGCATAGTCTGCGGTCGCCGCGCGCAGGGCGGTTTCAAAGTTTTCGTACACAGTATCATCCGTGCAGGCCCTGCGACCAAGTTCAAGGATGGCGGCGCGCGTTTCGTCCACTGTGATACGGTCGATTTCTCGGCGTTCCTCCACGCGGAACACGATTGCCAGTTCTTTCTCATTCCATAGCGGATGCCTGCGCAGAAGCTGCAAAAGTCCCTGTTTCTGTTCATTCCATTGTGTAAGGTTTGCTGTGACACCTTCCTCCGAAAACGGCTTCTGATACTTGTGCATAACCTCATAAAATTGCTGTTTGAGTTCGTCCATCATTGTGATCTCGCCTTTCTTGCATTTTTATTTTTAACGCCGGGCGGCGCTAAACCAAAATAAAAAGCGAGAACAACTTTTCTTTGCTGCCAATAGCAGCATAAAAATCATTCTCGCTTTATGCGGGGTGTCCCCCGGCAGATAAAAAATGCCCGCAATGCGCAGACCAGACGGTCAACGGCATTGCAGGCACAAAGTACAAAAATAACAACGTGTGTCAGTGCAAATTGCTTTGCAGGACACATAAATCACTTACATTAGTATGATACCATAATTTGCGGAAAACGTCAAATTATTGAAGATATGTCTTTTTGCACCAGCAATAATAACCTTAATGAGCAGTCTCTTCAATTTCATCAGGAGGCAACTCAAAGATGTTTACAGATACAGCGAAAACAACACAATTCTGTGATATGGGTTGAATATGCGAAGGATTTCGTGCATAATAAAATATAATTCCCTGATCAAAATTGTGAAACTTTGCGTTATTCTTAATTTTTGAACACAAATGATGTCCAATAGAAATTGAGAACGCATCTCATAAAGAGGTGAAATGATGGTCAAGGGTTTTATTTTTTTCAGAACTGGAAAGATTCCTTTTGTAATTGAAAATTACCGTATGGATTTGTTTACGGATGACTCGTTGCTGGAAATATTTTGTAAGGAATATAATTTTAAAAGAAAACTATATTCTGCAGGGGCAATGTTTTGATATTGGGCCTCATGGTAGGAAAGCAACCTTTCTCGTCGAAAATTCTATGGGAAGTACTTGCTATTTGCGTTGCTATATTGTTTATACATTTAACAAAGACGAAACCTATGACCGCATAGGTATTCAGTCGCCGTCTCTTGATGCAGTTTTTGGATACGAACATAAATACATTGAAATGGTGCGATCTGGAATCAACTTGGCTTTAGAACCTAAAAAAGTGTATACAATTCCGTTTGATATGAACAAACAAAAATACGAATTGATTTTCCAAATCGGTCACAATCATCGCCTTGGTCTTTTGGAAGATTTCGACAGAAAGGGGAATTGATTCTGCCGTTACACACAAATGAAATCCAAGAGTGCTATGATATTGCAATAGTTCTTTGTCGGCTTGCAATGTTCATGACATCACACACAGATATCTTGTTCAAACGTATCACGCTTTATCGCAAAGAAGTAAGTGTCGGGTGGTTCTACTGTCCCTTCATTTCGGAAGATGCCGTTGATAGGTATAACGGCTTATTCTACGAATTTGATATTATGAAATACATTCCCAAGCTCTTAAATAATATAGCATTAGATTCTGGCAACAAAATAACACAGAGTATTCCACTTGGTCATTTAGGGAATTTCGACTCCATGTTCACGCCTCAGCGATTTGTCGAACAAATTGTAGCATTTGAGTACTTATTTGATAAACTGGAACACAAGAAAGCTCAAAATCTCCAATTTCCACTTAAAAAGGAATTGGAATACATGTTTAATGAATATCCCCAATTGCTGTCGCAAACAAATCTTTCTGCAGAGAAAGTTAGTAATCAAATCAAGGAGATCAGACGTACTATTGCACATGGATATGCATATTACTATGACTTCAAAAACGATAGAAGCAGCAAATATTTGATGATTCTTTTAGACAAATTGATACGGTGCATGAGCCTAAAATTGATTGGATTCTCTAATGATGATATTTCGAATTTTATGCCTTTTTATCCATAAACACCTTCACGCCACAATCTTTTTTCTGTTCGGCTATCTCTTTCAAAGTATCCAGATACCCACGATTCTCGACATCCGCAGTCAGCACAAAGATTTTTCTTTCTTTTAAAAAATACAAATTCCTTATGGTCTCGCTACTTGACAAATTTATGCTGACTTTTGTAGAAGAAACCGAATCGTCCACTGATATGATAAATCATCCTTCCCAGCATGAAAAACTAACTTTGTCTCCGATGATGCCGCTGGTGAAAGCGACAGCCATAAAAGAAGTATAAAAATAATTGCCTCCGACTTGTACACATATGGTGCGAGTCGGAGGCAATTTTAACTTTTTGTATTCAGATCGCTAGTGGCGTCATTTTTTCAAGCTTTCCCTGCTATGGGGTCTTTTGAATAGGTGTTTTTCGTTTTATATTCCACATACTCATGGGGAGTGGGTTCGTAGTGCTTTGATTGGTATTTTTGATATTTTTCGGATATGCTTGCTGGTTGTTCTTCTGCAACAGTTTCTGCAATTGGCTCAGTGCAAATCGCATCTTGCAAGATTCTTTCCAGATACTCATACTCGGAGTAATTATCCAAACACGCCATCACCAGTGCATCCCGGACATATTCTGCGCTCTGTGCCAACAGTTCTTGGTCGAAATAATATCCGTAATGCTCAACAAAGAATGTCATCAACATTACAACGGTTCGAGTGTTTCCCTCTCGAAAAGGATGCACACGCCAAATTTTCGGAAATTTATGCGCAATTTCTTTTGCGAAATCTTCTTTTGACAAAGAGATCCATTCTACTTGGTGGATTTCATCCCAAGCACATTTCAAGTCATGCGGAATATCTTCCGCATTGCTATACCATACACTTTGTCCTGCAAGAACAGGCTCTCTTTTTATAATATTGATGACACGATAGTTTCCGGCCCATTCGTACACATCTTCAAATAGTGTGCGGTGAATCTTCTTTACGCCGCGGTTTGAAAAATCATGGAAACCATGCTCATACAGAAGCATCATGCTTGCGCGAGATTGTTCAGCTTCCACGAGATCCAGAGTCTTTTCATCCTTGATGCCGAACTTGTTTTTTAGTACCGGCACATCCTCATAAAGATAAATATCATTCATAGCTTTACTTCACGCGACGGGCCATCTCCATGTGGCTTTTCAAAAGGGCCTCTTTCATCTGCGCCCCGGTAATTTTGCCTTCACTCCATGCGTTTGAAAGCTCTATTGCATAGCTGCGAACCGGTACTCCTTCAATTTTATTGACAGCATCTGCCACTCGCATTGCTCGTTTACGCTGTGCTATTTTCTGTGGTGCCATAGGATGCCCCCTACAATGTATTTGTTAGAATTATACCATATTACGTTATTAAGTTCAAGTTTATCCATCTTGATTTCCAGCCACGAAAAAGGCCTCCAATCTGCGCGGCAAAACCGTATAGATTGAAGGCTGTCTTATACCAGATGATTGCCTTTCTTGGTGGGTGAGTTCTTCATCCTTAACCCCAACCAACTTTCCAGTGTCTGCAAGTCGCTGAACAGAATATCATAAATCTCATCGCTTACCAGCGGCGTATGGGCTTCATACGCTGCGCGGCA
>ENA-OQHY01001455-OQHY01001455.1-human-gut-metagenome-genome-assembly--contig:-NODE-1455-length-9937-cov-3.453211_pt1 | contig 9937 bp, 14 predicted proteins | sample MGYA00242570_ERZ504733 | MGnify/ENA primary metagenome ERZ504733 (study PRJEB26092, sample SAMD00036219) | human gut metagenome | host: Homo sapiens | study: EMG produced TPA metagenomics assembly of...
AATCAATTAGAAGGAACGATTAAATCGTTAAAACATTGTCATTTAGGGTGGCTATTGGTTGTTGCCATTTTAATGTGTATTTTTTATTTAATCAATGCAATGAATTTGACACTTTTTGCTAAAGTATATAAAAAAGATTATACCTTAAAACAAGGAATCGTAAATGCAATGGCCGGTATTTTCTTTAATGGAATCACGCCAATGGCCTCTGGTGGACAATTTTATCAAGTATATGCTTTTAATAAACAAGGAATCAAAGCAACTTATTCGTCTAGTATTTTATTAATGATTTTTATTGTCTATCAAAGTGTATTGGTTGTGTATACATCTATCATTATGCTTTTAAAATTTGTTTATTTTAGTAAATTGTATTCTGGCTTTTTTTTCACTAGCATTTGTTTGGATTTATTATTAATTTAGTGGTTATTTCTACTTTGTTTTTAGGAGCTAAGTCTGAAAAACTTCAAAATTTTTTAAGTAATAATGTTGTTAAAGTATTAGCAAAATTACATATAGTGAAAAGCTATGAAGAGGTAAGTTCTCAAATTGAAAGAAAATTAGAAAACTTTAGAATCGAACTTAATTTATTACAAAAAAACAAACCAATATTACTTAAATCAATAGGATTAAATGTATTAAAATTGACAATTCTTTATAGTATTCCATTTTTTTGTTCTCTTGCAATGAATGTTCCTCTTTCTTGGAGACATTTCTTTGATTTAATTGGAATTACTGCTTTTGTTTATTTGATTTCAGATTTTGTACCATTACCAGGAGCAAGTGGGGGTAGTGAAGGTTCGTTTTATATTTTACTTCGTTACTTTTTAAAAGGAGCTACATCAGCAACTTTACTTGTTTGGAGATTTGCTACTTATTATGCTGGTCTTATTCTTGGAGGTCTTACAATGTCATTTAGTAGAGAACTTAATTTTGCAACAAAAAATGATAAAAAAGAAATTACAGAAAATAATCAAACAAATTGTTATAGAAGATATAGAAGAAATTGAATTTGATGATTTTAAAAAATAGGAGGTCTTTATGAAAATAGCACTTTTTTCAGCTGGTATTCGGTCTTGATGAAAAGGACAGCATCGTCAATACCTACATGGCAAGTTCTCCGGAACAAAGGTAACCGTGTGATCAAAAGGGAATAATAAAAAAAACCATACAGGGAGATATGTGAAATGGATGAGAGAATTCAGGTATACGAAACAAAAATGGGAAAAACACTGAATGCTTTGGAGAGTGAGCTGACAACCATCAGAGCCGGCCGTGCAAACCCGCATATTCTTGACAAACTTACCGTAGATTATTATGGAGCACCGACTCCGCTCCAGCAGGTTGCAAACATTTCTGTACCGGAGGCACGTATGATCCAGATCCAGCCGTGGGAATCCAGCATGATCAAAGCGATCGAGAAAGCGATCCTTTGCTCTGATCTGGGATTAAACCCGAGCAACGATGGAAAAATGATCCGTCTTGTTTTCCCGGAGCTTACCGAGGAGCGTCGTAAAGAGCTGGTGAAGGACGTTAAGAAAAAAGGCGAGGGTGCCAAGGTTGCAGTAAGAAATATCCGTCGTGATGCCAACGATGCATTTAAGAAACTTGCAAAACAGGATGTTTCTGAGGATGAGATCAAAGAGCTTGAGGATCAGATCCAGAAACTTACAGATAAGTACATCAAGGAAGTTGACAAGGCGATCGAGAACAAGTCTAAAGAGATTCTGACTGTATAATTGTAAGAAATACGAGGATAGAGAGGGCTTCTTTGAAGAAGCTCTCTTTCTGTATGGAGGAGATTTATGAACGTACCAAATCATATCGCGATCATTCTGGACGGAAACGGACGTTGGGCAAAGGAACGAGGAATGCCGAGAACCTACGGACATGTAAAGGGATGCGCCAATCTTGAAAACATTTGTTATGATATCAAAGACCTTGGGGTGAAATATCTTACGGTTTACGCTTTTTCCACAGAAAACTGGAAACGCTCCAGAGAAGAAGTGGAAGCACTGATGAAACTGTTCCGCGGTTATCTTAAGAAATGTATCAAGATTTCCAAGAAAAATAATATGAAGATGAAAGTCATCGGAGATGTTACTGCCTTTGCACCGGATATCCAGCAGAGTGTCCGGGAACTGGAGGAATATTCCAAAGATTTTGACGGTATTTATTTTCAGCTGGCATTAAATTACGGAAGCCGTGATGAGATCCGCCGTGGAATGCAGAAGATGGCACAGGATGTAAAAGACGGAAAAGTTGAGCCGGATAGCATTACAGAAGATACGATTGAGAGCTATCTGGATACTGCAGGTGTACCGGATCCGGATCTTTTGATCCGCACAAGCGGTGAGCAGCGGCTTTCCAATTTCCTGCTTTGGCAGCTTGCCTATTCCGAGTTTTATTTTACACCGGTTGCATGGCCGGATTTCAATAAAGAAGAGCTGATCAAAGCCATCGAGAAATACAATCAGAGAGACAGACGCTACGGTGGCGTCAAGGAGGAGTAGATCATGTTTAAGACAAGACTGATAAGTGGTATCGTCCTTGTCATTATTGCCCTGGCAACTATCATTTCCGGAAGCTGGATCTTATTTTTTACACTTCTGGCTGTTTCACTGATCGGAATGAGAGAGCTTTACAAGGTAATGAAGGTAAGCGATGAGCATGTTACTGTGCTGGAACTTGTAGGATATCTTGGAGCAGTGCTTTATTATATTGCCATGAAAGCTGATTTTGGAAATTACGGAACAATGGCGATCATCATCAGTATGATCCTGATCCTGTTTGTTTATGTATTCGGTTATCCGAAATACCATGCAGAACAGGTGATGGCAGCATTTTTTGGAGTTGTATATGTTGCTGTGATGCTTTCCTTTATCTATCTTACCAGAAGCCTTCCGGACGGAAAATTCCTGGTATGGCTGATATTCCTGTGCTCCTGGGGATGTGACACCTGTGCTTACTGTGTGGGAATGCTTATCGGAAAGCATAAAATGGCGCCGGTTTTAAGCCCGAAGAAATCCATCGAGGGAGCTGTAGGAGGCGTTGCGGGAGCGGCGCTTCTTGGAGTGATTTATGCAGCAGCAACACAGGGAAAAATGGCTGAGTATGCCTTGATCTGCGCAGTTGGAGCTCTGATCTCCATGGTGGGTGTCTGGCTGCATCTGCGATCAAAAGAAACCAGAACATCAAGGACTATGGAAAGCTGATCCCGGGCCATGGAGGAATCCTGGACCGTTTTGACAGTGTGATCATCACAGCCCCTGTTATTTACTATCTTGCAAAAATGATTCTTGGAATTTAGGAGACATTAAAATGAAGAATATTGCAATCTTAGGTTCTACCGGCTCCATCGGGACCCAGACACTGGATGTGGCAAGAAAAAACGAAGACCTCGGGTTGTTGCAGTCAGTGCAGGCAAAAGTGTGGAGAAGCTGGAAGAGCAGATCCGTGAGTTTCATCCGCTTCTGGCAGCAGTCTGGGATGAAGAAGCAGCCCGGGATCTGAAAACGCGTATTGCGGACACAGATACAAAGGTAGTCAGCGGAATGGAGGGACTTCTGGAACTTGCGTCCATGCCGGAATCAGAAATTCTTGTCACTGCGATCGTGGGAATGATCGGGATCCGTCCTACTATGGAGGGAATCCGTGCCGGAAAGGACATTGCCCTGGCAAATAAGGAAACCCTTGTCACAGCCGGTCATCTGATCATGCCCATGGCAAAGAAATATGGCGTATCTATCCTTCCGGTAGACAGTGAACACAGCGCTATTTTCCAGGCTATCCACGGAGAAGAAAACAAAGAGATCCACAAGCTTCTGATCACGGCATCCGGTGGTCCCTTCCGCGGACGTACCACAGAAGAGCTGCGAAGGGTCACTGTTGCAGATACTCTGAAGCATCCAAACTGGGTAATGGGACGAAAGATCACCGTAGATTCCGCAACCCTGGTAAACAAAGGGCTGGAAGTTATGGAAGCCAAATGGCTGTTTGACATGGATCTGGATCATATTCAGGTGGTGGTGCAGCCGCAGAGTATCATCATTCCATGGTGGAGTTTAAGGATGGTGCGATCATGGCACAGCTTGGAACTCCGGATATGAGACTTCCGATCCAGTACGCTCTGTACTATCCGCACAGACGATATCTGGACGGAGACCGCCTTGATTTCACGAAGCTTCATGAGATCACATTTGAGGTTCCGGATATGGAGACATTCCGGGGACTTCCTATGGCAATCCAGGCATCCCGGGAGGGCGGAAGTATGCCGACTGTCTTTAATGCAGCCAATGAGCTTGCAGTAAAGAAATTCCTGGAGGAAAAGATCGGCTTTCTGGATATTTATGAGATTATTGCACAGTCTATGGAAAGACATAAAAAAATCGCACATCCGGATCTGGATGAGATCCTTTCTGTAGAGCAGGATACTTATCAGTGGATCGAAAGCAGGTGGTAAATTGAAATTTGTGATTGCTGTAATTATTTTCAGTGTTGTGATACTGATCCATGAGCTGGGACATTTTCTTCTGGCAAAAAAGAACCATATCGAGGTATTGGAATTTTCTCTTGGTATGGGACCCAGGATCATAAGTACGGTAAAGGGCGGCACACGTTATTCCGTGAAACTGTTTCCTCTTGGAGGTTCCTGCGCCATGGCCGGAGAGGATGCGGAAGATGACAGTCCGGGAACCTTTAATTCGGCTCCTGTGTGGGGCAGGATCGCAGTGGTTGCTGCAGGTCCGATATTTAATTTTCTGCTGGCATTTGTTTTGTCTGTGATCATTGTAGGCTGTATGGGCTATGATCCGGCAACCGTATTAGAAGTAACCCAAAATTCTGCTGCGGAAAAGGCAGGATTGAAAAAGGGTGATGTGATCACGGAATATCAGGGCTATCATATTGATCTGGGGAAAGATCTTTATGTATATTCGTATCTCAACGAACTGAAAGAGGGAGATACCATCCGGCTGAAAGTAAAACGTGATGGAAAGGAACAGGAGATTTCCTATAAACCAGATGTAAATGTGCGTTATCTTCTTGGCTTTAACCGTTCCGATGTAAATTCCATGACAGTGGAATCACTGATCAAGGGAATGCCACTGGAAGAGGCAGGTCTGGAAGCCGGCGATGTGATCACGAAGATCAACGGTGTGGAGGTTCCGGACGGAAATGCATATGAAAAATACATCGAGGAGCATCCGTTATCCAAGGAACCTGTGACGATCACCTATGAGCGTAACGGACTGGAATATGAGGCAGAGATAACACCAAGGGAATACAGAACACCGGTTTCCGGTTTCGGATATAACACATACAGTGAAAAGACTTCCGGCTTTAATGTTCTGAAATATGGTGCTGTGGAAGTGAAATACATGATCCGTACTACGATCTTAAGCCTGAAAGAGCTTGTGACCGGTCACCTTGGAATGAAAGACTTAAGTGGTCCTGTGGGTATTGCGGATGCCATTGGCGACACTTACGAACAGTCCAAGAGTGAGGGAACGCTGATGATCTGGATGAATTTGTTGAATATGGCAGTTCTTCTTTCTGCAAACCTGGGAGTGATGAACCTTCTTCCTCTTCCTGCACTGGATGGAGGAAGGTTGGTATTTCTGGTGGCAGAAGCGATTCGGAGAAAACCGGTAAACCGTCAGGTAGAAGGCATGATCCATTTTGCGGGGTTGATGCTTTTGATGGCGTTGATGGTTATCGTTATGTATAATGATATTCTGAAGATATTCTGATATCTGGCGGAAGAAGGTAAATATCAAGTGTTACTGAGAACGGAGTGAACAATAACTATCAAGTGCTGTATGATCTGTGAGTAGATGATACAGCACTTTTGTGCAGATATTTATTATATAATAAAGGCATCAGAGTAAAGGGGGATATGTAAATTTGAAAAAGGATATTTTAATACTGGCGGCATTGATAGCAGTTGTTATAGCAGTTCCTTTTCTGGCTACAAAGGCAGAAGAGGCAATCCAGATCAAAAATGAGGAATTTAAGGAAAAACAGAACAGGGAATGTTATGAAAAAGCGGAAGAATGCATGGATGCAGGCAAATATGATGAGGCGATAGAGCTGCTGGAAAAACTTCCGGGATATTATGAGGATGTAAAATATATTATCCAATATGCAAAGTTTTGCGATGCTGTTCAGAATGGAGAAGGAATTGAGGAGCTGCATAAGCTTATATGGTATGTTCCAAAGGGAGATGAGTACAGTAGCAAATATATAGAAGAAATGAGGAAGGCCCAGAAAGATACAGAAGAACAATACAAAAAATATATGGCACAGAAGGAAAAAGAAGAGGAAGAAAGAATGCGAAAGGAGGATGAGCCATATAAGGGAATGAAAGAAAAATACATAAACATTACGCTTCTGGGAAGGGCAAAAGAGAAAAGAACAGAACATTACTGGCGGGACACACCGGGAAAAAGAACACAGGACATTCAGTACAGATATATGTGGTATAACAGCAATGGAGCAAAAAAATTCATGGCAGTCTGCAGAAACGGACGGGTCAGCAGTGTAGTGGAATTTGTTTCATCCACAACATCCGGGAAAAAAACTTACCGTGGAAATACCAGCAGGAATAATGACAGAAAAGATATGTACGATGTGCAGGATTATGATGATCCGGAAGATTTTTATTATGATCATGCAGATGAGTTTGATGATATCCAGGATGCGGAAGATTACTGGGAGGAAGCACAGTAGGAGATATGCATTTTGAGATTCTGTACATATACTAGCAGAGAACCAGTGTGCTTTCAGGCACAAAAAGGAGCCTCTGTTTATGAAAAATCATTCTTATATTTCCATGCAGCAGGATATGCCGGATCAGGGACAGCTGCAGGTGACGGTGCTGGACAGTGCCAGTAACCGTCCGGTGGAAAATGCTACAGTGCGGATCTCGTACACAGGAGTCCCGGATAATGTGATCGAAGAAATCCGTACGGATCCTCCGGAAAAACGCCCATGCTGGAGCTAGCAGCTCCTCCACTGGAATACAGCATGAAACCGGTGGAGCAGCAGCCTTATGCAGAATATACAGTTCGGATCAGTGCAGAAGGTTTTACACCAAAAGAAGTTGCCGGGACAGAAGTTCTTCCCCATTCCATTGCCAGGCAGGGAGCATCCCTTAGCAGACAGCAGGGTAGTGGAGAGGACTATCAGCGGATCGTCATCGGACCCCATACGCTTTTGGGGAATATCCTCCCAAAATCCGGAAGCAGAGATCAAGCCGATAAATGAAACCGGCGAGATCGTATTAAACAAAGTGGTGATCCCGGAGTATATCGTAGTCCACGACGGCCAATAGGGGATACCTCTGCACAGGATTATTATGTAAGATATAAGGATTATATCAAAAACGTGGCCAGCAGTGAGATCTACGCAACTTGGCCGGAGGACACGATACGTGCCAATGTTCTGGCAATCATGTCGTTTACTCTGAACAGAGTTTATACAGAGTGGTACCGGAATAAGGGTTATGATTTCACCATTACATCCTCCACAGCATACGACCACAAATGGATCCATGGCAGGAATATTTTTGAGAGTATAGACCGGATCGTGGATGAACTTTTTGAAAACTACCTTTCCAGACCGGATGTACGTCAGCCGATCCTGACCCAGTACTGTGACGGACACCAGGTGCAGTGCAGGAACCGGGGATGGATGACCCAGTGGGGAAGCAAAGCTCTGGGAGATCAGGGATATTCCGCCATTGAGATCCTGCGGAGCTTCTATGGAAACGATATGTATATCAATGTGGCGGAAGCAGTTTCCGGGATTCCCGCATCCTGGCCGGGATATGACCTGACTATCGGTGTTACCGGTGAAAAGGTGCAGCAGATCCAGGAACAGCTTAATGCCATAGCAAAAGCTATCCTGCCATCCCGTCAGTGATCGTGGATGGTATTTATGGTCCGGCTACTGCTGCATCTGTAAAAAAATTCCAGAATATATTCGGACTTCCCGCATCTGGAGTGGTGGATTATCCAACCTGGTATAAGATACAGGACATTTATGTAGCAGTGACCAGGATAGCGGAGCTGCAGTAAATATAAAAATAATAAAAATGTTCCTGGCCATTTTCGGAGTGATCTGATCGGGGTTGAGGTGTAATGCGTGAACATGATTTCAGAAAAAATATTTGACGTTTCAGAATAAACCAAGTATAATGGCTGTTTGTATCTTTGAACGTAAATTGTAAAGAGATTGCGTTTATGAGCATGTGAAAAAAGCGAAATGAGAATGTCTGCTTTACAAAAGGAGTGATGAAAATGACATTTTATCAAGAACTGCAGTTAAGCTCAACCGGATCAAAACAGCTGATCAGAAATACCACAGACAAAAAGGAGAAAAGAAGGCATATTCTGATCTATAATTTTAAAGTGTATCTTGTCATGGCATTTTGTGTGGCGGTTGTGACATTGTACAGTAAGATAACCGGCAATGACAACAGTGTTGTAGGAGTAACCGTACTGCTGGCAGTGCTGGTTTTAAGACAGGCGGATTTCGGAATCCGGACGTCCCACGGATTGTTGTCCATTGCCGGGATTTTCTGTATTCTGATCGCAGGACCGAGATTATCCAATATTGGTTTCACCGGTACCGGCAATTTTTTGTTAATGCGATAAGCATCCTGTTACTGATGATCCTGGGATGCCATAATGTAATTATGTATAACCATTCCACATTTGTTCTCGGATATCTGCTTCTGATGGGATATGACGTAACCGGAAAGGCGTATCTGCTTCGTGTAGAGGGGCTTTTGGCCGGAATGGTTCTCTGCATGGTAGTTTTTTATAAGAATCAGAAAAACCGCCCGTATCGCAGGACGTTTCTGGACCTGTTCCGAGAATTTGACCTGCATTCTGCAAGAGGCAGGTGGTATTTAAGACTGACGCTGATCGTTTCCAGCGCTATGCTGATCATGTCTCTTTTGGGACTCCCAAGAGCAATGTGGGCCGGAATTGCTTGTATGTCCGTGTGCTTGCCGTTTACCGAGGACTGCAAGGGAAGAGCCGGAAAAAGGGGGATGTTCAATATCGTTGGATGTATTTTGTTTGCAGTGCTTTATCTGATACTTCCGGAATCTATGTATCCCTATATTGGAATGATCGGAGGAATCGGTGTGGGATATTCCGCAGGTTATGCGTGGCAGACTGCATTTAATACATTTGGAGCACTGTCCATTGCATCAGGACTGTTTGGAATGCCGGCAGCAGTGCTGCTCCGTATTGGAGCCAATGTATTTAGTTCAATTTATACTATGCTCGTAAATAAGCTTGGGGATAAGCTTGTGCAGCATATGTGGGTACGAAAGAGTGCAGAAATCTGAGATATTGCTCTGAAAAAAGTTTTGCCGTATAATGGGTAATAGCATAACAGCCTGGATATTACCGGGCCGACAGAGGAGAAGATTATGTACGAAGAAACAACAGAAAAACTGCTGGAATTTATCAGTAAAAGTCCTACAGCCTTTCAGGCGGCAGAGGAAACAAGAAGACGTTTTTTGGAGGAAGGCTTTACAGAATTGAAGGAAGAGGAGCGCTGGGAGCTGGAAAAGGGCGGAAAATATTTTGTCATGAGAAATCATTCCGCGATCATCGGATTTTCCATTCCTGTCAATGACTGCAGGAGATATCATATCATTGCAAGTCACAGTGACTCCCCGTCTTTTAAAATAAAAGAAAATCCGGAGATGTCTGTAAACGGAGCTTATGTGAAGCTGAATGTGGAGCGGTACGGAGGAATGATCCTTCTACCTGGTTTGACCGTCCCCTTTCTGTGGCAGGCCGCATGATCGTCCACAAAACGGAAAAATTCTGGAAAGCTTGTAGATATTTGATAGAGATCTGGTCATGATCCGAGCCTTGCAATCCATATGAACCGAGATATTAACGGAGGCTATCATTAT
>ENA-OQHY01001456-OQHY01001456.1-human-gut-metagenome-genome-assembly--contig:-NODE-1456-length-9937-cov-2.639042_pt1 | contig 9937 bp, 13 predicted proteins | sample MGYA00242570_ERZ504733 | MGnify/ENA primary metagenome ERZ504733 (study PRJEB26092, sample SAMD00036219) | human gut metagenome | host: Homo sapiens | study: EMG produced TPA metagenomics assembly of...
AGGAATATGAGATATTGAGACATTGAATATGTACAAGAGCGTCTGGAAAAGGATATCAGCCAGAAGAAATCATGCATTCTATTTACGCAAGAAGCCGTGATAATGCCCGCACTCCAATGCAGTGGAGCGGAGAGGAGAATGGAGGCTTCACAACAGGAGAACCATGGTTTACCGTGAATCCAAATTATATCAGGATCAATGCCAAAGAGGCACTGGAAGATGAAAATTCGGTATTTTACTATTATCAGAAGCTGATTCGTTTAAGAAAAGAAAATCCAGTATTTGTGGATGGAAAATTTGACCTTCTTCTGCCGGAAGATGAGAAGATTTTTACCTATACGAGAACAGATGAGCATACAAAGATGCTAGTATGTGCAAACTTTACGGATGAGGAAGTTAGCTGCCCATTGCTTGATGAGTGGAAAGATGGGGAAGTCTGGATTCGGAATTATGAGGATGACAGAGAAGGAAATGTATTGCGTCCATATGAGGCGGTGATAATTGGAACTGCTGTGAATATTGTGAAAGCAGGATAGTTCCCGTTTGACAGAGTAATTGAGGAGTACAACATAACCGGAGAATCTTGGATAAAACTGAAGAAATAAAGATACTTGCAAAATCCTTTCACACCCTGTATCATTTCAAAAGGAACAAAACGAAATGACAAGGAGTGGTTTCATTGGCAAAGATTAGGAAAAAACCAAAGAAGAGCATAAATAAAAATATAAATAAAAAATCGTTCACACAAAGCACACCTAATATCGCAGAAAAACTCGACAACGAGATGGCTGCGTTCCTGGATACGGAATTCTTAACATCCCAGATAAAAGGAGGACCGCCGGCCAAGCTTGTGTCGGTTGGGTTTGTAGTCTGTGGGAAGAATTTTGAAGAAGTAACAAGATTTCATTCCTATATTTATGCAGAAGACAAATTGCATGATCGGTTCCAGGAGATGACCGGGATAGAGCGGAAAGATCTCTTAAGTGCCCCGGATTATGAACTTGTGATGGAAGAAGTCGCAGAGCAGCTGGAAGCGTGGGAAGTATCAAGGATCTATGTATGGGGACCGGATAAGTATGTGATACAGCGGGATCTTCTGGAATATCGTAAGGACATATCAAAACGGACCAGAAAGATCGTGAACAGAATCCTTCGTATAATCAAGGATATAGAAGGAACTTATTCGGCAAAGCTGGATCTGCAAAGTGCGGGGATTGGAAGTCTGAAGATCATCTGCGGACTCGGAACAGAAGTCAGCCACAATGCGCTGGACGATGCGGTAGATCTGAAAAATATCATCAGACACATTGATCTGAAAGGCTGTTCAGAGCATATGCTGCAGATTATGAAAAAGTATACATCGGAGAAAGAAGTATACTACAGGCTGCGCAGATTCCGTGAAAAATGGGATGATGTATCGGAAGGGATTCAGGAAAAGAGTCTTAGCCTGCTGAAAGAACTTGGAAAAGTGGATACGGTAGAAGCAAGAGCACTCCGGGATGATCTTTTGGTAATGTGTACCGGGGAAGCAATGGCATTTCCGACTTTAGAAGAATATATCCAAAAAGAGAATGCAAAAACAGGGAAAGTAATTCGTGATAAAAACGATAAATAGAGAAAATTAACAGATAATTTTAAGCAAAATTGCAGATTGACGGAAATCGGTAAAACAGTTTGAAGGGCAGGGAAACCTGCCCTTCTCCAATGTTACTGCACCAGCTGGAAGAATGCTTTCATCTCCAGTGTCAGAAGTTTGTCCTTGTGGTATACTATCTGCCGCCAGATATGCAGATCAAAATCACTGACCGGTATGGGGGTCAGGATCCCCTGTGCAATCTGATTCTGTACAGCAAACTGAGGAACAAAAGATAAAAATTCATTTTTCAACAGAAGCTGAATGATGAAGTCGGTACTGCTGGATTCCACCCGTGGATGGATTTCCTGACCATATGCAGCAAGATACTGATCCAGAATAAAACGGTAACTTGCATCTTTTTCGGTAAGTATAAAAGGTTCACTGATAATTTTATTTAATGTCAGAGGACTTTTTTTGTGCAAGGATGATCCGGACTTGCAACGAAAATGATATTTTCCGGTTCTTCTAAGATCTTGACCCACTTCGGATCGTACATACGTTTATCCATAAAATAGACGAGATCTACACAGGATTTATTCATCATATCAAGAAGAGCTTCCGGGGAATCTGTGATGATACTGATCTCAACCGCAGGGTGAAGTGCATGATATCTGGACAGGATATCCGGCAGAATAGAAGAACAGATCGACTCGATCGTTCCGATCCTGAGTGTGCCATTCAGATCCTGGGATCCGGAGAGTACATCTTTTGCTTCTTCAATCTCACTGGTGATGCGCAGAGCATACTGATAAAATACTTTTCCTTGATGTGTAAGGGAAATGTGTTTGCCGATCCGGTCAAAAAGCCGGGTGCCTAATTCGGATTCCAGCTGTTTGATCTGGATACTGACGGCAGCCTGTGTGTAACCGAGAACATCGGCGGCTTTTGAAAAACTTTCCTGATTGGCAACATGTATAAATGTGTTTATTTCACGAAAATCCATAATTCCTCCGTTCTTCTTGCATAAAATATTTTTAATCATTTTATAAAAAAGTTAAATTTTACGAATCGTTTATTTGATGATACAGTGTCTAAGTGAGAAAAACAAGATAAAATGCGTTTTCAGGAAAAATTGTTTTATGGTATTATAGATAGAAGAAAGGAATACAAAAGAGAGATGGAAAAGACAAATCGAAAATATCAGGCGTACATACAGATTTTAAAAGAAGAATTACATCCTGCAATGGGATGTACGGAACCGATTGCGCTGGCTTATGCGGCAGCGGTAGCCAGAAGAGAACTCGGATGTCTGCCGGACAGAGTTGTCATTGGGGCAAGTGGCAGCATTATTAAGAATGTAAAATCGGTGATCGTTCCGAATACCAATCATCTGAAAGGGATACCAGCCGCAGTATCCGCAGGAATCGTGGCAGGAGATCCGGACAAAGAACTGGAAGTAATTGCAGAGGCGACAGAGGAAGATTCGGCAAAAATCAAAGATTTCTTAGAGAATACACCAATCACTGTTGAACATCTGGATCAGGGTATCACATTTGACATTGTACTCACGTTATATCATGGAGATGAGTATGCAAAAGTAAGGATTGCAAATTATCATACCAACATTGTGCTGATCGAACACAATGGGGAAGTTGTAAAAGAATCAGAAGTCAAGGGTGAAGAAGAGGAAGGGCTTACAGACAGAAGTCTTTTAAATATGAAAGATATCTGGGACTTTATCAATACCGTAGACGTAGAAGAGATTAAAGAAGTTCTTGACAGACAGATGGAGTATAAATTATACAATTGCAAAAGAAGGAATCCGCGGGGATTATGGTGCCAATATAGGAAAAGTACTTCTTGATATGGATGATGACAATGTAAAGACCCGGGCAAAAGCGATGGCGGCAGCAGGATCCGATGCCCGTATGAATGGCTGTGAACTGCCGGTTGTGATCAATTCCGGAAGTGGGAATCAGGGAATTACGGTATCGGTACCGGTCATGGTATATGCGGAGGAGTTGAATGTAGAAAAAGAAAAACTCTACCGTGCACTTGCACTTTCCAATCTGACAGCAATCCATGAGAAGACACCGATCGGTCGTCTGTCAGCATATTGCGGTGCGGTTAATGCGGGAGCAGGAGCGGGAGCAGGTATCGCCTACCTTTGCGGCGGAGGATATGAGGAAGTGATCCATACGGTTGTCAATGCACTGGCAATCGTATCAGGTATCGTCTGCGATGGCGCGAAAGCATCCTGTGCGGCAAAGATTGCATCGGCAGTAGATGCCGGAATCCTTGGATATAATATGTATATCCGTGGTCAGGAATTTTATGGCGGGGATGGAATCGTGACAAAAGGTGTAGAGGCGACATTGAGAAATGTCGGACGTCTCGGAAAAGAAGGTATGCGTGAGACGAATGAAGAAATCATTAAATGATGATCGAAGATTAAAATAGGAAGTGATAGATTGGGAAGCAGTGTATCCAAGGAACAGCTTTCGGACAGGCTGGACCGGAAAGAGATCGTAAGAGGAACTGCACTGACGATTACGGGTGGCTTTCTGTGGGGACTCGCCGGAGTATTTGGCAAATATTCGTTTGAATACAAAGAAGTGATGGCACCGTGCTGGTTAATGTCCGACTGATCATAGCAGGGATTATTTTGCTGATGAGAGCATATATGGTGCAGAAGAATGGAATCTTCCGTATCTGGAAAAATAAAAGACATGTGTTACGTATGCTGGTGTATGGAGTGATCGGTATTGCAGGATGTCAGATGACGTATTATATGGCGGTACAGGATTCAAATGCCGGAATTGCGACAGTCCTGCAATACACGGCACCGGTTATGATTATGGTTCTTCTGGCAATCAGAAACCGGAAACTGCCTGAGGCAAATGAGATACTTGCGTTGGTATTGGCATTTGGAGGAACGGTTCTTCTGGCAACGCACGGCAATCTTACGCAATTGAGTGTGTCAAAGACAACATTAGTATTAGGGCTTGCTTCAGCAGTCGCAACGGTATTTTATAATCTCGTACCGGGTAATCTGATGGATATCTATGGACCTTTTCCATGGTCGCTGGGGAATGCTGATCAGTGGAATCGGTCTGACACCATTTGTGCAGCCATGGACGATGACGGGAGATATCCTTTTGGACTGGCAGTGTATCGGCTGCATTGCAGTCGTGATCATATTTGGTACAGTAATGTCCTTTAGCTGTTATATGGAAGGGGTTCGTCTGATCGGAGGTTCCAAGGCAAGTCTGTTTGCATCGGTTGAGCCGCTGACAGCAACGGTGATGTCGGTACTCTTTATGCATGTGGCTTTTTCGGGAATGGATCTGGCAGGATTTGTCGGAATTATAGCGGGTGTGATCATCTTGTCGCTGCCAAAGAAGAAAAAATGATACAAAAAGATATAAAAAGATTACAGAAAGTCCTGTCGGGAGAGTAATATTCCCGAGAGGACTTTTGTCTTGAAATTAACAAGGGAAACAATGCATGAATGCATAAAAATTAATAATATAATATATAAATGCGTAAAAATAAACAAAAAAATTCCAAAAACATATCTGAAATTGTATATAATTTTGTTGATTTTTTCGAAAAATATTGTGATAAAATTAACAAATCAAAAGGATATGGAGGATATCATATGTTAAACAGTTTAAACAACGTTGTGAATTTCCTGAATAGTTACATCTGGGGCGTTGGAATGCTGATACTGATTGTAGGAAGTGGGTTATATTTTACAATCAGATTACACGGTTTCCAGTTTGTACATTTTAAGGATATGTGGAGCAGAATCATCGATAAGCAGGATTCTGATTCGGGAATTTCAGCATTTGGTTCATTTTGTACGACCATGGCAATGCGTGTCGGTACAGGTAACGTAGCCGGAGTTGCAGTGGCAATTTACATGGGCGGCCCGGGAGCATTGTTCTGGATGATTCTTGCAGGTATGACCAACTCGGCAGTATGTTTTGCAGAATGTACGTTGTCAGTTCTTTATAAAACAAGAATTGACGGACAGTATCGTGGCGGAGGAGCTTACTGTGCGGAGAGAGGACTTGGCTGGAAGAAATATGGTGCATTCATGGCCATGATTCTGATGATCGGAACTTCTGTATTTATGCCTGCAGCAGCTACATATACAATCTGTGACGGATTCCACAATGCGATCAAGATTCCAATGTGGGTAAGTGCATTAGTAATTGCCCTGATTCTTGCGGTTGTGGTTATCGGTGGTGTGAAACGTATCAGCGCAATTGCATCTATGATTGTACCATTTATGGTAACTGTATATCTGATCGCGGCAATTGTAATCATTGTAATGAATATTACAGCAGTACCTGGACTGATCAAAGAGGTTGTAACGGCAGCATTTGCCAAGAATGCAGTTTTTGGCGGAACAATCGGTGTGATCATCCAACAGGGTGTTAAGCGAGGTACATTCTCAAGTGCATCCGGTATGGGTGAAGCTTCTCCTACAGCTGCAGCAGCAGAGACAAGTCATCCGGTAAAACAGGGTATGGCGAATGCAGCGGGTGTATGGCTTGACACGGTTATCATCTGTACCGCATCGGGACTGATGATCCTGTTAACAGACTGCTTCAACACAGCGAATGGATATGTCGGCAGTGGCTCGGCAGAGCTTCCTGCACTTGCAGCAGCAGGAACAAATGGAGTGATCTTTGTGCAGTTGGCATGTAAGACTGTTATGGGCAAGATCGCACCTACATTCATTGCGATCATGCTAGCACTGTTCTCATTCACTTGTCTGATCAGTTACTATTACGAAGCAGAGACAGCAGCTATGTACCTGTTCCAGGGTGATTCCAAAGCGAAAATACGTAAAGTTGTTACTTGGATCATGAGAATTGCAATGCCTGTTCTGATCTTTATCTGGGGTAATCTGGAATCAGATATCGCATGGAACTTATCAGATCTGGCACTTGGAAGCTGTACATGGGTAAATATGCTGGTTGTTCTTTTGTTATCACCAAAGGTAATAGCGCTTTACAAAGACTATGAATCACAAATGAAAGAAAAGAAAGATCCATACTATAATCCGGATAAACTTACATGGGATGGTGTAGACACAGAGATGTGGAAAGACATCAATAGAAATATATTGAAAAAGATAAATAAGTTATAAAGAATAACCCCTGGGAGACATCTCCCGGGGGTTATTGTATACTCGATTATTAGTTGTCATAATCTTTCGAACAAACACTGATACCTATTCCATATCCCTTCGGTCCGATATGACATCCAATACTGAATGAAAGCGGATCATAATATACATAGGAGTTTGGAAATGCGTCTACAAGCATCTGTTTCCATTCCTCAGCCTCTTCTTCTGTCAGGTTGGAACCGGCAGCACCAATCAGGATATGTCTGTCATCTGCATCTTTAAAGCGTGTCTCACGGTCGTTCTTTAATGCTTCGACCATTTTTTGTTTACACTTCTTTATACCGCGGGTCTTGGCAAAAGCATCCAGTTTGTCACCCTGAATTGTCAAGATCGGTTTGATGTTCAGAACGCTTCCAAGAGCGGCACCGGCAGCAGTGACACGTCCGCCCTTTTTCAGAAATTCGAGCGTATCAACAGCGATATAGATGCTGGAATTGTAAGCCTCGGCTTCTAATATTTCTTTGATCTCTTTTGCGGATTTTCCGGCTTCTGCAAGCTTTTTTGCATGCATGACAGATTCTCTCTGTGTGACAGAGATCCTGTGATTGTCTGCAATCTGTACCTTGCCTTCATAATCAGTAGAAAGGCTGATAGCTGAAGAACAGGAAGCGCTCAGTCCGCTGGACATCGGGATATGGATGATCTCGTCATAACCCTGCTCGAAGATGTCATCCCAAAGATCCATCAGATCACCGGGCGAAGGCTGGGATGTGGATACATTCTTTCCGCCTGTCAGGCTTTCATAGAAAGAAGTTTCGGTAAGATCGATTCCTTCATAGTGTGTCTCATCATTGATAATGACTGGCATAGGAATCAGAAAGATTCCCATCGAGTCAGCTTCTGCTTTCATAATTCCGCTGTTTGTGTCTGTCATAACAGCTGTTTTCATAAGAGAAAACCTCCTTTTGTACTCTTTACTATCTATCAGTTACAGAATAAATATTCTTGATAGCAAATATTTTATTCTGTTCGCGTGTCACCCCAAAAGAACAGTGCAACGGTTCCCGGACCTGTATGGCTTCCGATTGTTGTTCCCACATTGTTGATCTCCACTTTTTCTTTCAGATATGGAAAACGGGATTGAACCAGATCAGCAACGGCCTTCGCATCTTCGTAACAGCCGGAATGAGAAATGTAGCATTTCCCTGTATAGTCGGTCTGATGATCGGCATATTCTGCCATCTTATCGACAATGGCACGGATAACTTTTCGCTTTGTGCGAATCTTATATCGTGGAATCAGGCGTCCCAGGTTATCCATGTTAAGGAGCGGCAGATGTTCAGTACACCGCCGATCGCACCTGCTGTCTTCGAGATGCGCCCGCCTTTTACGTAGAATTTCAAATCGGTGGAAAAGAACCAGTGATGTACGTTCAGCCGGTGCTTTTCAGCGAAGCGGAAGACTTCGTCCAGGGACTTGCCTTCATCACGCAGATCCGCCAGCTTATCCATCAAAAGTCCATATCCGGAAGATGCGCCAAGAGAATCCACGATCAGGATCCGGCGGTCAGGATAACGTTCTTCAAGACTTTCTTTTGCAATCATTGCGGAATTGATAACTCCAGAGAGTCCGGAAGAAAGTGTGACATGCAGGATATCCTTTCCTGCTTTCAGGAAAGGCTCGAAATATTCTTCGAATTCCTCGGCATTGACCTGTGAAGTCTTTGTATCGGCTCCGGCGGCCATTGCAGCATAAAATTTATCAAATGGGATAGATTTTCCAAGATCATCGGCATATTCCCTGCCATCCAGTTCGAAATGAAAACAGATGTAAGATATGTCACGTGCTTTGAAATGTTCCTCCGTAAGATCTGCTGTCGAGCAGCAGCTGATGATGTAATCCCTCATAATGCATGCTTCCTTCCCTGTTGTTTTATTATATTTAGAATATTCATGTATACTCCAAGTGGTAAAAATTGTACCATTTTCTCGGGGGAAATTCAATAATAACGAAAAAATCAGGAAGAAAAAGATGAAATTGCCTGCGGATTTCGTGGTACAATATTCATACATCAAAGGTACTGCAGGAAGATAGGGATAATGGAAATAACGGGGAATAAGAAAATATGAATAAAGATATAGAAAGAATAAAAGAAAACATGAATATTCTAAAGGATTGCACATTATGTCCGAGGAATTGTCATGCAGACCGTTTTGGGGGACAGCGCGGAAGATGTCATGAGACGGCCGAGATCGTGGCAGCAAGGGCAGCACTCCACATGTGGGAAGAACCCTGTATATCAGGAGATGCAGGCTCCGGAGCGGTATTCTTTTCCGGCTGTTCGATGGGCTGTATCTTCTGTCAGAACCATAATATAGCCGAAGCAAAAGCTGGAAAGATAATCACGATTGAAAAGCTGTCGCAGATATTCCTGGAACTTCAGGGAGAAGGAGCTGCCAATATTAATCTTGTGACACCGACACACTATGTCCCACAGATTATAGAAGCATTAGAGATAGCAAGAAAAGCCGGTCTGGATCTCCCGGTTGTCTATAATACAAGCGGATATGAAAAGCCGGAGACAATACAGATGCTGGATGGATATGTAGATGTCTATCTTCCGGATTTTAAATACATGGAACCAGAACTTGCAGCTGCATATTCGAAGGCTCCGGATTATCCGAATATGCCAAAGCATCTTTAAAAGAAATGATTCGTCAGACGGGGAATATCCAGATCAACAAAGAAACAGGAATGATACAAAAAGGAGTGATCGTAAGACATCTGGTTCTGCCGGGGCATGTAAAAAATTCCAAAGCGGTCATAAAATATCTGCTCGAAACATACAAAGACCAGATTCTGATCAGCATTATGAATCAATATACTCCTATGCCGCAGGTCGCAGAAGATCCACTTCTTAGCCGTAAAGTTACAAAAAGGGAATATGAAAAAGTTATAGATTATGCACTGGAACTGGGAATGGAAGATGGATTTATCCAGGAAGGAGAAGCAGCAAAAGAAAGCTTTATACCGGAATTTAATTTAGAGGGGATTGGGATTTAATTCAGGAAGGCTGTGGATACCCGAACCGGAATAAAGCTTGGAAAGGTGTTCCTGTTCAGGTTCCATCGGCGGGTCAATTCTAAAGGGGTAAAATTCTGCTAAAAGCAGGCTTTCAAAATTTGAAACTCGGCATACGCCTCAGACAGTCAAATTTT
>ENA-OQHY01001458-OQHY01001458.1-human-gut-metagenome-genome-assembly--contig:-NODE-1458-length-9929-cov-1.523465_pt1 | contig 9929 bp, 14 predicted proteins | sample MGYA00242570_ERZ504733 | MGnify/ENA primary metagenome ERZ504733 (study PRJEB26092, sample SAMD00036219) | human gut metagenome | host: Homo sapiens | study: EMG produced TPA metagenomics assembly of...
GCTCCATAGTTACTCCATGCAGAATCTCTTTGTCGTGATAACCAAACCTGACATTTTCAAGTGTAACGGAGTTATCTTTTGGAACACTTTTACTTTTCTCTGGACGTTCAAGCTCCGGCTGTTCCAGTTCTTCTGTCTTTACCAACAACTCTTCATAAAGTTTTTCTCCCGGACGAAGCCCTGTCTCAACAATCTCAATCCCCTGCACCCCGGATAACCGGATCATATTCTCGGCAAGATCCATGATCTTCACAGGTTTTCCCATATCTAGAACGAACAATTCACCATTCTGTGCCATTGCACCACTTTGCAGTACTAGCTGAGACGCTTCCGGAATCGTCATAAAGTACCGGATGATTCTCTTATCTGTGATCGTCACAGGACCGCCATTTGCAATCTGTCTTTTGAACAGTGGAATCACCGATCCCGCACTTCCGAGCACATTGCCGAATCTGGTTGCACTATACTTTACGTTTCCATGCGTACTTGCACTCTGTACGATCATCTCGCACATACGCTTTGTAGCACCCATGACATTCGTCGGATTGACTGCCTTATCCGTGGATACCATCATAAATCGTTCCGCACCATATTCTTCGCATAATTCGACCATATTTTTCGTTCCAAATATATTGTTTTCAATCGCCTCAATGCAATTATGTTCCATCAGCGGTACATGCTTATGCGCAGCAGCATTAATTACGATCTGCGGATGATACTGTTCGAATATTCTTGCCATTGCCTTTCGATTCGTAATTTGACGCAATCTCAACCTGTAACTTTAATTTCCTTTGTAAGCAATTTTCAGTTCCTGCTGTACATCGTTAAGCACCATTTTCATAGATGTCCAGAATAACCAGCTGTTTCGGCTGCATCTTAGCCATCTGACGACAGAGCTCCGATCCGATCGAACCGCCGCCACCGGTGATCAATACTACTTTATCTTTGTAATATGCATTCGTCTGTTCATCCGCAACTACCAGTGGCTTTCTAAAAAGTAATTCTTCAATGTCGAACTCTCTCAGATATCTTTTCCCTCCGGCAGCATGCATCGTCGGATAATCATAGATTTTTACTTTATAGCCGGCATTCTTATAATAATCATACAGTTCTTTTCTCTTTTCTGTCTCCATAGACGGAATCGCAAAGATAATCTCCTGCACTTCATAATCATCCAGCTTCGATAATGTTGCATTCGTTTCCGACCATACAGGAATCCCCTGAATCTCACGTCCTACTTTTTCCTTGTTAATATCAATAAAGCATCTTGGAACATAGGATGCCTGCTCGTTATTCAGCAGTTCTTCTGCAAGGCCGACACCTACGCGGCCTGCACCGATAATCGCAATTTTAATTTTCTGGATTTCTTTTTCACGTCCTGCATCAATCCCCGAGAATATCTTCAGAAGCACCGCCCAGAATCTGCCCTCATATCATTGCTGTTCCCGCATTTATATGCATAGCGGTATAGCATGCGCATCGTTAATGCTCCAAGCAGATCCACACTTACAAGTGAAAGCATTCTTGCAAAAGTAATGCTTTCAACAGGAAGAAGAATTTCTATGATCATATAGAGCACACATGCTGTTCCATCTGCAAAGATCAGACGCATATAGCACTGAATGCCTCCATATCTCCATACCTGTCCATATATATTTCCAAGCAGGCGGATGCCAAATATGCACACCATAGATATACACATTTGTTGAAATATGCCTGTATATGATAATTTATCATTCCCTCCGTAAAGCCCCAGCAATAATATTGCCGACAATAAATATATCAATATATCGTAGCAGACAAGCATCCACCGAATATGAACTTTTTTCTTCTCCTGTATTTTCATAACCTGTTTCTCTTTTCCTATACTATTTCTCTGTTAATACTTTTTGCATCTTATCACTTACATTTGCTACCACAGCTTCATCCGGCCACATCACATACAACAGCTGCGATCCCGACGAATAGCAAGCCTGTGTATCACCCGTTCCAGAAGCCGCCTGAGATTCAATACTCCAGCTTGCCCCGTCATTAAGCTGCATGTTGATGAACTTCGCCATCTCATCCGATGTCATATTGGTCTCTACACAATCACTGACCGTTGCCAGAATCTCGTTAGCACTCTTAATGATTGCCGGAGAGGTGACTTTCTGAATAATCGCAGTCAATACCGCTTCCTGATCCTTACCGCGCTGGTTGTCTCCCTCTGCAAAACTATATCTCTCTCTTGAGAAAGTAAGTGCCTGCGCTCCATCCATATGATTTATGCCTTTGTGGAAGCTATATCCATTCTTTTCGAACTCCACTTCCGAATTCACATCCACACCACCAAGCGCATCCACTATCGTCTCCAGCGAAGTAAAGTTCACCCGCGCATAGTAACTGATGTCAATTCCATACAGATTTTCCAGTGTTGCCATAGAAGCATCCACTCCATAGATACCCGCATGTGTCAGCTTATCCTTGCATCACCCGATACACCCGGGATCGTAACATAATAATCTCTCGGTGTCGTTGTAAGCAGGATCTGCTTCGTATTCGGATTCACCGTCATGATAATATTTACATCACTTCGGCTGTTCGTTGTGATCGGGCCAGCCACATCAATACCGCTGATAAACACATTGAACGGTTCCTCTACATCTGCTTTTTTCTCTTCTTTTAATTTTGTCTTTATTCCATACTGATACAGAATCTTAACCTTCTCCGAGAGTCCCTCAACCGACTCATCGATCATACTCATATACCCTCATTGAACACCGCCGCATCCACATTTCCATTCAGGAGTGCATTTGCCTCATCCGTCAATGATTCGTATTCTTCGGTCTTCACGTCTTTGCCGACTTTCTTCTCGATGTCCCTGATCATTTTATCGGTATTCTTCTGATCCACTGCCGTCTGATAGCCGAACCGGTAATCCCCGGCATCCTCGATGCTCTTTGCAGAATCCCCTTTCTTCACAACCACGACCATGTTATCCGTCTTGTAGGTGGCTCCGCGACTTTCTTAAGTACATCATCGGTCTTCATCATTCCCATGCTGATCGCTGCCAGTATGACCGTCATCAGGAGACTGATGATCATCCCCGTATAGCGCACTACCTTATTCTTCGGATACTGCAGGATATGTGTCGCACCAAGAGTACTGCCAGTGTCCCGATCAGGACGATCAGGTACTTCTTCGGCAGCATCCCGCTGCTGCCACAGTCACGATGCAGATCACCGATACCAGAAGCTGGATCAGTGTGATCAGTTTGCCTATCAGATTCTTTCTTTCCATTTCCAGAAGTCTCTGTCTCATATCATTCATCCTTTGTCTGTTACTGTACAGTCAGTGTAAATGTGATCGGATCCGAGGTATTACCGTCACTGTCCTGTACGTAATACTGTAATGTATAGGTTCCTGCCTGGTTCACATCGTAATTACCGTCAATATGAAGTCCGCGGAACAAGGTGTCTCTGTCGTCTTTGTCGTCCACTGCATCGGTCACTTCATTCAGCGCATTGAATGATGTGCCTCTGGCTATCGTCTTCGTTTCTTCGGCAAGCTTCATTGCCGGACGTGTACCATTCGGCTGCAGAGCCGCACTCTGCTGGTCTATGCTCTGCTCGTCTATTGCTCTGCTCGTCGGCTGCCGCTGCATCCTGTGCGGTCTCTTCTGCCGCATCGCTGTCTTCTGCTGTCTGACAAGTCACTTCCCGTCTTGCTGTTCCTACATTTTTCGCTTTGTCTGTGACACCGTAATAGACAACAGCCTTCTTCTTACTGACCGGCACGACCTTTTCTACGAACACCTCATTGGTCAGATCTCCGTCTTTCTCATCCTGTGCCGTCACGCCTTCCAGAAGCTTTCCGTAGTCTTCTCCTTCTGTATAGGCAATCTTTTTACTCTGGTCTACTTTTATCTCCGGTGCAGTGCGGTCCTGATTCTTATAGGTCATATATCCTGCACCCGCCAGTGCTATACATCCAGCCGTCAACAGACCGGTAACCATGCGCTGGTTCATACGCTCACCCTCTATTTCTTTCCGTTTTCTCCGTAACTGCCATAGTAATTACTGTAGTATTTACCATAATACTTGTTCTGTTTCATATCTACTTTATTCAATATCACACCGAGGATCGGGCAGTCTGCCTTCTCCAGCTGTTCTTTTACCACTCTGGCGAACTTGTAGCTGATCGTCTTCGCTGAGATGACCATCACAGATGCGTCTGAAAATTTTGCAATGATCGCCGCATCGATAACGCTTCCGAGCGGTGGCGCATCGATGATCACATAATCATACGCCTGTCTTGCACCGTCGAGGAAGGCTTCGAACCTTCTGCCGCCGAGCAGTTCTGCCGGGTTCGGCGGAACCGGTCCTGCGAACGTTACGAAGAGATTCGGTTCCTGTGTTCTTAAGATCACTTCTTTTACATCGGCCTGTCCGGAGAGGAAGTGTGTCAGTCCCTTCACTTCTCCTGTGACTCTGTGGCGTCCCATCAGGACGGATTTCCGAAGGTCTGCATCCACGAACAGGACTCTCTTGCCGCCTTCTGCAAGGGATACTGCGAGCCCCATCGACACGGTGCTCTTTCCTTCGTTCGGTGTACAGCTTGTGAATACGATTACTTTCTTATCTGATCCGGAGAATTCGATGTTGGTACGAAGTGTCTTGTATGCTTCGTTACTCCGGAAATCTTTCGTTAGATTCTTTAATACTATCTCTGCCATGTCCTTCTCCTATCTTCTGCTTTTTACAGCATTTCTTGATTCTCTCTGCTGCTTTGCCCTCTTCGGCGCACTGCTTCCTTCCAGGATCGGGATGGAAACCAGTACATTCAGTCCGAGGTACTTTTCTACATCATCCGGAGTCTTGACCGTATCATCTAAGAGGAAGATCAGTACAACGAATCCCATAGATATGACAAGTCCGAGCATTGCACCGAGCATCATGTTCTTCTTAACATTCGGGGAAGACGGGCTGGTCGGAAGGTTCCCTTCTTCTACGGTATTGACAGAATCCGCATTCATGATCTCTGTGATCTGTACGCTGACTGCTTTTCTGAGTGTATCTGCGATCTGTTTTGCTTCTTTCGGATCATCGTCCGTCACACCGATGCTCATGATACGTGTGTCGGTCGGTGTCTCTGTGGTGATCATGCCGGCCAGTTTTTCCGGTGTCATATCAAGCTTCAGCTTGGAGATGGTCTTCTCCAGTACCGGACGGCTTTTTACCAATTCCATATAATCCTTCGTCAACATGCTTCCCGACTGCAATTCCGAATACGTCGCACTGGCAGAAGAATCATCATTCTTTGCCATAACATATAGCTTCGTTACAGACGTGTACTTAGGTGTCACGAACATCTTCGTTCCGACGAACGCTACCAGTGCCATGAATATCGCAGACAGAATAATTATCGTCTTCTTTGCCCATAAGGCACTGAATAATTCCATCAGATCAATGGTAACTTCGTCATCCCGAATCTCCTGATTCATCATTCCATAATTTTCTCGGCTCATCTTAATCTCTCTTCTTCAGCATACTCTTGGCGTTGCTGTAGAATATCCTCCTTGTATAATCTTCTCCGTATCGTTTCTCTACGTGAGCGGCCGCCTTCTTCATCTTCGGCGGTCTGTGCTTTGTATCGTGTGCATCGGTTCCGACGCAGAATACCAGGTCGCGGTTCATCAGCTCTTCGACGAACTTCTTGATCTTACGTCCGGATCCCCCGGTAATGCTGTCTGCATTTACCTGCAGGTTCACACCCATATCGTACAGCTCTTCCGCAAGTTCTACATCTTCGGTGATGCAGTGATAGCGCTCGACATGCGCCAGTATGACTTCGTATCCTGCGAACTGCAGCTGCTGGATCCCCTGTCTGATGTAGCTGTATGTCTGTGAGGCGGAAATTCTACCAGTACATACTCTCTGCGGTTCATCGAAAGGATCTTTCCTTCTTTTATTTTATCCGCAACATCCTGTCCGAAATAAGATTTCCGTTCCAAGGTATACCCGGAAGCGTTCGTCGATCTCGTGTGCTGCTTCGCGCACAAGCTTTGCTTTTTCACGAAGCTTCTCCGCCGGTGCCTTTCCGCGGTGCGGATGGTGGTGAGGGGTTGCTATGATACACCGGATTCCTTCTGCGTATGCGATCTTAAGCATCTTCTTCGTCTCGGCAAGGTCTTTCGCCCCGTCATCGACTCCCGGCAGAATGTGGCAATGCATATCTATGTAACATTCTTTCATCTGGTGGTTACTCCTTTATTCTCTGCTTTTTCATCGGTTTCTTATAAGTTTGAATAAATTCATTATATCTTTTTCTTCTCTGCGCATATTTTTGCGCACCAAAATACCCCCCCCCGGTATTCTTATCATTTCATACCAATGGAAGGAAGGGTATCTCTCAAGCTCTTCGTATATTTATACATGTTATAAATGTTATGTAATATCTCTATATTCGGTTTTCTGTTTTTGAAACACAAATAACTGGGATTATTATATATCATTTTTTGCCCACATCCCTCATCCATTCATAAACATGTATGATTTTATCATATCTTTAAGCAGGCTTCAACTATGTATCAACAATTTATACAATTTTACCCATTTTTTGTCTTTTTTTCGACATGTTTTATGCGTCCATCTCTTCTTCGTAGTACTTGATCAGTGCCTGGGTACCGAGATCTCCGCAGCCTTCTGCCTGAAGGAGTTCGTAGTTGGCAAGCACCTGGCTTAATACATCCAGATTGAGATTGCTCATGTTCGCTTCGGTAAGGGCAAGTTTCATGTCTTTGACGAAGTGCTTCAGGAAGAATCCCGGTGCGTAGTCTCCTGCCAGGATCTTTGGTCCGAAGGTATCCAGCTGTTTGCTGCCTGCCGCTCCGGTCGATACGGAATCGAGTACGGTCTGAAGGTCCAGGCCTTTTGCCTTCGCATAGGTGAGTGCCTCGCAGACTCCGGATAAGGTGCCTGCGATCATGATCTGGTTCGCAAGCTTGGGCGTGCTGGCCGCATCCGGATTCTCCCTGATAGTTGATGTTGGTGCCCATCGCCTCGAATAACGGCATGCAGGCTTCGTAGTCGTCTCTGGAACCGCCGACCAGGATGGAGAGTGTACCGTTCTTCGCTCCGGTATCACCGCCGGTGACCGGTGCGTCCAGTACGTGGAATCCTCTTTTGGTTCCTTCTTCTGCGATCTTCTGTCCAGCATCGGGCTTGTGGTCGTCATGTCGATCAGGTATGCGCCTTCTTTTGCGCTGTCCAGGATGTTGCCTGCATCGAAGTAGACTTCTTCTACGTCGGTCGGGAAGCCTACGATGGTGATGACTGCTTCTGCGTCTTTTACGCAGTCTGCGATGGTGTCGTGGAATGTGGCTCCTTCGCTGATCACTCTTCGACTTTGGATCTGGTTCTGGCGTAGATGTGTAATTCGAATCCTGCTTTCATGAGATTGCGGACCATGGATCTGCCCATGATGCCTACGCCGATGAATGCTATTTTGTTCATTGATTTTTCCTCCGTGTGTTAATTACTCTTCTACTTTCTCCACTACTTCGCCCTGTCTCTTGTAGATGCTGTGTGCCGGTACGAATCCTCTGACGCTTGACAGCGGATAGATGTTGCTGTGGCTTCCGATCACGTTCCCGGATTCAGTACGCTGCCGCAGCCGACTTCTACCTCGTCTCCGAGCATGGCTCCGAATTTCTTAAGGCCTGTCTCGATTCTTTCGTCTCCGGCTTTTACTACGACGAGCTTTTTGTCGGATTTGACATTGGATGTGATGGATCCGGCTCCCATGTGGGATTTGTATCCGAGGATGGAATCGCCCACGTAGTTATAGTGCGGCACCTGTACTTTGTTGAACAGTATGACGTTCTTAAGTTCTGTCGAGTTACCTACGACTGCGCCTTCGCCGACGATTGCATTTCCGCGGATAAATGCGCACTGGCGGACTTCTGCGTTCTTTCCGATGATCGCCGGTCCGTGGATGTAGCTGTCTGGAATACGGTTGCGGATTTGGCGATCCATACGTCTTCGCCGACCTGATCGTATTCATCTGCCGGAAGGGTCTTTCCGAGTTCTTTGATGAAGCCGCTGATCTTTGGAAGGATTTCCCATGGATAGGTGGCTCCTTCGAAGATGTCTTTTGCGATGGTTTCATCCATGTGGTTGTAGAGTTTTTTGATAGTTAATTGTTCTGACATGTTGGTTCTCCTTTTCTAAATTCGTATTCATCTGCTGCTTTTTCCAGTTAATTTAAAATCACAGGATGCATTTTGCAGGATTTTATCATTTCCATTCACAACTTCTTGATAGGTTTTGTTTGCCATTTCTCTAATCTCATCTATTATCAAATTACAATAAACCCATTGTCTACGCAAAAATTCTTTTCTTCCCATAGACTTCGATTCATTAAACTCTCTTTTCTTTATATATTTATCATGAATTGGGAACATATAATTAAATCTTAATGAGCCTTTTACCTGATTGTATTTGTCATCATTCAATTTTATAAGAATATTATTATTCTGCTGTTTTTTATATGACGATATCGGAACATAATATTTGTATTCAGCAATTTCAAGCACTATTCCACATACCATTTTTCTTTCATTGTTATATATTACGTTTGGAACCCTTGTAAATCCCCGCTTATTTTTTTCGATATTTTTCAAATAAGTAACATAGTCCGGATCCACATCATAAAAAAATAATTTCAATCTATTCCTCCTTAGTAAAAAAGAGTAAGGATATATTTCACTCCTTACTCATTCATCATAATTCGCCCTTATCGGTGGCGGAACACCTATCATAATTCGCCTTTTATGGTAGCGGAACACCAAAGAGTTGTCTCTTATAATTATAATATGATATTCCACATAAAATGTCAACGGGAGTTGTCTTTATTCCTTTTATTTTTTACTACGACTCGTCTTTCTCACCGGCTTCTTATAAAACTGCGCTACCTTATCATAGCACGCCCGCATCTGATACTGATTATTCAGTCCCTTTACCGCAAGTGTCCTTCTCGACACGAAATCATCCAGCTTTTTCATATATTCATCTGATGTGATATCTCCGTCTGCCACATACGTCAGACCTTTTTCCCAGCTTGCCGTAAGTTCCGGGTTCAGGAGCGGCCGGATGGAATGGTCTACGACATCGTAGATCATTTCCCCTAACATCGTCGGCGTGACGATCTGAGTCTTTTTATTGAGCGCCAGATATTTATTATTAAATAATTTCTTCAGTATCTCGCCTCTGGTGGCACTGGTGCCGATTCCGCTTCCTTTGATCTGGGCGCGGAGTTCTTCGTCTTCGATGAGCTGTCCTGCATTTTCCATGGCAAGGATCAGTGAACCGGAATTGTAGCGCTTCGGCGGCGAGGTCTTGCCTTCTTTGATGTCCAGGGACTGTACCGGAAGGGTCATGCCTTTCTTGAGGCTCTGGATCCTGCGAAGAAGGCTGCATCAGTGTCTTTGTCCTCGGTACTGTCTGTATTGTCGTTATTATCGTTATTGTCGTTCTTCCTGCCCGGCACGCCTGTAACTTTCAGATAGCCTTCTTCCGCCAGTACTTTGAAGCTTGAGAAGAAAGATTCTTCTTTGATCTTCGTCACGATCGATACTTTCTGATAGACAGCCGGTGGGTAGAAGATGCTTAAGAATCGTCTTACGATCACATCATACACCTCTGTGACAGATTCGGAAGTCCTTTTAGTGCTCCCATGCCCTGTCCTGTCGGGATGATCGCATAGTGGTCTGTGATCTGTTTGTCGTTGACGTATCTCGTCTTCTCCAGTCCTTTGTGGCTGCCGAATTTCACGATATCCTGAAGATATGGCTTTGCCGGTTCGTACTGCATCAGACCGTTTAAGTTCTTGTGGATCTCTTTTGCCACTGCTGTTGACAGGACACGGGCGTCTGTTCTTGGGTAGGTGAC
>ENA-OQHY01001460-OQHY01001460.1-human-gut-metagenome-genome-assembly--contig:-NODE-1460-length-9926-cov-2.773344_pt1 | contig 9926 bp, 13 predicted proteins | sample MGYA00242570_ERZ504733 | MGnify/ENA primary metagenome ERZ504733 (study PRJEB26092, sample SAMD00036219) | human gut metagenome | host: Homo sapiens | study: EMG produced TPA metagenomics assembly of...
ATAAAATAAAAATAGGCAAATAAAAGAGCGAACGGAAAGAAGAATAAAACCAGGAGCTACTGGCATGCAGAGAACACACGAAAATCTTGAATCTATCTACAAGCGGGTGCAGGATTTCGTGTGTTTTTGCATAACATGTAATTTCGCTAAAGACGAGTTTAGCGAAATATGGAGGAGGGCTTTACTCACAATAATGAGTACATACATTGATGTGGCGCACCCAAACCGGCATGCGCCGTATACGGATATTCCGGATCTTGTTATGGATTATCTGCATTATCTGGATGTTGTCAAGCTGCGTTCGCCGCGCACCATTAACGGTTACTATCTGGACCTGCGCGGTTTCTTCCGCTATATGATGATGGTTTGGAACCTTGCGCAGCCAGATACACCGCCGGAAGAAATTGACTTGACCATATTACCAAACGCCAGATCAGCACCATTACCAAACGGGATATTATCAATTACCTGGATTACGCCCGCAGTAATGATAACGGTGCCAAGGCCCGTGCCCGCAAGCTGAGCGCCCTGCGCGGCTTTTTTGGCTACCTTTGCCACCAGATCAATGAACTGAGCGAAAATCCAACGGATAATATCAACCTTGGCAGCCCAAAGAAATCCCTGCCCAAATATCTGAGTGCCAGTGAAAGCATACGGCTGTTAAAAAATATACAAAGTGACTTTTATGAACGGGACTACTGTATTATTGTCTTTTTCCTGAATTGCGGTATGCGCTTGGCGGAACTGATCACAATCAATCTTGGCGATTTTAAGGACGATACCATTAAAATTACCGGCAAAGGAAACAAAGAACGCCTGGTGTACCTGAACACCGCGTGCCAGGCTGCGTTGGAGCATTACCTGCCCGCGCGGGCTGCGCTAAACAACCTGCGGGATAAAGAAGCACTTTTTGTATCCAAAAAGACTGGCAGACGCTTAACAGCGCGCCGTGTGGAGCAGATTGTTGCCAACTGCCTGAAATCAGCGGGCTTGGACAATATGGGTTATTCGCCGCATAAACTGCGCCACACCGCCGCTACACTCATGTATCAGGGCGGTGTGGATATGCTGGCCATCAAGGAAATCCTGGGGCACGAGAATGTATCCACGACGCAGATTTATACCCATATCAACCAGCAGCAGTTGAAACAGGCGGTGGAAGCCTCTCCCCTTGCGGATACTGGCTATATTGCACCGCAGTCCAAAGCGATGACGGATTCAAAGCAGGACACTGGCGAAGAGGACAGCTGAACCGGAAAACATAAAGCTGCTGACAGCGCACCCTAGCAGGCAAAGCAGATAATGTACAGATAAGCGCCGGATTGCGCCGTTGAGCGCACAACGGCAGCCGGAAAAAACAATGCTGGACAGGCTTTGACTTACCCTGCACGAACTATGCGCAAGCCAAAGCATGAATGCCGACAGCACAAGCTCCGGCAGGCAGTTCAGGAGCCAATAAACAACAAGCGCACGTGCCCCGCCGGACGCATAAATGGCGGAAGCGCACACACCTAATACAGTGCCCTTGAACGCAAAATAAGCCCCCATAAAAATGCTGCCCCACAAATGAAAACCGCAGAGATAAATCAGCGATGCCTGCAAAAATGCTGCGGCAAACCAACTGCACCAGACAGACCAGAATGCCGTATAACTTTGTGCGGCCATGACATGCTCTGTAAGCGAAGTGAAAGCACCGTGGAGCTCAAACCGGCCGAGCGGAATGCCGGCGAGATACCCGGTCAGAAACGCAGAAGAGAAAGCGAATAGATCGTTTTTGCCCGCAAGTTTTTGTATGCCCAGGCAGCAGCCGCACCGGCGGATGAACGCTGTTAAGAGCCTTTTGGGCGTGTAAGGGGCCGGTGCTGGTCGCGGGGCGCGCATCAGCGTTCGGGCGCAGTGTTCCCTACTGCGCCCAATGCACTCAGCACGCCGCCTGCGGTGCCGCCGAACAGCAGCGCTGCAAGTAAGGCGAGGTTCACATGATCAAATACAAGCGGTTTGCCGCTCAAAGCGGTAGTGAGGCTCAAACACAGCGCATAAAAGACGCCCACGGAAACACCGCATAAGAGCCGTTTTTGAGCAATACCGTTCGCAAGAACGAGACCGGAAAGAACAGTCCCCACCGCCACGCTGGCACAGGTTGCCGGTTTGACAAGTTCCAGCGAGAGTGCAGTATGGGCAAAAATCTGTGCGGCCAAAGCGAAAAGCAGGATGGCGGTACCCACGCCGCAGCCGAAACTTTTGATCAGCAGCCAAGATAAATGGCCGCTGGATTTACTGCGGACTTTGCAGATATGACTTGATCGAGGTTTGGCAGATGAAGCCCTTGAATTAGCAGCAAACATAAAGAAAACGCCCCCTTTGCATGGTACAAACTATGCAAAAGGGGCGTTTGTTATTCAGGTAATACAGTCAGAACCAATCAGCTCTTCTTGGCAGGAGCATCTTTCTTGGCGGTATCTTTTGCAGTGTTGCCCATGTCCAGCTTCTCAACGGAGGAAATAGCGGAACGGCGGAAGCGAATCTTCACACGGTCGCTGGTGGTTTCCAGAACAAAGGTATCATCCTTATCATTGATAGCAGCAACGCGGCCAACAACACCACCAATGGTAATAACGGTATCGCCTACTTCGATGGAAGCGCGCATGGCAGCATCTTTCTTGTCCTGCTTTTTCTGGGGCAGGTACAGGATGATGTACATGAACACAAGGATCAGAACCATCGGCAGGAAAGTGACAAGCAGGCTGGCGGTGCTGGAAGTATCAGCGGTCAAAAATTCGATCATAATGTGGAACTCCTTAAATTTTGATTTTACAGTATTTCTATTATTATACACTTCGCCATAAACCGCAAGGGGGTAAAGGCAAGGAAACACGGAATCCGCTTAAATTCTGGAATCCAGAAGATGCACATACTTATCATGGAACTGCTGGAATGTGCCGTTATCCAACGCTTCACGAATCCGCTCCATCAAATGATTGTAGAAATACAGGTTGTGCATAACAGCCAAACGCATACCCAGCATTTCATCTGCCTTTTGCAGGTGGCGGATGTAAGCGCGGCTGTAATTGCGGCAGACCGGGCAATCGCACTGCGGGTCAATGGGCTGTTCGTCACGCTCATATTTCAGGTTTTTAATGTTGATGATGCCGTTCCATGTGAACAGGTGGCCATGGCGGGCGTTGCGGCTGGGCATAACGCAGTCAAACAAATCCACACCGCGGTACACGCCCTCAATGATGTTGCCGGGGGTGCCAACGCCCATCAGGTAGCGGATCTTATCCGCCGGGGCGTAAGGTTCTACCGCGCTGATTACATCATACATCACTTCGGCAGGTTCGCCGACAGCAAGGCCGCCGATTGCATAACCGTCCAGATCATATTCAGCAATCTGCTTCATGTGCTCAACGCGCAGGTCTTTGTAGGTGCAGCCTGATTGATGCCAAACAGCAGCTGGTCCGGGTTCACGGCCTTGCCCTCGTGCTTCAGGCGGGCCATTTCCGCCTTGCAGCGCAGCAGCCAGCGTGCGGTACGCGCACAGCTGTTTTTGGCGTAATCATATTCAGCGGGGTTTTCCACGCATTCATCAAAGGCCATGGCAATGGTGGAGCCAAGGTTTGCCTGAATCTGCATGCTCTGTTCCGGCCCCATAAAAATGCGGTGGCCGTCCAGATGAGAGTTGAACGTTACGCCTTCCTCGGTAATGTGGCGCAGCTTGGCAAGGCTGAACACCTGAAATCCGCCGCTGTCGGTCAGGATCGGGCCGTCCCAGCGGGTAAACTTGTGCAGGCCGCCCATATCGGCAACGACCTGATCACCGGGACGCAGGTGGAGATGATAGGTGTTGCACAGCATGACCTGTGCGCGGATTTCTTTCAAATCATGTGCCGAAAGCCCGCCTTTGATCGCGGCAGCAGTGGCAACGTTTTGGAAAGCAGGTGTCTGAACCGTGCCGTGCACAGTCTGGAACTCGCCGCGGCGGGCTGCACCCTCTTTTTTAATCAGACGGTATGGCATAAATGATGGTCTCCCCTGTTTTGCTGTTTCATTTTGTTCAAAAACATGCGGCGCCAGAGTGTTTTCCTGCGCCGCTTTGTGATTTTATTATACTGGAAGCAGTAGGATAAGTCAACTGTTCTGCGAGGCAGGCTTATTGGATGAACATGGCATCGCCAAAGGAGAAAAAGCGATATTTTTCCTGTACGGCAACCTTATATGCAGCCATGGTTTTCTCATACCCGTAAAACGCAGAGATCAGCATAATCAGAGTGCTTTCCGGCAGGTGGAAGTTTGTCACCAGGCCGTCAATAGCGTGCAGCTCTACACCGGGGTACAGGAAAATATCGGTAGTACCGCTGCAAGGGACAATCTTGCCGTACTTGGCCCAGACGGCTTCCAGCGTACGGCAGCTGGTGGTACCGACAGCAATTACGCGATGGCCGCTGGCGCGTGCTGCGTTGATAGCCTCGGCTGCAGTATCATCCACGCAGTACCATTCGGTGTGCATCTGGTGCTCCTGAATATTATCCTCGCTGACAGGGCGGAAGGTGCCAAGGCCAACGTGCAGGTCACTTCCACAATGTTGACCCCCTTGGCACGGATGGTATCCAGCAGTTCCGGGGTAAAATGCAGCCCGGCTGTGGGGGCAGCCGCGCTGCCAAGCTCTTTGGCGTATACGGTCTGGTACTGGCTCTGATCCTCTAGCTGGCGGGTGATGTACGGCGGCAGCGGCATTTTGCCGAACTCATCCAGCTTTTCGTACAAAATCTGGGTATCGTATTGGAAGGTTACATATTTGTTGCCATCCGGCAGGGTCTCGTCTACTGTGGCCGTCAGGGAGCCGTCGCCAAAGCTCAGCTTGGTGCCAGCCTGCATCCGGCGGCCGGGGCGGGCCAGGCATTCCCAGGTGTCACCGTGGGCCTGGCGGAGCAGCAGAACCTCGCACACGGCGCCGGTGGGCACTTTAACACCCATCAAGCGGGCAGGCAGAACCTTAGAATTGTTGACGACCAGCACATCTCCGGCGTTCAGGTATTCCGGCAGGTCATGGAAGATGCGGTGTTCAATCGTATCATTCTTGCGGTCAAGCACCATCAGGCGGGCGCTGTCACGCGGGTCAGCGGGCTCCTGGGCAATCAGTTCTTTGGGCAGGTCATACCAAAAATCTTTCTTTAACATTGTTTTGCTTCCTTTTTGCGTTGACAAGTTGGCCGCGCAATGCTATTATTGAGGCATGCAGGCGGCGATTGTATCTTACAGCAGCTGCCATGCGGCACAGAGGCGCGGATTTCATCAGTATATTCCCTTTTATGCCAGCCAAAGGCTTGTGGGGAATGGAAAGGGACGTCCGCCGAAGGCGATGCACGGCACGCATCGTTCCTGGGCCCGCAGCCGAACAGGGGCGGGACTGTCACGTTAGGATTAACGTGTTGCGCTGTGCTCATGCAATGTATCATTATATTTGCATTTTGTGCCGGTTTTCAAGCCGGTTTTTTTATTATCTCGTGTTTGGCAGCAAAATGGCTTGAATGCGGCGGCAGGTTTGTGTTTACCCCCTGCAAACCTGCGGCGGCAGCTGCATATAGGTAATGGTATGGGGCTGGGAACAGAAGCAGAATCCCCAAATGTGCGTTGGGGTTCTGGAGGAAAGGACGGCAGTTTAAGATGAAACAGTACAAGGTTGGCGTTGTTGGTGCAACCGGCATGGTGGGCCAGCGTTTTATTACCCTGCTGGAAAATCATCCTGGTTTAAGCTTACGGCTCTGGCTGCATCGGCACGCTCCGCAGGCAAGACCTATGAGGATGCTGTCGGCAGCCGCTGGCTGATGAAAACACCGATGCCGGAAGCAGTCAAAAAGATGGTGGTTCTGGATGCTTCCAAGGTGGAAGAAGTTGCTGCACAGGTGGATTTTGTGTTCTGTGCAGTCAACATGAAAAAGGACGAAATCAAAGCGCTGGAAGAAGCTTACGCCAAGGCAGAATGCCCGGTGGTTTCCAACAACAGCGCACACCGCATGACACCGGATGTTCCGATGGTAGTGCCTGAAATCAATGCAGACCACCTGGAAATCATCCCCGCACAGCGCAAGCGCCTGGGCACCAAGCGCGGCTTTATTGCCGTCAAGTCCAACTGCAGCCTGCAGAGCTATGTGCCTGCCCTGCACCCGCTGATGAAGGATTACGGTGTAACCAAGTGCCTGGTCTGTACCTATCAGGCAATCTCCGGCGCTGGCAAAACGTTTGAGACTTTCCCCGATATCCTGGATAACGTGATTCCCTACATCGGTGGTGAAGAAGAAAAGAGTGAGCAGGAGCCGCTGAAGCTGTGGGGCCACATTGATGGCGATAAGATTGTGCCCGCAACTGCACCTTCCATTACGGCCCAGTGCCTGCGCGTACCGGTATCCGATGGCCACATGGGCGCGGTATTCGTAAGCTTTGATAAAAAGCCCACCAAAGAAGAAATCCTGAAAACCTGGAAAGAATTTCATGGCCCGGCGCAGGATCTGGACCTGCCCAGCGCACCCAAACAGTTCCTGCATTACTTTGAAGAAGATGACCGCCCCCAGCCCAAGCTGGACCGCATGATTGAAAACGGCATGGCTGTCAGCATTGGTCGCCTGCGTGAGGATACCCAGTACGATTACAAGTTTGTCTGCCTGTCCCACAACACGCTGCGCGGCGCAGCAGGCGGTGCAGTTCTGCTGGCAGAACTGTTGGCCGTTAAGGGCTATTTTGACTGATTATCCCCTAGATTGAAGGAGAAACATTCCCTATGAAACAACCTGTATTTACCGGTGCTGCTGTTGCCATCGTTACCCCCATGCACGCAGACGGAACCGTCAACTTTGAGGAACTGGGCCGCATTATTGATGATCAGATTGCACACGGCACGGATGCCATTGTGATCTGCGGCACCACGGGTGAATCCGCAGCGCTCAGCCACGAAGAGCATGTGGAGTGCATCCGTTTTGCTGTGAAGCATACCGCAAAGCGCGTTCCTGTTATTGCGGGCACGGGCTCCAACGATACGGCCTTTGCCATTGAGATCTCCAAAGAGGCCGAGGAAGCCGGTGCAGATGCCCTGCTGCTGGTTACCCCTTATTACAACAAAACCAGCCAGGCGGGCCTGATTGCCCACTATACGGCCATTGCAAATGCCGTTACCCTGCCCTGCATCATTTACAATGTTCCGTCCCGTACCGGTGTGAATCTGCAGCCCGCCACACTGGCGGAGCTTGCCAAGCTGCCCAATGTAAACGCTGTAAAGGAAGCCAGCGGCAATATCTCCCAGGTTGCGGATGTTGCAGCCCTGTGTGGCGAGGAACTGAACATTTATTCTGGCAACGATGACCAGATTGTGCCGATCTTGTCCTTGGGCGGTAAGGGCGTCATCAGCGTGCTTTCCAATGTTGCGCCGCAGCAGGCACACGATATCTGTGCCGCATGGTTTTCCGGTGATACGGCAAAGAGCCTGGAACTGCAGCTGAAAGCGCTGCCGCTGTGCCATGCCCTGTTTGCTGATGTAAACCCCATCCCGGTCAAATGGGCAATGAACCGCCTGGGCTGGAATGCGGGTCCATTGCGCCTGCCTCTGGTGGAGCCTTCGGCTGCCGTGCAGCAGTCCCTGGAAAATGAGATGAAGGCTTACGGCGTTCTGAAATAAAATAGTCACGACCAGGCCCGCAGTACCGCGGATTTGTTGCGGCGCCGCGGGCCTGTGCTTTGGAAAAGGAAGGAACCAAATTAAGATGACGGATTTGATTATTCAGGGCATTAACGGCCGTATGGGCCATACCCTTGTGGAAAAGATCTCTGCCCGCAGCGATTGCCGCATTGTTGCCGGTGTGGACCAGAAAGCCGGTCAGATCGGGGATATCCCGGTTTACGCTTCGCTGGAAGATTTGCCGGAGGCAAAGGGAATCGTAATTGATTTTACTTCCCCTGCCGGTACGGTGCACGCGGCACAGTTCTGCGCGGTACATGGTATGCCTTGCGTGCTTTGCTCGACCGGTTTGAGCAAAGAGAACGAGGCTGTGGTGGAACAGGCCAGCGAGAAGGTGCCGGTGTTCCGCAGCGCCAATATGTCGGTTGGCATCAATGTGTTGATCGAGCTGGCCCGCCGTGCTACCAAGCTGTTTGATGGCGAGTTTGATATCGAAATTGTGGAGAAGCACCATCACAACAAGCTGGATGCCCCCAGCGGAACAGCTTTGATGATCGCAAATGCCATCAACGAGGAAGCTGGCGGCAAATATGAGTATGTCTATGACCGCCACGCTGTGCGCCAGAAGCGCGGCGCGCAGGAATTGGGCATCAGCTCCGTGCGCGGCGGCGGCATTGTGGGCGACCATGATGTGCTGTTCTGCGGTCCGGAAGAGGTTGTGACCATCAGCCATGTGCCCAGAGCCGCGGTGTGTTTGCCGATGGCGCTGTACAGGCAGCACTCTTCCTGGATGGGTGTGAGCCGGGTTACTACACCATGACGGATATGCTCAAGGGTAAAATGCAATGTCTTTAAGGTCCCATGAAGCTGCTGCGTGCGCAGTAATTGCAATTGGCGTGTGCGGTGTGTTGGTTGGTTCCCTGCTGGTAGAATCCATGCGGAACGGTCAAAGCAGTGCAAAAGCACGGTAAGCACAGCACAAAGCACCGAAGAAGTCCAGGCACAGACAGAACCGACACAGACGCCCGCGCCAACACCTGAACCGGAACCGGTCGTACAGACAGTACACTTTTCTGCAACCGGGGATAACCTGATCCACGAGGGCATTTACAACCAGGCCAGGGCGCGCGGCAGTGATGGCCACTATGACTTTATCCCTGCCTATGAAAATCTGCGGGATTTTTACGCCGGGTTTGATGTGAACTGGCTCAACCAGGAAACGCTGGTCAATGATGATTATGAACCTTCCGGTTACCCGATGTTCTCTACGCCTGGGGATATTACCAATGCGCTGTATAATGTTGGCTTCCGGGTGTTCAGCCTTTCCAACAACCACAGCTATGATAAAGGCGCTGGCGGCATTGCCTCTTCGATGGCACACTGGGCGGCTATGCCGGATGATGTGGTGTCCATGGGGTTTTATAATCTGGAAACCTATGATGACTATGTGTACCAGACAGTAAACGGCGTTACCATCGGCTATCTTTCTTATACGGAGATGACCAACGGCCTGCCAACGCCGTCCGGCAGTGAATACGGCGTGGTTTATCTGGACCAGAGGGATGTGATTGAAAAGCAGATCACGGATATGCGCCCCAACTGTGACGTTCTGGTCGTCAGCTGCCACTGGGGCGTTGAAGGCAGCCATACAGTTACGGATGCACAGCGCGAAACAGCCCAATGGCTGGCTGACCAGGGTGCAGACCTAATCATTGGCACCCACCCGCATGTGACGCAGACGGCGCAGTGGCTGACAGGAACGAATGAGAATAAGTCGTTTGTTGCCTATTCGCTGGGGAACTTTATCAATGCGCAGGATATGCCGGACAATATGATCGGTGCCATTCTGGATGTGACGTTCCAGAAAACAACCGCAGCAGATGGTACCGTTACCGTGGAAATTCAAAACCCGGTACTGCACCCGGTGATCACCCAGTATGAGCCGCATTATGCAAACATTCGGGTTTACCTGTATAAAGACTATACGGATGAACTGGGCGCTGCACATGGCAACTTTGCATTGAGCAGGGCTTCCATTGAACAGGTTTTGAATGGTTCAATCGATTCTGAGTTTTTATCGTTAGAATAAAGGCAACACCGCACAATTCCCGCCTTACGGCTTAAGCACCGCTTCGGCGGCTGCGGCACGGCATCTGCGTTGCCAAAATGCTCGATAATGTCGGGTTGCGGTACCCGCATCGTGCTTCGGGGGCAAAAGCCCCTCGCACTCTGCGACCGCTGCCCCTGCTTCGGTTCGCTG
>ENA-OQHY01001461-OQHY01001461.1-human-gut-metagenome-genome-assembly--contig:-NODE-1461-length-9921-cov-12.899735_pt1 | contig 9921 bp, 11 predicted proteins | sample MGYA00242570_ERZ504733 | MGnify/ENA primary metagenome ERZ504733 (study PRJEB26092, sample SAMD00036219) | human gut metagenome | host: Homo sapiens | study: EMG produced TPA metagenomics assembly of...
AGTTCGATTACGATTCCTGTCCGGTTGTCCGGCACCTCAACCAAAATATCACTGTAGCCGGTTCCGGACTCGGCATTTGACTTTGTAAGCCAGGTTGCTTTATAGCCCAGCAGACCAAGCAGAATGCCATGATAGAAATTTTCTTCTTTTCTTTTGCAACCGCTGTGTCTCTTATGCTGATCGTGTTCCACAGATAATCTCCAAAGATCTGCTCAATTTTTTCCGGATTTTTTTCCAAAAATGCATTGCTGAATTCTTCCAGTTTTTTACCGTCATTCCTGGACACATCGCTGAACCATTCCCTGATTTTCTTTATAAAAAGGTTTTTAATTTCCCTGTTTGGTATGGTCAGGCGGTATTTTCCGCTTTCTGTACGTCCCTGATGCGTCAGATATCCGGTGGTAAAAAGTACGCTCCACAGGTTTTCAATGCTTTTATCAAGCTCATCATACGTGAGTTCCAGCGAGATTTCTTTTTCAATACATTCTCCTGCAATCAGACGCTCGATTTCGTTTTTTGTCTGGACATCCGCTTTGTCTATAAATCTACGCACAATGGCATTGCCGCTTGAATTCGACCAGAAATCTTCTGGCATTGCGTTCGGATCTGCACACAGGCTTTTACAATACCGGATAACATCCCACGGACAGTAAATATCGGTGTTTCCGAAATGATAACCATCGTACCACTCCTTAACTTCCGGATAGTGGTCTGAAAACGTGTAATCATCCAGAAGTTTTTCAACCTCATTGTCCGTAAATCCAAAACTCTCATCATACGGAACATTTAAAACCGACAAAACCTCGAAATTGTTAAATCCTGTAAAAATACTTCTTTGGGAATACGCAGGCATCCTGTTAAAACGGCAAACTGCAGACTATCATTGGTCTTTAAAGCCATTCCGAAAAGTCCCCTGATGAGTGAAACCATCTCCCGATAATAAGCCATTCTGAAAACGCTTTATCCAGTGGAACATCATATTCATCTATGAGGATTACGGTTTTTTGTCCATAATGCCTATGCAATAAATATGACAGTATATATATGCTTGATGTCAGTATATTCTCATCCATAGAATATTTGCCATTATGCAATGCGACAATGGCCTGATACTGCTCCTTTTCATTATCAGATAGTTTGTCACTCTCTGACAAAAATGAAAAACGTTGTGCCTCTCTTCCTGCCAGCTCTGTGATACGATACCTTGCATACTCATATTTAATGTCTTTCCAAAGCGGCGGGGACGGGTAAAAAGAGTCACTTTGCTCCAATCTTTTCATTGTAATTCTCGACTTACATTGATTTAAGAGGCTTGTTCGGACAGAGAAATTTTAATGTTCGTATATCTCCGGATTTGCACAGAAAAGTCTTTGTATAAGCAATCTCACACTAGATGTCCATGAATCGACATATCTGGGGAACCCTTAAAAAATCGCCTGCTGCCCAGGAACCATGCTAAGAAATTTATACCTAAGTTTATAAGTTGTTTCGAATTTTCATAAACTCTTTAGCATGTCGTCACAACCTGTTCATAATGCACTGGTAATATAAAACCATCAAAACAAAAGGAGCTGTTGTATTTTAACAAACGGTGTTGGGGTGCTGTCAGTTCCGACTAAAAACAATTCGCGAAAGCGATTTCTCTTATAGATCCGCCACAGAAAAATTTCTCCTCCCGCTGTGGCGGGATTTTTTATGCACATTGCCTTCTGGATATTGGCATATGTGTGAAAATCTGCTGACTGAATTTTTTTCTTCTCTCTTTCGGGACATATGTATAAAAACTTATTGGCTATGTCCCTCTTCTTTTGCTTGCAGGGACATATGCACGGAAACTTATCGGCTATGTCCCTCTTCTTTTGCTCGCTGGGACATATACATGAAAACTTACTCACCTATGTCCCTTTTCTTTTGTTTACCGGGACATATATACCAGAAAAAACGCTATATGTCCCATTGCCGCAGACATAAGGGACATAATGCAAAGGAATGTTTCTATATGTCCCACTGTGCCAAAAGAGTGGGACATAACAGAGCAAACATTTTCTATATGTCCCCAAACGAAAAAATCACCCCTTTTTCATCAGTCGCAATACAAAATCACGACAATTAAGTCCTACTTTTGTTCTTCAACAGACTTTCGTTCATTATAAAACATTACAAAAAGGAGCCGGTTGCCCGACTCCTTTTCTGTAGCAATTATAAATTTTACAAAAATTACTGTAACAGAGAAAGTACACCCTGGTTAGACTGATTAGCCTGTGCAAGCATAGACTGTCCAGCCTGTGCAAGAATGTTGTTCTTGCTGTAGTTAACCATCTCTTTTGCCATATCTGTATCACGGATACGAGACTCAGCAGAAGATGTATTCTCGGATACGTTATCCAGGTTATCAATGGTGTGCTCTAAGCGGTTCTGAACTGCACCAAGTGCAGATCTCTGAGCCGAAACTTTAGAGATTGCATCTGCAATAGAATCAATTGCATAGGTTGCAGCTGTACCATTATCATCATTGACATTTAAGCCCTTGATTCCGAGTCCTGCTGCACTCATAGATTCTACGTCAACTGTGATCTTGTTTGTCATATCAGCATCAGCACCAACATGTAAGCTGAATGAAAGGCTATCTTTAACAGATACCGTTCCCTGCTGAATTGTGAACTTACCTTTTCCGTCATTTGTAACCTTTGCAGCGGTATCTGTTCCAATGCTGGAAGCTTTCTGTAACTCATCAGCCATCTTTGCATATGCCTGCTTTGCAGTGATTACATCTCCGTCAGTACCTGTAGAGCCGATATCACCAATGACGGTTTTTGCATTTGCTGCTGTCAATGCTGCATCGTTTGCTCCATAATTAACAACGTCACCATCCTTGATTTTAGAAAGAATGGTATCTTTTGTTGCCTTATAAGTAGATGTATTCTCATCTGCATCATCAGCTACAATTGTATATGTTTTTGCATCTGCGCCAGTACCAATTCTAACCTTATTTCCAGCATTTAATCCCTGAATATCTTTATAAACTTCTTTTGCAGCTGTTGGTGTTGCTTCAGTAGCAATTGTTGTTACTCCAGCTTTTGTAACACTATCTCCAGCTTTTACAGCTGTTGTAGCACCGTTTATTGCGCCTAAAACTGTAGCAATTTTTGTATCCTCAAGAGCATTTACACTAATCTCACCCTTTTCAAGAGAAGATACAATATTAACATTTGTAACTGCAGCTGCAGTACCTAATGTACCATCAGCTTTTATCGGAGAAACCTTTACGGATGTACCCGTAACCTGCTTTCCCTCTGCCAGAGCCGCTTTAATCGCAGCAAGGGATTCATCTTTATCACCAGCCGTTCCGTCAGCTGCAACCGTATACTCAGTCTCTCCAATTTTATATGTATCACCTGCTGCTAAAGAAAGACTATCCACTGATAACTTATCTGTCAAAGTATATGTATTTCCATCTGTTGTAATACTGTCTCCAGCTGCTAATGTTGTAGCAGCTGCAAATACCCCTGCATCCTTTTTCGCATATCCATCTGTTTTTGTATTCAAAGTACTTGGATCAGCAACAGAACCTTTACCAGTTGTTCCAATTGTATACTGCTTACCAGCGATTGTTACCTTATCGCCATTAGCAAGTTCCTTATCAAGATTAAATACCGTTGTACCATTTCCCTTATCTGTAAGTTTTCCAGCAAGACCGGCATCATGTGCTGCAACCTTTACATCTGAAGAAGTTCCATCCACATTACCCTTTAACAGATAAGTCTCATTGAACTTGGTTGTCTCAGATACACGGTCAATCTCTGTAGTAAGCTGATCAATCTCGTCCTGAATAGAGCTACGGTCTGTATCACTGTTGGTTCCATTCGCAGCCTGTGTTGCCAGCTCATTCATACGCTGTAACATAGAATGCACTTCTGTCAGTGCACCTTCTGCTGTCTGCACTGCAGATACACCGTCCTGTGCATTGGAAGAAGCCTTATCCAGTCCACGGATCTGCTTTCTCATCTTCTCGGAAATGGAAAGTCCTGCTGCGTCATCTGCGGCACGGTTGATCTTGTAACCGGAAGATAACTTCTCGGTTGACTTAGACTGTGCGCTTGTTGTAACTCCTAACATTCTGTTGGCATTGGCTGCCTGCATGTTGTGTTGTACTACCATACTCATAAAATTTTACCTCCATGTGTGTGTTCCGCGGAATCCGTTCCGACGGAATGTGATGTGGTTCCCGGCATCCTGCCACGCGAACCACAAATTGATTTGAAATTTATAATATGCAAAGCCCCCAGGATCGCCTTGCTTATTACCGTTTTTTGTATATCACGGTCTCCTCCCCACTGACATGCGACTGGTTGCGCTTTTCGCGCATGAGGATTTCTGCAATCTCACGCTGTGCTGTTTTTGAAATTCCTTTTTCTTTATAATAAGGCGATGGCTTTTTGTCTTTGCCCGCACTGTTTCTGGCAACATTTATTTCGCGCGGTGCATCCACCAGCAGATGTATGTTGTTGGCAGAGCCTCCAGAGAAAATAATTTTAATGTTATCTCCCAATGTAATGTATTCGCCCGGTTTCAAGCTCAGTTTCAGCATAAGAACCTCCATGTTTATTCCCCTTCATCCAGAGGATGCAACTCTCCTTATAAGAATGTTGCACCTTGACGTGGGGATATATACGGATTACCATGCATTTCTGTACTATCACTCAAGAATCTGACTTCTATGAAAGGAGCAACAAAATGGGAACCACACAACCGATTCGAAATCGCAAGGAATTGCAAAAATTCAGCACGTACTACCAGACGGTCAAACCACACCCCCGCAACTATGCCCTGATTATCCTCGGTCTTAATACGGCATTGCGCATCAGTGACCTTTTACAGCTGCAATGGTCCGATGTCTATGATTTTTACACACAGCGTTTCCGTGAACATCTGCTTATATTGGAACAGAAAACCGGAAAACAAAATTACATTGCACTCAACAAAAATGCCAAGAATGCCCTACGATGGTATATGGATGCCTGTTTTCCACAGGAATGTGATTATCTGTTTTGCAAAAACACTGACCGGCAGCATCCCATCAACCGTTCGCAAGCGTACCGCATTGTAAAGGAAGCTGCAGCCCAAACCACAAACAGCCGCATGGTCAGCTGTCACTCCATGCGGAAAACGTTTGGCTACCACGCATGGAAACAGGGAGCACAGCCCGCACTGCTTATGGGTTTGTTCAATCACTCTTCCTATGATGTCACCAAACGCTATCTTGGAATTGAGCAGGATGAAAAGGATTCTGTCTATTTGAAAATAGATCTGTAATCAAAAATTTGAAATTTTTTATTTTAGGGGTTAAGTTCCAGAAATGCCATCCGATATAAAAGATGTAAATAAAATGCAACATTCTTATAAGAATTGTTGCATTTTTATGTTGCAATTTTATTATGTTCATTATCTGTAAAACTATGTGTTCTATTTTCTTTTCCAACCAGATCTTTGGACTCCATTTTTCTTAAAAGAACTGCTACCCGCACCGTGCTGATTCCAATCGTATTGCTGATTTTTCCTGCTATAGCCTGAATCTATGGAGAAATGCATCATTTATGTATTATACAGTTTTATTTTTTCCTGCTATAATCAGGGTAATTACAATAATTTTGAACGAAAGACGGTATTAAAATGAAAATTTCTGACGCATGTAATCATAAAAAAAGCTTATCTTTTGAGATATTTCCTCCGAAAAAGGACAGTGAACTGAAAAATATTGATGCGACACTTGATGTGCTGTGCGAACTGCAGCCGGATTTTATCAGCGTGACGTTTGGTGCGGGCGGCAGCTTAAACTGTAACCGCACGATTGAACTTGCCAAAAAGATCAAGCAGAACTACCATGTGGAGCCGGTTGTGCACCTGACCTGCCTGCATTACAACCGCGCGGAAATTGACGAATTTGCCAGAATCCTTACCGCAGAAGGCATCCAGAATGTGCTGGCACTGCGCGGAGACCGAAATCCGGATCTTACCGAAAAAGATGATTTTAAGCATGCATCCGACCTCATTTCCTATCTGAAACCGAAGGGGGATTTCTGCTTTTTAGGTGCCTGCTACCCGGAATGTCATCCGGAATCTGCCAATAAGATTGAAGAGATCCGCCACCTGAAGGAAAAGGTAAATGCCGGAGCAGAAGTGCTGCTTTCCCAGTTGTTTTTTGACAACACACAGTTTTACCGTTTTGTGGAGGACTGCCGGATTGCGGATATCAATGTGCCAATTGTTCCTGGCATCATGCCGGTCATCAATGCCGCGCAGATCAAGCGAATGATTACGATGTGCGGAGCTTCTTTCCCGGAACGTTTCCAGAAGATCATTCATAGATTTGAAGATAACAAGGCAGCTTTATTTGATGCGGGTATGTCGTATGCGTTAAGCCAGATCATTGATCTGCTGGCAAACGATACCGATGGAATTCACCTGTATACCATGAACAATCCGGTGGTTGCCCGCAGGATCTGTGAGGGAATTCAGCATATTATATGATGTTTATTGTGTCAGGCACTTTGTTCTTTTAGGCATTATCTGCAAAAAAGTGATTCCTTCAACTCAATATACCCAATAAGCATCGGTCCGGTCAAAAATAAAAGAACACCTTCCATCACCCTCACAAGAGAAATTTTTTGCGTAAAGCTCATGCTTCCGATCACGATCAGCATGGCAAATGCGCCAAATTTCCACACAAACTTCCAAAGATACTGAATCCTCACACGGAAGTAGTTTTTTCCCGAAACCGGAACAAACCGAAGTATTTTTGAAACCGCATCCGATTTTTGCATCCTCCTGCTGAAGGCTTCATTGCTCCATTGATACGGTGCCAATACATAGTTATCCATAAAAACGACCATCCACACATAGCACAGTATCAGCCACGCATCCCGATAAAATATTCCATCAAAAATCAGCGTCATCCCTAACACTAGCACAACAGCTGCAAACATCCAGTATAAAAACCATGCCAGCTGGTCCGTGCTCGCCTTTAAATTCCGGTCAAAATTCTTCAAATTTTCCTGTTGCTTCTTATCCTCTATCGTCATCCTCGACACTCCTGTCTTTTACACATAATACCCATGTGTTTCGATTCAAGCACATTTTTCTGCACTTCACTCAACCATTGCCGTCTCACCGCATAACCTTCACTGCCACAACGCCTTATGCATTCTCATAAAACGAAGTAAATTCCCCATGCTCAAACTGTCCGATATAATCAAATTCTTTCCGGATGTCATCCTCTAAGTGCGACGACATGATCACGGAACAGTCCAGCACTTCCAACTGCTGCCGGAGCAACCTGTAAAATTCTTTGCGGAAGATCGGATCCATCCCCGCAGTCGGCTCATCTAAAAGAAGAAGCTCGGTTTGTGTGCGAGTGCAAATGCAAGCTGAAACTTCATATTCTCACCGCGCGACATCTTCTCCACGGTCCGTGCCGTGGTAAGATCCATCTGCTCCATCAGCGCAGCAAACTGATCCATATCAAAGGTATCATAGAAGCTGCCCAGCATCCTTGCATTCTCTCTTGCACTCTTCTGCCGCAAAAACAACCGCTCCTCAGAGACAAATCCGATCCGGTTCATCGACCACGCATGATCTTCCGCGATATCGGTTCCGTCCAGATAAAAGCTGCCGCGATAATGCTTCTTTTCCTCCATAATATAGCGGAAGAATGTCGTCTTTCCGGCACCGTTTTCCCCGATGATTCCCATAATATATCCACTTGGAAGTTCAAAATCCACATTTTGCAAAGCGAACCTGCCTTTGCCGAATAACGCTTTCTTCCCCTGTACCTGCTTCGCAGAAAAAATAATATCTTCCATCTTACAACAATCCCTCCAGCATCTCACGAATATCCTCAGTTCCAAGTCCCGCCTGTTTTGCAAGCGTAATCCACTCCTGCAGGCGTTTTTCCAATTCCATCAGCTGCTTTTCGTGCAGATAATCCGTGTTGTATTTGCACACATAAAATCCTTTATTGGAAACGGAACGGATCAGTCCCTCCCGCTCCAGTTCCTCATACGCGTGCTTCGTCGTGATCACGCTGACGCCGATATCCGCTGCCAGTCCCCGAATGGACGGCAGCGCCTCGTCCGGCTGCAGTTCACCGGATATGATCTGATTCTTGATCTGATTGACGATCTGCTCGTAGATGGCATACGTTCCATGCGGTTCAATGACGATTACCAGTCCCATGTCTCCTCCTTCGTTGCAAGTTCATAGACGGCGAGTTTCTCTCTGATTCCACCCCAACGCTTGTGAAGCGCATAAGAAAGAGGTGCGTAAATGATGAGATAAATAACAAGCGCAACCCAAAATTCCACATTCGTAATCTCCGAAGAACAGATGCCAATCATCACGCAGCTTGCGATCACACTGAATACCGTGATCGGTCCGTTAAAATAACTTACCTGCCCATAAGCTGCCCGCGACGCATTATTCCGCCAGACCAGTCCGTCGTTTGTAATTCCCACACAATAGGACATAAAGAACACCGTTACCAGCTGCAGGATCACGCCTTTTATCATCATCGGCTGCACGATCAGCAGGATGATATCGATTACCGCACACAACGCAAGCGGCAGGCCAATCTTAACCTTTAACATTCTCCGGATATATTCCTCGCGCAGCTTTTTCGATCCGGGAACCAGATACAGCATCGTCGGCAGGGCACTCGTATGTGTGATTGCTGCAAACAGCGCAAGAGCCATCGGAAATATGAGCCATATATACCCAAGCCCTTCCTTTGCACTGCCAAATACAAAAGGCAAAAACGATGCGCCAAACAGGATCACATAAAAGATACTTTTCAATACCTGATCACGGTTCTTATATTCCAGAAAATATTCTCTGATCACATTCTTATATTCGATTGCCTCTTCCATGCTCCGCTCCTTTCGCCAGATAATACATCAGTTCCTCCGTGTCCGGCTCCCACACCTTAAGTGCCCGGTCATACTCCGCGTGATCATGTTTGACCAGAGCACTACAGCCCACCGGTGTCTCCTCCATATAGACCAGCCGCCCGCCAAAAGCCCTCAACGCATGACGCTCGCCTGCCACCATCCGGTATGCATCACGGACCGACTCGATATCTCCATACAACAGTTGTCTGCCTTTCTTAAGCAACAGCAGATAGTCCGCAAACCGGTCCACATCCGAAGTAATATGTGTCGAGAGGATCACACTCTTCGTTCCGTCCGCGGTAAATTCTCTTAAAATATGATGGAATTCTTCACGGAAGGTCTGATCAAAATTCGCCCCCGGCTCATCGAGCAGCAACAGTTTCGGATGATGCGCCAGCGCAAAAGCAAATGCAAACTTCAGCTTTTCTCCCTTGGACAGTTTCTTATATTTTTTCTTTCCATCCAACCGGAATCTCTTAAGATATTCCTTTAACAGTGTCTCATCATAATTTTTATAATATTTTCCATAATGTCTGCTGTTTGCGATCAGAGAACCCCAGTCATCGAACCATTCCTCATGAAACACAAATCCAATATCCTGCTGTAATTCCATCTGATTTGTACGGTACTCCTTCTCCTGTATAGAAATCGTTCCATCGTACTCATAAAGTCCCGCCAGAATTTTTAACAGTGTGGTTTTCCCCACACCATTCTCCCCGATCAGTCCGCAGATATAACCTGCCGGAAGTTCAAAATGGATGTCCTGTAATGCAAATGAACCGAATCTCTTGGATACGTTCTCGGTTTTGATCATTGTCTGTTCCATGCCTTTACCTCGTATTTTCATTCGTGCTGCCGGACTCTCAGAGAGCTCCTGGGGCAGGCCGGGATCCGTTATGAACTGGTCCTGGTAGATGACGGTTCCTCTGACGGGACCTGGGCAGCCATAGAAAAAGTATCCAGGGAAGATAAAAATGTG
>ENA-OQHY01001462-OQHY01001462.1-human-gut-metagenome-genome-assembly--contig:-NODE-1462-length-9920-cov-2.206372_pt1 | contig 9920 bp, 11 predicted proteins | sample MGYA00242570_ERZ504733 | MGnify/ENA primary metagenome ERZ504733 (study PRJEB26092, sample SAMD00036219) | human gut metagenome | host: Homo sapiens | study: EMG produced TPA metagenomics assembly of...
AGAGATCCAAGAAGGAGGACAAGACAATGAAAAAAATAATGCATATTGAGGGAATGATGTGTGGACACTGTGAGGCAGCCGTAAAGAAAGCACTGGAAGCACTTCCACAGGTAGATGAAGCGGTTGTAAGTCATGAGGCAGGAACAGCAGAGCTGACATTAAATGCAGAGATCACAGATGATGTGCTGAAGAAGACAGTAGAAGACAAGGATTATACAGTGACATCTGTGGAATAATCTATGATTTCTTATATACAGAGTATACTTTTTATTTGAAGCATCCAAAGAACACTGCTATACTTAATTATAAGTATCATAACGAGGAAGGAACGAAAGTTAATGAGAAAGAGTGGAATGTTAATGCCGGTCTCTGCACTTCCGGGGGCATATGGAATAGGATGTTTTTCAAAAGAAGCGTATGAATTTGTAGATATATTAAAAGAAGCAGGACAGAAATTGTGGCAGATCCTGCCGCTTGGACAGACAGGATACGGTGATTCACCGTATCAGTCTTTTTCAACATTTGCGGGAAACCCGTATTTTATCGATCTGGAGACGCTGATCGAGGATGAACTTCTGACGAAAGAAGAGTGTGACCAGGCAGATTTCGGAGAGAATGAAGAAGAAATCGATTATGAGAAAATATATAATGCAAGATTTAAAGTCTTAAAGCTTGCATATAAAAGAGCCAAAAAGAACGGATTGATGGAAAGTAAGGCATACCGTACTTATCTGGAAGAAGAAAAAGCATGGCTTGCGGATTATGCATTGTATATGGCAGTGAAAGATTCATTTGACGGAAAAAGCTGGGATCAGTGGGAGGAAGACATCAGGCTGCGTAAGCCGGAAGCAATTGCGGCATATCAGGAACAATTAAGTGCAGAGATTGATTTTATGAATTTCTGCAGTATTTGTTCGCCGGACAGTGGCCGGACTGAAAACATATGCCAATGAACAAGGCATTGAGATTATCGGGGATATCCCGATCTATGTAGCATTTGACAGTGCAGATACCTGGGCGAATCCGAAGCTGTTCCAGTAGATGAAGAGAATCTGCCGGTTGCGGTAGCGGGATGTCCGCCGGATGCATTTTCGGCAACCGGGCAGCTGTGGGGAAATCCATTGTATGCATGGGATTACCATAAGAAGACAGGCTATGACTGGTGGATGAAGCGGGTGGCCTGCTGCTTTAAATTATATGACATCATCCGTATCGATCATTTCCGTGGGTTTGATGAATATTATGCAATCCCGTATGGAGATGAGACGGCAGAGAATGGTGAATGGATGCCGGGACCGGGCATGGATCTGTTCCTTAAGATGAAGGAAACATTAGGTGACCTTCCGATCATTGCGGAAGATCTGGGATTCCTGACGGATACGGTGAGACAATTGTTAAAAGACAGTGGTTATCCGGGAATGAAAGTACTGGAATTCGCATTTGTGGCAGGAGAGGACAGTGATTATCTTCCACATAATTATGATAAAAACTGTGTAGTCTATACAGGAACCCACGATAACGATACCCTTCAGGGATGGTATCAGACACTTTCCGAAGAAGATAAAGAGATGACAAAGGAATATCTGAATAATCCATACACTCCGGATGAAGAAGTACACTGGGATTTCATAAGTCTGGCGATGAGAAGTGTGGCAGATACGTGCATCATTCCGGTACAGGATTATCTGGGACTTGGTAATAAGGCAAGAATTAATATGCCATCTACACTCGGCGGTAACTGGATGTGGAGAATGAAAAAAGGCGCATTTACAGATGAACTGATCAAGAAGATCAGAAAAACGACAGAAGTCTGCGCAAGATAAACATAACAGGAAACAAAAAGAAAACACAATATTCAAACGATGGATTCACTGAGAAGGGAGTGGAAACGTTTTGGATATTGTGTTTTTCTTTTTGTTTTGTATATGTCAAAACCTCTGATTTTTCATAAAAGTATAATTTTTGATATAAAAAGTATGATTTTTTGCATAACAGATATGATTTTTGGTAAAGAAAAAGTATAAAAAATTATAGAATGAGACTGTAATATGTTAAGATGGTATTAATAAAAGGTATGAGGTGTACTATGGGGTTGTTAAAACTGGTGATCGTAGATGATGAGCCGATCCTGCTGGAGGGTCTGGTGAAGACGTATGACTGGAACGGTATGGGATATGAGGTGGTTGGTTTTGCGCAGAGCGGCGAGCAGGCGTTAAAGGTAATACGCGAAAAAAAACCACACGTAGTGCTGACAGACATCAGGATGAAACAGATTTCCGGACTTATGGTAATGGAAGAAATCAAGAAAGAAAACCCGGAATGTCAGTTCGTGGTATTAAGTGCATACAGGGATTTTGAATATGCGAAGAAGGCATGTGATCTGGGGCATTCGCATATCTTCTGAAGCCGATTGAAGATGAAAAATTACAGGCGACGATGACAGATGTCGGTAAAATCTGTGAAGATCAGATCAGAAATGAGGAAAAGTATGACCGCTGGGAGAGACTTCTGAAAAAGGACGGAGATGGATTTTTGCAGGTTGTCGTGCAAAAATATGTCCAGAACCGGCTGCCGGAAGAAAAAGTAGATGAAGTCTTCCATACGCTGCAGGATGTCATGAAGGAAGGAGACCGGTTTATTACAGTATATGCAGATCTTGATCTGGCCTATAAGATTACCAATGAACTGGAATATGAAGCCTCGAGATTTTCCATGGTCAGAATGATTGAAGAAAAGATCGCAGAGAGATTCACATACTGGAAATTCGAAAGTGAAGAAGGACATCGTACATTTATTATAAAGACGCAGGAGAACACAGCGGTACATGAGCTGAAAGAACTACTGGAAGAGGTAAAAAAAGAAGAGAACAGCCCGGTTATTGCAGCAATATCCAAACCATATAAAGGGATCCGCGGAATCAGAAGAAGTTTCGAAGAAGCGCAGAGATTGTTCGCTGTTACAAATGCATCCGGAGCGGGAGTATTTACAATCCCGGAGACTGTTGAAGAAAAAGAGGAAAGCCCATATCCGGCGGAGGCAGAGATGATGGTGGTCAACAGCGTGCGGAAGAACGACGCTGTACAGTTAAAGCAGGCATTTGTACATTTTATTTACCAACTGCCACACAGAGAAGAACTGCAATGCCAGTATATGCACAAGATCATGGTAAAGACAGAATTCATGTTAAAAGACAGTTACGGGATGGACGAATCACTGAACCAGCAATTTGAAAATTATTATTCGAATATGAGAAACTTAAAGGCGGCAAAAGCGGTGGATGTCTGTTACAAGATTCTGGGAACTGCTATTGAAAAAGACTGGAAAATGCAGAGAAGAAAGAGAATAAGGGATCAAAAGAATACATTGCAGCGGCTGTGGCATATATAGATGAACATCTGGATAATGAAGATCTTTCGATTGTATCAGTGGCGACACATGTATATCTGAATCCGGTATATTTTGGACGGGTATTCAAGAATACCTTTCATATGACATTCAAACAATATCTGTTGCAGCGTAGAATGGAGCTGGCAAAGAGACTGCTGGAAGACGGAAGAACCAGCATCGGTAATATCTGCGAGCAGGTCGGAATCAGTAATCCATCCTATTTTTTCACATTTGTTTTAAAGAATATACAGGACAGCTTCCGAGAGATTACAAAAGGGAATATGAAGTATGAAAAAAAGTAAAATGTCAGGAATCCAGAAAAAGTATCTGAACTATATGTGCACGCTTCTGATACTGGCACTGGTTCTTTCCAGCATCTGTGTATGGACTTATGTCAGACGGAATATGACAGATGTGATTGTGGATAAGTATGAATTTATGAATGAGAAGATGGGGATAGCTCTGGATAATCTCTACCGGAAGACGGATGCCGTGACAGCAGAGATCATCCTGGAAAATGATGTGCAGAAGAGTCTGAAGAATAAAGAACTGCAGGAAGTAGAGAAGAATACACTGAGCAAATATTTTGCATATATAGATCTGAATCATGTCGCTGATTACTGCTACATTGATAATAAAAAAAAACGTTTACGCAAAATCCTATTCCCAGATTGGTTATTCGGATTTTCAAAGCAGTGGTCTGCGGGAAAAATGGGGGATGAGTATGCGAAGACGCAGTGATCTGGACCCGGGATTACCTGTTTGGCACGGGGGACGAAGCTTTGTTTATCGGAAGATATGTGAACAGTATGGATTATGCACATGAGCCTGGAATCGTGTATCTGAAGATGAATCAACAGTTTCTGGAAAATGTGATGGATAAAGATAAGAAGATTGCAAAAGATGTTGCGGTTGGGAATCATAAGCCCGGAAGGAAAGACCTGCATCCGGCAGGATCCGGAAGATTTCAATATCGGAAAAAAGACAATGAAGAAGATTACGGAACTGACCAGAACGAAAAAATCCGGCGTGATCGTGCAGGGAAAAAGGATAGAAGGCGGGATTTTACAGGCATACCGGCAGGCAGAGACAGGGATGGTGATCTTCACACTGGTTCCGGATGCGATATTGAATCAGGGACTGACACAGATATTGATCGTATTACTCACTATCTATGCGGTGATCGCAGTGCTGGCGTTTGTCTTAAGTTTTTATGCATCAAAGACATTTACCCGGCCGATCAGACAGATCAGTGATGCCATGACAAGTTTTGATGGAAATGATTTTACACATATCATTCAGATCCATACGGATACGGAACTGGATAAGATTGGGCATGCCTATAACGAGATGTTGAAGAATATTGAAGAGTTCCAGAATGAGATCAAGAATCAGCAGAAAGAACTAAGAATCAGTGAGATGAACACGCTGATCAGCCAGATCAATCCGCATTTTCTCTATAATACGCTGGATACCATCTATATGCTGGCGAGGATCAACGGGGAAGAAAAGACGATGAAGATGATACAGGCACTGTCAAAGTATCTGCGCCTGTCACTGAGCAAAGGCCGTGAGATTGTGACAGTAGAAGATGAACTGGAAAATGTAAAAAGTTATATGGAGATCCAGCAGATCCGCAATGAGAATCTGTTCCATTATGAGATCGAATGTGGAGAAGAGCTGAAAACAAGGTGGATATTAAAGCTGATCTTACAGCCGATTGTGGAAAATGCAGTCAAATATGGATTTTGTGATATCTTCGAAGGCGGTCTGATAAGGATCAGTGTCACTGAACAGGCCGGACAGCTTACGTTCAGTGTCTATAATAACGGAACTCCGATGGAAGAGCAGATGGCGGAGAAGTTAAACGGACTGTCAGAGATACCGGTATCAAAAATGAAAGACAGTTTTGAAGACAAAAAACATGGTTACGGTGTGATAAATATTATTACACGACTGCGGTTAAAGTATGGGGAGGATGTGAGAGTTTTCTATGAATCGGATACAAATGGAACCGTCTGTGTTATCCAGATCCCGAATGACGGGAAAGAAAACAGTGAACAGTAGACGGATTATGGCAGCAGTGGTGGTGATCGTCATGCTGACAGCACTGACCGGCTGTGCGGGAAAAGAGGATACACGGACCAGAAAAAAGGATAAAGTAGTAGAGATCCCGATGATCCTTACCGTGGATTCCAGTACCGGTAATAAGAATGAAGAGGAAGTGGTGGAGCGGTTCAACAGGGCATACAAAGGAAAGTATCATATAGATGTGGACTGGGTGATGGAGACAGAGGAAGAATACCGGAAGAATCTGAAACGTATGAATGTGACAGATGAATTACCGGCTATTATCACTGATCTGCGCATGCTTCCGTCTTTCTATCAGATGATGATCAGGAAAGGCAGGATTGAGGATCTCACGCCGTACATTAACGAAGATCAGGAATGGAAAGATATGATCGAACCGTCAGTAATGGAATCGGTCCGGGAAGAGGATGGAAAAATTTATCTGGGTCCGGTCAGCACGGCGGCATTCGCCTGCTCAGGGGTTTTCTGGAACCGGGAGTTATATGAACGGGCAGGAATCAGCAGATTCCCTGAGACATGGGAAGAATTCTGGAAATGTTGTGAGAAACTAAAAGCAGCAGGGATCACGCCGCTTGCCCTGCATACGGAAGGAACGGCATGGGCCCCAATGCTGCTTGCAACGGCAGAAGTAGCAGGAAGTGAAGAAGGTGCGGCATTCATGAAGCAATTATATCCGGATACCTATCAGAATGAGCCGGGGCTTAAGATAGCCGGTACATTAAAAAAATTATTCCAATATACGACCCAGGATGCGTTACATAATGATTTTGACATAGCTTATGATAATTTCGTGGCAGGAAATGCAGCGATGATCCCCAATGGTTACTGGATGATTGATCAGATTCCGGATGAAATGCAGAAAAAAGTATGTTTTTCTACATTTCCTGAAAATAAACTGATAGGATCGCCGGAGACGTTCGGCTGGGCAGTTGTATCAACTTATAGTGAAAAAGTAAAAAAAGGCGCAGTTGAGTTCCTCAAATTCAGAACGAAATTGAATAAAGAACAGAAAGAAGAATTGCTGAACAGCAGGACAAGACAGGAAGGAACGCTGTTGGATGATTATCTGAAGGCTTATACGGGAAATCCACAGATTGTACCGAATTATCAGGTGAAGTGGAATTCACTGCTGCAGGAGGATGTACTGGGAGAATGTCTGGCGGACCTGGTACAGGGAAAGATAACGGAGCAGGAATCACGCAGGCAGAAGACGAAAGCATCCGGCAGTTTGAAGAAGAACAATAGATATGTTTTTTTGTATATCAGGTTGTTTTATTGATACAGGGTTTGAGCGCATTTCTGTTAATATAATGACAACAAGAGAAACGAAGGTTTCAAAAAAAGAAAGGCGAGGGAAATGAATTATGAAAATGCGTAAAGTTGTATCAGCAATGCTGGTAGCAGCCATGGCAACAGGAATGGTTGCAGGATGTGGAAGCTCTTCTGACAGCAAGTCAGACAAGAAAGACGCAAAAGGAAAAGTATACTACTTAAACTTCAAACCAGAACAGGATGAGCAGTGGCAGGATCTGGCAAAAGAGTATACAAAAGAAACAGGAGTGGATGTAACAGTACTTACAGCAGCATCCGGAGAATACGAAAAGACATTAAAATCTGAGATGGCTAAGAGCAATGCTCCGACACTGTTCCAGGTAAACGGACCGGTTGGACTTGCAAGCTGGAAAGATTACTGCTACGATCTGAAAGATTCTGATGTTGCAAAACAGCTGACAAGTGATGATTTCGCACTGATGGACGGCGACAAGATGTCAGGAATCGCATACGTAATAGAAAGCTACGGAATCATTTACAACAAAGAACTGTTAAAGAAAGCAGGATACTCAGCTGATTGATATCACTAACTTTGACAGCTTCAAGAAAGTTGTAGAAGATATCACAGCAAATAAGGACAAACTTGGATTCTCAGCATTTACATCCGCTGGTATGGACGGATCATCTGACTGGAGATTCAAAACTCATCTGGCAAACCTTCCAATCTACTATGAATACAAAGATGAAGGAATCGATAACACAGATGCGATCAAAGGAACATACCTTGATAACTACCGTCAGATCTGGGATCTCTACATCAACAATGCTACCTGCAAACCAACAGAACTTTCTACAAAGACAGCTGACGATGCAACAGCAGATTTCGTAACAGGTGATGCAGTATTCTACCAGAATGGTACATGGGAATATAACAACATCAAAGACGTCGGAGATGACAATCTTGGAATCCTTCCAATCTACATCGGTGTAGAAGGCGAAGAAGATCAGGGAATCTGTACAGGTACAGAGAACTACTGGTGTGTAAACTCCAAAGCATCTGAAGACGACATTCAGGCAACACTTGATTTCATGAACTGGTGTGTAACATCTGATGATGGTGTAAAGGCAATGTGCAAAGACATGGGATTCACAATTCCATTTAAGAAGAACATGAAATCAGACAACGTACTTGTTAACGAAGCAAACAAATATACAGAAGACGGAAAGACTCCTGTATCTTGGAACTTCTCAACAATGCCATCAGAAGAGTGGAAGAACGGAGTGGGTTCTGCACTGACAAGTTACGCAGCAGATCCGACAGATGCAAACTGGGCAAAAGTTACAACAGCATTCGTTGACGGATGGGCAAAAGAAGCTGCAGCAGCAAAATAAAAATGTAACAATCAAAATAGTTGTATGAAGTGAGTAGTGGCGGGTGGTTGCAAGAAACACCCGCCGCTTTTATGAAAAAGTGCAGGGAAATGAAGCGGAGATTCTCTGCATGGAAGGAGGAATTTATTATGGAAAAATCCATCAAACGTTATATGCCGATTTTCGTGCTTCCAACGTTTTTTGCATTTATTCTTGGCTTTATCGTTCCTTTTATTATGGGAATCTGGCTTTCATTTTGTAAATTTACAACCGTAACAGACGCGAAATTCGTAGGATTTTCAAATTACATAGAAGCACTGAAAGATACGGCATTCCGTCATTCATTCTGGTATACCGTACTGTTCGCGATTGCATCTCTTCTGATCATTAACATCATAGCATTTGCACTTGCAATGGCACTGACAAAAGAAATGCACGGAACAAATGTCTTCCGTACGGTCTTCTTCATGCCGAACCTGATCGGTGGTATCGTACTTGGATATATCTGGCAGCTGATCTTTAACGGAGTTCTTTCCAGATATGGTACCGCACTTGCTCTGAATGAGTGGTATGGCTTCTGGGGACTGATCATTCTGGTCAGCTGGCAGCAGATCGGTTATATGATGATCATCTATATTGCAGGTCTTCAGTCCATTCCTGGTGATGTCATTGAAGCAGCAGAGATTGACGGAGCAAATAAGATCCAGACATTATTCAAGGTAACAATCCCGATGATGATGCCATCGATCACGATCTGTATGTTCCTGTCAATTACAAACGGATTCAAGTTATTCGATCAGAACCTGTCCCTGACAGCCGGTGAACCGTCTAAGATGTCTGAGATGATGGCGCTTAATATCTTCAATACGTTCTACGGACGTACCGGATGGGAAGGAGTCGGACAGGCGAAGGCAGTCATCTTCTTTGCAATCGTAGTTGTGATCGGTATGATCCAGTTACGTGCAACACGTTCTAAGGAGGTACAGCAGTAATGAAGAAAAAAACAAGTAAATTAAGCTGGTTTGGAACAGGTGCATTTGCGATCATCGGCGTTGTATATATTATGCCGATCCTGATCGTGCTGATCAACTCATTTAAAAATAAAGTATTTATCAACAAAGAACCATTCAAACTCCCAACAAAGCAGACATGGGTAGGAATCGATAACTTCCTGTCCGCAATTGACAAATATGAACTGCTGAGTGCAGTCGGCTGGACTGTATTTATCACAGTTGGTTCCGTACTTGTGATCCTTGTATGTACTTCTATGTGTGCATGGTATATTACAAGAGTAAACAGTAAGTTTACAAAACTGTTATATTTACTCTGCGTATTTTCCATGGTTGTTCCGTTCCAGATGGTTATGTTCACCTTATCGCTGGTAGCTGACCGTACCGGTCTTCGTACACCTTGGGGAATCATCATCATTTACCTCGGATTTGGTGCAGGTCTTGCAGTATTCATGTTCTGCGGATTTGTAAAATCCATTCCACTGGAAATTGAGGAAGCAGCAATGATCGACGGATGTACACCACTTCGAACCTTTTTCTCCGTTGTACTTCCGATCATGAAGCCGACATACATTTCCGTAGGAATCCTGGAGACGATGTGGATCTGGAACGACTTCCTGCTTCCATACCTGGTACTGGATCTGAATAAGTATAAGACAATCTCAATTGCGATCCAGTATATGAAGGGAAGTTACGGACGTGTAGATATGGGTGCGGTTATGGCAGCGCTGATCCTGGCGGTAATTCCGGTAGTCATCTTCTATCTGGCATGCCAGAAACACATCATCA
>ENA-OQHY01001464-OQHY01001464.1-human-gut-metagenome-genome-assembly--contig:-NODE-1464-length-9907-cov-4.097751_pt1 | contig 9907 bp, 10 predicted proteins | sample MGYA00242570_ERZ504733 | MGnify/ENA primary metagenome ERZ504733 (study PRJEB26092, sample SAMD00036219) | human gut metagenome | host: Homo sapiens | study: EMG produced TPA metagenomics assembly of...
CGGCTTCCACTCGCTGTTCAACTTCAAGCGCAAGTTCCAGCCCACCGAAGCGCCGGTCTACGTGCTACCCGGACCCGGCGGCGTTGCCGCAGATCGGCTCGCGGTGGTGCGCGCTACGTGCCCAGCGTGACGCCCGCCGAAGTAGCCGGCATGCTCAGCACGCTGCGGTCGTAGGGTGCGGGGCGGACCCTGACAATTGTGCTCGCGGTTGAGGCTCTAGGCCGTTTGCCTGTTCGTTCACGTACGGACACGGAGACTGACCGATTCGAGCCCAAGATGGGGCTATCTGCTTTCAGGAGGTACATTTGGCCTCTTGCGGACAGCTAACTGCCTTCAAAGAGATACCTAAACTCTGAAATCCCGAGTATGGGCGTTGCAATGACGGCGTTTGTACTCGGGATTTCCCGTATTCGGTACCTCTTTGAACGGAGAAAGCATTCTGCAGAAGCCCGAATGTACCTCTTTGAGCGGCGAAAGCCCAGCGAGAAGGGCGCAGAAGGCGCTATCTCCGTTTCGAGGGGTTGATTTGGCCTCTCCGGGAGTCTACTCCTGCTTCGAGGGCTGATGGCCGAGTATTCACGCTCCAAAATCGGCGGAATGGCGTTGACGCGGATGGGCTTTTACATGCGGTCTAGCTGCCGACCAGCCCCTTGAAACGGGAGTAGACCTCCTGCGAAGGCCGAATCAGCCCCTCGAAAGCGGTTTTGCCGGTGCAGAGGTGTCGTTGACTGCATCGCGAGCCGCCTCGACGTAGTAACGTGGGGCGCATGAGCGAACGTAACGAACACAATGACGGAAATACGCAAACCGCATACTTCGCCGGCGGCTGCTTCTGGGGACTGGAGCGCTACTTCCAGAACGTCGACGGCGTCACGGACACCACGGTCGGCTACGCGCAATCCACCGTCGAATCGCCGACCTACGAGCAGGTATGCGCGGGCGGCACGGATGCGGCCGAAACCGTGAAAGTCGAGTTTAACCCGGCACAGGTCAGCCTGCGGACGCTGACATTACTGTTCCTGGAGGTCATTGACCCGTTCTCCGTGGACCAGCAGGGCGAAGACCGCGGCCGGCAGTACCGCACTGGCATGTTCTACACGGACGAGACGCAGCGCGCCGTGTATGTGGCGGCCTTGGAGCAGCTGGTCGACCGCCAGCCGCAGCGCCCGGCCGTACTGGTCGAACCGCTGCGCAACTTCTACCGCCGAGGCACATCATCAGACTATCTGGTGAACAATCCCGGCGGCTACTGCCATGTGCCGATCGCCGCAATCGCGAACGTAAAACGCCGTCAGAAGTACGTGGAACGCATCTGGGATCTGACGCTTGAGCAGTTCGCGGTCACACAGAACGCCGCTACCGAGCGCCCGTTCGTCAACGAGTATGACGAGGAGTTTGAGCCCGGCATTACGTGACATCGTCAGCGGCGAGCCGCTGTTCTCGTCGCGAGACAAGTTCGATTCCGGCTGCGGCTGGCCCGCGTTCTCTCGCCCGATTGCCGGTGACTTGCTGACCGAGCATGAGGACCACCGCATTCCGGGCCGCGACCGCATCGAAGTGCGCACGTCGGACACACAGATTCACTTGGGCCACGTGTTCACCGACGGCCCGGCCGACCGCGGCGGCCTGCGCTACTGCATGAATTCCGCCGCCCTGCGCTTCGTGCCGCGCTCGCGGCATGGCCGAGGAAGGATACGGCGACTGGATTTCGGTTGTGGATGGGGATGAGCAGGCATGAGCATGGAGAATATTGCGGGCGCTCGCAAGCCCGCCAAGCGTGAGGATGAGCACACGGTCGCCGGCGAGCATCGCATGATGCGCCGCGCGTAACCGTGGCATCGCCGCCACGTTCGTGTCGCATAATTGCTGCCCGGCCACGTCATAATTCGCCGTGCCGCGTGGGAGCGCTGTGGCGGCTACGACGAGTCGATGCGCGGCGACGCCACCGCCAGTCAGCTTCATGGCCCACCCCACCTACGGCGACGGCGGAATGGCCGCCGCCGTACGGTTGAGGAGCTGATGGTCAGCCGGCTAAATGCCGATAGAGCTCTGGGATCGATTGGCCGGGCCAAACGCAGGACCGACAGGGTGACCTTCACACTGCCCTGTCCGGTTGCGTCAGGCTTGGTGGTGAGCTGAGGATTCTCAAACGCAGCGACGTGGCCAACGTAGTAGTACTTGCCATCGGCCTCTTCCGCCTTGCGCATGACGAATAGCGGGACGAAATGTGTGTGGTCCCAATTCGGGCCAATGCCGCTAAGCGCCCATCGGAATTCCGGAGACTGCGGAGTGCGTCCGTTCTTGCTGAAGTATTTCATTTCCTGTGTGCTCAGGAATTCATCCTCGTATTGGCTGGCCGCGTATTTCACGAAGATGGGCATGGTGTTGGTTTCCTTGTCGAGCAGGTAACCACCCACGTTTTGCGGAGTGTTTTCCTTCTTCCATCCGCACAGGCGCATGACGTCAGCCATGGAATATTTGCGCTCGTACAAGAACATGTGGTCGAAGACCTGTTGCCTGGCGGCGGCCTCGCGGAACATATCTCGCAATTGGCCATACCGGTGCGCAAAGTGTCCGCGAAGAAGATGCGGAACGTTCGGTTCGTGGCAAGTATGTCGGCGAATCTGCTGCTCAACCGATATGCGGTGTCGCTTCCTGTGCCGGTGCTGTTCAAGGTTTCGACCAATGGCTGGTTGCCAAAACGATTGCAGTTCGGGCCGGTGAAATATGAATAATCGAGCACGCTGATCGCAGAGTCGAATTGCGCGTCTGAACCATCGGCCAGCGGGAATTCAGTACGAATCGCATCGAGCAGTTCGCTGCGGCCGATTGACGAGCCCGCACTCCAATGCTGAGGTACGTCGTCGTCGAGCCGTTCGCTGACGAAATGGCATAGCTGAGCAAGAATGACCAATTCGTGCGGTCGCAATCCGGGCAGCAGCAGCTCCGCTGCCATCTTGAGTATCGCGTCTTCAACGTCGGTCACCGGCTCCAACTGATCCTCAAATGTCGCTTCATGATGTTTGCCTTTGCCCAGGCTTTTTTCACGGGAACGCACGAAATCAAGATAGTTGCTGCGCTTCGATGCGATGGTATACGGCAGTGAGGGGTCGTAGTTATAGATGTCCGTAAGCATGGGGATGCGGCCCAGCTCGTAACGGACTTGGCGATACTGTTCGGACAGCTTTTTCATGTCGGACCAGTCGGCGGTGTCCAAAGACTTAAGGATGCGCTCCTTGGCGATCGGGTCGAAACTGATGGACGACAGGCCGATTGACTTTCGCTGCAGGTTCTTGCGAGCCCTGTCGCGGTCGCCAGTGTTGCCGTATAACGCCACCGGAATCAGATAGTTGTTGTTGTAATTGCCGATGAAATCGATAACCACAACGCTTTCTTTGTGAGGGAATTTGCGCAGTCCGCGCCCGAGCTGCTGCGTGAAGATAATGCTGGATTCGGTGCTGCGCAACATGACGATTTGGTTGACGGCGGGAATATCGACTCCCTCATTGAACATATCGACAGTGAAGAGATAGTCGAGTTCGCCTTCAGTGAGCTTGCGGACGTATTCGTCTCGCTGCGCTTGGGACACGGGCCTGCCGTCATCGTCCGTGCTGGTAACGGCAGCGGTGCGATAGGGGCGTTCATCTTGTTGATTCCACTGCTGGTTAAACAGCTGGGACAGCTTATGGGCTTCCTCCTGTCGGCTGCAGAACACGAGTCCGGTGACCGGAATGTTGAACTGCCCATATTCCTGCAACTTGTCAATGATGTAGCGGACTCGCTTTTCGGTGGCAAGCTGCTCGATCTCGTACTTGAGCTGTTTCGAGTCCTTCGCATCAAGACCCTTGGAGACATCGAGACGATGGGCGATTCCATTCGGATCGTCGTCGGAGCCAAGGTATTCCGCAACGCCGTAGTAGTGGAATGGACAGAGCATGTTCTCGTCCAACGCCTTTTGCAAGCGAATTTCGTACGCGATGTTATGCCCGAATAGCTCGAAGATGTTGATGCCGTCGGTGCGCTCTGGCGTGGCGGTCATGCCGAGCATGAAGTCGGCATCTTTGAAATGATTGATGACGCGCTGATATCCTTCGGCTCCAGCGTGATGAACTTCGTCAACCAGAACGTAGTCGAATTCATCGGATTTGAATTGCGCCAAAACCTCCGGCTGCCGCATCGTCTGTACCGTGGCGAATACGTAGCGGCGGTCCTGTTGCTTGCTGGTGCCTGAATACAATCCCAATTCGGATTCATCACAGCCGAGCACCTTTTGGTAAGAGTTCATTGCGGTTTGAAGAATCATCTGCTGTTGGGCGATGTACAGCATGCGCTTCGGCTGGCATTCGCGTACGTCGAATGCGGAAAGGTACGTCTTTCCGGTGCCGGTGGCCGACACGATAATTGCGCGGTGCTCGCCTTGTTCACGAAGTTTCTTGAGATTCGCCAACGCCTCCTGTTGCATGGCGTTTGGCTGAATGTCATGCCCCTCAAACGACTGCAGAATCTCATGACGCGGTGGGGCGTATTTCTTGAAATCTTCCTCATACTGTTTGATCCACTCTTCGGTCAGCGGAACGGAATCGGCCACCTGTGAGTCGATTTCATCCTGGAACTGCCCGACCAGCTCTCCATCCGCCAGCGATGAGACTTTGAGATTCCATTCGCGTTGCGTGGTCAATGCGGCTCCAGTGAGATTGGAACTGCCAACGTACAGGTCGTAATAGGGCGTACCGTCTTTCATGCGGCGAGAAAAGATATATCCCTTTGGATGGAATGGCTGTCCTTGAGCCATTGCGGCCACTGAGGCATTGCGGGAGCCTTCCCACACGCGAACGTCAACACCAGTGGTGTTCTGAAGATGCAGCAGCTCCCAGAATGCCCTGGGATCGTTGAAATGATTTTTCGTTGAGGTAATCAGTGTGCCCGCTCGGGTCGCTGTTTCATGGTGACTTCTGAAGTCTTCAAATAAGCTGAGCACGGCCTCAGCCGAGACGAATGCGACAGAAATGTCGAAGGAATCGCTAGTAGCCAAGGAATTGCCGATTTCCTCGCGCATGGTCAATCCACCGGGGCGATTTGCGATGAGGGTCGGCTTATATTCGCCGGGAGCATCTGAGCGCGGCTCGATCAGACCTGAGATGACATCTTCGAGGATTGAGGGTGTCGGGCCAGGATCACTATGTTGCGTGTTGGCCGGAGAGCTTGAGGTGCTGGCCAGATTGATAGACATGTTGTCTTGTTCCCTTGCGATTCGAATTGTTTGTTGATGACTGCATGACTGCATGGCTGCGCTATGGCGCATTCATCGGAGCGTCAGCTGTTTGCTGGCGATAATCGCGACTGCTTCGCGATCTACCGGAGCCCAGTTCAATGTCGGCATATCGGCAGGATTCAGCCATCGGATATCAGTATGCTCGGTGAGATGCGGTGTGCCGGCGATGAGGTGACAGACGAATGTAGTGAGCCGTACGGTCCCAAAGTCGTAGGCGTATTCGCTGGTGCACACTTCTTCCGCGACTTCAACTTCGCATAACAGCTCTTCTTCGATTTCGCGGTGTAAAGCCTGCCGCGCTGTTTCATGAGGTTCGATTTTGCCGCCGGGGAATTCCCAGTATCCGGCCAACGACTTCCCCGGACCGCGTTGTGCACATAGTACGGTGCCGTTGGTGACGATTGCGGCTCCCACGACGTTAATGATTTTGCGTTCCGGATCCATGAACAACCAGGATACAACGCTTCAAGATCCACAAGCGATCCACGATCCTCGACAGTTTCGCAAGAACGATCCTGATTCAATCGGAACTACTGGAATCGCAGTGTTCTAGGGCATTTGTGGAACGAAAAGAAAGGCTGATCAATGGTGAATGAACGGCAGACCGATACGTGTGCGGACGTGATGTACAGGCGTGAACGGCAGAGAGGCTGTGGCGAAGCAGGGCTGGACTTCGCCCCTTTCATTCCCTCACAGGATGAAGTTGATCAGCAGATGAGCGCATTGGATGACAAGCTTGTGTCCAAGGCTCAGGAACAATACGCGAACCGAGAAATCTATCCTTTGGACGAGTGCTATCAGTTGGACGGGTCGACGTTATCTCAGCCGAGGCGTTTGAAGAGATTCTTGGCGACGAGCAAACGCATTATATGGCTTGGAAAAACGGCTGTATTGATAAGCTGTCCATTGATTATTGGGAGATGCCGGATGTGATGGCCTATCTTGTGGAGCGCAGCATTGCGGAAGGTGACGGCGGTGAATGCTGTTATACGGATGCTCAGCCGATTGATTATGCGGAAGATTGTGCGTACTCGCCCAGCGAGATGTTGGAGTGCTTAGGCGCCAATTGGCAAGAGCAGGGTGTTGCCGATGATGGTTTGAGTTACGCGTTGTACGGGCACCCGAATATCAATGTCGAGAACGTGTCCGGTTCGATGATGGTCGTATCGACGGAGCAGCCTGGGCTTTCGGTGATGGTTGATTATCGCAGCGGAATTTGGGTGGTCCAGCCGTTTGCCCATGACGAGTCATTTGGGTCTGCGATTCAGTTTGGTGAGCGGCTTGCGCCCGTTGAGGCTGGCCTTTTGCGGCCCAATGTCTATCAGCATTTTTTGGAGGCGAAACATGTGTTTGATTACGCAATCGCGTGGATTGAAGATGTTGGGGAAGGCGCTCTCGACTATTGTGGTAGCCAAGAGAAGCGATCCGTTTCCGAGGTGAGATTCGGGAGCGATCCGACTCTCGGCAGTGATTCATCTACGCAGACAAGCCAAAGGAGCCTCGCCATGATTCTCGTCACCACCACCCCGTCCGTCGACGGATACACCATCACCAACTACCAGGGCATCGTCTTCGGCGAAGTGGTATCCGGTGTGAACATGTTCAAGGATCTTGGCGCGGGCCTGCGCAACATGTTCGGCGGCCGCAGCCAGGGCTATGAGGAGGAGCTGATGCGCGCCCGCAACGAGGCCATCGCCGAGATGCAGCAGCGCGCGGAGGCGATGGGCGCGCACGCCGTGGTCGGCGTGGACATCGACTATGAAGTGCTCGGTGCCGACAACGGTATGCTGATGGTCACCGCGTCCGGCACCGCCGTGCAGATCGCGCGTACGGCCTGAGCTCATCGAGCACAGGCCAAACCTGGGCCAGAACTCGTCCATCAAGCCGCACTCTGTCGGTTATCGTGACGCATTACACTGGCGCTCATGACCATACGAATCGAAGCATACGACCAGTTGCCCGACGCGGCCCGCGCCATCCGCGAGCAGGTGTTCATCCGCGAACGCGACTGGCGGCCGGAATTCGATGAATGGGATGCCGCGTCCGTGCATCTGCTGGCGTTCGATTCGGTCGATTCGTCCGATCGCCCCGGCCTGTCCGCGCAATCGGCCTCGTCTATTCTGTCCGGCCAGCCCGACCAGAATCGCCCCGTGGCGACTTGCCGGTTCTATGCGTACCCCGACCATCCCGACCAGCCCGGGCGATACGTCATCGCGCGGCTCGCGGTGCTGACCGAAGCGCAAGGCAGGCACATCGGCTCGCGGCTGCTGTCCGACGCCGAACGCCGCATCGCGCAAGCCGGCGGAACCATGGCTGCCGTGCACTCGGAAAACGACCACTACAAGTTCTACGAACAGCGCGGCTACCGGCTCACTGACGAGGTCTATGAAGGCGGTCGTCACGGCTGGCTGGTCAAGGACCTATCTCGTAACGTATGAAGGTCCGCCTCGGTGCTGGGCGAGCGAACCTACAGCGCGCAGGCAATCAGATAAATCGCCACGACGTGGCAGGCGTATCCGATAACCGTGCCCAAGTGAAACACCTCGTGAAACTCGAACCAGCCGGGGACGGGATTCGGCTTGCGTAGCGCAAAGCATACGGCGCCGGCGATGATGAGGAAGATGTTCGAATAATCGATGCCGCACAGCACGACGTGCAGCCATCCGCGCAGTCGCGGCTTGCGATTGCCGAATGCATCAACGGGGACGATCTGGCGCTTGATCGCCTTCAACGCGCCTTGGCTTGGCGATAGCGCGATTGCGCGGTCCCTGTACTGAGCTGATGCGCGATCCAGTGCGGTGGGCTGGTGCTTGCGCTGGATTTTGCCTCGCGGTTGTGGAAGACACAACTGTTGCGGCGGAAGATGGTTCGTCCAGATGGCGTGTTGATGGAAACGCTCATACCGATCACCTCGCTATGGCCGGCGACGCTCTCCCGGCCACTAACTTACGCTGCCGTAACCTAGTATAGGCCCGCGCAATAATCAAGGTTGATTTCGTAATGCTTACAGTTCTTCCGTGGTGTGGTATTCGGTGGTACGGTTGCGGAATGCATCGCTAAGTCTGTGAACTCGTATTATGCGTGTCTGCTGGGGTCCGACTTGTGCTGGTTCCTGATTTCGGATTGCTGCGAATGATGCTCCCGACACCGCCCTGCCAATTGTCGGATTCGTACGGCTCGGCCATTCGGTCGAGCTGGTCGTCGGTGACTCCAAATGCTTCGTTGATTTCGTCTCGGTTCATGATGCTATGTAATGCTAGTTTATGGCGGACGGAAAGTTGAGGAAAGTTAAATCTACTTCATGGGCTTCTCTCTGATCTGTATTTGTCCCGGTTCATATGTCAATCGTTTGACCTGTCGACCGGGGCAGAATCCGCTGTCCCGGTCGGCGATTTCGGCTTGTTTTCGTGAACCGGGACACTCCGGTTTCCTCAACTCATATCGTCTGGCAGACGGAATCGGCGGAATAAGGCCGATTCTGGAATTGGCACGTTGTCCCGGTTTTCGCATAAATCGATTGACATTTATACCGGGGCAACAAAAATTGTCCCGGTTTGCAAAGATCGCCCGAAATCGCGAACCGGGACAGCGGATTCTGGCCTGGCTTGAACGTCAAACGATTGATGCAGGTACCGGGACATTTTCCGCCACGAAAGTTGGGCCATAAGTCTCAAGTCCTAAGCCCCCCTCAAGGCCATCGCAACTTGAAAAACGGCGCTTGCCCGGACAAAGCAAAAGGGCTGGAACCTTCCGATTCCAGCCCTTTAGTTGCTGGTGCGAGTGGGGGGAGTTGAACCCCCACGAGCATACACTCACTGCCACCTGAAGACAGCGCGTCTACCATTCCGCCACACTCGCAGACAATCGACTAACTTACACCCGGCTGGGTAATCATGCAATCTTCGGCGTGTCGCATGGGAGGCAGGGATATATCGCTTGTGGGTCTCCTGCGGGCGCCGTGATCTTTGAGGGTGGCGGCACTCCCCTCAGTCACTTCGTGACAGCTCGTCCGCAATTAAGGACGGGCCTTGCCTGCAACCTGCTGGTTCGACTATCGTCTCACCTTCGACTACAAACAGCCCACTGGGCTGTTTGCTTAACGTCTCAGCCTCAGCGAGGGGAGCAGAGAGAAGTTCGGCACAAGCCGCAACGAAGGAGAAAAACTCACAACCCTGGCCGGCGCTCGCCGTTGCCGTAGAAGTGGGCCAACGCTTCGTCGCGGAACTCATCAAAGTATCCGCCGTCGATCGAGGCGCGGATGTCGTCCAGCAGCTTCACGAAGAAATGCTCGTTATGGATCGTGGCCAACGTAAACCCGTTGAACTCGCGGGCGCGCAGCAGGTGGTCGACGTACGCGCGCGAATAATGCTGGCAAGTGTAGCAGTCGCACCCTTCCTCCAGCGGCCCGAAATCGAACTTGTGCTGGGCGCGCTTGATGTTGTACCGGCCGGCGCGCGTGTAGATCGCGCCGTTGCGGGCGCAGCGCGCGGGGGCCACGCAGTCGAAGGTGTCGCCGCCGTTCTCCACGCACGCGAAGATATCGTCCACGGAGCGAATGCCCAGCACATGGCGCGGCCGGCTCTCCGGCATCGCGTCGCAGATCCAGCGCAAGTGTCGCCGATGATGCGTTTCTCG
>ENA-OQHY01001465-OQHY01001465.1-human-gut-metagenome-genome-assembly--contig:-NODE-1465-length-9895-cov-4.214681_pt1 | contig 9895 bp, 8 predicted proteins | sample MGYA00242570_ERZ504733 | MGnify/ENA primary metagenome ERZ504733 (study PRJEB26092, sample SAMD00036219) | human gut metagenome | host: Homo sapiens | study: EMG produced TPA metagenomics assembly of the...
GTACTTCTTCCCCGACACCTTCCACGAGGGCGGCGACCCGGTGCGGGAAGCCAAGGAGAACTGGGTTACAGCCCGCCGCGCTATCCTGCGCAAGCCCATCGACCGCATCGGCTATGGCGGCTATCTGAAACTGGCCTTGCAGTTCCCGGAGTTCGTGGACTACGTGGAGAGCGTCTGCAACGAGTTCCGCGAACTGTACGAGAACATCAAGGACACCACACCCTACTGTGTCAAGCGAGTGGCCGTGCTGAACTGTTGGGGCAAAATGCGGGCTTGGGGCTGTCACATGGTGCATCACGCCCTCTATTACAAGCAGAACTATAGCTATGCCGGTGTCATTGAGATGCTGTCCGGTGCGCCCTTTGATGTGAAGTTTATCAGCTTTGAGGATATCAAGAACGACCCGCATCTGCTGGATTCGTTGGATGTCATTATCAATGTCGGCGATGCCGACACCGCACACACCGGCGGTATCTGGTGGGAAGACCCGGAGATCTCCTCCGCTATCCGCAAGTTCGTCTGGAACGGCGGCGGCTTTATCGGCGTGGGTGAGCCTTCCGGTCACCCGTATCAGGGCCACATTCTCCAGCTTGCCAGCGTGCTGGGCGTGGAGGAAGAAAACGGCTTCACCCTCAACTACGACAAGTACAACTGGGAGGAGCACCCCGACCACTTTATCTTGCAGGACGCCGACCAACCCGTGGACTTTGGCGAGGGCAAAAAGAACATCTACGCCCTCGAAGGCACCGAAGTGCTGGTGCAGCGAAACAAAGAAGTGCAGATGGCCGCCCACGACTTCGGAAAGGGTCGTGCCGTGTACATCAGCGGTGTGCCTTACAGTTTTGCCAACAGCCGCACCCTTTATCGCGCTATCCTGTGGAGTGCCCACAGCGAGGAGGAACTGCATACATGGTTCAGCTCCAATTATAATGTAGAAGTTCACGCCTACGTTAAGAACGGCAAGTATTGTGTAGTGAACAACACGTACGAGCCGCAGGACACCACCGTTTACACTACAGACGGCAGCAGCTTTGCTCTGCATCTGGATGCCAACGAGATCAAGTGGTATGAGATCTAAGTTCTCCTTTTCATAAACGAACACAACGGGCAGCTCTGTTACCAGAGCTGCCCGTTGTGTTTGCTGTATTTGCCGATAACTCAACCTGTGTCAATCGAACGCTGCAATGGAGATGGCTGGAAACGCAGAAATTCAGTAATGCGAGCGTAATAGACCTGCAGAAAAAAGAAACTGCCCGTGCGAGTATGCGTAAGATGGTGAAACACTTACTGAAAAATTTAAGTATCCACCGGTGGCATATGATAAAATTTGTATACTTCAATACGTTAAAGAAAGTTTGGAAGACCATTCAAAGAAATGCTCTAAACAAAAGCGGAATACAGCTATTTTGACATAGCAACGCTACTTATATAGAGCGAAGCACTACTTATAAATAGTGGTGTCAGGAATTGAGATTTTGTGATACCAAAAAAGACACCCTCGCTTTTGATAGGAATCTCATGCAGGGATGTCCTTATCTCAACGCGAAGGTGTCTTAATAACGAGGGTCAGATGCCACGGAACGTAAAGGTGAACTCCACAGGCTTAGTCACATCAGGAATATACTCCGGGTGGACATTGGCACCCCAGCTGTCATCGCCGCCGACGCCCATCTGCTCGCCGATGGCACGAATCACCGTGTAATGGACCGGGGGCAGCTCGTAGGGATGCTTGGCACTCTCCATTTCATGGGGAGTGTAGGGCAGCGCAGAGAAGAACATGGGCTTTGCGGCATCTGCGGTAAACAGCAGCCCGCGACCCTTGCGGTCCACTACCTTTGCCCAGCGCACAGCGGTCTTTGCACCGCACTCCTGCGGCACAAGGTACTGCGCCATGTTGTCTGCGACCTTGTTCTGGTAAATGCCCAGCTTTGCACCATGCTGACGATCCCAGTAGGTCTCCGCAGGGCCGTTTCCGTACCACTCCACCGTGTCGTAGTCAGCGTCGATCTTGAACAGTACGCCGAACTCCGGCATTGCTGCAAGTCCTTCCACCGGGTCATAGTGCAGGGTGGTCTGGATGCGGCCATCACCGAACACACGGTACTGCAGGCTGCACTCTGCTGCGGGGCTGGTCTGGAGGTTATAGAGATAGGTCACGACCACGCTGTCGGTTTCCACCTCGCAGGTGGGGTTCTGGAGGATGGTGCCGCCATGAACAGACGGGATCTCCTTGCCGATGCCCTTGGCGGTAGCGTACAGGCTTGCCAGCTTCCACTGACCGCGAACGCCGCCCATGTTGTTGCCGCAGTCGTTGTCGGTGGGAGCGCGCCAGAAGTTGGGACGGGGAATCTCCTGAATCATCTCCTTGCCGGCATAGCGGTAGGAAGTCAGGCCGCCATTCAGATCGGAGAACAAAACATCAAAATTCTCACCACGGACACCGATGTTGTGTGTACCGTGCGTAACGGTAAACGGCGTGGCTTCTTGCTGGGAATGGAACGAACCACAGCGATCACACCCTGTCCAAAGGCGACTTCATGACCTTTCTTTGCCCAGCTGGTGTCCTCCTTCAAACGGAAGCTGATGGTCACTGCATATTCACCGGGGAGCGCAGGGACCATAAACGGCAGCGGGAAGCTGGAACGCTCTTCGGGAGCAACATCAATATTGGTCAGTTCCTGCTGCTGATACAACTTTCCATCGCGATGCAGCAGTGCAACGCAGTCGAAAGCATCCGTAGAGGTGAACAGGTTCTTGTTCCAGACTTCAAAGCCAGAGTTGTCGATGGAAACGGCGATGTTCTGATAGCAGAACTTGACCTCCTGCATCTTGGGAGAAGGAGCACGGTCACCACCGTAGCAATGCCGTTTCCGCTGAAATTATAGTCGGTAGGACGCTCACCGAAGTCGCCGCCGTAGGCTTGGAACCACTTGCCGTAGCGGTCTTTTTTCCAGATGGACTGGTCGATGTAATCCCAGATGAAGCCGCCCTGATAGCCGCAGTCCTTCTGGTCGGCAAGTTCCGTGTACTTGTGCAAAGCACCGTTGGAGTTGCCCATAGCATGAGAATATTCGCACTCGATATAAGGCCGCTTATCGCCCTGTGCCAGATACTCTTTAATGTCCTTGACCGTGCTGTACATGTGGCTCTCAATATCGGTGGTTTCGAGGAAGCGGGGATCATTGACCACACCTTCGTAATGCACCAGACGGGTGTCATCAAAGCGGCGGACCATCTCTGCCATCTGGAGCAGGGTCTCACCGCCAAACGATTCGTTGCCCAGAGACCAGATCAGAACAGCAGGATGGTTTTTGTCACGCTGGTAAGTGGAATTCATGCGGTTAAACAGGACGTCTTTCCACTCCGGCTTATCGTTGGGCAAAACGCCCTCGATGCCGCGAATGCCAGCCTGATGAATATCCCATGTGCCATGGGATTCCAGATTGTTCTCTGCGATCAGATACAGACCATACTCGTCGCACAGGTCGTACAGTGCATCTTGATTCTGGTAATGGCTGGTACGGATGGCATTGATGTTGTTCTGCTTCATGGTGATAATATCCCGAAGCAGTTCCTCATGGGTGTGTACGCCAACAGCACGACCTGTAATGGAGCTGAACTCATGACGGTTGGCACCCTTGAACACGATGCGCTTGCCGTTGAGCAGCATCCGATTGTTCTTCAACTCGAACTTGCGGAAACCGACTTTCTGCCCAGTCACCTCTACCAGATGGCCTGCATCGTCCAGCAGCTCGATTTCCAGTTCATACAGAGCCGGGTCCTCTGCACTCCACAGGTGGGGGTTCTCCACCGCATGGCTGAACAGAGCAGAGCCGCCGTTCAGTGCGATTTTTTCGGAGAACACTTCCAGCTCACTGCGGCGCAGGGTCAGACGGGCTGCGCCCTTACCCTCCACCTGCAATGAAACTTCCAGCGTGGAATGAGTAAAATCATCCCCGGCAAACAGCGTTTTGACGGATATATCTTCCAGATGCACGGTGGGGATGGCGTACAGCCACACGCTGCGGAAGATGCCGGAGAAGCGGAAGAAGTCCTGATCTTCGCACCAGCTGGAGGAAGTCCACTTGAACACCTGCACAGCAAGTTTGTTCACGCCCGGCTGGAGATAGGGAGTCAGATCGAATGCGTGTGCGGAGAAGCTGTCCTCGGTGTAACCCACATAAGACCCGTTCAGCCAAAGAGCCATGCCGCTTTCCACACCCTCGAACTCGATGTGGACGGGCTTGCCCTGCATGGATTCCGGCAGCTCAAAGTATTTTACATAGCTTGCCACCGGATTGAACCGCTGCGGGATCTCGCCCGGCTGTACTTCTTCACGGCCATCCCACGGATACTGAACATTCGCATACTGGGGAATGTCGTAGCCCTCCATCTGGATGTGTGCCGGAACATGAATGTCGTCCCAGCCGCTGCAATCGTAATCTGTCTTTTCAAAGCCGGGGATGGCACTGGTGTAGTTCTTCGCGTAGGCGAATTTCCAGATTCCGTCCAGCTTCATCGCCAAAGAAGAGGAGCCTGTCCGATATTCTTCGCGGGAAGCGTAAGTACGGAACTTGCATGAGCATTCAGACGTTTTCCTTGAAAAAGGTGGGGTCTTTTACTTTTGCAAAATCAAATGCAGCCATAGTATTTCCTCATTTACCTTTTATAATTTTATAATGTTTCTCCAGCCTCCCCGGAGGAATCGCTGGATTCCTCCGGGGAACAGCAGATGAAGGAGAAATGATAATGGCTTGTTATCAGACTGCTGCACGCAGTTTTTCATTTGCTTCTTCGACCTTCATACGAGAGAGAATGAAGGTGATGATGGCATCCAGAGCAAACGGAATCACCAGATACATGATCTTCAGCATATTGATGCAGGAATCCGGCTGAACGGCCAGAGCGCTGTCAAAATGGCTTGCTGCCAGCAGCCAGCCGGTGATGGCAGTACCCAGACCGCCGCCCAGCTTCACACCGAGAGAAGTGCAGGAGTACATCGTGCCATCCACGCGCTTATGCTTCGTCAGCCAAGTATATTCAGAGCAAGCAGCAATCGCAGCGTTCATATCGCCCTGCCAAGGACCCTGACCAAGAGCTGCGACTGCAGTAAAGAGCAGCATCAAGGTCACATTGCCGCTGCCCATGTAACCAGCTACAGCAACCAGTGCACGAGAAATCGTTGCCAGAGTATAGCTCATTACATTCAGCTTATACATTCCATTCCACTTTGCAACCAAGGTCGGGGTGAACACCAGTGCGATGATCAGAGGAATGTTGATTGCCCAAGAGAATACACCGAACAGATTCTGGTTGCCAAGGATGTAGGTTGCATAGTAGGTGCCCATGCTGATCATGGCACCGTAGATCTGCTGCAAAATGTAGGTGACGCAAATCATCATATAATATTTGTTACCAGCAAGCAGCTTTGCGGCCTGAACCAGATTGTACTTTTCGTCCTGCTCGATTTCCTTTTTGTCGGTGGTATCCACCAATTCGCCTTCCGGCAGTTCCTTCACGGAGAAAACGGAGAGGGTGTTGACAAGCAGACCGATGATGGCGTAGATGATTGCAACAGTGCGCCAACCGGCAGCACCACCGCCCAATGCCGTAACAGCACCCAGCGTGATGGACTGGATGAGCAGGCTGGTGGCAAAGGCGAACATGAAACGCCAAGAACCCATCTCGACCTGTTCGGCACTGTTCTTTGTGATGAGAGCAGTCAGTGCAGAGTAAGCAATGTTGTTGGCAGTGTAGAATACAGCGTTCAGCAGAGTATATGCGATCAGGAACCATGCGTACTGTGCAAACTGTCCCAGACTGGTCGGGATGGCGAAAATTGCCACCAGCGTAATGGCACAGCCAATGTAGCCGTACAGCATCCAAGGACGGGCTTTGCCCATCTTAGAATGCGTTTTGTCAATCAAAGAACCAAAGAAAATGTCCGTCACACCGTCCAGCAGTTTGGAAACTGCAATCAGAGTGCCGACAATACCGGGTTCAGGCCAACGGTGTTGGTCAGATAGATCATGACGAAGGAGGACAGGAATGCATACACACGTTGCCTGCAATATCGCCTGAACCATAGCCGACTTTATTATACCACTTTAGATAACGTTTCTCAGTCATTGTGCTTTCTCCCATCTTGCTTGTTTTGTGTGGGCGCGACCAATCTGCTGCGCACTTCAGACTGGAATTCTCATTACGCAAGTTGCCCGAATCTCTTGCGTTTCATCTGAAAATATTATAGAATCCAAATAACATCAGAGAGCCAACGCTCCAAAGGAGAAGCTATGAGTTACGCAATCGTATTCAGCAGTAAAACAGGCAACACGGAATTACTGGCAGACACATTGCACAGCTGCCTGCCGCAGGCAGATTGCTGTTATTTTGGCAACCCGAACTCTGCCGCCATGGAAGCGGACACCCTTTATGTGGGCTTCTGGACGGATAAGGGAAAAGCGGATGAAAGTTCTTCGGACTTTTTAAAGCAGCTGCGGGGAAAGCAGGTGTTTTTGTTTGGTACCGCTGGTTTTGGCGGCAGCGAAGAATATTTTAACAAGATCCTGAAAGCCGTGCAAAAAGATCTGCACAGCAGCAACACGGTGATCGGCAGCTTCATGTGTCAGGGAAAGATGCCGATGTCGGTACGCCAGCGATATGAGAACATGAAAAAGCAGCCGCTTCATCTGCCCAATCTGGACGCAATGATCGAGAATTTCGACAAGGCTCTTTCTCATCCGGATGCGGATGATCTGGAGCGGCTGAAACAGGCAGTAAGATAACAAAACCGGTGACTTTCCGCAATGGAGAAAGTCACCGGTTTTCTGTTTCAGCTTATCAGAGCAGCCAGCCGTAATCCTGTCTGCAATCTACCGTTCGGTATAAACCGGTACGTTCATCGTGACCCTGTCATAAGCCCGGAGTTCCCCTGCGAACAAAACATTCCGAGATAAAAAGGACGCTGCCGCCTCTGGGCGAGAGGCTGCAGCGTCCTTTTGGTATCAGAGGGCGAATGATCTGTCAGACCGTACGGCTCCCCCAACGAATGCGATGCTTTTAGCTTGCGTTTTCCTGTTCGTCAAGAATGCGCCAGCCGTCCATCAGGTCTGAATTTTCCAGAATAAAGGTGTGGGCGAGTATCCTGTCCCCACGAGTTGTCGTATTTCAACATCAGATAATCGCTCAACTCGGTTCGATTTTTGAACTTCAATAAGCGATACGGCTCCTGAAAAGCGACCTTTTCGACGAAATATACCGCATCCGATGTGGGAAGCATAACGCCGACATGACCGATCATAAGAGAATTGTCCGTTTCAGAGAACTGATCGTGCAGGACTACGGAGACAAGACGGATCTTATCATCGTCCACGAAGGAGAGACCGCGTTTCTTCCATTCCTGCTGAATCGTTTTCAAATGGGTAGGAATATCGGTCGTATTGGTGGTTTTGACAGGGGCGAACAGCGCATCAAACTTTTGCCGTTCATCGCCGCAAAGGGATTCTGGGTCAGAATCCAGTGTTTCATAGTCCATAAACAGGGTGTCCTCGGCTGAGTCAAGGTCTGCCTTGCCTGTGACAGTGATAAAATCACCGAACAGCCCACAAGCGGTGATCCGACAGTTCCAGCCGGGGAAGGTATCGTATTTTTCCATCCATGCGTCCTGCATGGAGTAAGGATCGTATTTCAGATCCAAAGGCTTGGCGTTTTCAAAACCTGTGGTGAGCATGCCGGGTCCACGGCATTGTTGAACTTCTGCACATGATCAAAGAAGGTCCGTATCCGCAGGTCGGATACGCCGGCATTCTGCAAAAGTTTGGAAGAAGAGCCTGTGTATCCGAATCTGCCAAATTGGAGTATTCGATTTGCTGAAGGACAGGTTGAGAAGTTTTTTGAGTGCAGCCCCCTGCCAGAAATGCACCGCAAAAAAGTGCAGCGGTGCAGACAAGAAAAGTTCGACGTTTCAAAAATGGTCACCTCGCTGTGTTTTTTGGGAAGCTGTAGTCTCCACCATAGGCGAAGAGAACAATGCAATTGGACTCATAACGAATGGTATCACAGATAAACAAAGAAAATCAATGACTTCTGTCGTATTTGACCATATAACGCCAAATGATACCCATTCACACACGATTTTCTGGGGGGTGTGTTTCGATACCGTTCGGGAGAGCGCTTGCATGGCATGCAAGCGGTCACCGGTTCGATCCCGGTATTCTCCACCAAAAAAGCACTGTACTTCGTTGGAAGCGCAGTGCTTTTCTTTTTGCATCTGCGGACGCTGACAATGCAGTCCGTCTGGCCTTATCGACGCTCGAACCCAAGATAGCGGGTGCCCTGGAACATCAGTTTTCCGATGTCGCCCTCCACAAGCATTCCGTAGTCCGAACCATCTACTTCGAGTTCCATGCGGTCGCCGCTTTCCACCTGAAAGGTCGCATAATAGGTCGTGAACGTATGCATCATCGTATTGTCCGTATGGTGGCGAGAAACTTCCGTGCGCTTTGCCACCACCGTTGCCGGAACGGTCAGCCGCGGCGAATGGTTGTTTTTATTCCATGTGCTGATATTTCCGATGATGGTGTATAGGATCATGCCCAAAACCACAAGGAACAGGATGGGAAACAGAATGCTGAACAGCAGATCAATTCCAGCGTAAAACATCTTATTCCTCCAAAATTTCTTCCAGCAGGTCCTTTACATCGTCCAGAAAAGATTCTTCTCCGAGGGTGTTCACCTTGAAGAACACCGCTTGACTGCCGCCCGCTGTAATTGCAGACAGCCGAATCGGGCTATCTCCATTCTGGAACATGGTCAGTGTCAGACTCAAGCGGTTGCCGCCCATCATGCTGTACCGTTCAAACACACGGACACTGCACCGGGCATCGCCCTCTTTGAAATCACTGCCTGCCTCTAAATCTGCCGACCAACTGCTGTCCGGGATTTCATTTTCCAGCTTCCGAAGCAGTTTGTCAAAATTCTTGTTTCGGATGGTCTTTTCAAAGATTGCCATAATGGTTCCTCCGTTCTGACAATTAAAAATCGGTCCCTTATTTTTGATACGAGCAGAGCCACAGGAAAATTGCGGAGAAATCGCTTGAAGAGAGGAATTTTGTCTGATTTGATTATAGCATATCTTTTGGAAGAACAAAATACTTTATGTACGCCGCCCGTAGGCGGCAATAATCAGTCCGGGGGAAATTCCAATTCGGCAAACTCTGCATCGGTCAGCAGTTTCAGCTTCTCGATGACCTGTTCGGACAGTTCCCGCAGAGCAGTCTCATCGGGCATCAGGTAGCACTGCATGAGCCGCAGTTCGTGGATAAGCCCCAGTCGGGTGCCGGTGTTGTAAAGCATCATCAGCATGAGTTCTTCATGGTCAAGTTCATGTTCAGTCCTCGCTTTCCGGCTTCCAGTTGGGTTACACTCCGGGGCATCGCACTTCTCCTTGAGAGTTTGCAAAACAGAGGTACGTTCCGGCTTTTTATCCAGAAATCCCGGCAGTTCCTTGAAGCCGATGCTGTCCACATAATGCGCCGAGATTTTCCCATCCTGATTCAGCATGATCACATCGCTGACCGACAGGCTGTGCCCATGGTAATCCGTCGGGCGAGCGAAGTTGAATTTCTGGTACAGTTGTTCCAACAGCTCCGCTTGCGGAACGCTGCGCTTTCCTTCCGGGAGATTGCCCCGGTACAGGATCTCGTAATTCTCAATGCAGATAAGCGATCAGGGCAGTGAGCAAAAGACGCTCCGATTTTTCCCAGAATGGGTCTCCACCGGACCCTTCACCCTTGGTGTTGGTCATCAGGGTCGTGACCAGTTTCAGAATATCCTTTTCGCTGTGGACATAGGCGAAGGGGTTATAGTGCATGGACTTTTTGAAGTTGATGGTGTT
>ENA-OQHY01001468-OQHY01001468.1-human-gut-metagenome-genome-assembly--contig:-NODE-1468-length-9889-cov-2.564331_pt1 | contig 9889 bp, 13 predicted proteins | sample MGYA00242570_ERZ504733 | MGnify/ENA primary metagenome ERZ504733 (study PRJEB26092, sample SAMD00036219) | human gut metagenome | host: Homo sapiens | study: EMG produced TPA metagenomics assembly of...
AAGGAAACAGCGACCAGCGGGAAACCTTTATCCGGCTGATGAATGAAAGAGGGTACGGGGTGGACTGGCAGGACAGCCACAAGTACATCACATATACTGACTTAGCCAGGGAACAGGCAGGAGAAAAGGCTTGTAAAATCAGGGATAACAAGCTGGAAAAATACTACAATATGGATTTTGGAAAGGAGAGTATGGAGCATGAGTTTGAGAGAAATGCACGAACAGCAGAAGCAGAGCAGTCCAAGAGAGCAGCTTCAAGAGTTAAACCGACAGAGCCGGACAGAGCTGGAAAACAGTCTGCTCAAAGAAGCGTTGGCGATGTCGAGCGAGAACTGCGAGGAATTGATGAAGCAGTCAAATCAAGAACAAGTAAGGCAGAGCAGAACAGGCAGAGAGACGCAGAGCAGAACAGGAAGCTCATCAGCGAGCTGAAGCAGAGCGTAGAGCTGCTGAAGAACAGCAACGAATTGCTTCAAGACGCTATATCGGGCGAGATTGGGAGCCTGAAAGATGAGGTTAAGGAAAACACCGTCCAAGAGGTTAGAAAGGCGTTACAGGCGAATATAGAGGCTATACAGAGGGCTACAAAGCTTCTTGAGAAGCAGTCTGATACACTTACAAGCGTGATGAAGCAGAAGATCCGGGAGCTGGAGGAAAGCAAAAACAGCTTTTTCAGATATGAGGGCTTAAAAGCTGTACCTGTTTTGGGGCGGTATGGTCTGTAATATTTTAGTGTTTCTTATGCTGTTATATGGTATGCTTGGTAAGTAAAAAGAAATCGACAAATCGGAAGGTTGAGAAAGGAGATTAGTCAATGAAAAAAATAATTAGGAATCGTTGCTGGTATTGTTGGAATAATATCTGTTATTGTGGGTGTTGCATTGAAGATGAATAATAATGCTATTGCTATAATCGGAGGTGCAGATGGTCCTACCTCGGTATTTGTCGCAGGAAAGTTGAATAGTGTTCTTGTCAGCATCTTGCTTATTGCGATAGGTGTTGTGATGTTGATAGTAGCGATAATTTTTTATTTGAAGAGAAAAAGGTTAAAATAATGTAGTGATAAGATAAGCGGTCAAGGCGAGAGGGAGTGAGGTGTAAAAGACTATGGAGAAAGAAAAAAGAGAGCAGGAGAGCTGCACAAGCTGCGCTTATAGGAAAGATTGGTATTGTCCCGTTGCCGGAGACCGTGTAAAGAGAGAGGGGCACTGTTCTGAATACGAGAAAAGTGAGATTGCGAAGGAAAAGTAGCAGTGCTATAATGGCAAGGAAAGGGAGAGAAAACCAGCCCTTTTTTAAGAGGTCAAAAATGTGCAATAAACTGTATTGATAATATAAGCCCCCTATAGGTGTTTTGGAGGGGAGAAAAAGGTGGTGGGAATATGGCAAAAAAACCGACTGAAAAGCAGTTGTATAAGCTGAAAAATGAATGGCTGGGGCAGTTCTTTGAGGAAGTGAAGCCGAAAGAGTTTTATCGGGCTGTTTTTCCAGAGGGAAGTTTTGAGAGAAAGGGGCATTTTGAGGACGGAAAGGCAAATGGCATTATAACCATAGTTGAGAATGATAAGGCGAAGAATCGGATTGTATTTGATGATTTGTCGGTCATTGATGAGGTCAAGGGGGCAGAGTTTGCTGTCATGTCCCTGTGGCGTATTCCGGCAGAAATCGGACGGCAGCCAATGCAAGGTGGCTGTATGGGATAGCGATAGACCTTGACGGGGTGGAGATGCCGCAGCTCCGTGATGTGTTCCATCAAATGAACCATGATATTATCCCGAAATGCACTTACTGTATTAACAGCGGTCACGGGCTGCATTTATATTATCTGCTGGAAAAGCCGGTTCCCTTGTATAAGCATTTGCAGGATAAGCTTCGAGAGTTCAAGTATGAGCTGATTGCGAAAGTCTGGAACCGTTATACAAGCACTTTCACAGAACGGGAACAGGTTCAGTATCAGGGGATTTTTCAGGGCTTCCGTATGGTTGGAACGCAGTCAAAGCTGGGAAAGAGATACCCGGTAAAGGCTTTTGAAACGGGCGAGAGAGTGACGATTGAGTATTTGAACGGGTATCTTATGGATAAGAGCAAGGCGGTCACGGATTTTCACTATAAGAGCGATTTGAGTCTTGCCGAAGCCCGGAAGAAGTACCCGGAATGGTATGAAAAGCGAATTGTGCAGGGGGAGCGCCGTGAGCGCTGGCATGTCAAAAGGGACTTATATGATTGGTGGCTGCGGAAAATAAAAGAGGGGGCTTCTGTAGGGCACAGATACAGCTGCCTTTGCGTTTTGGCGTCCTATGCCGTTAAGTGCGATATTCCGGAAGATGAGCTTTTTACAGACGCTTTTTCCCTATTGCAGTTCCTTGATGATATGTCAGATGATGAGCATAACCGCTTTACCAAGCGTGATATACTGGACGCCATGCAGTTTTATCAAGAGAATTATGTCACATACAGTCGCAGGGAAGCCGAAAGAGTATCGGCTATTGCTATGCCAGCAAGCAAACGGAACGGAAGAAAACAGGCTGAACATTTAGAGCGTGCAAGGTTGGTACAAACATTGGATTATCCAAATGGAGCATGGAGAAATAAAGAGGGTAGACCAAAAGGCAGCGGAGAAAAGTCGAAGATTGTCGAAGAATGGAAACAGCAGCATCCGGACGGAAAGAAGATAGATTGTGAGAGAGAAACTGGGCTTAGCGGCATACTGTATTGAAGTGGTGGAAGTAGGGTATACTTGAAATGCCGAAAGGCATATGCTATAATACCAGTAGGCGAAAATGACAGAAGTGCTCATGTGGCACAGCAAAAAGCCCCGGAGGTTGCGACTCCGGGGCTTTTCTATTCCGTTCTGGGTGGGTGGCTTAATCCCAAGGCTGGCTACCAGTTATTCTTCTCCGTCCAACCATTTGCAGATGTAGTAGGCAACTACACTTGCCAAAACAGAGAGAAAAAATGACAGAAGTTCAACACATGCGGTTCACCCCCTTTCTCTACCTGTCTGGGGGCGGTAGCGTCGTTCATTATATCACAGGGGCAGAAATGCCACAAGAAGCCATTTCCCCTTGTTTATTATCAAAGCCATAAGGAAAAGAGTGTCAAGGGCGGTCATAGACCGCAGCGTTTACCCTTGATACTCTTTTTGTTGGTATAATGCCGGAGGGGAAAACGGCTGTCCGTCCGTTTCGTTACTTCCCCCTGTGCTTCATTGTCCGTTCCGGCGGAAGAAGTAAAGGGTGGTCTGCGACCATTTTTTATCTGCTGTACTCGCTGATCGGCAAGCCGAAGCTCATACTGCAGATAAAAAACAAGCCCTTGACTGTCTCCCTCCTACACTTCCAAAGTCGCCCAAGAGGAAGTAAGCTCCACTGTATTTCTGGCGAAATCCACGCACGAATATATCCGCTTGACAAGTGGCTATCACTATGCTATATTATGTGTAGCGGATATATTGCAAGTTCCCTAAGTGATAGCTAACGGCTACACTTTAGAACTTGTGAGGGTGGCAAAGCCCCCCTTCAATCCCCCTTTGAGTGACCGCAGATATGCGGTAAATTGTTGAGTGATAGCCAAGAAGAAAGAGAGGTAAAAGCATGAGTTGGGGCGAGGAACAGCAGAAAGAAATTGAGACAATCAGAGAGAGAAAAATCACAGTGAAATTGTCGGACGCAGATTGTGACCGACTGGCGAGAAAGTGTGGGAAGCATGGTCTGACAATCGGAGAGCTGATAGAGAATTTTGTCGGAGATTTGGTGGGCGGTACTTACTCCAATGGAAGTGATGAAAGAGATTATGCTGACCAGTGGTTCGAGCGTTGTTGGTTCGGAATGTTCCCAGAGCCTACACTGCTGAATCACTTATTGAATTTGGGTTATGAACCAGAGCATTATCTGGATATGTTGGAGAACGTAGAGACAATAAAATCCGACATTGAAATTACTAAACAGAACATAGCAGAGCCAAGTGATGAATGGAAAGACATTGTGTACCACAAGTATAATGATGATTTTACAAGCTATGAGTGTGTGCCTTGTTACAATAGTGTTGATGAATATATAGCAAGCGAAAAAGAAGATTTAGAAAGCTATAAGGCAGACTTAGAAGAAGCACTGGAAGAACTGAAAGACATGAGAGCGGACTGGAAGCCAGAGAAAGAGCCGAACATGAACGAGGAAATCGAACTCATTAAGAAGTGGGTAAAGGAAAGAGAGGACTTCATCAATGAATAGGACAAGACCGAAGCAGATAGTTATAAGAGTGTCAGAGGAAGAACTTGCACAGATAAAAGAAAAAGTAGAGCAGTCTGGAAAGAGCCAACAGCAATATATCATTGAAGCCCTCACACAGTCGAACATTGTCAATCTGGACGGACTGAAAGAGATATATCCAGAGCTGAAAAGGCAAGGCAACAATCTGAACCAGATAGCCAAGAAGCTGAATGAAAATGGATATGTGGACTATAAGCAAGAGCTTCCTAACACCATGAAAGAGGTGAGAGAAGTATGGCAGTTATTAAAGCAGTATCTTCAAAAGCAGGCATAGGGCAAGCACTGGACTATGTGACAAAAGAGGAAAAGACAGAGGATAAGCTTGTCAGCGGTCTGCACTGTGAACCAGATACAGTAAAGGACGAAATGCAAGCCACCAAGGAACTATGGGAGAAAACCGGGGGAAGGACATACAAGCACTTTGTCCAGAGCTACCATAAGGACGAGAAAATCACGCCGGAGCAGGCACACAGGAACGCCTTACAGCTTGCAGAGAATACGTCGGCATGGAAAGGGTTTGAGGTGCTTGTGGCTACCCATAAGGACAAAAAACATATCCATACGCACTTTATCGTCAATTCCGTCAATTTTGAGGACGGGCACAAGCTGCAGTGGAGCAGCGCCGACCTGCAGGAGCTGAAGGAGCGGTGCAACGCACAGAGCAGGGAGCAGGGGCTACACGTCTCAGAAAAGGGAAAGACCTTTGAAGGAGCGGAACGTGAGGAAACAGTGGCATGGAAAAAAGAGACGTACCAGCTTCTGAAGCAGGCGGAGCAGGGGAAAGTGAAAAGCTATGTCCAGGACATTGCCCTGGCAGTCCTGGACTGTAAGGAAACAGCGACCAGCCGGGAAAGCTTTATTCGGCTGATGAATGAAAGAGGGTACGGAGTGGACTGGCAGGACAGCCACAAATACATCACATATACCGACTTAGCAAGGAAGCAGGCAGGAGAAAAGGCTTGCAAAATTCGTAATAATAAGCTGGAAAAATACTACAACATGGGTTTTGGAAAGGAGGAACTGGAGCATGAGTTTGAGAGAAATGCACGAACAGCAGAAGTCAGAGCAGGCAAGTCCGAGAGAACGGATCCAAGAACTGAACCGTCAGAGCCGGACAGAGCTGGAGAACAGCCTGCTGAAGGAAGCCTTAGCTTTGTCGAGCGAGAGCTGCGAGGAATTGATGAAGCAGTCAAATCAAGGACAAGCAAGGGCAGAGCAGAACAGGCAGAGAGACGCCGAGCTGAGCAGGCAGCTCATCAGCGAGCTGAAGAAGCAAGTCGAGCAGTTAGAGAACAGCAACGAACTACTTCAGAACGCCATATCAGCCGGAATTGGGAGCCTGAGAGATGAGGTCAGAGAAAGTACCGTCCAAGAGGTAAAAAAGGCGTTACAGGCGAATATAGAGGCGGTACAGAAGGCAACAAAAGCTCTTGAAAAGCAGTCTGATACGCTTACAAGCGTAATGAAGCAGAAAGTCCGGGAGCTGGAGGAAAGCAAAAACAGCTTTTTCAGATATGAGGGCTTGAAGATATACCTGTTTTGGGGCGGTATGGTCTGTAATATTGGGACGTTTTTGATAGTGTTATATTATTTATTTGTCAAGTAAAGTTTTACAAAAATGTTATATATAATTAATGTTTTTTTGTTGAAAATATAGTATAGTAAAACAAAAAGGAGGGGATGCCAATGTACTTGTTGCTTTAGATGCTATAAAAATACATTGACATAGGAGGAAAATTAATGAGAAATATTCGCAGATCTGTAGCGTTAGCTTTGGCAGCAATAATGATGATGGCTATGAATATGGTTAGTTTTGCAGCAGATACAGCTCCTGCTGAAACCGAGGCGGTAGAATCGGTGACTCGTTCAACTAATGGAGAATCTGTTTTGCTGGATAAAGTATATTTTGCGTGTGATGGAAAAAACACAATTTCTTCTCGAGAACCTATTCCTGCTACAGCTTTAGATATTGAAAATAGAATTTTAGGAAGTATGGAGTATTTTTATGATGGTTTAGATTCATCTGGAAGACCGCAGTACACAGTTAAGGCATCTATGACGTCTAATCCATTAAAATTAAAATCCAGTAAACTTGTAACAAGAGCTGAAGGAGTAAATAGTTGGCATACAAATGAAGAAGATCATAATGGGTATACAGGAACTAATTCTCGAAGCTATGTATATACGACTCCGAATCCACCATCAAATCCATATTGTGAAGCAATATTAACCGCAACTGATGAGAAAGGTGACGAATACGCAGTATGGAAAGGAACTCTTCGTGATGCTAAGTAGAAAATACTGAAATATTGGTAAGAGTAGTGATGAAAATAAGAGGGAGTGAAGTGAGGATGAGATATTCTTAATTCACTCCCTTTTTTAGAGGTCAAAAAGGTGCAATAAATTCATTGATAAGATAAGCGATAAGGGCGAGAGGGAGTGAGGTGTAGATATTGACACCAAAAAGGCACTCCCTTATACTTGATGGAAAAGGTAAAATACTTCAATTGATAAGATAAGCGGTGAAGGCGAGAGGGAGTGAGGTGTAGATATTGACACCAAAAAGGCACTCCCTTATACTTGAGAGAAAAAGGTGCAAAAATCTATTGATAAGATTAAGCGGCAAGCGGGAGTAAGGGCAGTATATTATATAATAATATCTAAGTAGGAGAAAAATATGCGTAGAAATACAAAAACAATGTATGAGTGGAGAAAGGTATATAGGGATAAAGAGGAGCTGATGTTGGAGAGAGGTTTTCCAGAGGTCAGCCCCCATGAGTTCTATCGTGACTTGTTCCCAGAGGGGAGCTTACAGAGTGCAGAGCATGACGGAAAAGGAAATGTGATTGCAACCCAGATAAGACCATCTGGAAAGGGAAGAACGAAGCAGTGGGTTATAGATGATAGTCTGAATATGCTTGATAAGGTCATAGGGGACGAGTTCGGACTGATACCGCCTATCACGTTCTATGGCAAGACACACACGAAGCAGAACGCACATGAACTGTATGCGGTTGCAATAGATATTGATTATGTCGGAAAACAGCAGTTGAAGAACCTCTTGAAGCAATTCGGGAACGGAGTACAGCTCCGACCGACCTACCTTGTGAGTTCTGGAAAGGGTGTCCATGCTATTACTTTTTGAAAGAGCCAGTACAGTTGTATCATAATCTGGAAGATACCCTTGCGGAGCTGAAAGAAGCATTTATCCGCAGACTATGGAACGATACGAGCAGTATCAGACCAGACAGCCAGATATAACAGGTATCTATCAAGGCTTTAGGTGTGTTGGGAGCCAGAGCAAGCTGGGGGCAGACTTCCCAGTGAAAGCCTATAAGATGTCGGATAACCGCTATACTCTGGAAGATATAAAGGACAGCATACCGAACTGTAAGGTTGATTTATCGGTACTTACAGAGAAGCCGAAGAAAGAAAAGAGTAAGCTGTCACTGGACGAAGCAAAGAAGCTGTACCCAGAGTGGTATCAAGAGCGAGTTGTAGAGGGCAGACCGAAGAAAAAAGGCACATGGGTGTGTAATGAAGCCCTTTATGAGTGGTGGAAGAACAAGATTTTTACCGAAGTAAAGGTAGGCGGTAGGTACTTCTCAATCATGGCATTGTGTGCGTATGGCTTGAAATGTGGCATATCTGAAAGACGAATAAGGCAAGATGCCTATTCATTTTTGGAGCATCTGGAGAGCCTTACAGATGATGAGGACAACCATTTTACAAGGGAAGATGTAAAGGACGCATTGAAAGCCTCAAAGCTGATAACAAGCTACTTTCGACTATGGCAAGCCGAGAATGGATAGAGAAGCAGACGAAAGTTGTCATACCGCCAAATAAGAGGAACGGCAGAAAGCAAGCCACGCACTTAAAAATCGCACGTTTTACCCTTGAAACAATGAATGAGGACAGGGCAAAGCTCTACAAGGGAGACCAGACAAGGCGAAGATTGTCGAAGAATGGAGAGAAAGCAACCCTCTGGGAACAAAAGCGGACTGCATCCGAGAGACAGGACTTGCAAAGCATACGGTTTATAAGTGGTGGAAGTAGGGCATACTTGAAATGCTGAAAGGCATATGCTATAATGCCAGTAGGCAAGAAAGACGAAAGTGCTCATTGTGGCACGCAAAAAGCCCCGGAGTTGCGACCTCCGGGGCTTTTCTATTCCGTTGTGGCAAGGTGGCTTATGCCTTAGGCTGCTACCGCCTATTTATCTCCGTCCAGCCATTTGCAGATGTAGTAGCGACTACACTTGCCAAGACAGAGAGTAAGAAAGACGAAAATATACTCATGGTGGCACACCCCCTTTCTGTACCTGTATAGGGGTGGTAGCGTTGCCCATTATACCATAGTGGCAGAAATGCCACAAGAAGCCATTTCCCCTTGTTTATTATCAGAGCCATAAGGAAAAGAGTGTCAAGGGCGGTCGAAAGACCGCAGCGTTTACCCTTGATACTCTTTTTTGTTGCTATCATGCCGGAGGGGGAAACGGCTGTCCGTCCGTTCCGTCACTTCCCCTTGTGCTTCATTGTCTGTTCCGGCGGAAGAAAGTAAAGGGTGGTCTGCGACCATTTATCTGCTGCATTCGCTGATCGGCAAGCCGAAGCTCATACTGCAGATAAAAACAAGCCCTTGACTGTCTCCCTCCTACACTTCCAAAGTCGCCCAAGAGGAAGTAAGCTCCACTATATTCTTGGCAGAATATACGCACGAATATATCCGCTTGATATAGGGTGTCTATCATGCTATAATATGTGTAGCGGATATATTGCAAGTTCCCTAAAGTGTTACCACTTTAGAACTTGTGAGGGTGGCAAGCCCCCCTTCAATCCCCCTTTTCAGAGAGCCGAAAGGCTCATAATGTGACGGTGGTAGCACCGAAGAAAGAGAGGTCAAAGGCATGAAAAAAGAAATGGATAAAATTCAGTTTGAGTACAGATACGAGGTGCAGGAGCTGATGAAAGTAATTGATAAATATGTAAAACAGAACCCGGCAGAAAAGGAAAATAAGACGCTGGAGCGTTTCTTTGACTTACTTGATGTCATGGATATGGAGTGGTAAGGGTATGAACAAGACAAGACCAAAGCAGTTATCATTCCGAGTAAGTGAAGAAGAATACCAGCAGTTGCAGGAGAAGATTTCAGAGAGTGGAAAGAACCAACAGGAGTATATCCTTTCCTGTGTGCTGGAGAAGCAGATCGTGAATACGGACGGTATCAAAGAACTTATCCCGGAGCTGAAGCGGATCGGGAACAACCTCAACCAGATAGCAAAGAGGTGTAATGAGGGCGGAGTGCTGCCAAGTGAAGCCGAGGTGCGGGAACAAGGGGAGGAGCTGAAGCAAGTATGGCAGTTATTAAGGCGGTATCTTCAAAGGCAGGCATAGGACAGGCGATTGATTATGTGACGAAAGAAGAAAAGACAGAGGAGAAGCTTGTCAGCGGTTTGCATTGTGAAGCAGAGACAGCAAAGGAGGAAATGCAGGCTACCAAGGAACTATGGGAGAAAACCGGGGGAAGGACATACAAGCACTTTGTCCAGAGCTACCATAAGGACGAGAAAATCACGCCGGAGCAGGCACACAGGAACGCCTTACAGCTTGCAGAGAATACGT